>JAEEGJ010001986.1_pt1 | contig 188990 bp, 151 predicted proteins | sample 8958761 | NCBI WGS metagenome assembly JAEEGJ01 (sample SAMN16246546, study PRJNA631951) | gut metagenome | biome: gut microbiome; feature: rumen; material: RS-attached | host: Bos | place: Iran: Karaj | collected 2018-10 | reverse complement strand
TGCGCAACGGACAGGAGAGCGATGCCGAACCCTATCGCGACAGCATCCTTGTCCAGTTCCCGGAATCGAAATACGGTTTGGCGATGCAGGATCCCAATTATCTGGAGAATCTCAAGAATATGACCCGTGACCAGGAGAATATGTACGAAAGCGCATACGCCAACTACCTCTCGAACAACCATAGTGAGGTACATGAAGCATACGCCGAGATGATGCGCAAGTACCCGCTCTCCAAGATCATGCCCAAGTTCATGTTCATCGACGCATTGAGCTACTTGACCGAGAAGAATCACGAGAAGTTCAAGGAGACCCTCAAGGACATGCTGCAACGATACCCGCAGACCGACATCACGCCCGTGGCATCAGATATTATCAAGCAACTCAACCAGGGACGACGACTCGAAGGCGGCGGCAGCAATGCTCGCGGTATGCTGTGGACGACACGACTGAGCAATGACACCACGCCCCAGGCGTTGGAACGCACCTTTACACCCTTTGCCGAGGACAACGACAAGCCACAGGTATTCATTCTGCTCTACCCTGCCGACAGCGTGAACAGCAATATGCTGCTCTATGAGGTGGCAAGGCACAATTTCAACTCCTTCAAGGTTAAGGACTATGACATAGAGCAGATGAACTTCGGCACACTGGGACTGCTCGTGGTCAAGGGCTTGGAGGACTTCAAGGAAGCCATCAATTACCGCACCGTCTTTGAGCAGGACCAGAGCATCAGGATTCCGCGACAGGTTCACTATGTCATCATCAGTGTGGATAACTTCAACCTGCTGCTGAACGAGGGACGCACCTTTGAGGATTACTTCAACTACCTTGAGGAGAAGAACGACAAACAGCATAGTGACCTCGAGATGAAGGAACTCGACGAGGCTGAGAAGAAAGCACAGGCCGAAGCCGATGCACTTGCTGCAGCCGAACGCGAGAAAGCACGCATCGAGGCCGAACAGCTGGAACGTGAGGCTGCCGAACTCGCTAAGAAGGACGCTGAAGCCAAGGCTATTGAAGAAGCCGAGGAGAAAGCACGTCTCGAAGCTGAAGCCGCCGAAAAGGCCCGTCTCGAAGCCGAAGAAAAGGCGCGCATCGAGGCTGAAGAAAAAGCACAGCAGGAAGAGGAGCGCAAACAAATCAAGGCCGAAGACTACCGCAAGTCGACCAAGTCATCATCAACCCAGCAGACCGACCAGCTCACCAAGGAGCAGGAACGCGAGGAAGAAAGACACCTCCAGCAGCTGGAACGTGAGGCCAAGGCCCGTGAAAAGGCCGAAAAGAAGCGCCAGAAGGAAATCGAGGACAGCATCAAGAAGGAGCAGAAGCACCAGCGCAAACTGAGCCGCATCGCTGAACTCGCTGAGCAAGATTCCATCGAGCAGGCCGAGAAGGAGAAAGAGAAAGAGCGTGACTTCCGCTACAAGTGGCGTGAAGACTCGGCTAAGGCTGCCTATAAAGCCGCCGAACAGGCTAAGAAAGACGCCAAGAAGGCCAAGGAGCAGGCTCGCAAAGACAAGGTTAAGGAGCGCAAGCAACAGGCCAAGGAGCGTGAGCGTGAGCGCAAAGAAAAAGCCAAAGAACGTGAGCGCCAGCGCAAGGAAAAGGCCAAGGAGCGTAAAGAGCAAGCCAAGGCTCGCGAACAGGAACGCAAAGAGCGGGCCAAGGAGCGTGAGCAAGAACGCAAGGAAAAGGCCGAAGAGCGTAAGCAACAGGCCAAGGAGCGCGAACAGGAGCGCAAGGATAAGGCCGACGAGCGTAAAGCCGCTCAGCAACAAGCCAAGGAGGAAGCCAAGAACAAGGCCAACGAGAACAAGGCTAACGAAAACAAGGGCAATAAGGGCAATGAGGACCCTAAAGGCACTCAGCCTAGCAAGCCGAGCAAGCCTAACAAGCCAAATGAGCCCAGCCAGCCCAACCAGCCCAAGAAGCCCGATTAAGACAACTATCAATCACGACATAACGTTGAAACAAAACACATGAGTAAAGAAAGAATCCTTTGGGCCGACGATGAAATCGACCTGTTGAAGCCGCACATCCTGTTCCTGCAGAACAAAGGCTACGAGGTCGAGACCGTCACCAACGGCCGTGACGCCATCGACTGCCTCAGCAACCAGATTTTCAACCTCATCATCCTCGACGAGAACATGCCGGGCATCAGCGGACTCGAGGCCCTGCAGCGCATCAAGATGCTGCAGCCCAACGTCCCCGTCATCATGATCACCAAGAGCGAGGAAGAGGACATCATGAACCAGGCCATCGGCAGCGAAATCGCCGACTACCTGATCAAGCCCGTCAACCCCAACCAGATTCTGCTGTCGATCAAGAAGAATCTGCACAGCGACGCGCTCATCACCGAGAAAGTCACCGGCGACTACCAGCAGGAATTCATGCGCATCAGCCAGATGATCAATGCTGCGCAAAGCATCGAGGACTGGTATGAGCTGTACAACACACTCGTGCACTGGGAACTCACCCTGTCCAACACCGACACCAAGATGGACGAGATGCTGCACATGCAAAAGGTGGAGGCCAACAACGCCTTTGCCAAGTTTGTCAAGCGCAACTATGAGGACTGGCTGACACAGGCCGAGCACCCCCTGCGCAGCAACGAGCTGTTCAAGACCAAGGTGCTGCCCCTGCTGGACAAGGGCGAGAAAGTGTGCTTTGTCGTCATCGACAACTTCAGGCTCGACCAATGGCGCACCGTGAGACCCCTGCTGGCCGATTATTTCAACATCGAGAACGAGGAACTCTACACGACCATCCTGCCCACGGCGACACAGTATGCCCGCAATGCCATTTTCTCGGGACTGATGCCCGTTGACATCGAGAAGATGTTCCCCGACCTGTGGGTGGACGAGGAGAGCGAGGAAGGCAAGAACCTGAACGAGGCACCGCTCATCCAGACGCTGCTCGACCGCTACCGCCGCAAGATCCACTTCTCTTACAGCAAGATGAACGACAGCGCTGCCGGCGAGCGCGTGATGCAGAACTTCGGCAAATTCAAGAACTATGAGCTCAACGTGCTGGTGTTCAACTTTGTGGATATGCTCTCGCACGCTCGTACCGAGTCCAAGATGATTCGCGAGCTGGCCAACTCGGACAAAGCCTACCGCTCGCTCACCGAGTCGTGGTTCAACAACTCCAATGTGCTTGAGATCTTCAAACTCATGGCCGAGAACGGTTACAAGGTCGTGCTCACCACCGACCATGGCACCATCAAGGTGGACCGTCCCATCAACGTCATCGGCGACAAGAACATCAACACCAACCTGCGTTACAAGGTGGGCAAGAGCCTGACCTACAACGGCAAGCAAGTCTATGAAATCAAACAGCCCAAGCGTGTGGGGCTGCCCGCTCCCAACATCTCGAGCACCTACATCTTTGCGATGAACCGCGACTTCTTTGCCTATCCCAACAACTACAACTACTACGTCTCGTATTACAACGACACTTTCCAGCACGGCGGCATCTCGATGGAAGAGATGCTTGTGCCCATCGTGACGCTGGCGCCGAAGTAGTTTTTAGTTTCTAGCTTCTAGTCCCTAGTTTTTGGTTTTTAGTTTATTTAAACATAAAATGTAGCTGATATATGGAAGATAAGAAAGTAATTGAAATAGCAATTCCTAATCTGGAGGCCCTCGAGGAGGCTGCCTACAAGTTCATGACCGAGATGGGCGACCTGACCGTCTATGCCTTCTACGGCGAGATGGGTGCAGGCAAGACCACGTTTATCAATGCGCTGTGCCGCCAGCTGGGCGTTGAGAGCGATATGACCAACTCGCCCTCGTTTGCCATCATCAACGAGTACCGCAGCGACACGACCGCCGAACTGATTTACCACTTCGACTGCTACCGCCTGGAGAAAGAAGAGGAAGCCGTTGACCTGGGAGCCGAGGACTACTTCGACAGCGGAGCCCTGTGCTTCATTGAGTGGCCCGAGCGTATCGAGGGCCTGCTACCCGACGACACCGTGAGCGTTGACATCACGGTGAACGACGACGGTAGCCGCTTGCTCAAGATGACCTTCCCCACCGCCTGACCATGCCTCACTACATCAAGGTCAGCCAGACGGCGAGCACCAACACTTATCTGTCCCGCTTGGCGGCAACGCTGCCAGGCGGTACCGTCATTTATACACCTTGCCAAACCGCAGGCCGTGGCCAGAAGGGCAACTCCTGGGAGAGTGAGGACGGCAAGAACCTCACATTTTCCCTGCTGCTCAAGCGTCCGCCCGTCAAAGCCCGCGACCAGTTCTACTTGAGCGAGTCTGCGGCACTGGCAGTTGTCGAGGCGCTGACCGCCGAGGCGGGCGATGGTTTTTCAGTCAAGTGGCCAAACGATGTGTATTGGCATGATAAGAAGGCGTGCGGCATGTTGCTGGAAAATTCCTTGGATGGCAGTGACATCGCTCACTGCATCGTGGGCATCGGCATCAACGTCAACCAGGAACGTTTCGTTAGCGACGCGCCTAACCCCGTGTCGCTCATCAATATCACGGGCCGTGAGCACGACCTGGAGGCATTGTTAAAGCGTGTCTGCTCCCGCATCGAACAACTGGTGAACACCCTGGCTGATGACAATGCCCGCAACGACCTGCACCAGCGCTACATGACCGCGTTATACCGCAACGACGGCGCGCTACACCCCTTTGAGGACGCCAGCGGCTACCGCTTCATGGCCACCGTCGCGGGCATCGCCCCCGATGGCACCCTCACCCTCCTTCACGAGGATGGCACTAGCCACAACTACCTCTTCAAGGAAGTCAAGCACGTCATCAACGAAGTTGTCCTATAACTATAATCAAACTAAAAAGAAAACAATAAATGCAAAGGGATTGATGTATCATGCCGGATGGCATAGTATTTATTGTTTTCCTTTTCAATCAAGAAAATGAATATCGTCGTTTATTGCAGCGCCCAGGATGGGCTTGATGAGAAATACCAGCAGTTGGCACGTGACTTGGGCACATGGATTGGTCAAAACGGCCACACGCTTGTCTATGGCGGTGTCCGGTCGGGTCTGATGCATGTGACTGCCGTCGCAGTCCATGAGGCTGGAGGCCGCAGTGTGGGGGTCATCCCTGAGATGTTCCTGAACCGCTTGGACCCGTTGTGCGACGAAGTGGTGACCACAGCTGGCCTTGCCGAACGCAAGCAGTACATGATTGATCATGGCGACGTGTTCGTCGTTCTGCCTGGTGGCATCGGCACCCTCGATGAATGGATTTCAACGCTTACAGTGATGTGCATCAACGATGACGACCACCGTCCCATCATCGTCGCTGACCTTGACGGCATGTTCGACGCCACCGTCCAGCAACTCGCCGCCATTGAGGCAACCCCCTTCGCCCGCAACAAACGCCTTACCTGTTCCCACATCACCACCTCGCTGCTCACATCCCTCGCCAGCCTCACAGCCTCTTGTGAAGGTTGAGGATACCATGTCGCACCCATAAAACGAAGTATTTATCAACAAAATCAACAATAATTCAATTTTTTGTTGTACTTTTGTGATAATTAGATGAATTGGCTTATATAAATACAAAAATCTCTATGAAGCACTATCTGAAAACTTTGGAGGAAACAGTCCGCGGACAATGGACTCAAAAGGCCTTATGTGATTACAATGGCGACTCCTTTACCTATGCCCAATTGGCCACAAACATAGAACGGTTCCGTATCTTCTTTGCCGCTGCTGGAATCAACAAGGGCGATAAGATCGCTATCTGCGCCCGCAATTGCGCCCGCTGGGCAATGACCTTCTGGGGCATCAATGTCAATGGCTGCGTGGCGGTTCCGCTCCTGGCCGACTTCCACCCAGACACTGTTTCTATCCTGACCAACCACTCAGACAGTGTTGTGCTCTTTGTTGACGATGACATTTGGGAAAAACAGAAACCCGAAGAAATGCCGAATCTCAAAGCGGCGATCAGTGTCAAAGACGGCAAAGTGCTCTGGCACCAGGATCAGGTTGTGGCCGATGCGTGGGAAAATCGCAAGAGTGCATTCGCACAACAGTATCCCGATGGCATGTGGCCCGAACAAGTGTCCTATCCCGATGACAGTGCCGACGACCTGGCCATCATCAATTACACGTCGGGCACCACTGGCAACCCCAAGGGTGTAATGCTCACCTATAATGCCATTTCAGATACTGACAATTTCGCTAACACGCACTTCCCGAACCATCCTGGCCAAACCATCGTCTCGATGTTGCCCTTGGCCCACATGTACGGCCTGGCCATCGAGTTCATCCATCCCAACGTGGATGGCGTGACCGTGTATTTCCTCGGCAAGACCCCATCGCCCACCACCCTGCTCAAAGCCATGCAGGATATCAAGCCCTATATGGTGGTCACGGTGCCTCTGGTGATGGAGAAAATCTATGCCAATGCTATCAAACCTGCGTTGGAGAAGGCAAAATCGTTGCTGGCCATCCCGGGCTTGAACAAACTGATCTACCGGAAGGCTCGCAACAAAATGATTGAAGCCTTTGGTGGCGGCGTGCAGTGCTTCATCATGGGCGGTGCAGCACTGAACCCCGAGGCAGAGCAATGTTTCAAAAAGATACGTCTGCCTTACACCGTGGGCTACGGCATGACCGAAGCCTGCCCGCTGTTGGGATATGAATGGTGGACGAAGTTTGTCCCCGGATCGTGCGGAAAACCTGTTCACGAACTCCGCATCGACTCTGAAGATCCCAAACACATCCCAGGCGAGATTCAAGCCAAGGGTCCCAACTTGACAATCGGATATTATAAGAATCCCGAAGCCACCGCAGCCTCCTTCACCGAGGACGGATGGTTCCGCACTGGCGACCTGGGCGTGATGGACGAGAAACGCAATATCTTTATCCGTGGCCGCATCAAATCGATGATCCTGAACTCATCGGGGCAAAATATCTACCCCGAAGAGGTTGAGGCGGTTGTGGCCAATTGCCAATATGTGGATGAATGCCTTGTCGTGGACCGTGACGGGAAGATAGTGGCACTTGTCTATTCCGAACTGCCCGAAGATATGGATGAAGAAACTAAGGCTTCCATCCCGGGACTTATCCGTGACACGGCCAACAAATCCCTACCCAATTACAGCAAAATCACAAAGGTGGAATTCATGGCCGAGCCCTTCGAAAAGACCCCGAAGAGGACCATCAAACGTTTCCTGTATCACTAAGAAAAACTGCCGTCCCTTACGACAGACAGACTTAACGAACCCATCCTTGGCTGGCACGATGAAGTTGTGTGCCAGTCAAGGATGGTGTAACTTTGTACGCTAATGCCAATCAAGCAACTTAGGCTTCCCCCCTAAACTTATTCTTCGAGTCTGTATTCCAATTCTGTCAGATCGTCATTCAACTCAGAATCTATCCAAAAATTCGGATGGATGCCAGTACTAAGCCAGATTCCAATCAACATGCAAATGAAGGGGGCTACAGCATACCACAATTCATCATCAAGGCTAGGCCTTGCACCTAGGGTACCAAACCAAAATCCAAGAACACATAAAAAGATATATCTAACCAAGAGACACATTTTCAGCCTTTTGGCTAAACGGAGATGCTGCTTGGGGCTTGGGGCAAGATACATGTTGTTAATCAATTTTTGATTGATTTTGAAGAAAACATAGAAAACCACCCCGATGATACCTGACCATACACCCAACCACCACCAATTCACATATCCATAGTTGTGCCAGTACAGAGCCACACACGCTAGGAGAACCACAGCCGTAAAGAGCAGGGCATACTTATCCTTCTTGCTTAACTTGAGATACACCTCCTCAGCCCTGATATTGATGTCCCGGCACAGTTCTTTAGGTGTTCTTTCCTTGTAAGGAATATAATCTTCTTCTTGTTCCATAATGCTATTGCCAGGTTCCTTAAATCCGTCTTGGGTGTCGCTTGAAGGTCAGAACCCTTTAAAACCTATCATGCAACCCTTCGTTTCATTCACCATGTTACTCTATTCACTGCAAAAATCGTTCCACCTTCCCCGTTTTCCATCAATAAACGGCTCACTAACAACCCAGGAATAAACCCCAGCTTTTAAACCATGATATAATGCTCAAGGATGCCAGCGACAAATAAAGTGCAGACACCTATCAGAAAACTCAAATAACTCAGTTGTTTAATATAATGCAAGTTGTTCCAATTGATGCTTTGTTGTTCCAATTGATACTTTGTTGTTCCAGTTGATGCGTTGTTGTTCCAGTTGTTTGATAGAGAGCACGGGCACGGATTCATCGAAGCCACGAGCATAAACGAGGCGGGATACTCGGTCGAATACTTTGCCCTCGAAATCGAAATAATCCTGTCCTCCAACGGCTGCCGCATCACCTCCAGCACATTTGAATAAACTTGGCTACGCCTCAGCCATTGATGCAAGCACCATGGCCTTCGACTTGCACAACTTCTCGCGAAAATTCAGGTAGCTCATCCAAGCGGAAAGACTTGCCCCATTTCGATGCCTCCAACAGTAGCACCAACACCGCTGAAACAAGTACCATATTTACCATGAAAGCATTCACAACCACAAAAATACTCGTTTTTCTTGAAACTATGGCAATTGAAAGCGACATAAAGTAATTGAAAAATTTCTATGATTTTATGTGGTGATTAATAGAAAAATTTCTATCTTTGCGGTGAAAAACGAAATAAAGATATAATGAAATATAAAGAATTTCACCGCAAGATTGTCGCTGCTGGATGGAAGTTCGACCACGCCGAAGGCAGTCATTATTTCTATATCAAGAACGGTCAGCTATCAGTACCTGTTCCCTTCCATGGCTCAAAAGAGATACCTGAGCCGCTAAGGAAAAAGATAGCGAAACAGATGGGGATTTGATTCTTCATCGCTGGCAGCAGTTTTAAAGAGCAATCTGCAATTGATAACTAACTATTAACAATAATACAGTCTATGAAAAAGATAATCATCAATATCTGCGCGAGCCAAGACCACTTCGGTGCCTATAGCGTCAATTGCGAAGGCATCTATGGTGCTGGTGACACCATCGACGAGGTGAAAGCCGATGTAGAAAACGCCATCGCATTAATCAAAAAGAATCTGCCTGAAGATCGCTGGCCCGAAGAGATTAAGGGCGAATATGAATTAGAATGGCACTATGACACTCAGAGCCTATTGTTGCACTACGGCACATTGATGTCACTTGCAGGACTTGAACGTATTACGGGTGTACATCAAAAACAGTTGTGGGCCTATATGCATGGCCGCAGCAAACCCCGCCGTCCACAAGCCGACAGAATCGAAGCCGGTCTACACCGCTTCGGCCAAGAATTGTCATCCCTGTCAGTCTTCTGCTAAAGAACAATCATAAAAGATTATTGCCCTGTGTCTGCTTAACTGCATCACAGGGCGCTTTACTCATCAACGCCACGAGCATAAACGAAGCGAGATATTCAGTCGAGTACTTTGCCTTACTGATACTTATTATCCTGTCTTCCAACGGCTGCCGCATCACCTCCAAGACATTTTGATTAACTTGGCTGCGCTCAACCATTGATGCAAGCATCATGGCCTTCGACTTGCACAAGTTCTCTCGAAAATTCAGGCAACTCATCCAAGCGGAACGACTTGTGCCATTGCAACAGCCTCAAGACCAGCCATAAAGCCCAAAAACCACCAAAATATGTACCATAAAGCCATTCACCACCACAAAGATAAATTATTTCTTATATAGAAAGAGAATTTTTCTTGCATTTGCTGTTGATAGTAAAGAGATTTGATATATTTTTTAGTAATTTTGCGGTCGAACAAAACATATCAAGTTATGGAAGATTCAAAGTTAACAACGGTCAAATTATTAAATCGAAATAGGCTATGGTTCCTCATTCCTGTTTTCGTTGCCCCTTTTTTAGGCTTATTTCTATACTCAAATTATAATTGGTGGATGTCAATTTGCCTAGTAATCGTTGGAATTATACAACTCATTAGTATGACTCAATACTATAGTGATGACGTACTACAAGTTAAAACCCATATCTCAAAAGAGATTAGAGTTGATCAATTAGATGAATATGCCAATAAAGAAAAGAGTTTAATCAGGAAGCTTCAAGTCTTTGCTGTTATTATTGGCATACTTGATTTGTTCCCATTCTTTTGTCAATTTCATTTAATACCTGGGTTTAATTTCTATTACGAGGGTGGTATAATAGTAACTCTTCTTTCTTTAATTCTTTGTGGAATTTGTCTATGGTGTGCTTATGAAATCAGAAATCCTCAAATTCTTGAGAATCTACAACTTTACAAAAGCACAGGAAAAACTCAAGAGGAGAAAATAGAGGAGGAATTCGTTCGATTAAGACAAGTAGAAAAGAAGAAACAAGAACAAAAACAGAATGCTTTTGGAGAAGGTTTTATAGAGATTGGAAGAGATGTTGTGATTAACGATAAAACTAAAAAGATTTTTATTAATTCACATGAGTATAATTTTGATGACATATTGGAATTCTCTGTGCAAGACAATTCAGTAACAATACACACTGGATCAACCTCAACGGCAAAAACAAATACCGGAAGCATGATAGGGCGCGCTGCTGTTGGAGGTGTTTTGTTCGGCGGTGCTGGAGCCGTGATAGGTGGCGCTACAGCTAAGAGAGATATCTATAATTCTGGCAGCTCGAGCTCGGTATATCACGACTATTCTGTGATAATCACGGTCAATAATATCACTCACCCAAATGAAACAGTTAAACTAGGAGGTGATGAAGAAACATTAAACAAAATAACTTCAACATTAACTGTTATTCTTCACAACAACTAAACAATATGAATGTAAATTAAGCAATAACTTTTTCAATCTTTCTATTTAGGCTTTTATCTTGAAAATATTAAGTTTTTGCCGAAATTTGCAAACGAATACTTAAACATTATATGAACGATTCTATTATTAAAGATAAAAACGGGCAAACCAGTAAACAATTAATTTGGGGGTTAATCCTAATTGTAATTGGCATTGTTCTTTTTGTAGTTTCTATTACAGTGGGTGGTTTTTCCATTGGGATTTTCATAAGTATTGCATGTGCAATTGTAGGCTTTATTCTAAGGATTCATTTTTTCAGGATAGAAGCGAAAAGAGAACGACAGCGGATTCAAGCATTAACTGAAGAATCTCGTGCTCGACGCAGAGAAGAGGAGCAAGAAAGAGAAGAAGAAATATGGAATTTTAAAGACGCAAATGGAGATTGCGATAGACTGATCATCCATAAAAACTTTCGACTTGAATTGTATAATAAAGCACAAAAAGTTATTTTCAATGGTGCTCTTTATTCTTTCAGCGATATTCTTAGTTGCGATATTGAAAAAAGAGGAAAAATAGAAACAACATCAGTTATCGTTGGACATAGAGATGAGGTAACTACAACCTATACCACAAAGACTAGTGGAAAGAGTGTTGTTGGAAGGGCTATTGCCGGAGGGGTTGTAGCAGGCCCAGTTGGAGCTATTATTGGAGGTGTAACAGCAAAAAGAACAACAACTGCTGAAAACCATGTGACAACGAAGCCTGTAATGGGGACAAAACAATACAAAACAACAACCTATAGATTATTGATTAGGACAACGAAAAGCAAATTTGCCCAAATATTTGTTACTGATCAAAAGCCTGAAGCAGATGAAGTAAAGGAAGTATTTGATAGTATTATTAAAATCAATACCGAATCGAATTAGACTTATCCATCCATTATGATAAGGGGTTATCAACATTAAAATCTAAATATGATGCCGAATAAAATTATAATTAGCGAATTGTGGCCACATGTAGCGAGCGTGAAAATCAAAACACATCAGATCGACAGGTCAGAATTCAGTTTTCATGAAGAATATGCATCTACAATGCGTTACAGACCATACAGTTCTGCAGAGTTTCGCTTCAAGTGCATCAATAGGGAATGTAATATTGGTTATTTTGATCTTTACCATATCGTTGCTTCAATGTGTAATAAGCACGAGGTAAATTGTGATGGAACTCTAGACGGCCACAGCAATGAAGTAAAAGATTTTGACAACCACTGTAAATGTCATCTAGATTATAGCATTACGATTGAATATTGCGATAACAAGTAAGAGACGCATTTGATAACTTTCCCTATGACAGTTATTAAGAATTACTAATTAACCCATTGTTTCGTCAAAAAATCTATATATCAACATTTTATACCTATTCTGTGATTGTCTTCTACCAATGTGGTAAAAACTACAAAAAACTGCCGAGGTAGGTGGGGCGGTCGAGGTTGCAGTATGGCTGATGTCGAGCTATGATGTGGTGGTCGAGGACGTCGGCACAGGCCTCGAGGTCGGCGATGGTGCGGGCGACTTTGAGGATGCGATCGTAGGCCCTCGCGCTCATGTTCATGCGTTCCATGGCATCGCGAAGTTTCTCCAAGCCGGCGGCGTTGGGCTCGGCGTATTTATGTAGCAGGGACGGGGTCATCTGGGCATTACAGTGGATGCCGGGTTCGTCCTTGAAGCGGCGCTCTTGCAGCATCCTCGCGGCGATGACGCGCTGGCGGATGGCGGCAGAGGGTTCACCTGGGGCCTTACTGGACATTTGCCTACGGCTTCTGTTGGCTGCGCCTTGGCAATCCTCAAACAAGTTTGGTATTGCGCTCGGCTTGCACAACAGTTGGTCGAAATCGACGGGCTGGACCTCAATCTGCAGGTCGATGCGGTCGAGCAGCGGGCCCGAAATCTTGCTCATATAATGCGTGCGCTGATACTCGTTGCAGACGCATTTCTTCTTGGGGTGGCCATAGTACCCGCACGGGCACGGATTCATGCTGGCCACGAGCATGAACGAGGCGGGGTATTCTGTACTGTATTTCGCCCTGCTGATACTTATAATCCTGTCTTCCAGCGGTTGACGCATCACCTCTAAAACGGAGCGATTGAATTCAGGCAATTCATCAAGAAAGAGCACCCCATTGTGCGCCAAACTGATTTCCCCGGGCATGGGGAAGCTGCCGCCGCCCACAAGGGCCACGGGCGATATCGTGTGATGCGGTGAACGGAACGGGCGCGTGGTCATCAGCGTCGTGCCGCGCGGCAATTTGCCCGCCACACTATGGATTTTAGTCGTCTCCAGGGCTTCGCTCAACGTTAGCGGCGGCATGATGGACGGCAATCGCTTAGCCATCATCGATTTACCCGAACCAGGACTACCCACCAGCAGGATGTTATGCCCTCCGGCGCACGCCACCTCAAAAGCGCGCTTGACGTTCTCCTGGCCTTTCACATCGGCAAAATCAAACGGGAACACGCCCTGAGCCTTGGCAAACTCGGCTCGCGTATCCACCACTGTCGGCTCTAGCTCGAAGGTCCCGTTCAAGAATTCCACAACCTGAGACAAGTTATCGGCCGGCAAAATCTTCAGATGATTGACCACGGCCGCTTCCATCGCGTTATCCCGCGGCAGGATGAAACCGTCAAGTTTGAGCTCACGAGCCAGGATAGCCATCGGCAGCGCCCCTTTAATCGGGCGCAGACTGCCGTCGAGCGACAGTTCGCCCATGAGCATATACCGTCCCAGCAGGTCTGGATTAATCTTCTCATCGCCAGCGAGGATGCCCACGGCAAGCGGCAGGTCATAGGCCGACCCTTCCTTCTTGATGTCGGCCGGCGACATGTTCACCATCACCTTCTTGCCCGGGAAGTCATAGCCCGCCTGCTGAACAGCGCAACGCACACGCTCGGCGCTCTCCTTGACAGCGATATCGGGCAAACCGATGACCATGAAGCCCGAGCCCCAATCGACCGTCACCTCAATCTCCACCTTGATGGCATCAATGCCCTGAACAGCAGCCGCTATTGACCTCGCTAACATACCAAATCTCTTTTTATGGTTACACTGCCTACAAAATTACACAAAAATTCTTGTATTAATGCCTGTCCATCAAAAAGCCAGTGGTTATTTTCACACCTTTTGGCCCGATAATGAGATTTTATCCATAAATTTGCCACCTAAAAAACAACCCTATCCCACAATGAGACTGCAACTCTTTGCACCGACCAAGGCCAACGCCTCAATCAAGCTGCCCTCGTCCAAGAGCATCACCAACCGCGCATTGCTCATTTCGGCCCTGTGCGACGATGCCCCTCAAGTGCTGAATCCCGCTCTATGCGATGACACGGCAGCCATGATCGAAGTCCTGACGAAACAGGATGGCGCAACCGTCAACGTCGGGGCGGCAGGTACGGCAATGCGCTTCCTGACGGCCTATTTCGCCACTCGTGATGGCATGACGGTTACCCTTGACGGCGACTCTCGCATGAGACAGCGGCCCATCGGACCACTGGTAGATGCACTGCGTTCACTCGGAGCCGATATAAGCTACCTTGGTAACAAAGGCTATCCCCCATTACTCGTCAAGGGGAAGCAACTGAGCGGCGGCGATGTGACGATGTCGGGCAATGTTAGCTCACAATTCATTTCGGCGGTGATGATGATTCTCCCTACCCTGGGAGGAGGAACGATCCACATCACGGGCGACATCGTCTCTATCCCATATATCCACATGACGGCAGCGGTCATGCGTGAGATGGGGGCGCAGGTGGACGTCACGGGCAATACCATTGTGGTCAGCGGCAACTATAGCGGCGACTCCTGCATGGTAGAGGCCGACTGGAGCGCTGCCGCACCCTGGTATGCCATCGCAGCCCTGTTACCGCAATCACAACTAACCCTGGAAGGGCTCACCATTGACAGCATCCAGGGCGACTCACATCTCGCCCATATCGCCACCCAACTGGGCATCGCCTCGCGGCCAGCACCCAATGGCGTCACTCTCGACACCAGCCATTTCATCGGATGTTGCTGCTCGGCTTTTGCCGATATGGGCGGCACACCCGACCTGGCCATGTCATGGGCCGTGTTGTTATGCCTGCTGGAACGCTCCTTCAGAATGACGGGTATTCGCACCCTGAAGCTCAAGGAGAGCGACCGCCTGGAAGCCCTGAGCGAGGGATTGCGACGGTTAGGTTACGTCATCAAGGTCGAGAGTGAGGACGCCATCTCATGGTATGGCGAACGAGCAGCCATCCATCAAGAGCCTCCAGTTATCGACACCTACGGCGATCACCGCCTAGCGATGGCTTTCGCACCCGCAGCGGTGAGGTTTCCCGGATTAATCATCAACGATGCCCAAGTGGTGAGCAAGTCCTACCCCGCTTTTTGGCGCCACTTAGAACAAGCTGGATTCACGTTAATCGAATTGGCACAATAAATGCAATAGACCTGCAATAAATATGAAAATTCGACTGATAATAATGATAATATCCACACTGCTCGCATTGGAAACCGAGGCCCGCAACGTGACCAACCGCTTGGTGATCATCAGTGACCCGCATCTTCTCGCGCCCGAACTAGTGACACCCGGCAGTGCCATCGACCGTGCCGACGCGGCCGAGACCAAAATGATGGCGATGAGCGACGAGATCATGAGCACGCTCACCGACAGCATTATCGACCTCAATCCCAGTATTGTGTTGATCACAGGTGACCTCACCCACAACGGTGAGCGGTTGAGCCATGAGCGCATGGCCTGGCATCTCGACCGCATGCGCCAGCACGGTATCCAGCCGCTGGTCATTCCCGGTAACCACGACTGCAACAACCCTTATTCCAGGCAGTTTGACGGCGACAAAACACGGCCTGCTGCCACAGTCACCCGCGACGAGTTTGCACAAATCTATAGCAACTACGGCTACGGCGAGTCATCACTGCGCGACACCGCCTCGCTCAGCTACTGCTGTGAACCCTGCAAGGGCATTGTCATTATCGGCATCGACAGTAACATGGATGAGGCCAATACCCTGACTAGCCGCGGCGACAGCACCGACACCTACTACAACGGCGGACGCATCAAGTCCGAAACGCTGCAATGGGTCCTTGACCGAGCCACCGAGGCCCGTAGCCAAGGTAAGCACGTCATTGCCATGATGCATCATCACCTGGTGCAGCATTTTGACAAGGAGGACGAGTTGCTCGGCAATTACATCATCAAGGACCACAACCAGGTGGCCAAGCAATTCATTGAAGCGGGCATCCACAATATTTTCACTGGACACCTGCATGTGACCGATGCCGCCACCATGAAGAATGATGAAGGTACCGACAGCATCGTCGAGATTGCCACGGGCTCAGCCATTTGCTATCCTTTCGCCCTGCGCACGGCTACACTTGACCCACACGACAACACACTCGCTATCGACACCCGATGGCTCACCGCCACAGCGACCTGCCCCACCCTGCGCGAGCAAGGGCGGCAGCGCATCATCGCCGCCACCCCAGGCATGACCGCCATGCTCTCTAACAAGGCATGGAACAAGATGAAAGGTCACATGGGACAGCTTAAGGCGATGCTTGAGATGGGCGGCGGCAAAGCCAACCTGCCCGAGACACCACAACAAGCGGCCCAGTTGGTGCTGCGCCACTTCAACGAGGTGCTCTCACGCGCCATGCTCGCTGTAGTTGAGGGCAACGAGCAGGAAAATGACGTGCAAAGCATCATCACCCAGGCCAAAGAAGGCATTCGCGCCATGATTCAAGAAGTCGCCCCCGCTCAGGCCGATGACCTGTATGATTTCTTCCTCACCAGTGTTTACCCCACTAAGGTCGAACCGCTGGTACGCAGCCTGCTCGAGGACCGCAATGCCGTCCACTCATTGGCCGAATCCCACATCGACGACTTGCACCTCACCATTCACCTATAGAAAAATAGCCCTCTCTAGGCTGTCGGTTCAAAAAAAATCTTTATATTTGTGGTCACTAAAGATTTCCCTCTTAAAAGTGACTGCATCATGGAGAAGACGAGGAACAACATCATTAAAATGGCGGTCATCAGTGATTTACACGTGATGGCTCCCGAATTGTTGGTCAAGGACGGCTCCGCATTTGAAGCCTATCTGAACCGAGACCGCAAAATGCTGCGCGAGAGTCTCGAAATTCTGGATACCCTCGTGACCGATATCATCGACCAAAATCCCCAACTCGTGCTCGTCACTGGCGATTTGACCAAGGATGGTGAACGGGCGAGCCACCAACAGGTGTCAATTCGGCTGCAACGGCTCGTCGATGCAGGCATTCAAGTCCTTGTCGTGCCCGGCAACCACGACATCAACAATCCCGATGCGAGATTCTTTGACGGCGACTCAACCACCCCTGCCGACACCATCACGCGCCCCGAGTTTGCCCAACTCTACCGCCACATGGGCTATGATGGGCACTCACGCCGAGACCCAGACTCCCTGAGTTACTGCCGCGACATCACCGACAACCTCACCATTCTCGCCATCGACGCGTGCATGGATCGCCTCAACACCTTTGTCTCGCGCGGCGATGCGCGTGACCATTGCAAGACTAGCGGCAATCTGGAAACATCAAGTCAACAATGGCTAATAGACCAAGCCTTGGCCGCCACGATAGCCGGCCGCAAGGTCATCGCCATGATGCACCACCACCTGGTGCCCCACTTCCACATGGAAGATACCCTGGCTGCACCCTACATGGTCGATGATGCCGGACAATTTTGCAGGCGCCTTGTCGAGGCGGGTGTCCACGTTATCTTCACGGGGCACCTCCACATCAGCGACATCAGTCAAACCAACCTCCGCGAGGGGACCATGGTCGAGGTGGCCACCGCAGCAGCCGTTGGCTATCCCTGTCAGTGGCGCATGGCAACCTGCAACACGGCTGCTGGCAAGATGCAGCTGCGCAGCATGACACTGAACAGCCTGCCCTCGGATCCGGACTTTGCCGAACGTGCGCGCGAAGTATTCAAGAACTGCATCCCAACCATGACGCGCGGTGTCCTCACCCGCTACTGGCCCGAAATCTCGCATGCCATCGACAACTATCGCAACAAACACGATTTCGTGATGCGATTTGTGGATATCCCCGACACGCCCGATGCCATCGCCGAACTGCTGCTCAAGCACTTGCAGGCACCTGTTACCCAGGCCTATATCACCTTTGCCGAGGGAAACGAGGGCGGCAGCGACAACCAGCAACTCATCAATCAGCTCATCAAGGGCGTGGACAAGGTGGTAGACCAAACTGTCAGGGGAATCCTCCGACCGTTGACCAAGGCCGCTCTGCACTTGCGCATCTATGGCACTTTCAAGCTCGTGCTGCGCAGCATCCTAGAGGATCTCAACGACATCGGAACCAGCCACGAAACAGTCATCAACGACCATACCGCTATCATTAACCTATAAAAGCATCGTTTCATCTCACAACTTTTCTCTCAACACAACAACAAATTCTTATCACAATACTACTAAACTGTTATTATTTGGCTATTCTTTCTACTGAAATAAATAGTTTTGATGTCATTTTGCTTAAATTTATCTCAATTTGTTTGGTTTGATAGGTTTTACTCTATATTTTTGCAATTACGTTAAAATTAGCATCTTAACAAATTTATAATATTATGAGTGCCCCCAAAATCGAACTAACTTCCCGCGAAAAGGAAGTACTTGTATTGCTGTCAACAGGGTATAACAGCAAAGAAATAGGTGAAAAAATCTTCATCTCCTCAAACACTGTAGAGTATCACCGTAAGCAGTTACTGCGTAAGACTGGCTCACGCAACGTGGCAGAACTCATCGGCAAAGCATACCGAACAGGATTATTAAAGATTAATGATTAATATTAGATCTTTTCAACTTTATGAGCTACGCTTCATTTGAAGTGTAGTTTTTTTGCCCCTTCCATCCCATAAGCCATAAAACAATCACGCCAGTGCCCGCAATGGGAACACTGGCGTGATTTTGTAAAATTGGGTTAGCCTAGGATTACTTCTTCTCCTTGAGCAGGTCACGGATTTCACCGAGGAGCTCTTCCTGAGTGGGACCAGCGGGAGCCTCGGGCTCTTCCTTCTTGGGCATGAGCTTGTTCATGGCCTTAATCATCAAGAAAATGCAGAATGCGATGATCAGGAAGTCAATGACGTTCTGAAGGAACATACCGTACTTGATCACTGCACCTGTAGCCTCACCAGCGATACCAGCGCTAGCGGCAGCAGCACTAACAGCGCTTGTGGCTGCATCAACAGCGCCCTCGGCACCTACAGCCTCGGCTGCACCTTCAACAATCTTTGAAGCGGCTGGCAAATGATATTCCAGGCCCGAAAGATCAACACCACCAGTGAGCACGCCGATAGCAGGCATCAGCACGTCATCAACCAGCGAGGTCACAATCTTGCCGAACGCACCACCGATGATAACACCGACAGCCATGTCCATCACATTGCCCTTCATGGCAAACTCCTTAAACTCTTTGAAAAAACCCATAATTTTTCAGTTTTTAAAAATTAATATTATATTTACCTAATTATTAAACATTCTTAATTACGGTGCAAAAATAGCATTTTGATTGCAAAACACAATCTCATTCCAATATTTTTGTTAATTTTGCAGTCGCAAGCGACTGCCCCGTGGGGCTAACGCCAATGCAAAGATAATAATAATAGTTATATAACCGCTTTATTTATTAAAAAATCATTAAAAAATGGAGAAAATTAAAATCGGTATTAACGGATTCGGACGTATTGGCCGTTTTGTATTCCGTTCGGCTTTTGAGCCCGAGAATGTGAACGACATCGAGGTAGTAGGTATCAACGACCTGCTCGACGTTGACTACATGGCCTATATGCTCAAGTATGACACCATGCACGGACGCTTCGACGGAACCGTGGATTATGACCTGGAGAAGAAGGAACTCATCGTCAACGGTCAGCACATCCACATCTATGCCGAGAAGGAAGCCCAGAACATCCCTTGGGGTGAGATTGGTGCCGAGTATATCGTTGAATCAACCGGTTTCTATCTGACCATGGACCGCGCTGAGCAGCACCTCAAGGCTGGTGCCAAGTACGTGGTTCTGTCGGCTCCCAGCAAGAAGGGTGATGACGGTCGCCAGGCTGACATGTTCGTTTGCGGTGTGAACACCGACAAGTATGCTGGCCAGACCATCGTCAGCAACGCCAGCTGCACCACCAACTGCTTGGCTCCCATCGCCAAGGTCCTCAACGACAGCTTCGGTATTGAGAGCGGTCTGATGACCACCGTTCACTCGGTAACCGCTACCCAGCGCACCGTTGACGGCCCCAGCGCTAAGGACTGGCGTGGCGGACGTGCCGCTTGTGGCAACATCATCCCCAGCTCGACTGGCGCAGCCAAGGCTGTAGGTAAAGTTATCCCCGAACTCGACGGCAAGCTCACCGGTATCTCGATGCGCGTTCCCACCCTCGACGTTTCGGTTGTTGACCTCACCGTTAACCTCAAGAACCCCGCCACCAAGGAGGACATCTGCGCTGCCATGAAGAAGGCCAGCGAGGGCGAGCTCAAGGGTATCCTGGGCTACACCGAGGACAAGGTCGTTTCCAGCGACTTCCTGGGTTGCGCACTCACCTCTATCTTTGACGCCGACGCCGGTGTTTACCTCACCGACAAGTTCGTCAAGGTTGTTTCGTGGTATGACAACGAGATTGGCTACAGCCACAAGATGCTCGACCTCATCAAGGTCATGAAGAAGCACAACGGCTAATTCACCCGTCTCTTTGCACGACATCAATCCCTGCATGCCTCACTGGCATCGCAGGGATTTTTTCATAAAAAACAATAAAAAATTTGGAAAATAGATGTTCATTGATTTAACTTTGTAACCAGTAAAAATCTTTTTATTAACCATCTAAAACAATTCACGACAATGAAGAAATGGAAATGCAATGTGTGCGGTTACATCCACGAGGGTGACACACCGCCCGAAGAGTGCCCGCTGTGCGGCGTAGGACCCGAGGACTTTGAGGAAGTAACCGAGTAACAACCTTATCCCTCGATAATCATTTAAGACAACATCTGTTTAACTTAAAACTTACAACTTAATAACTAGAGATTATGGCTAAAAAATGGATCTGTACCGTTTGTGGTTACGTTCATGAGGGTGACACGCCCCCCGAGAAATGTCCGCAGTGTAAACAACCCGCTGAGAAATTCAAGGAGCTCAAGGAAGATGAGGAGGTAACCTATGCCGCCGAGCACGTTATCGGCGTGGCTAAGGGTGTTGACCCCGAAATCCTTGCAGGACTCAAGGCACATTTCGAGGGCGAATGCTCCGAGGTGGGCATGTATCTGGCCATGTCACGCCAGGCTGACCGTGAGGGTTATCCTGAGGTGGCCGAGGCCTTCAAGCGCTACGCCTTTGAGGAGGCCGAGCATGCCGCCAAGTTTGCCGAGCTGCTGGGCGAGGTAGTTTGGGACACCAAAACCAACCTCGAGAAGCGCATGGCAGCTGAGGCTGGCGCATGTGAGGACAAGTTCCGCATCGCTAAGCTCGCCAAGGCCCAGAACCTTGACGCCATCCATGACACCGTTCACGAGATGGCCCGCGACGAGGCCCGCCACGGACAAGGCTTCACAGGCCTGTACAACCGCTTCTTTAAGAAATAAGTAAACGGTACACATCACCCGACAACAAGCATTGGGCATCAAGTCCAATGCTTGTTTTGTGTAAGCGCAAAACAAGCCATCAACAGTTTTTTGACCAAACCGTTCAAAATGTGCTTTTTTTTAACTACTTTTGTAAGTTGGAAACATGGGCAACCAGCCCCACAATTTGAAGCCCTGCATCAGCCTCAAGAACTGACGGCCTTGGATTCCCATTTTAACGATTGAAACGACAACATCATGGCACGTATCTCTGTAATTATCGGCATTTATAACTGTGCATCCACACTCGTCGAGGCACTGGACTCATTATATGCCCAGACCTATCAGGACTTTAAGGTCATTTTGTGCGAGGACGGGTCCAGCGACAACACCTATGAAGTAGCCGCCCAGTATGCAGCCAGTCACGACAATATCATTCTCATCAGGAATGAGAAAAACATGGGGCTGAACCACACCCTGAACCGTTGTCTGGAACTTGCCGATACCGAGTATGTAGCTCGCATGGACGGTGATGACATCTCACTGCCTGAGCGCTTCGAAAAAGAAATCAATTTCCTGGACGAGCACCCCGAGTATGCCTTTGTGAGTAGCCCGATGATCTACTATGACGAACAGGGAGAATTCAGGCGCGGCAAGCAGCACAACGACCCTACTGGGCTCGATTTCCTGCATGGGCGCACGTTCTGCCATGCTCCTGTTATGATGCGACTCACGGCTTACAGGGCCGTGGGCGGATACACGGTCTCAGACTATCTGCTTAGGCTTGAGGACCAGCACTTGTGGCTAAAACTCTATCAACAGGGCTACAAGGGCTATTGCCTCGAACAGCCCCTTTACATGATGCGTGACGACCGCAATGCGACCAGGCGACGCAACTTCAAGGCTCGCCGCAACGAAATATTCATGCGACTGCGCATCTGCCGAGCCTTCCGCCTACCCTGGTGGCACTACCCCGAGAGCGTCATCGTCCCCATGCTCAAATGGGCCATGCCCACCTGGCTGTATGACCACTTCCACCGCAAGACAAAACCCAATTAGTATTAACAAATTCTTCTGAGATTCATACTAATCCCCTTACCAACTAAAATCATTATCAGAATGAAAATACTCTTGAATAATAACAACATGTCAGGACTAGTTAACTTTAGGATAGATATTATCAATCACTTCCTGGCTAGAGGGCATGAAGTTGTATTGGTTGCACCTAACGATAATCCCGAACTTCTTAATTTCCTACCGGCTAAAGCTAAACTAGTTCCCGTATCAATTAATCGCACCTCAGCAAGTATTTCTGATAATATTAGCTATCTAAAGCAATTATACAATATATTCAAAGCCGAGAAGCCCGACTATATTTTCAATTTCACCATTAAGCCCAATGTTTTTGGAGCTATTGCTGCTAAATTATTAGGTATCGGCAATACTTGTATGATGGCCGGGCTTGGTTACTCCTTCTCACACAATGACTTGAAATCAAAGATTGCAAGATTCTTGTACCGCATCAGCATGAAATGTACACAATACATCATGGTGCTCAACGAGAGTAATTACAACACGATTATTAACAAGCATCTAATAAAAAAAGATAGAATAATCTGGCTGCAAGGTGGCGAGGGTGTGAATAATAAAAGCTATCCCTTCTATGATAACTCTTCCAGTGACTCGACGTTCACATTCATTGCCCGCCTAATTCCAGAAAAGGGCTACCGGGAATTTGTCGGAGCAGCCAAAGAGGTCAAAAAGAAATTCAGCAATGTTAATTTCCATGTCGTTGGCGGTTTAGATACTAATTATCCTAATGCCATCACCAAGGCTGAGGTGGAAAACGACGTCAAGCAGGGTTATATTGAGTATTTGGGCACCTTCAGTAACATGCTCGAGGTGTACAGCCGTCCAGGCACCGTCATCACCATCCCGTCCTACTACAGCGAGGGCCTGAACCGCTCGCTCATGGAGGCCTGCTCATGCGGCAAGCCCATCATTACCACCAGCATCTTTGGCTGCAAGGAAACCGTCGTGGATGGCGTGAACGGATTCATCGTTGAACCCAAGAGCGTACCCTCACTCGTTGATGCTATCACACGCTACATCGAACTAAGCCCCGAGCAAAAAAAGCAGATGTCGATCGAGAGCCGCAAACTCGCCGAGAGCCGCTTTGACATCCAAAAGGTCATTGCAGTCTATGACGACATCATCGCCCAGGCTAAGAAGTCCTGACACTGTAGCATCTAGTAGAGACGCAAAATTTTGCGTCTCATGAAAAGGAATTTAACCGCATAAATAAAGAGCGCCGACAGCCTATTGCTGTCAGCGCTCTTTTCTTATGGTACTCCCGCTGGGAATCGAACCCAAATCTAAGGTTTAGGAAACCTCCATTCTATCCATTGAACTACAGGAGCATCAAGAAACCGGCTGGCCCAATCGCCACTGGCTGTGTAACCAGCCGGTCTGCTATTTCTTGGTCAGGAATTACTTCCTGGCGGATGCCAAAGCGGCCTCCTTCTTATCGCTGCGACGGGCAATCCAGTAAGCCACGGGCGAAGCGATAAACAGTGACGAGCAGGTACCGATGATAACACCGAGGATCATCGCGAAGATGAAGCTGCGGATGCTCTCACCACCGAAGAACAGCATGATGAACAACACGAGCAAGGTCGTGATAGAGGTCATCATGGTACGTGACAGGGTGCTGCACAACGCCTTGTTGAAGGTCGTGTAGAGATCCTGCTTCGGATAGAGCTTGCGGTACTCACGCACACGGTCAAATACAACCACTGTATCGTTCACCTGATAACCGATAACGGTCAGGATAGCGGCAATAAAGGTCTGGTCAATCTCCATTGAGAAGGGCAGCAGGCCATGCAGGTTGTAGAAACCGATTACCACAAACGAGGTGAACGCTACGGCTGCCAGAGCGCCGATAGAGAACGCGATGTTGCGGAAACGGAACAGGATGTACAGTGCCATAGCAAGCAGTGAGAAGAGCACTGCCCAAATGGCCTGACGGGTCATGTCGCTTGCGATGCTCGGACCTACGGTTTCGCTCGATACAACACCAACACTCTCGTTAGACATGCTGAAGTCATCCTTGGTCATCGTGCCAAGATCACTCTTCAAGCCATTATAGAGCTTGTCCATGATCTCGTCATCAACACCCTCACTATTGTCTTCAATCTTGTAGTTGGTCGATACGCGCACCTTGGTGTCGTTATCGATGGTGATGACTGAAGTGTTAGCACCGGGCATCAGTTCGGTGAGCTGGTTCTCCAAGGCCTGGGTCTTAACAGGATGGTCAAATTGAACAACATAGTTGCGACCACCTGAGAAGTCGATACCACGGCTCAAACCACGAACGGCGAACAGGATAGCCATGATGGCGATCAGGGCGAGCACGATAACAGAAGTCTTCTTGGCAGCGCCCATGAAGTTGAAGTTCACATTCTGCATCAGGTTGCGGGTCAGCGAGGTGCTGAAGGTCATCTTGTCGAAGGTGCCCTTGTTCACGAAGTGCTCCATCACCAGACGGGTAGCGAACACAGCAGTGAAGAACGAGCAGCAGATACCGATTACCAACGTAACGGCAAAACCGCGGATGGGACCAGAACCCAACAGAATCAGGATGATACCAGTGATGATAGTGGTCAAGTTAGAGTCAAAGATGGCCGAGAATGCATTCTTGTAACCATCGCTGACGGCAGCCTTGAGGCCCTTGCCAGCACGCAACTCCTCCTTACAACGCTCGAAGATAAGCACGTTAGCATCCACCGCCATACCAAGCGTCAGCACAATACCGGCGATACCAGGCAGGGTGAGCACACTACGGAACGAAGCAAGAATACCGATGGTAAAGAACAGGTTGAGGATCAAACCGAGGTTGGCGATTGAACCAGCCTGCCAGCCATAAGCAAACCACATGAAGAACATCAACAGCACGAGGGCGATGACGAACGAGCGGAGACCCTTCTCGATGGATTCCTTACCCAGCGACGGACCAATAACGCTCTCACTAGCCACATTCACACGTGCTACCATCTTACCAGACTCGAGCACGTTTGCAAGGTCATTAGCCTCCTCAGGGGTGAAACGGCCACTGATCTGTGAGCGACCACCGTCAATCTGGCTGTTAACATTGGGGAACGAGTAAACCTGGTCGTCAAGCACGATGGCGATAGCCTTGCCGATGTTCTGACCAGTGATGCGGCTCCACTGACGGGCGCCCTCATCGTTCATGGTCATCGACACTACCTGACCCTGCAGGTTATCAAACTCGCTGCTAGCGCGGGTAACGACATCACCGTTCAGGACGGGCTGGCCGTTAACGGTGCGCAGGGCAACCAGCTGGAAGGCCTCATGACCGTTCTGCATGCTCTCGGGCTTAACAGTCCAAGCCAACTTCAGGTCAGCGGGCAGGATGGTCTTTGCAGTTGCCGAGCGGATAATCTTATTAACGGCAGCGGTATCGCTAGCGCTAACATAACCCAAAACGGGTGAACCGGGGTTACCACCAGCAAGAGCCTCAAAACCGGTCAGCTGGGCCAGAGTCAGGGCGTTCTTGTCTTCCTTGACGGGCTCGGCAGCCTTGGTCGTGTCGGCAGCAGCCTTAGCGGTAGTGTCGGCAGCAGCAGTTGCATCAGCGGTGGTGATGTTGGCCTTAGCCTGGTCGCTAAGCTGACGCAGTGAGCCAACGATGTCACCCAGCGTGTAGGTCTCATAGAACTCCAGGTTAGCGGCACCCTGCAACAGCTTGCGCACGCGCTCGGGTTCCTTAACACCAGGGAGCTCGAGCAGGATGCGACCCGTGCTCTGCAACTTCTGGATATTGGGTTGTACCACGCCAAAACGGTCAATACGGTTACGCAACACCTTGTAGGAGTTGTCCACCATACTGTTCACCTCCTCGTTGAGGATGTTCTGGACTTCACGGTCACTGGCAGTGGGATTGGCAGCGATCTTCTCGATGCCACGGAAAATCTGAGCCAAGTTGCCCTCGGGAGCAATCTTCTTGTACTCCTTGCAGAAGGAGCCGACGAAGTCGTCCTGAGCGGTCTGGCTCTTCATCACGTTGTCAATGGCCTGGTTAAACTTCTTGTCTGGATTATTGTTCGCGAGCGCGCGCAAGATGTCGGGCACCGAGATCTGCAGTGTCACGTTCATACCACCCTTCAAGTCAAGGCCGAGGCCTAACTCTTTCTCACGAACTTCTTGGAAAGTGTAGTAACCAAGGTACACCTTCTCATTAGCGAGTGAATCCAAATACTCATTCAAAGCAGCCTTGTACACCTCGTTGCTGGTGTCCGGCGACTTAATGCCGGCAGCAGCAAGCGCCTTCTGCTCTGCCTTGTTCTGATAGTGATTGCTCACCACAGTGAAAGTCAGATAGAAGAGGCAAATCAAGATCAATAACGCAGTAATGAGTCTAATAAAACCTTTAATTTGCATTTTTAATTGTGAATTATTTAATTAATTTTTGTTAAATTCCGCTTCAAACGTATTTTTCAGCCTGCAAATATACATCATTTTCTTAACGTGGGGCATAAAAAAATCAAGTTTTTAGTTCTCAACCCATTTATTTTAAGGGATAACGACGTTTTTCTGACCAAAAACTAACAGTTTTCGGTCATTTTTATAGCTATTTTTCAAACAATCGCTGACTGTTGAAGGCTCTTTTCAAAAAACAAGATTAACGTTTTTACAACAGTTTTAACCCCAATCGGTCATTTGAACTGATGTCTAAATAAAAATTGCGAGTACTTTGCCACAGAATTTATCGCCATGGCATAGCGCGCTCACTTCAAATGCTTGATAGCATTGTCAAGGCTAGGACCTGAATAGGCGATAAGACCAGCGCTATCTACAACAGCATACCATGGTGCCGACGTGACACGCAACAATTGGATTCCCGGCTCCAACGGTCCACCCGGGGCCCAGTAATGCGACCAACCTTGGGGATCATTGGCAATGGTCTCATGCCATCTGAGCGAGTCGCTCTCAATGAGCACATCAATTACCTTGACCGCGCTTTTCCCAGCGCCTTCAAGAGCCTTGATGGCGTTAATGGTACGGTCCCTTTCGGTCTGAGGCTTAGCCCATAAATTCAGCAGAGTCACATGGCCCATCAGATCTATTTTTTCAAATTCTGAGCCGTGCTTAATCAGCGTGAGCGACATCAATCGGGGTAATTGGGAGCGATTGCTTGCGTTTGCACTTGACAGCCCAGTGAAGACTTCGGTAAGCGACTCAGGACGGCATTTGCCGTCAATGCCCCCAAGCAGTTTCTCCACCTTAGCACGATCACTGTAATCGGTATAATCGGCCATGAGCAACACTGTTGAAAGCAGATCAGATGGATGTTCACGCACATATTTCTCGATGGCGGCATTCAGGCGGCTAGGATTAGGGTCAGTGTAAAAAGAGCCATGCTCGTCTCGGAACAGCTGCCACTCCTCGTTCAAGTGATTACCGCTGACTTTGACACCCATGGCCTTACTGGCGTCACCCGAGAGTTTCAGGCGGTCTCCATTTACGGCAACCATCATGGCCAACGGCTCACCACGAAGGCTCAGCACGCTCACCAGCACGGGGTTGGTTGACTCGCCCTTGAAGGTAAATTCGCCCTTCCTGTCAGCAGTTACACGCTCGTCAACGACACCCGAATCTGCCCTGAAAAGCACACGGACTGCATCACCTTCCAGGTTGGCGATATTACCGTCAATCTTAAAACCGCTACTGCTGCACGAGGCAAATATCGCAGTGATAATCAGCAAGAAGGCTATCTTTTTCATCTTTTTGGCTTATTATCTATACCATCAGGGTTCTACCCAATCTCCGTTCTGCTTGATGAGCGCCACGAGACGGTCAATGGCTTCTTGCTCGGGGATGTTCATCTCTACACACTGCTTGCCCTTGTAAAGGCTGATGCGACCTGCAGCAGCACCCACATAACCATAATCGGCATCGGCCATCTCACCCGGACCATTGACAATACAGCCCATGACGCCTATTTTCAAGTGGCTCAAGTGGGCCGTCGCTTGCTGAACAAGGTGAACGGTCGATTGAAGGTCAAACATGGTTCTGCCACAACCCGGGCATGAAATAAACTCAGTCTTACTGATGCGTTGGCGAGCTGCCTGCAAGACAGCAAAAGCATATCTCACGACATCTAGCCCGCTGTGGATGTTAGGCGCTTCCAGCCATACGCCGTCGGCACGGCCATTCAGCAACACAGCGCCCAAATCGGAACCCGCCTTGACCTGCAACCACTCGTTTGAACTGTCAGGATAAGTATTCCGCATCACAACCGGACAATGGATGCCTAGGGTGGTAAGGGCATGGGTCAAAGCCTGTTGGCTGCCAGGAATATTGACACCCACTGGGGTAACCACCAGCACAGTGTCGTTGCGTCCACGCAGGAACTCCAACCGGTCAGCCGGAGTGCTGGCTGGCACCTGAAGGAAACGCAATGGAGTCGAGGGACAACGGTCCCACTCGCCCAGCGTGAGCAGGGGATAAGCGTTACGCTCGCCGCCCCAACGCCCCAGCGGCACCAGGAAACGGTGCATACCGTCAATCATGCCATCGCCACTATAGTAGAAATCGGGTGGCACAGGCGCACTGTTAATCTCATCGGGACGATAGCTGGCGATAACTACGGGAGGCATTGTCCCTCCGAGCAATCCAGCAACGGGCACCGACTCACGACGGGATGGACACAGCGGGTTGTAACCTTCACTGTAATCACCCTCAATCAACTCGTGACCCTCGCGTGCCGCGATATAATCCACCAGTTTGCGAGCCACCGGCACCTCTAGCTCGGGGTCCTCACTGAGCGACACCCTGATGGTATCACCCAATCCCTCGGCCATCAACGCACCAATGCCAACGGCGCTTTTGATGCGCCCGTCCTCGCCAAAGCCTGCCTCGGTCACGCCTAAGTGCAACGGGAAGTGCATATCCTCCTTGTCCATGGCATCGACCAAGCGGCGCACGGCTTCCACCATGACCACCACGTTTGAGGCCTTCATCGAGATGACCACATCCAGGAAACCCTCGGCGACAAATACCCTCAAGTATTCCATCACACTCTCGACCATGCCTTCCGCTGTATTACCATAACGGCTCATGATGCGGTCACTTAGCGAGCCGTGATTCACACCCAGCCTGACGGCGGTGTGATGCTCGCGGCAGACTGCGATAAATGGAAGCAGAGCCTCACGGATACGGTCCAATTCGGCCTCGTACTCCTCATTGCTGTATTCCAATTGCTTGAATGTGCGGGCAGGGTCAGCAAAATTACCGGGATTGATGCGCACACCCTCACACACAGCTGCTGCCGCTAGGGCTGCATTCCTGTTGAAATGGATATCGGCAATCAAGGGTATATTGCAACCGTTGGCACGCAACACCTTAGATATTTCACCTATACTATTGGCTTGAGCCACACCTTGAGCCGTCAAGCGCACATAATCGGCACCAGCATATGCAATGCGTTGGCACTGGCTTGCACTCGATTCCACATCATCGGTCGCAGTGTTGGTCATCGATTGCACTCTGACGGGATACTCGCTGCCCAAAGGGATCTCTCCCACAGAGACATTCAATGTCGGGCGACGGCGATAGTTGAAGGTTTTATTCATTAGGTTTAAGTTAAATCGTCTTGAATTATCCAAATATTTTCATGGTCAATGTCACACACAGGTAGCCCACCATTACGCCAGCCAGCACTTGCCAGATATTATGACGTTTAAGGACTAGACGGGCTGTACCCAGCAAACCGGTGACAATGACCGATATGCACAGCAACCAGAACAAGTCAAACGCGCTCAAGCCCTGCACATGAATCTGATTGATCAGAGCGACAATGCCACCAATCCCTGCCATATGGGCACTGATTTTCCACTTCAGGTTGATGATAGCCATCACAATTACGGTGACCATCGACCCCAGCATAAACATGATTGCCCACAACGGGAAGTGGGTGTAATACAGATAATAGGCCGCGGCCAGATAGCATAGTGCGGTGAACAGGTAAGGTATCAGTCGCTGTTCTCGGTCATTGACATGCAAGTCCTTAATGAGCTTAAAGTGCCTCATCACGCTCAGGAAAATGAGCGGCAGGATGCAGGTGATGCCCATGCACACCAGCAGGAAGGCCGTGCGGCGGCCTGTGGGCTGCAAACACAGCACCGATACCCACAAGAGCAGAAACACACCAAATGTGGGCATGAGAAGCGGGCTCAATATCGTGGACAAGAAATTAGCCATGCCCGCGATGAATTTGTTCACTGTGAATTTACTGATTGGCATTATTTGATTCTTTGCTGACCAATACTAACTTTTATCTTTAACACTTCTATTTTGCCATTTTGCGGCGGACAGTGCTGCTAGGTATCTTCAGGGCATCACGATACTTGGCCACGGTGCGGCGTTCAAGCTTGTATCCCATCTCCTTGAGGCGGTCACACAACGCATCATCGCTCAATGGATGAGCCTTATCCTCGGCATCAACCAGTTTTTTGAGGTCATCATATACCTCGTGTCTTGACGCGCCATTGATATCCTCGGAGAAAAATGACTTCAAACTCTTGATTCCCCACGGCAGTTGCACATACTTGTTGCTCACGGCACGCGACACCACCGACACATCCTTGCCGATCATGTCGGCAATCTGCTGCTGGCCCAGCGGCTTCAGGTCTCGCTCATCACCGCTCATGAAATAGTCCCGCTGACACTTCACAATGGCACTCATGGTGTTGAACAGCGTTTCCTGGCGTTGCTTGAGCACCTCGATGAACATGCTTGCCCGCTGGAAAGCGTCCTGTACCTGCTTCTTCTCCTTGGTCTCCTTCACGCTCAGCGAGTCGGTTTTCTTGTAACGCTCGTTCATCAGGGCATAGCTCTCGCTGATCTGCAAGCTGGGGATATTATTGCGCAGGGTAACAATCAAGCGGTCATTATCCTCATCGAGTTCCACATCAAAGTCGGGAGTCACCTGCTGGCTGCTATCCATGCGGGATTCAAACGCGTTACCCGGGAAGGGATTCAGCCCCCTCCTGATTTGACGTTTGAACACTTCTTCCAGCTTTTCCTTAGGAACACCCATCTTGCGTCCGATGGAGTCAAAGCGCATGGCACCCATTTCGTCAAAGTGCTTATCGACCATGGTAAGGGCAAGCGCGACATCTTCGCTTTGGGGTTTGCGTTCCAACTGCAGCATCATGCACTCCCTCAGGTTGCGTGCCGCAACGCCGGGAGGATCCAGCGACTGAACGGTCTTCAGCATCTGCTCCACTTGTTGGGCATCCACCACAAAACCGTCGTTAAACGTCACGTCATCGGCAATCTCGGCAGTGCTGCGACGCAGGTAGCCATTATCCTCGATGTTTCCCACGATGGCATGGGCGATGATCTGTTGGGTCTCATCCAGTTCCAATTCGCCCAATTGATCGGTCAGATACTCCTGCAGTGTCTTCTCATTCACGGCTATCGGCGCATAGTACTCGTCATCGCGGCTTCGGTTGTTGGCAAAGTAGCGATACCACGCCAACGTGTCGTCATCACCACTGGTTTCGGCGCTCACTTCGGCCTCGGGGGTGTTGTCATTTCCCCTGTCGCGATCCTGGTTATTGCCGTTATCATACTCGTCGTTCTCATCGCTTTTCTTTTCAAGAGCCTGAATTTCATTGACCTTATTATCAATGAACTCGGCCATCTCAGCATCATTCTTTTCCAGCACCATTCCCAGCAATCGTTGCTGTTCCAGTGCCAGACGTTGGGTCTGCTTCTGTTCCAGTGTGAGTCCTTGTTTTGCCATCGTCGTCTAGAGGTTTTGTCTTTAACTTACAAAATTACAACAAAGTTTTCAGTTATCGCGCAGCATGGGGTGAAGTTTTTCCTCAATTGATGTCAAAGATGAGATTTCAAGACTCAGCAGTCTTAAACACGCTCTAGAGTTACTGCTCCTGCATACTCCAAACGGCCATTCAACGGCAAAGGCAACCAGAATTCTTCTGATTGCCTTTGTCTATTATTTAATCGTGTTTTATGTTTATTCGTGGAAAAGACGCTCCATTGTCCGCGCCCTCTTGAGCCACATGCCAAACCATATCAGGGAGATGGCGGCTACTGCGATGCCAACCCACGCCGTTAGCTCAGGATGGTTAAAGGCTTTGGGTGAAGCCACCAGGAACGTTGTGCACACCACCGTCATAAACACGGCGGGAATGAGCGTAATGATGTAAGGCTTGTGATTGCGGGCCAGGTAAACGGTAATCATCCACAGCGTGAATACCGACAAGGCCTGATTGGACCAGCCGAAGTATTGCCACAGCACGTTAAAGCCGTCCTTATCGTTCATTTGCCAAATGAGCAGCAACAGCGAGGCGGCAAACAAGGGAACGCTGATCATCAAGCGACGCACCATGCTCTTTTGCTCAAAGTGCAACGACTCGGCAATAATCAATCGGGCGCTCCTGAAGGCCGTATCGCCACTCGTGATGGGCGCAGCAACCACGCCCAGCACGGCCAGCGTGCCACCAATAATGCCAAGCCAGCTACTGCACACCCAGTTGACTAACTGAGGCGCATCAAAATACTGAATCAAAGTTTCACCATCAGCGAGCTGCGCCTGAGCCATGAATTGGTTCACCACCTCGGGGCTGACCACCTCTTTCCAACCACCATAGTAGAAGAAATAGGACGAAACGGTAGCCCAGATGAGTGCCACAAGGCCCTCGGTAATCATCGCGCCATAGAAGACCGGCCTAGCCAGACGCTCGCTCTTCAGGCAACGCGCCATCAAGGGACTCTGCGTGGCGTGGAAACCGCTGATCGCACCACACGCGATAGTGATGAACAGGCAGGGGAACCAGGGATTCTTCTGCAGATAGGCGCTCACGCCCAGCACGTCCTTGCCATCAATCATTTGGGACTGGCGCCAAGCGTCCATGTTTCCTAAATCCCACAACTCGGGCAGGTGGGGCATCTTAATGAACAGTCCCACCAGCAAGCCGGCAGCCATCACCAGCAGGGCGATAGCAAACAGAGGATAGATGCGGCCAATGATCTTGTCGATGGGTAACAGGGTGGCAACCACATAATAGGCAAAAATGGCCACGATCCACCAGATGGTGGCGGCGTCACCGCCCCACATGTCCTTGAGGATAAGCGAGGGGCTATAGACAAACACGGCACCCACCATCATAAGCAACAGCACGGTGAAAATAAGCATCACGATCTTGGTACCATTACCCAGGTACTTGCCAATCATCGTCGGCAGGTTAGCCCCATCATGGCGCAACGAGAGCATGCCGCTCATGAAGTCGTGTACCGCACCTGCAAAGATGCAGCCCAGCACAATCCACAAGTAGGCCGCTGGACCGAACCACATACCCATGATAGCACCGAAAATCGGTCCCGTTCCCGCAATGTTCAGGAACTGGATCATGAAGACCTTCCACGTGGGCAGCACCACATAGTCAACACCGTCGGCAAGCCTCACGGCGGGCGTCTCTCGACCGTCGGGACGCATCACGCGCTCCACTATAGCTCCATATATCAAATAGCCCAGAACTAGGGCCACAAGGCTAATGATGAATGTAATCATTTATAAATCAAACAATTGTATAGTATCCTTTACTTTTTTATTATCCCTCAATAATTTCCATGATGTGACGACTCAGTTTATCAACAAAATGGGCAGTATGGGCTTCGGGGATGCTCTCAGCCTCACACAATTTTTTACGTGACTCGAGCCACTTGTCTAGCAGCACGACAAGATTGTCGGCCTTTTCGCGCATTTCCTTAAGCGACTTACGGTAATTCTCGTCATTCACCAGGTCATCTTCAAGGCTCTTCGCGCTCTCCAATTCCTGAATCAGGTTAGCGCGGGCCTCAGATATAGGCATCGGCTCACCATTGGGAAAATTGCCGCCTTTCTTGAGTTGGCTATAGTCATCATCACGTTTCTCGGCCAGAAAAACACGTGAACCACTTGCAATGACTTTAGCGATTGAGCCACCCCAGTTGGCCAGTGTAGCCAGTTGACCATAAAAGCCAGCCAACTCATTCTCAAACTGCAACCAATCACGCATCTCAGCCCGATAAAGGGGCTTACTGCGATTGTCATCACAATAATACTTTGCAGTGAGATAATGTGCAACGGCACTGCTGATATCACCGCTTTCCATCATGTCAGTTGTGCTTCCCTCAGCCAATTTGTCGGCCACAGACTTTAACTCATTGAACACGATATCAGTCATCGCGTGGTCATCTTCACCCTTGTGATTCAAGGCCCAATAAGACATGATGGCGTCAGAACAAGCCTGATAGTTAGACTCCAGTTTACTTAGAGAAGTGTTATCAGCAAATTGCTGAGCCATGAACTCTGCCAAAGAATCGATGGTTGCAAACCTGGAATCGGGCTCAATCTCATCAACGCTGACTGACTCGGACACTTCCCGGTTGCTATTGCCGCAGGCTGTAAAACCCATGACGACACACAACATTACAACAAAAATAGTCGTGCTAAAAAAAACTTTCTTCATCTCGCTTATTGTTTTAATCATTTTTGCAAAAGTACAACAATCAACCGAATTAGCTCCTAAAAATCACCTTATTTACATGTTTTTTCATCGATAACTGCAAGACGGGCATTACGTAGCAGGGTCTTGTAGCGCAGGCGCAAAATAGCACTGTGGGCAAACGTACGCTTGAACTCGCCTCCGGTCATCTGCTCGACACGCTCTCGGGTGAGGGTCATCACCGCCTCGGTGGGATCAAAATCATCGATGGTGGTCGCCACGGCATGGGCATTGTGGGGACAACACAACTGGCACTCGTCACACCCCACTACCCTATTGCCTATCACCTCACTCACCCACGAGGGCAAGTCCTCGTCATGATTCTCAATGAGCAGACACGACAGGCAACGCGAAGCATCTGCAGCGCCGTTTTCCCTCAATGCCCCTGAGGGGCACGACTCGATACACTTGCCGCAACTGCCACAAGTCATGGTGCAGGGCTCATCGGGGGGTAGTTGAGCCGTGGTAACAATCTCGCCAAGGAAAAAGAATGACCCCTTACCCGGAAGGATAAGGCAGTCATTTCGGCCAATGAACCCTAAGCCCGACTGCTGCGCCCAGTAACGCTCACGAATGGGAGCCGAATCGACACACGGCCGCGTAGGGCAACTGGTGATTTGTTCGATGAAATCAGACAATTCGGATAATTTTTCCCTCATCACCTCGTGGTAATCGCGGCCATAGGCATAATAGGCGACCCTAAGCGTTTCAGCTGGCTGGAATTGGGCGGGATAGTAGTTAAGTGCCAACGAAATGACCGTCTTGGCGCCATCGAGCAGCAACGACGGGTCGCGGCGCAGGTCGCGGTGACCGGCCGCCCACTGCATACAGCCGTTGTGCCCTTGTTCTAGCCAGCGGTCATAACGGGCCTCGGCCTCATCGTCAACCAGAGCGGCAGCGGCAAAGCCACAAGCGTCAAATCCCAGACTCAACGCCTGGGATTTGATTTGCATTGCTATGTCACATTTCGGGGATGGCATCAAACTTATAGCCCTTCTCCTTCAGCCATTCTATAGCGCGTGGCAAGGCATATTTCATATTCTTCTCGGCCTTGAGCGAGTCATGGAAAACAATAATCGACCCGTTGCGGGCATAGCGCTTGACATTGGCCAACACCTGTTCGCCAGTGAGCTTGCGGCTATAGTCACGCGTCACCAGGTCATACATGATGATGGCGAACCGCGAGCGCAGCACCTTGGACTGGCCCCACCGCAGCAAACCGTGTGGCGGGCGGAACAATGTGCTACCAATCAGTTCATTGGCGCGGAACACGTTGTGCAAGTAGTGCTTGGTGCCCACATGTGCGCCCTGCAAGTGGCTCATCGTGTGGTTGCCCACTGAGTGGCCACGACGTCGCACCTCCTCCAGTAGCTCGGGATGCCGCTCCACGTTCTCTCCCACCATGAAGAATGTCGCCTTGACGCCATAACGGTCCAGCGTGTCGAGCACCCATGGGGTTACCTCGGGGATAGGGCCATCGTCAAACGTCAAGTAGACCGTGTGGTCGCGCTTGTGAATGCGCCACACGGTCTCGGGAAATAACATTCTGTACAATAAAGGCGGACGCTCAACTAACACGATGCCTATTCTTCTTGATTGTGATTAGACATCAGTTGTTGCCCACGGCTTCCTCCAGGCTGATCGAGGGCTCTTCCTCCTGAGGGGCCTCACGATAGGCTTGAGCGCGCTGGTACATCTGCTGATATGACCTTAAGCGCTCCATATTCACGCCCTTAGCCTGCAATTCACCCATGATCTTCTGGTAAGCGTCATTACCGTAACGCTCACCATAGCCGTTGAGCATAAACAGCATGTACTGCTGGTCGATGAACTTGTCCAGGTTGGTCAGGCGGTCATACATTGACGCGTCAAGTGACTGGTAGAATCTCAGGTAACCAGCATAGCGCAGGATCTCGCTATCCAGGATTTTCTTACCCTTCTGCACACTCTCTTCGTTACCGCTGGCCTTACCCACGTTGTAATAGATATCGGCCACTTGCTCACCCATCTGAACGCCAAACGGGCAAACAGAGGTAGGCAACTTCTCCATCATCAGGTCAAGGATGTGGATAGCCTTCTTGTAACGGTCAGCGACATAGGCCTCCTGGGTCATGCCGGCGGGGATAGCCAGCTCACCAGCCTTAGCCATCGTGCCCTCGTTGCTCAGGTTGCTTGCCAAGTCGAGCATCGCGCTGCGCATGGTGGTAACCATGCGGCTAACGGTCTCGTCAAGGTAGAGTTCACCGGGCTTAGCGGTGTCAAGACCGCCCCACAGGAACTTATTCACCACATTGTCATACATGATGTCGGTCGATACGGTGATATCACGACTGGCAATAGGTGTCACCTGATAAACCAGACCGGTCAGGCGCAGGTAGGGATCCAGACCCAAATAATAGCTGCTGGGTACCGTCATGGCAAAATAGCACGGACGATTCCAGCCTTGAGCAATGCTGTTGACAATCATGTCAAACGACATGAACTGGCTGGCAGTCATTCCCGAACCCATGCGCTGCAGGTCAAGATTGATGCTCGGCTCAATCAGGTCGCGCTGCTCCTCACGAACCACGCCAGCCTTGATGGCCTGGTCGGCATCAACGGGGATATACACCTTGGGATAGTGGATCTCAGTAATACCGTAAGGATTGTTCTGGCTCTCCTTGCTATAGACATGGGCAATCGACTTGGATGCCTCGGTAGGAGTATTGTCGGGCTGCACAAAATAGCAGAACTGACGGTTGTCATAGGCAAAGGTCTCCTTATCGGCCTGCATGGGCAGCGGAGCCGACTCATAAGCGGCACGCTGCATCTGGCTGATGTACCAGTCGGTCGACAGATAACTCAGGTTGACGGCACGCACATCGGTGCGATAGCCCTCCACCTCCTGCAGGTACCACAGGGGGAAGGTGTCGTTGTCACCGTTGCAGAAGATGATACCGTTGGGTGCCACACTCGACAGATAGTTGCGGCCGAAGTCACGGGCCGCGGTTCTGCCGCTGCGGTCGTGGTCGTCCCACGTCTGGCTTACCATCTGCAGGGGAATGAGAATACCGATGATAGCGGCGACAGCGGCAACGGCGGTAGCCACGCCACTATTCTTTGGCTCGGCGATGATTTGCTCGCCGTCCTTGGCTGCTTTTTTCTTCTTGTCCTTGAAGAACCACATCACGAGGCTCCACAAGCCGGCAACGCCCATACCTACCCAGATACAGTAAGCATAGAACGAACCTGCATAGGCATAGTCACGCTCACGCGGCTGGTTCGGCGTCTGGTTCAGGTACAGCACGATGGCGATACCCGTCATGAAGAACAGGAAGAAAATCACCCAGAACTGCTCAATGCCGCGGCGGCCACGGTAGGCCTGCCACAACAGGCCGATGATACCCATCAGCAGCGGCAACAGGTAGAACACGTTGTGTCCCTTGTTACCCTTGCCCAGGTCATCGGGCAACAGGCTCTGGTCGCCCAGGCGAGGATTGTCGATGAACGAGTAACCCGAAATCCAGTTGCCGTGGGTAATCTCACCCATGCCCTGCAAGTCGTTCTGGCGACCGGCGAAATTCCACATGAAATAGCGCCAGTACATGTAGTTCAACTGGTAATCGACAAAGAAACGCAGGTTCTCCATCATCGTGGGCTTCAACCTTGTTTCTGTGCGGGTCGATTTGCCGTCACGGTCAAGATACGTGGTAGCTTCGACCTGGGTTCCTTCCAAACCCAGCCACTCAACATACTCTCGCTCGTGCTTATCGTCATGGATGCGCGGGAAGAGCATGTTCTGCTCCGGGCTGTAGCGGTAAATCTTCTTATATCCAAGCTCCTTGTAGCGGTCAGGCTGGTCGGGGCTGGTTTTCACCTCAGGCGCATACTGCATGGGACCATTTTTGGTAGCGGGTGCCACGGTGCCGTTTCCGGTCTCCTGATACATGATGTCGCTGTAGAGCGTGCGGCCATACAACAGCGGGGTCTCGCCATACTGTTCACGGCTCAGGTACTTGGCCAGCGCGAACGTGTTGTTGGGAGAGTTCTCGTCAAGAGGAGTGTTCTGAGAGCTGCGGATCAAAATCAGCGCATAACTGCTGAAGCCAATGAAGATCACCAGGATGCATGAAATGATGTTGGTGAACACGCGAACGGGGATGTTCTTGCAGAACTTGAACAGATAAACGCACAGGCCGATAAACAGCACTAGCGGAATCAACAAACTGTCACCCAGCAGCAACATGCCCGACAACAGGATAGCCAAGGCAAAGGAGAGCTTGATCATCATCTCGCTCTTGTTGCGGTAGAGTTCCCACAGCGACCAAGCCATGACGGCCAGCAACAAGATGGCATAGCACAAAACGCCAGAGTTGAAAGACATGCCCAACGTGTTCACAAAGAACAGGTCGAACTTCTGACCCATCTCAACAAATCCGGGCTCCAAGCCATACAGGATCAGGCCCACGATGACAAACGAGATCAAAAGGGTGATTAATGAGCCCTTCACCGACGAGTTAACGCCCTTTTGGCGGCACTGGCGATAATAAAATATCAACGCGATGGCGGGGATGCACAGCAAGTTCAGCAGGTGCACACCCAATGAAACGCCAAACACATACGCGATCAAAATGATCCACCGGTCGCTGCCCGGCTGATCGGCCTGGTCTTCCCACTTCAAGATCAACCAGAACACCAGCGCGGTGCAGAACGATGAGAAGGCATACACCTCGGCCTCAACGGCACTGTACCAGAACGTGTCGCTCCACGTGTAGGCCAGCGCTCCACAGATGCCGCTGCCCATCACAACCAGGTACTGGGCCAGAGTCATCTTGTCCACGTTCTCGTCCTTCACGATGAGTTTCCTCACCAGGTGAGTAATCGACCAGAACAGTAACAGGATCGTCAGCGCACTGAATATCGCTGACATCGCGTTCACACACTTGGCCACTGCCATCACGTCACCACCGGCAAACTTGCTGGCAAAGTTGGCGGCAAGGATGAAAATCGGGTTGCCAGGCGGGTGACCGATTTCGGTCTTAAAACCTTGTGCGATAAACTCGGGACAGTCCCAAAAGCTGGCCGTCGGCTCGATAGTGAGCAGGTAGGTCACCGCTGCGATCACAAATATCAGCCAACCCAGCGTGTTGTTGATGAGTTTGTACTTCTTCATCGTTTTTCTTTTGTAAAATTTAGGGTTCTATTTTTTGTTTTGCTTGATAATCTCTATTTTGCAAACGGCAAAATTACTGCAACTAGTACATAATACAAAAAGAAAAGCCCAGATTTTCACTTTTTTTGCCGCCACGGCCGCCCATTTTATCAAAAATTAGGAATATTATTTCAACGCAGCACGGCCGCTAACACCTAACGGCTAACACCTGCAAGCCTCTACGTGCAACCTTCTTTCACATGTTATTACCACGAATTTTCCATGAATTAATGGTCCAATCCACGTGAACATTTTTTAAACACGAATTACACGAATGAACGCGAATTTTAAATTATTGAATTCGTGGAAATCCGTGTAATCAGCGTTAATTTTTAAAATAGTAGTCCTTGTTGTCCCAGTTGTTTTTAAAAGAAGAATGCGGATGCCCCTGTAACCTTTAACCCTTAACCTCTAAACTTTTACCTGCTCGCGCAGCGAGCATCCCCTCATATCATTGCCCAAAATTTTGATATTTTGAAAAAAGAATTTAACTTTGTCGCTTGTTCTAAGTCTAAAGGACAAACTATTGTTGGTTTTAATAAAATTGAGAAGACAATGAAAAAGTTCAGATTATACATTACAGCCATCGTGCTGACGCTGTCGGCCATCATGGCTACCGGAGCAAGTGCACAGGTACTGCGTGATGCCGATTTCAACAGCATTGGCCGCATTAATGGCAACGGTGTGGTGCGTGACGACAAGGGCAGGTCCATCGGCACCTTTGATGCCGACGGCACCGTACGCGACAACGCCGGCAACGCACTGGGCAACATCAAGCAGCTGGAAATCTTTGACACGGCAGGCGAACGCATCGGCTATATCAGCACCGACGGTACGGTGCATGACGGCGAGAGCAACGTGATGGGTTACATCAGCATCAACGACGGCAAGGTGAGCGATGCCGAGAAACAGACCATCGGATTTGCGCGTGGCGTGAGGGTGGATTGGATCGCTTGCTATTATTTCTTCAAGTTCTTCAAGAAATAAGCCGCTTGTGATGAAAAAGCTGTTTATCACTATGGCTATTGTGCTGCTGGCAGCCAATAGCCTTTTTGCACAACTGCCGCCGGACTCGGTCCTTCGACGTTATGCCGCCGGAATGCTCATGGTGGGCTTCAAGGGCGACAGCGTCACCCCGGATTGTGATGCGGCTCGCTATGTGCGAGATCTCAAGGTCGGCGCCATCGTGCTGTTTGACATCGATTTGACGGGCAGTGCGACCATCGGCTCACGCAACATCACAAGCAAGGAACGGCTTACTGCCATGACAACCCAACTCAAGGCGTGGGCCGACTATCCTTTATTCATCGCCACCGACCAGGAAGGAGGCAAAGTAGCACGTCTCAAGCCACAATACGGCTTTCTACCCACTGTGACCGCCGAGTATTTGGGCACTGTGGATAACGAGGACACTACGCGATATTACGCATCACGGCTCGCCCGTGAGATGGCCGAGGCCGGCGTGAATGTCAACCTTGCCCCGGTGGTCGATGTGCTCAACCACGACTGCGCCGCCGTGGGCCATTTCCTGCGCTGTTTCTCGACCGACCCGCAAGCCATCGCGCGCCATGCCGGCTGGTTCATCGACGAGAGCCACCATCAAGGCGTGTTATGCACGCTCAAGCACTTCCCTGGCCACGGCAACGCTATCGACGACTCCCACTACGGCTTTGTTGATGTGACCAATGGTTGGCATCCTGAAGAATTGGAGCCTTTCAAGCTCCTCATTGATGCTGGCAAGGCCGACCTGATCATGACAGCACACCTGTTCAACCGCAACATCGATGACGAATATCCGGCTACTTTGTCGAGCAAGACCATCAACGGTTTGCTGCGTGGACAGTTGGGCTTTGACGGCGTGGTAGTGACCGATGACTTGTACATGCAGGCCATCATCGACCAGTATAGCGTTCCAACGGCACTTGAACTGGCCATCAACGCGGGTGCTGACCTCATCTGCGTGGGCAACAACATCAACACGGGCTTTGAGCCCGAGCGCCCGTTTATCCTTGTCGATATGATCGTTAATTCGGTCAAGCAGGGACGCATTCCCTGGCAACGACTCCAAGAATCTTATGACCGCGTGCTTAGGCTCGCCAATAAATTGAACCCATAAAACAAAACAAGATATGAAACGTATTCTTATTATTGCTGTAATCGCATTACTTACATCAATGACCCTATCGGCAAACGACAGGGCTCCACGTCGTCACAAAACGCCCAGGCAACCCAAGCCAGCCGCCCTCAAGATGCCACAGGCGCTCAAAGCGGGCGACAAGATCGCCATCATCTCGCCAGCCAGCACGCCTGGAGAGCAGAACCCCGAACAGGCTGCAGCCACACTGCGGGAATGGGGCTTTGAACCTGTCATCGCACCTCATGTGTTGACCAAGTACCATGCCTATGCCGGTACCATTGACGAGCGCTGTGCCGACCTGCGTTGGGCACTCAACGACCCTGATATCAAGGCGATTGTATGCAGTCGTGGCGGTTACGGCTCGGCGATGCTGCTCGGCCCGATGACTCACAACGATTTCAATCGCAACCCCAAGTGGATCGTGGGCTATAGCGACATTACCGCGTTGCACAGTGCGATGGTGTGTAGCGGCGTGATGAGCCTGCATGCCAACATGGGCGGCGCCCTGGGAAGCCGAGGCGCTAACGACAGCATCAACCTCATGCTGCGCGACGTGCTGATGGGCACCTTGCCCAGCTACACGGTTCCTGCCCATCCGCTCAACAAAGTGGGCACTGCGCGGGGCATTGTCATCGGTGGCAATATGGCCGTGTTCACCAACATCGGTGGCAGTCGCCAGTGGGACTTCCTGGACCGCGACAACATCAGGGGCAAGGACATCATCCTGTTTTTTGAGGACGTGAGCGAGAGCATGCCACGTGTTAACAGCATGTTGCAGCAACTGCGCCTCAAGGGTGTTCTTAATCACGTGAAAGGCATCATCGTGGGCCGCTTTACCGAGTATGAGCCCAGCAACGACTGGGCCGACATGAACGAGATGCTCAGCGAGACACTCAACGGTTATAACATCCCCGTTTGCTATGACTTCCCCGCCAGCCACGATGAGAACTGGAACTACCCGATCATCGAGGGTTGTCCGGCAACTTTGACTGTTGCCCCCGAGGGCGTCACATTGACGTTCTCAAAATAGACGTTCTCTACCCTTCCCCAACTAACAACTAAGGACTAAAAACTATAAAACACATGACCAGAAAAGACAAATTTCTGTTGCTTGCCATCATTGCTGTGCTGGCGCTAGTGGCGGTTCATGTCTTCCTGTCGGTGGACTTTGTGAAGGGCGGTAATACGGTCATCTCGCGCGTGGAACTTAAAAACCTCGACCCGGCCAACAACGGCATCAACATAGAGGTAGTGCAGCCCTGGTACAACCCTAAGAAGGAGTTGTCCTTCAACGTGGGCGAGGCCGATGAGCGCAGTTTCGACCGATTTGACGTGACGCGCTGCCTATTGCAGTGCGCCCAAGAGCTAGGCGACCATGACTTCAACCGCATCTACCTGTGCAACAAAGGAGACCGCCTGTATTACATCAACGCGGATGATTTCAAGCAACTGGGCGAGCAATACAAGACCGGCCAGACGTTGAACACCCTCAGCCTGTACGTCAAACTGCCGCAAGTGACCTACACGCTCAACGACAGCGTCGCTTTCCCGCCACACAATGGCATGTTGAGCAGCATCGAGGACGCCCAGGACTGGAACACGATGATGAGCAACCTGCTTAGATAGGCTTTAGGCTTTAGGTGTTAGGCTTTAGCTAAGGAACTATCAACTAAGGACTCTTAAAAACAACACCGCCGCTCGAAAAAATCGGGCGGCGGTTGTCATAGGAAAAAGATTCTATTATAATATCTTCTCTTAGAACTTGAAGTCAATACCAGCGCCAAATACCTTGTTGGTGCGGCTATAGGTGTCAGTACCAGGCAGCGTGGTGTTAAAGTAGTTCTCCTCGCTGCGCTTGTAGTCCTTGTAAGTGGTCCAGAAGTAACCCACATTCAGTTTCACCTTCTCACTCAGGTTGACAGCACCACCAAAACCAATCGAGTAGCTATCACAGGAGAAAGACGTGTGGGTCTGATAATCGTCACTCAAACCATAGTCGGTATTCTGGGCACCAGCGCTCACGGTGAACGTCTTGTTGATGTCCCATTCCACACCAGCCAGCACCTCGTGGGTACCGTGCCTGAGATGCTTCTGCTTGTCATGAGCCATCTCGGCGTGCTTGTCGTCATAGTAGTGATACTCGACGGTGGCGCGCAGCTTCTCGGGGATGAATTCATAGCCCAGAGCGGCATAGAACACAGCGGGCAAGTCGTTGGGCGTGTTCACGCCGTGCTTGTAGTCGTCCAGCGCAGCCTCAAAGGCGGCAGGCTCGGCGGTAGCGGTCTTGGTATCGTTCTCAATGTTGAGGTTGGTCTTGAACTCATACTTGGCAGCAAGAGTAAAACCTTTCCACACCAGGTCAACACCAATGATGGGCGTAATGCCCCAACCCGTCTGTGAGCAGTCGAGCTCGATGTTGGCCATCTCACCCTTGTCATTAACCATCGTGCCCAGCACGGGAGCCAGCGAAGGATAAGCGAGAGCAATCTGCTGAACGGTAGCAGCCATCTCGGGCTTAGGCATCACCTTGACAAAGCCGCTGTAGTTGCCATCAAAATAGTTCATGCGACCACCAGCGTAAACACTCATCCAGTCAAGCACCTTGTAAGTGGCACCGAGCTGCAGGCCATAAATGTACTGACGGCCCTTCATCGCCGAATTGATGTCATACTTGTCGGCAGTCAAGGGCAGCAGGCCAGAAATACGCGGGTCGGCCATGATGGGAGCCGTTGCAGGATTCGTAGCAAGAGCCTGAGCCAATGCAGCCGTCTGGCCATAGATACCGGCCATGATGCTCGCGTCAAACACGGGCAGACCACTGTCAAAGTTGCACTTTCCACCGCCACCGGTGAAACCAAAGAAACCCGAGAAGGTCCAGCGGTCACGCTTATAAGCACCGTAGAGTGACGGAATCACGGGAGCCTCAGCCTTGCCTTTATACAGACGCGTGTGGTCAGCCTCGGGGAACAACGCGAACGTAGTCAACGCGTCGCGCTTCTGCGATGCACTCTGGATGTTCAGTGACAAGGTCCAGCCCTCATGGTCCATAAAGGCCAAACCGGCGGGGTTAGTGTAAACACCATCGATCTCGTGGCTAGCACCACGGGCCATCATGCGCATGAAAGCAATATGCTGATTAGTGTTGTGAAGCAGTCCACCTGCCAATGAAGTCATGCTGACGCTTGCCAGCAAAAGGGCTAAAATTGTAATTCTTTTCATTGCTATCACATATTTAAATATAAACAAACCTGAAAGTGGAGATTTTGGGACTACAAAATTACTTCTATAGAGCAAAATACTGGGCAAAAAGTCATAAAAAATGGCCTTTTTGCCCCACAATGGCACATTATTACATTTTTTAACAGTCCTGAACTGTTAAAATCGCAGGAAAACACCCAGATGAATGACAAGAAAGACCAACAAGGCATCATGTTTACCATCAACGATAAACAATGCCTTATTGGTCCTTCTAATCTTCTAAACTGCGGAGGATGCCCCTCTAACCTCTAACCAGCGAGCGAAGCGAGCATCACAACGTCACGACAGTGCCGATGGGCTCGCCGCTCATCACCTTGCGGAGGTTGCCGACCACGTCCATATTGAACACATGGATGGGCAGATTATTGTCGCGGGCCATCACGGTAGCGGTCATGTCCATGACCTTGAGGCCGCGGTTGTAGATCTCGTCATAAGTGATGCGGTCAAACTTCGTCGCCGTGGGATCCTTCTCGGGATCGGCCGTGTAGATGCCGTCCACGCGAGTGCCCTTGAGCATCACGTCAGCCTCTACCTCGATAGCGCGCAGCGTGCTGCCCGTGTCGGTGGTGAAGAAGGGACTGCCCGTGCCACAGGAGCAGATAGCGACCTTGCCTGCCTTCATTGCTTCGATGGCGCGCCACTTGCTGTAAGGCTCGCCGATGGGGAACATGCCGATGGCGGTGAAGACCTGGGAGGGCTGCCCAATGCCCTCGAGCGCAGATGAGAGCGCCAGCGCGTTGATCACCGTGGCGAGCATACCCATCTGGTCGCCCTTAACGCGGTCAAAGCCCTGAGCTGCACCCTTGAGGCCACGGAAGATGTTACCGCCGCCCACGACGATGGCTACCTGTACGCCAGCGTCAACGATTTCCTTGATTTGTGTAGCATAGTCGGCCACGCGCTGCGGGTCGATACCGCTACTCTGCTCGGCTGCCAACGACTCGCCGCTGAGTTTGAGCAATATGCGATGATAAATCGGAGTCATAGTCTTGTTGTTTTATAAAAAAGGTTGGCACAAAACAATGTTTTGCCCAACCCCTTGATAAGTTAAATCATTTAGTTGCCAATCATTTACCTGCAAGCGCTTTAGCACGCTCCAGATACTTGTCAACATTGAAACCTCCCTGCTGGCCAAACATGGGATACTTGTCCTTGATGGCCTGGTAGATATCAGCTTCCTCAGCAAACTTCTTCTGCTCATGCAGCACAGTTGCCTTCTTAAGCATGAATGCGGGCGTGTACAACTCATTGTCGCCTGACAGGCTGATGGCCTTCTCAAAGGCAGCCATTGCCTTGTCATACTTCTTGAGGTTTACATAGCAGTCACCCAGTAACGATTGCGATGCAGGGCCAATCAGCTTACTGTCGGTAGAGAAATCCTCAATATGCTTGGCAGCCTTCTCATACTCACCCTTCTGATACAGAAGAATAGCAGCGTTCAGGTGAGCACGCTCACCAGTCTTGTTGCTAAACTCGTCAGCCACTTTCTCATAAGCCTTGAGCGCCTCATCATCCTGACCTTGCAAGAGCACGATATCGGCATCGCCAATTTGCTTAGTGGCATCAGCGATGTTCTTGTTGTGCTGATAAATGTACAGTCCAGCCAACACGGCCAGCACGGCTAATGCGATGACGGCCCAAGTGATGTACTTCTTGTTGTCTTCGATTCGTTGTGCCGCACTCGTGAGGGACTCATTCACCTCTTCGAGGGTGGTGCGGGCACCTTGGTCTTGTTTTTTTGCCATTTTTATTGTGTTAAATAAATGTTTCGTCAGTTTTGCGGGTGCAAAAGTAATAGATATTCTTAACACTAAAAAGCAAAATGGCAACAATTTTTACTTTTTGGACATTTTTACTATCCTCTTGGGTGATTATGAGTGGGTCTTCGGGTCAAATTTTTGCATTTTTGACTGTAATGCATTATCTTTGCAGCCACTTCAAAACAATAGATTATGGAACTCAGGTGCCCACAGTGCGGAAAATTATTGACGGTATCACAAGAAGAGGTGTTGATACACGACAGTCAAGTCGTGTGCCCACAGTGCTTGGCCGTGTGCCGTTACCAGGACGGCCAACTTGTCGTTCGTGATGACTCCGATGCACCCTATCGCCACACGACCAACGTCAATGCCGTCAATAACGATAACTCCAGATTTTGCCACAACTGCGGCAAGCATTTGCCTAGCGGTATCAGCTTCTGCCCTTATTGCGGAGCCAATCTGGGCGCACCGTTCGACAAACCCAAACCTGAGCCCAAGAAAACCGAACCGGCACCCGAGCCTCAACCCGTCAAACCCCAACCTGCCAAGGAGAAAGCACCATCTAAACCTGTACGTGCCGCCAAAACCCACAACGAGGTCGAGGACAAACTGCGCACCATGTCACGACACTACAATGGGGCACACCCCAGACTCCACCAAAACGGCACCATGCCCAGCAGGACCTTCAAACTGGTGGCCTATGCCATCATCGCCCTGCTACTTGCTCTGCTCGTGTACATCATCATCGCCGGCCTGAGCATCGAAACCACGATGTAACGCTCCCTGAGCATCTCACAACCCCTTCGAGGAACACTTTCGACCGCGCTGTCATGTATGCGGTTGCAATGCTGCCGCTCTTCCCACTAGCCTATAAAAAAGCCTCGCCTGGATGGCGAGGCCATTGAACGCTATCACGTGCGTGTACATTATTATTTATTGGCGGCCATGAAATCCTCAACATCCTTGGGATGGTAGGGGATGCGTTTCTCGCCCAGGAAGCGGCAACCGTCGGCGGTGATGAGGATGTCGTCCTCGATGCGGATGCCACCAAAGTCCTTATAAGTCTCGAGCATGTCAAAGTTGAGGAACTCGGCGCAGTGACCGCTTGCACGCCAATCGTCGATGAGGGCGGGGATGAAGTAGATGCCTGGCTCGTCGGTCACGACGAAGCCTTCCTGCAGGCGGCGTCCCATGCGAAGGGCATTGGTGCCGAACTGCTCCAGGTTGGGACGGGTCTCCTCGTCAAAGCCGACGTAGATTTGACCCAGACCTTCCATGTCGTGCACGTCCATACCCATCATGTGTCCCAGACCGTGAGGCAGGAACATGGCGTGAGCACCGGCTGCCACAGCCTCGTCAACGTCGCCCTTCATCAGACCCAGCTCCTTGAGACGCTCAGTCATCAGGCGGCACACGGCCATATGAACGTCCATATATTTCATGCCAGGCTTGGAGATGCCCAATGCCAGGTCATGGCACTCCTCGACAATACTATAAATCTCGAGTTGGCGCTGGTCATACTTGCCAGTGACGGGCATGGTGCGGGTATTGTCGCTGCAATAGAACTCCATCGTCTCGGCACCGCAGTCACACAGTGCCAGCCTGCCAGCCTCGAGAGGAGCCATCGAGGGATTGCCGTGCATGATTTCGCCGTGTTGCGAAAAGATGGTGGCGAAGCTCACCTTAGCGCCATAGCTCTCGGCAATGCCGTCGATTTGGCCACCGATATATTTCTCGGTCACGCCCGGCTTGATGAGTCGCATAGCGGTGGTGTGCATCAGGTAGCCCACCTCGGCAGCACGCTCGAGCTCAACAATCTCCTCGGCGGTCTTGACCGAACGCATGTGGATTACCGCCATGCGCAAGTCGTGGGACACGGCTTCGGCCTGCTTGTCGGGGTGGATGCCTAGCAGGTCCATGATCTGTATCTTGGTGTCGTGGCGGTAAGGCGGCAGGAAATGGATGCGACGGCCCTTGGCACGCGCCTCATCACAGATGACCTGCAACTGCTTCATGGGTGCTGAGTGAGCCACGCCCACCTGGGCTGCCATGTCGGCCACGCTATCTACCGAGCCATACCACACAATGTCCTCAATATCGATGTCATCACCAACGAGGGTCTCGATATTGTTATCAATGTCGATGACACCCACCAAGCCGTCGCGCTGCTGACCAAAGTAGTACAGGAACGATGAATCCTGGCGGAAAGGATAATAAGCGTTGTTAGGATAGTTGCACGGTGACTCATTGTTGCCAAAAAGCAGGATCACGCCATCGCCCACCCGCTTTTTTAACTCGTCACGTCTCTCTTGATAGGTTTCTTTCTTGAACATAAGTGATAACTGTAGTTAAAAGGTTGATGTTTAGATAGGGGCAAAGATAATGAAAAGATTTTATTCAGTGGCGGTCGGCAACGAGTTTTTAGCCATCGGGAAGTATCAAAAAATAGTCGAAACTAGTCGTTAAACCCCAGGAAAGGGCATTAATTCAGTTTTTAGGAACATTTTTTTTGCAAAACGCTTGCGTATTAAAAAAAAGTATTACCTTTGCAGTCGCAAAACCAAAATGCCCAGGTGGCGGAATTGGTAGACGCGCACGTTTCAGGTGCGTGTGCCGCGAGGTGTGCGGGTTCGAGTCCCGCCCTGGGCACCACCAAAGTCCTTGACAGTCAACTGATTGTCAAGGACTTGTTTTTTACTACCCCAACAAGATAAAACATGCCGCAAGGTCGTTGATGACCTTGCGGCATGTATGTTTTGGTTTAAAAACTTCGTTTCTAAAGCTAAAACCTAGCTTAGTCGGCGCACTTGGCGCAGATGAACTCGCGGTTCAAGCGAGCAATGTTGCTCAACTTGATGTTCTTGGGGCATTCGGCGGCACATGCACCGGTGTTGGTGCAGTTACCGAAACCGAGTTCGTCCATCTTAGCCAGCATAGCCTTTACACGACGCTTAGCCTCGGCGCGACCTTGGGGCAGCAATGCGAACTGGCTAACCTTTGCGCTAAGGAACAGCATGGCCGAACCGTTCTTGCAAGCAGCTACACAAGCACCACAACCGATGCAAGTAGCGCTGTCCATAGCCTCGTCGGCGGCTTCCTTGCTGATGGGAATTGCGTTAGCATCCTGTGCACCGCCAGTCTGGAAGCTCACATAGCCACCAGCCTGCTGGATCTGGTCAAAGGCATTGCGGTTAACCATCAAGTCCTTGATCACGGGGAAAGCGGCGCTGCGCCAGGGCTCAACAGTGATGGTATCGCCATCATGGAAGCGGCGCATGTAGAGCTGGCAAGTGGTAGCACCGGTAGCGGGACCGTGAGGGTGACCGTTAACGTAGAGCGAGCACATGCCGCAGATGCCCTCGCGGCAGTCGTGGTCAAAAGCAATGGGTTCCTGGCCCTGCTCGATGAGCTGCTCGTTGAGGATGTCCATCATCTCGAGGAACGAGGTGTCGGTGGGAATGTCGTGCATCTCGTAGGTCTCGAAACGTCCTTCAGCCTGGGGGTTGGCCTGACGCCAAACCTTAATTTTGAAGCTTATATTGGTCTCCATTTTATTCGATGAATTTAATTGGGTGGTTGATTATGACTTATAGTTACGTGTCTGGACCTTGATGGCCTCGTAGTGCAGCGGCTCCTTGATGAGCGTGGGAGCGGTCTCGTCGTTGCCGTTGTACTTCCAGCAAGCAACATAGAAGAAGTTCTCGTCGTCGCGCTTGGCCTCGCCTTCCTCGGTTTGATGTTCCTCGCGGAAGTGGCCACCGCAGCTCTCGTGGCGGTTCAGTGCATCATAAGCGATGAGCTCGCCCATGGTGATGAAGTCGCGCAGGCGGAATGCCTTGTCGAGCTCAATGTTCATGCCCTCTTGAGTGCCGGGGATAAACAGGTTGTTCTCAAACTCCTTACGCAGGTCTTTGAGTTTCTGCAACGCGGTCTCGAGGCTCTCCTTGGTACGAGCCATGCCCACATAGTCCCACATCACATTACCCAGCTCCTTGTGGATGCTGTCAACCGAGCGTTTACCCTGAATACTCATCAGGTGGTCGAGTTCGGCCTGAACCTTCTTCTCGGCAGCGTCAAACTCGGGTGAGTCGGTCGAGAAGTGAGGCACGGTGATCTGATCGCTCAGATAGTTCTGGATGGTGTAAGGCAACACGAAGTAACCGTCAGCCAGACCCTGCATCAGCGCCGAAGCACCCAGGCGGTTTGCGCCGTGGTCGCTGAAGTTGCACTCACCGATGGCGAACAGACCCTTGATACTGGTCTGCAGCTCATAATCAACCCAGATGCCGCCCATCGTGTAGTGGATAGCGGGATAGATCATCATAGGATTGTAGTATTTCACACCGTTGATCTCGTTAGCGAGCTCGCCAGGATTGACGTCGGTGATCTCCTCATACATGTCGAACAGGTTGCCATAGCGCTGGCGGATCACGTCAATACCCAGGCGGTTGATGGCCTCGCTGAAGTCGAGGAACACAGCCTTGCCGGTGTTGTTCACGCCGAAGCCCTTGTCGCAGCGCTCCTTGGCGGCACGGCTAGCCACGTCACGGGGCACGAGGTTACCGAAGGCGGGATAGCGGCGCTCCAGGTAGTAGTCGCGCTCTTCCTCGGGGATGTCACTGCCCTTGATTTGTCCAGCCTGCAGCTTCTTGGCGTCCTCAATGTTCTTGGGCACCCAGATGCGGCCGTCGTTACGCAGAGACTCACTCATCAGTGTCAGCTTGGACTGCTTGTCACCGTGAACGGGGATGCAGGTGGGGTGAATCTGAACGTAAGCGGGGTTAGCGAAGTAAGCGCCGTGGCGATAGCAAGCCATAGCAGCCGAGCAGTTACAGCCCATAGCGTTAGTGCTCAAGAAGTAGGTGTTGCCATAACCACCGGTGGCGATAACCACTGCATGGGCGGCAAAGCGCTCGAGCTTACCGGTCACCAGGTTCTTGGCAATGATACCACGGGCGCGGCCGTCGATGATGACCACGTCGTGCATCTCATAGCGGTTGTAGCTCTTTACCTTGCCGGCATGGATCATGCGGTTCAGGCTTGAGTAAGCACCGAGGAGCAACTGCTGACCGGTCTGACCCTTGGCGTAGAACGTACGGCTCACCTGAGCGCCACCGAATGAACGGTTAGCCAGCAGGCCGCCATACTCACGTGCGAAGGGAACACCCTGTGCCACGCACTGGTCGATAATATTGTTGGACACCTCGGCAAGACGATAGACATTGGCCTCGCGGGCACGATAGTCACCACCCTTGACGGTGTCGTAGAACAGGCGGTAAACCGAGTCACCGTCGTTCTGGTAGTTCTTGGCTGCGTTGATACCACCCTGTGCAGCGATCGAGTGAGCGCGGCGAGGTGAATCCTGGATGCAGAAGTTCAGCACATTGAAGCCCATCTCGCCCAGCGTGGCAGCTGCCGACGCACCAGCCAGACCGGTACCCACGACGATGATGTCGAGTTTACGTTTGTTGGCGGGGTTGACGAGTTTTTGATGAGCCTTATAGTTGGTCCACTTCTCAGCGATGGGTCCCTCGGGAATCTTGGAATCGATGGGCTGAGCGTTGATTTTAGTTTCTTCCATTTTGTGTAATGAATTTAATAAGGTTAATACTCAGCGATTAGAGGGCAAAGAACCAGGTAAAGTAGCAAGCCTCTACAGCAAACAGAATAAACACGATTGAAGCCCACCACTTGGAGATGCACTGCCAGCGGGGAATCCAATTGTCATTGGCGGTACCCAGGGTCTGGAAAGCGCTCCAGAAACCATGGCTGATGTGGAACCACAGGGCGGCAAAGCCGATGAGGTAAACGGGCAATACCCACAGCTGGCTAAAAGTAGCCTGCAGGTAGAACGTGCCGTTCATGACATGGTCACCCATCATCTCGGGCAACTGCATCTTGGCCCAGAACTGCACGAGGTGCAGAATCAGGAAGCAGCAAACGATAAGACCCAGAACGAGCATGTTCTGAGAAGCCCACTCGACATCCTTGGGCTTGGTGGTCACAGCATAGCGGTTATTGCCACGTGCCTTGCGGTTCTGGAACGTGAGAATGAACGCGAAAATGATGTGAATTGCAAAGCCGCCTGCCAGGATCAACGTACCCAGCAGAGCATACCAATTGGCACCGAGGAATTCGCAGATGGCATCATAAGCCTCAAAGGAAATGAGGGCCACCGCGTTCATCAGCGCATGAAATGTGACAAATAGGACAAGGAAAAGACCCGTGACAGACATCACAATCTTTCGTCCTACAGATGAATTAGTTAACCACATAGTAGCTGAAGATTTTTGAGTTATTAATTTGATTGTTAATTATATTTCAAAACAAACAATCTGCAAAGATAGTGATTTTTTTGATATTTCCCCTATTTTTCGGTCAGAATGGGAATCCAAAGCCGCAAAAAATGCTTTTAAATGATGTTTAATCGTGTGCATCTCCTGCTTGAGACCGGCACACGTATGGACAAAAAAAAGGAGAGTGACCATCGATTCACATCGAGAGCCACCCAATTATGAAACAAAAATTCTTCCTAAACTTCTGATCAGTCGTTGATGATGAGCATGGCATCACCGTAGGCGCCAAAGCGGTATTTCTCCTCAATGGCTACCTTGTAAGCGTCCATGGTCTGCTCATAGCCACCGAATGCAGCCTGAGCCATCAGCATGATGGAGTAAGGCATGTGGAAATTGGTGACCAAGGCGTCACATGTGGTGCACTCATAGGGCGGGAAGAGGAACTTGTTGGACCATCCGCCATAGGGCTTGATGTGTCCGTTCATGCCCACGCAAGTCTCAAAGGCGCGCAATACCGAAGTGCCGATGGCACACACCTTGTTGCCGCCGTCGCGCAGGGTATTGACTTTCTCGGCGAGCTCGACGCTCACGTCCATTTCCTCACTATCCATGCGGTGCTTGGTCAGGTCCTCGACGTCGATATCGCGGTAGGTGCCCAAGCTGATGTGCATCGTGAGGAACTCCTTGTCGATGTCACGGATCTCCATGCGGCGCAAAAGCTCACGGGAGAAGTGAAGACCTGCAGCAGGAGCTACAACAGCACCCTCCTTGCTGGCAAAGATGGTCTGATAACGCTCAGCATCCTCGGGTTCAGCATCACGCTGGATATAGTAAGGCAAGGGCGTGTGGCCCAGATTGTACAAGTCTTTCTTAAACGTGTCATGGTCGCCATCGTAGAGGAAACGCAGTGTGCGTCCACGCGAGGTGGTATTGTCGATGACCTCGGCCACCATTGAGTCGTCAAGGCCGAAATAGAGCTTGTTACCGATGCGAATCTTGCGGGCAGGTTCGACCAGCACATCCCACAATTTGTTGTTAGGATTGAGTTCACGCAACAAGAAGACCTCGATGCGCGCGCCAGTCTTCTCCTTGTTGCCGAACAGCTTTGCGGGGAACACCTGAGTGTCGTTGAACACAAACAGATCGTGTGGGTTAAAGTACTCAAGGATATCCTTGAACACACGGTGCTCGATTTGGTTGCTGCGCTTGTGCAGTACCATGAGTCGAGACTCGTCACGCACGGGACTGGGATGCGAGGCAATGAGTTCCTCGGGCATGTGGGTGTTGAATTCTGACAGTTTCATATTCTTTTAGTCCTTAGTTTTTAGTTCTTACATTTAAATCTTAAGCCTAATGATACGGCTTTTCTATTTCTATGAGAGTTTATTTTATTTGTGACGTGCGCTTTGGCTCTGAGTCACATTTTTTAGCAGGTTTACGGGCGGCGCGCTCGGCTTTTTGCCGTGCAGCCCGCTCGCGGTTTTCTTGCCGCTCACGCTCCAAACGCTCGGCAGCAGCCTGTTCGGGTGAGACATACTCCTCGTTGTCGAGTTTCTCGACCAGTTGGTCCAGCGTGAGACAGTCGACGATGGTCACGTCACCCACGCGTGTGCGCCTCAGTCCAGTAAGATGTGCGCCACTACCCAGCGCCTCACCAATGTCACGCGCTAAAGCGCGGATATAAGTGCCCTTGCTGCACACCACACGCAGTTGAAGCGTGGGCTCCTCGGGCAGACCGCACTTCAAGACCTCAATCTCGTCGATGACGAGTGTCTTGGAACGGATTTCCACATCCTGGCCCTTACGTGCAAGCTTGTAAGCGGGCTTGCCATCGACCTTGCAAGCCGAGAATGCCGGCGGCACCTGCTCGATGCTCCCCGTGAACTGTTCCTGCAACACACGGTCAATTATCGGCCGATCGATATGCTTCCACTCAAAGGTGGCATCGACCTGGGTCTCCAGGTCATAACTTGGTGTTGTCGCTCCCAACCTTAAGTCGGCGATATACTCCTTGACCCCCGACTGCAACTCCTCAATGCGCTTGGTGGCATGACCCGTACACAGGATCAGCACGCCTGTCGCCAGCGGGTCGAGCGTGCCAGCATGACCCACCTTAACCTGACGGGTCTTCAAGTGGGTGCGCAACACGGCGCGCACTTTCTTGACCACAGCAAATGAGGTCATGCGCAATGGCTTGTCGATGCAGAATATTTCGCCTTCTATCGGATTGAGCATTATTTAATCGATTCTATTAGTGAGTGCCGTTAAGGCATAAAAGAGCCTTTATGTAATTAAGGCCCGAAAAAGCCATATTTTAAAAGGCGGGAGCGGGCATGAGTTGCGATAAGGCAAGGGCCACGATAGCCGCAAAGATGCAATACACGCCAAACCATACGAGTTTGCCACGCTTGACGATACTGATCATCCACTTGCAGGCCAGACAACCGGCCACAAAGGCAGCGAGGAAACCCACCACTAGGGGCACTACCTCGATATTGCCAAATGCCTCCTCGCCCTTGACCACCTTCATCACGTCGAGCAACGCTTCGCCCAAGATGGGCGGGATGACCATCAGGAACGAGAACTGTGCCAGCGACTCTTTCTTGTTACCCAGGAGCAAGCCCGTGGCGATGGTGCTACCCGATCGCGACAAGCCAGGCATCACAGCACACGCCTGAGCGATACCGATGATGAGCGCGTCGCGCCACGAGATTTTCTCTTTTTGGCGCGGTTTGGCATAATAGGAGAATATCAGCAGGGCAGCGGTCACCAGCAGCATGATGCCCACGATAACCAATCCGCTACCAAAGATCTCCTCTACCTTGTCCTTAAAGAACAGGCCCACGATGCCGACGGGAATCATCGACACGAGGATGTTGAGGAAATACTTGGTCTCATCGTTCATCTTAAATTTGAAGAGTCCCTTGAGAATCCAGTCAATCTCACTCCACAGCACGACAAAGGTGCTGAGCACAGTGGCGACATGGACCAAGATAGTGAATGCCAAGTTGTCCTCACCATTGATGCCAAACAGGTAACTGCCAATGGCCAGATGACCACTGCTGCTCACAGGCAGGTACTCAGTCAAGCCTTGGACAATGCCCAGTATCAACGCTTGAAGCCAATCCATGATTATGCTTCCTCGTTATTATCGTTTTTGTTGTCCTTCTTGCGGTAGATGATGGCAAAAGCCATGAGCACAAAGCCCAGGAAGGCGATAATGGGGCCGGTGGTGACACGACTGCTCTCAAACAGGTCGTTATTGAAGGTATCACCCACGTTGGCACTACCTGTCATCAGCCAAAGACCGATGATGATTAACAGCAGGCAAATGCCCATGAGAATGAAATTGATTTTGCCCAGTGGATAGGTCACTTTGCGCTTGGGCTGGCTGTTTTCCTTTTGGATTTTGTTTTCTTTTGTTGCCATTGTTGCTTTAGTTCTAGTTTCTATTTAGTCCCTAGTGTCTGGTTAATAACGATGGCAGCGGGGCGCAAAAAGCGCACACCACTGCAATTTGGCGCAAAATTACAACATCAGGGAGCCTTTGTCAAGAGTTTTAACCCATTTTTAGATTTATAGGGGTTTCGGACCTATAGGGCAAATAAGGCCAATCGGACCGGTTTTAACCGACAAATCGTTCCACAATTTATAATATTGAACAACTTAACAATCCTCTGGATTACTAAGAGTTGAGGTCAATCTTCCTCAAAGGATTGGGCGACGAGCTTGAGGTTGTCGATGATGTCGATGTGCTGTGGACATTGGGCCTCGCACTGTCCGCACTCCAAACACTCGCTGGCCTTACCATGGTTCTTGGCGAGCAGGCCGTAGTAAAGCTTGCAGTTACCACGCTGATCGGGGAACTGTTGCAGGTTGTTGTAAAGATTAAAATACTCAGGGATGGGAATCTGCTGGGGGCAACCCTCGCTGCAATAATGACAGGAGGTGCAAGGAATGGAGATGGAATCGCTGATGACTTGAGTCGCCTGTGCGATGATGCTCTGCTCCTCGTCGTTGAGGGGCACAAAATCATGCATGTAAGACATGTTATCCTCCAGCTGCTCCATGTTACTCATGCCACTCAAGACCATGTAAACATTAGGCAACGAAGCACAGTAGCGGATAGCCCACGAAGCTGCGCTGGCAGCGGGGGCGTAGTCCTTGAACAGTTTCTCTATAGCCTCGGGCACACGAGCCAATGAGCCTCCCTTGACGGGTTCCATGACGATAACGGGCTTGCCGTGCTTCTCGCACAATTCATAGCAGGTCCTTGATTCGATAGCGGGGCTATCCCAATCAAGGTAATTGATTTGAAGCTGTACAAACTCAACCTCGGGGTGCTTCTCGAGAATTTCGGCCAGCAGCGGTGAGTCGTCGTGGAACGAGAATCCGATGTGGCGGATGCGGCCCTCGGCCTTCTTGCGGGTGAGAAAGCCCCATCCGTCCATGCGGTCTATGACCTCGACACGCTCACGGTTAAGGGCATGCAGCCAGTAGTAGTCAAAATACTCGACTCCACAACGCTCGAGCTGCTCGTTGAAAACGCGATCCAGATCGGCCACCTCATTGATGGCCCACACAGGCATCTTGGTGGTGATGGTGAACGCCTCACGCGGATAGCGTTTCACGACAGCCTCTCGAAAGGCTTCCTCACTCTTGCCTCCGTGGTAGGGATAGGCGGTGTCAAAGTAGGTGAAGCCGCGCTCGATGAACTTGTCGGCCATCTCCTTAAACTTCTCGATGTCGACACTCGTCTGGTCATCGGGATTGACCAGTGGCAGACGCATGAGTCCAAATCCAAGCTTTTTCATATTTAAGTTATTTTAAGGGTCTTAAAGACGATTATGCTTATTCAATTTTGAGGTCGGTGAAGCATTTTATGCCGCGCAGGTAGTGGGCCGTGATGATGTTCACGCGCTCCTCGGGCAGGGCTCGCAGCAAGTTGACCGAGGGCTGAGAGGTATAGTGAGAGCGCATCTGGCGGAAGTCGCGGTGGGCGCGGATAATGGCCCAAGCGTCCTTGAAATGGAACTTGGCGATCGCCATGCCAAAGGCGAGCGTATCCATCAAGCGCCGAGTGAACAATAGCCGCTTGCCCTCGTCGCTTGGCAGGTTCTTATGCAGCAGTAAGAGGTTGTTGCGGAAGTTCAGATAAGTCTTGCGGGGGTTACCTTTGGGCAGGCTGCCGCCACCCAAGTGATATACACTGCTGGAGGGCACCATCATCAGATCACTGCCCGCCAAGCGGATGCGCCAACAGAGGTCAATCTCCTCCATGTGGGCGAAAAAGTCTTTGTCCAACCCGCCCACGTCCTGGTAGAGCTGGCTGCGCACCATTAGACAGGCACCCGTCGCCCAAAAGACACTCTTGGGACCGTCGTCGTACTGCCCCTTATCCTCCTCGAGGTATTCAAAGATGCGCCCACGGCAATAGGGATAGCCATGGCAGTCGATATAGCCGCCTGCCGCACCGGCATACTCAAACATCTGCTTGCCGTCGTCGCGGTCATGCAGGAGTTTGGGCATCACGGCGCCTACGCCAGGGTGAGCCTCCATGTAGTCCAGCAAGGGGTTGAGCCAACCTTGAGGCGTGCGCACATCATTATTTAGCAGCACCGTGTAGGGGTACATTGTCTGCTCAATAGCAAGATTATAACCCTGGGCAAAACCGAGGTTGTTGTCAAATTTCAACACTTTGACCTGAGGGAACTCCATCTGCAGCACGCTGATGCTGTCGTCGGTGCTGCCATTGTCGGCGACAATGACATCGGCAATAGCGCTGTCAGTGCCCGCCAACACGGTGGGCAGGTATCGGCGCAACAGCGCTGTTCCGTTCCAGTTCAATATGATGACGGCGACTTTTTTCATCCTTAGTCCTTAATTATTTGAGCGTCGACGCTCAGGTCGTCATTAAGTTTCAATAATTTGACATTCACTATGCGGTTAGCAAGGCTCATATCAGGCTCAACATTCACTCGGATGTAGTTGTCGGTAAAGCCGTGCATCAAGCCCTTGCCGCGGCCATGTTCAAGCAGTACGGGACGCACAGTACCCAGATAACGGCGGGCGAAATCGGCCTGTTTCTTGTCACTCAGGGCAATCATGCGTGCAGCACGCTCCTGTTTGTCAGGCTGGGTGACGATGTAGGGGATGCTTAACGCCTTGGTGCCGGGCCGTTCGCTATAGGGAAACACGTGCAGATGCTGCACGTCAAGTCCAGCGATGAAGTTATAGCTATCCTCAAACAATCCGGGTGTCTCACCGCGCGTGCCCACCATCACGTCCACCCCAATGAAACAGTCGGGCATGAGCTCACGGCACTGCCCTACCCTGTCGGCAAACAGTTGACTGTCATAGTGACGGTGCATCAGCTGCAACACGGGGTCGCTACCGCTCTGCAACGGAATGTGGAAATGGGGCATGAAAGCGCGTGACCGGGCACAAAAACCGATGATGTCCTCGGTGAGCAAATCGGGCTCAATGGACGAGATGCGGTAGCGTTCAATGCCCTCGACATCATCAAGCGACTTGAGCAAGTCCAAAAAGGTCTCGTCCGTGTTTTTACCGAAATCACCGATATTCACACCCGTGATGACAATTTCCTTACCGCCCTCGGCAGCGACATCACGCGCCTGGGCAGTAAGTTCAGCGATGGTGCCGCTACGGCTGCGCCCACGCGCGGCAGGGATGGTGCAATAGGTGCACCAGTAGTCACAACCGTCCTGCACCTTGAGCCAATAGCGGGTGCGGTCTCCACGGTCACAAGAGGGCGAGAATCGGCGGATATCTTTAGAGGGAGTCACGGCCAGCTTACGTTGCCGGTCCTCGAACCACTGCAGCACATAACGAGCGATGTCGGGCTTTTGCTCACTGCCCAACACAATGTCCACTCCATCGATTTGAGCGATTTCCTCGCCCTTGAGCTGGGCATAACAACCAGTGACCACCATGAGCGCGCCAGGATACTGGCGGATAAGGTGGCGGATGTGTTGCCGACACTTACTGTCGGCCAATGCAGTCACACTACACGTGTTTACCACGCACACATCGGGAGCCTCATCCTTATCGACAGGCACAATGCCATGCTCGGCAAGCAACGACTGCATGGTCGCGGTCTCAGAAAAATTGAGTTTGCAGCCAAGCGTCTCGAGTTTTACTGTATGTTGAGTGGTGCTCATTATCTCGTGAGGAAGAGAACGGATAGAACGGAATTAACGGATAAAACGGATAAACACAAAAGCCTAACGCCTAAAACCTAAAGCCTATTTCTTACGACCACGGGGTTTGCCCGAGCGGCCAGCTCTGCGGGGGCGTCCAGGTTTATCGGGTTTGGCACCGCGTGCTTCACGGGCTTGGCGACGGGTGGTATTGCCACGAGCGCCGCGTTGCTGACGGCGTGATGCACTGCCTCCCTCATAGTTCATGCGTTGGCGCTCATCACGCGATAACTTTCCGCCCATGCTGCGGCTATTCAACTCGGTAATGGGTTCCTTGTCGATGCGGTGGCTACCAGCGGGGTTCTCATCGTCAACCAGAACGAAGTCGAGCTGCTTTTTAATCAAGTCGGCACGTGCCACCTGAATAGTGATGGAGTCACCCAAACGATAGACACGGCCACGGCGGCGGCCACGTATGCAGTAGTTCTTCTCGTCAAACTCATAGAAATCGTCATCCAGTCCACGAATGCCCACCAGACCCTCGCAATGGGTCTCGTCGAGCTCGACATACAGACCCCACTCGGTAACACCTGAGATGTGTCCCGTGAACACACCACCCAAGCGCTGGCCCATAAACTCGACCTCCTTGTACTTGATGGAGGCACGCTCGGCATTAGCAGCCAGCTGTTCCTGGGAACTCATGTGCTTGCACTGGTCCTCCAGCTTGGTCGGATCAACACTCTTGCCTCCGGCGGCATACTGGTCGAGCAAGCGATGGACCGTCAAGTCGGGATAACGGCGGATGGGCGAGGTGAAATGGGTGTAGTAATCAAACGCCAAGCCATAGTGGCCGATGTTGGTCGCGCTATAGATAGCCTTGGCCATCGAGCGGATGGCAAGGATGGAAAGCATCTCCTCCTCGGGCTTGCCCTTGGCCTGCTCCAGCATTTTATTGATTGACTTGTTGATATCACGGCCCGAGCCCTTGGTGCGCACCTTGTAACCGAAGTGGGCGGCAATGTCGGCGAAATTCTGCAATTTATCCAGGTCGGGCTGGTCATGCACACGATATACAAACGCCTTGGCGGTCTTTGTCTTGGGAACTTTACCGATGTGCTCGGCCACCTTGCAGTTGGCCAGGAGCATGAACTCCTCGATGAGTTTGTTGGCATCCTGGGCCACATGGACATGCACACCAGTGGGCTTACCCTGCTCGTCAATGTCAAACTTAATCTCCTCGCGGTTGAACGAAACCGAACCACCCTCCTCGAAGCGGCGACGGCGCAGTTGCTTAGCCATCTCATTGAGCACGGCCAGTTCCTCGGCCAGGTCGCCCTTTCCCGTTTCCAGGATATGCTGGGCCTCCTCATAGGAGAAGCGCCTGTTGCTGCGGGTGACGGTGTGGCAAATTTTGTATTTCTTCACCTTGGCCTCGGCATCCATCTCCATAACGACCGAGTGGGTGAGTTTATCCTCATCGGGGCGAAGCGAGCAGATGAAATTACACAATTTCTCCGGAAGCATGGGCACCGTGCGATCCACCAGATAGACCGACGTGGCACGCTCATAAGCCTCCTTGTCAATGATGGAGCCAGGGGTGACATAGTGGCTCACATCGGCGATGTGAACGCCAATCTCCCAGTTGCCGTTTTTGAGTTTTTCTATCGAAAGAGCGTCGTCAAAGTCCTTGGCGTCGGCGGGGTCAATCGTGAATGTGGTCACGTCACGCATGTCACGACGACGGGCAATCTCCTCGGGGGTAATTCCCGGATCCAGGAGTTCAGCGGCTTGGGTCACATTCTCGGGATACTTATATGGCAAGCCAAACTCGGCGAGAATGGCATGAATCTCGGCATTGTTCTCGCCAGCAACACCCAAGACGTCAACGACCTCACCGATGGGGCTGTTGGCATCCTCGGGCCACTCCACGATCTTCACTACCGCCTTGTCTCCGGTCTTGCCACCAGCGAGTTTGTCGAGCGGGATAAAGATGTCGGTAGCCAGGAACTTGCTGTCAGTGGCCAATTGGGCAAAATATTTCATCACCTGCAAGGTACCGACAAACACCTGTTCCTTGCGCTCAAGGATTTTCACGACCTCGGCCTCGGGCTCCATGCCATGGCGAGCGGCGCTGATGTGTACCAATACACGGTCACCATTCAAGGCGTGCATCGAGTTGCGCTCGGCGACCATAATGGGGTCTCCATCGTCGCTGGCCGTGTCTACGCTGTTCTTGCCATTGCTACGGCGAATGAAGATGCCCTCGGCAACCGATGAGCGGTTCACTGCCTTGAAACTGCCAGTGCCGACCTCGGAGAGGAAGCCGTCGACCGACAACTGCTCTAGAATCTCGACGATGAGTGTGCGCCGCTTGGGTGTGTTAGCCCCCACGGCAGCAGACACCTGCTTGTAATTGAACGACCCCTCGCCCTGCTGGTTGAAGAAATTGATGACCCTATCATGGAACTCACGGCGTTCCATTTTCAACGATTGTAGTCCGCTCTTTTTTGCCATATTACGTAAAGTTTTATCCCTTATTGAATTTTGATAATCCTACAAAGTTAAGAATTTTTGTTCACCCATCATCGAAAAAAGCAGATTTTCGCATTTTTTATAAAAAAATGGATGGTTTATCGGATTTCTCCCGCACTTTTTCAAGTTCCCGCCGCCATGGGCAATGCCATTAAAACCAGAAAAAACATTCAGTCCATAAGAGAATGGCAGGAAACTCAAACTTTTTTACTATCTTTGCAGCCAAATTTCATCTAAGGAACACTCAATATAGCAATTAGGTCATGTTTAAAATTACGATATATCATATACTTTTGACAGTCATGCTCATGCTGCTACCTATCTCGGTAACAGCCCAGCAGGCTAATGACATCAAAAAGCCCACCCGCACCCGTGTGACGGACAAGGACAAAAAGAATAATGCTCAAAAAACCGTCGAAAGTAAGGATAATAAGGATACCAAGAACAATGCCAAGAACGACACCAAGACGGTTGACAAGAAAGATAACAAAGCGCCTGAGAAGCCTGTTGTCGTTAAGGACGAGAAAACTCCTGTGAAGCAAGAGTCCGCAAAACAAGAGTCTGCTAAGCCCGCCACCGACACCACGGCTAAGCCTGCAGCGCCGCCCAAGCCCAAGAGGGTTCCCGTTGACCCCAGCAAGGTGCAATATGACGGCATTGATGTCTCAAAGCATCAAGGAACCATCAACTGGGAGGAACTGAAAAGGAACGCCAAGATTAAGTTTGTCTATATCAAGGCCACCGAGGGCAGCAACTATGTGGATCCAAGGTATAAGGAGAATATCAAAAATGCCCGCAAGCACGGTTTCAAAGTCGGCAGCTACCACTATTTCACCGACTTGTCGAGTGCTCGGATGCAATTCCAGAATTTCATTCAGAATGCCAATCGTGACGAGCAGGATCTGTTGCCGGTCATCGACGTGGAGAAGAGGAGCAAATGGACTCCTCAACAACTGCGTGACAGTGTCAAGGTCTTTGCTGACCTGATTGAGGATTATTACGGCTGCAAGCCCCTCATATACACTTTTGAGACGTTCTTCAACAAGAACCTAGGCAAGGCATTTGAGAAATATCCCATCTTCATCGCCAAGTATCCCAAAGGCCAGGAACAACCCAACATCAATGGTGTGAAATGGGTGCTGTGGCAGTTCTCGGAGTGCGGCAGGTTCAAGGGAGTCAAAGACAACCTAGTGGACATGAGCCGATTCAACAAGGGTTATACCATCGAGGACATCATGTACAAACCCGGCAAGGCCAAACCCAAAAGTAGCGTTAGGGATGCTGTGGATCACAAGGAGATGCCCGCTAACGTGAACATGACTGAGCAAAAGCCGGCACCTGCAAAGAGCAAGCGACAAATCGAAGAAGAAAAGCGCAAAGCCGAGAAAGAGAAAAGGATGAATGAGCGCAAGAAAAAAATAGCTGAGGAAGAGGCTAAAAAGAAAGCTGAGGCTGACAAAAAAGCCAAAGAAAAAGCCGAGCATATCAAGAAAGAAAAAGCTCGCCAAGCAGCTCGAGAAGAAGCGGCTAAAAAAGAGGCCGAGGCAAAAGCAAAACGTAAAGCCGATGCGGCTATAGCCCGTGAGCAAAAAGCCAAGCAGCAGGAAGCCGCCAAAAAGAATAACAACAAATCGGCTAACCTGCTCAACACCACTTCTTCAAAGCTTTCTCAAACGCAACGCAACGACAGTATCCGCAACGCAAAACTAAAGGGCCGCAAAACCAACAAGAGTTCGGCCGATAATGATTAAACAGGCACATACCAGACTCGTGAGGGCCCTGCCAACTATCTTAGTGGCAGTTGCCGCGCTGTGCTCATGCCACAACACCACCGACAAGCCATCGGCCACAAAAGAGGTGCCTCCACGCAACACAGAGGCCCGTTATGACGGCATTGACATCTCGAGCCACCAGGGCATCATCGATTGGGCTAAGGTGAGCAGCGACAAGGATATCCGTTTCGTCTATATCAAGGCCACCGAGGGTGCCACCTATCGCTCGCCGCACTACTCCACCAATATCACCGAGGCTCGGCGCTATGGGTTGCTCGTGGGTAGCTATCACTATATCACCTCCACATCAAGCATTGATGCCCAGTTCAAGAATTTCTCCAAGTATGCGCTTAAATCCATCCAAGACCTCATCCCCATGCTCGACGTTGAGGTGCGCGGTCACTGGTCGCGCAGCCAGCTCATTGACAGCGTGAGCAAATTCTGCAACCTCATCGAGCGGCACTATGGCGTGCAGCCCATGATATATAGCACCATGGGTTTTTACAATAAGAACCTTACTCCCCATTTCAACAAGCACCACCTCTACATCGGGCGCTACTCGAGCAGCGAGCCCGAGATCAACTGGGAGGGTGAGTACACCATCTGGCAATACAGCGAGACTGGCATTATTCCAGGAATAGACGCCTATGTGGACCTGTGCCGATACCGCAAGGACGGCTGGCTCGACGAGATCCTTCTCCCCAAGGAATAAAACCACGAATTACACTAATGGGCAAGCACAACCCAGAACGGCCACGCTAAAGCGAGGCCCTACAGCATCCACAAATAGGGGTTATAAAAAGACTGAACTTTCTAAGTTTTTCTGAGGCCATCAGCAATCGAGATGACCTCATAAGGCTGTAGTGTCGAGCGGGACGGGCTCGATGAGATCGCGGTAGAGTTTGAGCGAGTCGCTGGGCATCTTGTCGCTGCCCAGGACGATTGGCATGAGGTCAAGCGTCATCTCATAAGGCTTGTTGTTGAGCATGTGCTCTGTCCCAAAGGTGTCCATGTCGGGGTTAATGGCATAGAGCAGGTTCAAAGCGATACTCAGAATAAACGCATACTTGAACATGAACAACAATGAGCCTCCCAACTTATCGATAAAGCCCAGATTGACCGTATTCAAGGCCCCCTTGAACAAGCGCATGGCGAGCCTGATGAGCAGCATGACGATCAGGAACGCAAACGCTAGCGAAACGGTCTTGACAGTGATGGTCGACAGCGGCCACTGGGCTGCGCTGGGCACGATGGAAAGGAATATGCCCTGCACCAGATCACCGCACTTGTAACACAGCACAATGGCGACGACCCACGAGACGAGTGACGATAACTGGCCGATGAACCCTTTACGGTAGCCCAGGACCACGCCACCCAGCACAATCAATATCAATAGGATGTCAACGAGAGTCATGACCCGTGATGATGGTTATGCCTCCAAGCCACGATCGATGTCGCGCTTCAGTGCCTCAACATAGTTGTTGATGCGCTCCATTTCCCTAGGAATTTGGATGCGCTGGGGACAGTGCTCGACACACTTGCCGCAACCGATGCAGTGGTCGGCCTGGCGCAACCGGGGCACACTGCGATCATAACCGATGAGGAACGCGCGACGGGCGCGGGCGTAGTCGGGATCGTTGCGGTCACGCGTGAGGTTACCCTCGGCAATGCACTTGTTATAATGGGTGAGCACGGCAGGGATATCAATGCCATAGGGGCACGGCATGCAATACTTGCAGTCGTTGCAGGGGATGGTATTATAACCCACAATTTCATCGGCGATGCCATAAAGGAACTCTTTTTCCTCGTCGGTCAATTCCTCCAGTGGGCTGTAGGTGCATAGGTTTTCCTTGAGGTGCTCCATATAGGTCATGCCGCTCAATACCGTCAACACGCCAGGGAATGAGCCAGCATAGCGGAAGGCCCAAGAGGCGAGACTTCGCTCGGGGTCCCTTGCCAGAAGCTTTCTGGCCACGGGTTTAGGCATCGCCGCAAGGCGTCCGCCCAATAGCGGCTCCATGATGACGGCGGGGATGTTACGCTTGGCCAGCTCGGCATACAGGTACTCGGCATTGGTGTTCTCCTCGCTGAAATCCTTGGCATGCTTCCAGTCGAGATAATTCAACTCAATCTGCACGAAGTCCCAGTGATACTTGTCGTGATTGGCCAGCAGGTAGTCAAACACGGCAATCTCACCATGATAGGAGAAGCCCAGGTTGCGGATAACGCCTTTCTCGCGCTGCTCGAGCAGGTAGTCGAGAATACCATTATAAATATATCGCTGTCTGAAAAGCTCCATGGCCTCTTCACCAGTACCACCACCGATGGAATGCAGCAACATGTAATCGATGTAATCGACCTGCAATTCCTTGAGGGAGTTCTGGAACATCTCGATACTCGCACCACGGGTCTGTGTCGCAGGATCGAAATTGGAGAGTTTGGTGGCGATGAAATACTTATCGCGGGCGTGGCGGCTCAGGGCGATGCCCGTGGCACGCTCGCTCAGACCGCGGCTATAAGCGGGCGATGTGTCAAAATAGTTCACGCCATGCTCAATAGCATAGTCAATCTGCTTATTGACCATTTCCTGGTCAATCTCAGCGTCATTGTTGCGGCCGAAGGGTTCACCGTCGGTGCCAGGCAAGCGCATCATGCCGTATCCCAGAATGGAGACTTTCTCTTTGGTCTTTGGGTTCACACGGTAGGTCATCTTTCCCACAGGCGGCTCCATGACCGATGCCTTGTGGTCATCGCCAGTGGCGCAGCTCACGATGGCAGGAGCTGCAGCAGTAGCCGTACCCAGTCCTAATGCCTTTAAAAACGTACGGCGGCTCAATGTCTTACCGCTCCCATTATTATTGTCGATATGCTTATTGTCGTTCATAATCATCTTCTTGCTTGAATGTGGTTAAATTTCCTTGTGGACTTCGTGACCCTCGACATAGATGGCGCTAAAGGGCCGAGAGGGGCAGACATATTCACAAGTGCCACAACCGATGCACATGGCGATGTTCACCGCAGGCACCATGGGCGATGTCTCATCATTGGGATCGCTGGGCACCATCATGATGGCTCCCACGGGGCAATGGCGCGCGCAGTTACCGCAGCCCACACCATCGGTCAGCACCAGACAGTTGTCCTTGACCCAAACGGCATGACCCACCATAGTCGAAGACTTCTTGGCCACGGTGATGGGCTTGATGGCTCCAGTGGGGCACACGGTGGAACAGGTGACGCACTCGGGGCGGCAGGCACCGCGCTCGAAGCTCATCTCAGGCTGCATCAAGCGTAGCGGGTCGGTCGAGGGGCGCAAAACGCCGTTGGGACACTTTGCCACACACAGCTGGCAAGCGGTGCAGTGCTGTGCAAAATGCTTGGCGCTTATAGCACCCGGGGGCAGAACCGGAGTATTGCGGGCAGGCCTCTTCTTATCCTCAATGACAGCGAGACCACCGTCAACCTTCTTGGCGGCCTGAGCCAGGGCGACATCGGCTCCCACGACTGCGGCTCCCACGAGGAAAGCACGACGGGCAGCATCGGTATCTTTCTCATCGGCCTTGACGGGCTGAGCGACCGCTTTAGGATGACCATAATGCAGGGCACCGAAGTTGCATTTCTCGATGCAGTTGCCACAGGCCACACAGCGCGTGTAGTCAACCTTGTGGGTCTTAAAGTCGATGCACGATGCCTTGCAGTTCTTGGTACACAAGCTGCACGACTTGCACTTGTCGGCATCAAAATACACCTTAAGCCAAGAGAATCGTGCCAGCTGGGCCAGAATGGTGCCCACGGGGCAGATGGTATTGCAATAGGTGCGTCCACCACGCCATGCCAGCACAACGATGACGATAAATGTCGCCAGGGCAATCAGGAATGTTGGCAGGCTCTTGATCCACACGTCAACGCTATAGAAGGCGTAGCTGTCAACCCGCTCGGCAATAGCGGCGAACAGGTTGTTCACCCATTGATAAACGGGTGCCAACAAGTTGGTCACCATGCGTCCATAGCTGCTATAAGGTGCCAACAAAGCCACCAGCGAGTGGACACCAGCGATGAAGGCCACGATAAACAGCGCCAGCACGCCGTAACGCAGCCATCGCTTCTCGGGGCTCGCGGTAAAGCGGTTCTTCTTGCGTTTACCGGCCATCCACGACACGATGTCCTGGAAGATGCCTAGCGGACAAATGACCGAGCAATAGATGCGCCCGAAGATGAGCGTCAACAGCACCAAGGCCACAATGACCACGACATTGAGCGCGAGCAAAGCGGGCAGGAACTGAATGCGGGCCGTCCATGCCAAATAATGATGCAGCGTGCCGCTCACATCAAGAAACAGCAGCGTCACCATGAGCATCATGATGGCCGCCAGCGTGATGCGGATTTTCCTTAGCATAACTAATAATATATTTGTCAAAAAAGTGAATGAAAAATCGTCGAAAGTGCAAAGATACTGATTTTTTCTTGTAATGTCAAAACTCAGTGAAACCTATTTTTGAAAATCAATGATTTTGACAAAAAATAAACACCCCGTTTCACAACGCGATGTTTATCAGGATGAATAGTATTAAAATATTTCCAACTTTGACGCAAAGGTACAGCGACCTAGGTAACCAAACAAATTTTTTTAGCAAAAATATGTTAACCGATTTTAGTAGGGTCATAAAAGCACAAAAGGATGCCTATGTCAAGGCATCCCTTAGTCTTTTGATTGTAATCAGAGATTCTTGAGGAGAACCGCAATGATGCGAGAAATCAATCAACCTCAGGGAAATCCCTTTAATAAACCCTTATCATTAATTTGATGATAAGATAATATCGATGATCGCACTGATGTCGCCGATGTTGACCTCGCCATCGCCGTTCACGTCAGCATTGATTTCCTTATTGGTGGTACCACTAAGAATGACATCAATTACCGCATTTATGTCAGCGATATTGATCTCGCCATCGCCATTCACGTCACCTGGGATGATATCGGGCCAAACGTCGGAATAATACAGCTTGATATTATCAAGATATATATTTTTCTTATCGCTACCCGACGTTTGATTGAAGCGCAGCATGATGGGTTTGTCATAGGGCAAAATCATTGATTTGGATGTCTTTTTCAAGGGCTCGGCAACGAGCAGTCCCTCGGGCAGAGCGATCCATGACCCACCGTTATCGACTGAATAGGATAACCTGACATTGGCCTCGGTGGTCGTGGGATTATAGACCGTGAAGCTGGCCATATAAGGGATAACCTTGAGCGGCGCGGTAGTCGTCAGCGAACTGGGCTTTTTCATGGCCACACCACGGCTTACCACACCATGCTCATCCTCATAGTCCTTGACACAGCTCTTAGAGAAATCCCAATTAGCAAAGGCTCCTGGAACATTCTTGTCAGTGAGATTGCTGCTGACGGGCATCATCTCAAAGTCCTCGATAATGGTAAGGATAGAGGTGTCGGGCATGATGTTGAACGTGATGAGCCCGTCCTGCTCGGCAATATTGTCGATGAAGTACTCGTTGAACGTACCATCCCACGTGAGAAGGCTCGGGCTCGTGAAATTAGCGATACGGGTGACACCTGCACTGCCAGGGAAGGGGTCAGAATCACTGTCATGACCTGAATAACTAGCACGTAACAAATGATAGTACATGTGGTTGGGGTTGCAGTTCACCTCGTTCATCCACCAGATGTTTTCATTGGTCGAATCGACGCGGGCAACGAGCATACCATGACCGGGCAAGTAACGGTCCCACTTGCCAGCCTGGCGGTTCTCGATAAGGAAGAACTCATTTTCAACGGGAGTATTCAGCCTGTAACCCAGGTTGCTCTCGTCGAGTGGCTCCATCTCATAGGCTCCACTCTCTTCAATCAATACGGGTTTAGTAAATCCTAAGGCATAGCGCTCATAGAGGCTATAACCCACAGGGTTTCGCCCGAAATTGCCGCCGCTGCCACCAGCCATAATCGACCAGTCGCCAGGATTGAGGCTCTCGCCGCCACTTCCCTCATAGTCGGTGTCATAGAGGTCGGGCAAACCCAGCACATGGCTGAACTCATGGCAGAAGGTGCCAATGCCGTTCACGTCGGCGTAATAACCCTCCCAGCCGGCAATCTCGGTTGAGCTGGCATATAACCCGAAGCCCACACCGTCGCGGGGAGGTTCATTATAGAGGTAATACATGTGGGGCCACAAGTAGTTCTCATTGTTTCCGCCATAGTTTGCCGAATAACCCGCTACCAAGAAGAATACCATATCAACATAGCCGTCACCGTCGCTATCATAGTCGCTGTAATTGACCAGTGAATCAGCTGCTAAGAGTGCAGCATGGAACACGACGTTGGCCCTAGAGGTGCTCTGGGGATAGGTGTCGGGATAAGGAACATCCACAGGACCTACCACATCAAACACGGGATCAAATTGATGGTTGGAATTATCATAATAATAGTCCCTCACACTACCCGTCATGCGCACAGGGCGGTTGTTAAGCACATAACCCGTGTAATCATGGGTATTGACCATGTCATCATAGAAACTGTTGGCCTCGGGCATCGAGAACTTTTTGTTGGTGTAATTGATGAGGATGATGAGTCCGCGGAATCCGTCATAATCCATTTCCCCCTCGGCCCCAACACGGCGCATCACGCTATTGCGACGGCCCAATTTTTGGGCACCTGCCGCAGCTGCCGAGCGGGAAGTAAGCCGCTTAGGCAATGTGGACAAGAACGACAAGTCGGCCGATGAGCGGCGGTCAGGATCGCGGGCAATGCGTTCACTAGGCACGAGGCGTCCACCGTCAAGAAGCGCATAGGCATAATAGCCGCCACTGTTCCTCAAGACCGTGTAGCCGTCAACAGTAGTAGTGAAATGGAAGAACTCGTCGCCATGCAACTGGACGGTGAGTGTAGTGCCGTCAGGCTGATTGACCTTGACGGGCGTGGGATCAGCAGGGATTGCACGTGCCATCAGACAGCACAATCCCGCCAACAACAAGAATAAAAAATTTCTCATAGCAGTTTATACTTGAATTTTAAGTTTATTAGCTTTTTAAAAGTAAGTCAATTACAGCGTTAATGTCTGAGATGCTCACCTCACCGTCGCCATTGACGTCGGCACGGCGAATAAGTTCAGAATTGGATGATCCTAAAAGCACATCGATAATCGCGTTGATGTCCGAGATGCTAATCTCACCGTCACCGTTCACATCGCCAGGGATAGGAGGATCAACGGGGCCACCTTCCTCACCAGTGTAATACAAGGTGAAGTCGTCAACATAGGTTGCAGAGGTCTTGTGTCCAGCACGCTCATAGATGCGGAACTTGGCGGGCTGGGTATTCTTTAAGTCAAGCATCCAGTAAAGCGTTGACTTGGACCTAATTGCAGCCTCGGCAATGGTATCGCCAGTAGAGCATGGAGCAGTAATCCAGATGGGTTTCCCCTCGCTGTTGTCCTCGACCGAGTACTCGAGCGTGAGCTTGGTTATAGTGCCGGTTGGGTTAAACACGGTTAGACTGGCCATGTAGATATCGTAGTAAACCGGGGTGATGCTACAGAAGGTGCAGGGCAACTTCATTTGAACGCTGTTCTCACCATTGGCCTTATCCTCGCCAGGAGCACGCACACCACACTTGGTGAAATCCCAGTTGGCAAAGGCACCCTCGACATTCTTCTCGTTAGTGGTAGAGGTCACGGGCATATTCTCAAAGTCCTCGACAAGAGCCGTTAAGTTCTCTTCTTTAAGAGCATTGAATGAGATCACGCCATCATTCTCAGCAATAGCACAGAGCATGAAGTCATTGGGCTGTCCCGACCAAGTGGTGAGACTAGGAGTGGTCGCGTTGGAGAGCATCTTGTTGCCAGTGGTGCCAGGGAACGGATCGCTCGATTGGTCGCCATAAGTGCTGTTGCCGGCACGCAACATCTCAAAGTAGTTATGGCTAGGATTGCAATTGACTTTGTTGGTGGTCCACACGCTAGTGTTGGTACTATCGACACGAGTAACAATCATGCCATGACCGGGCAGATAAGCATCCCAACCGATCCTTTGCCTGTTCTCGATCGTAAAAAACTCGCCCTGGACCGGAGTGCGCAGAATATAGCCCTCACGCGATGTCTCAACAGGGTTGAGCTCATAATTACCCTCATTGGTGATGAACCTGCGATTGGCCCAGCCCAAGGTGAAGCGCTCATAATAAGTATATCCAGCCGGGCATCGGCCATAATTGTAATCGCCACCGCCGGCCATTACATCCCATCCACCGGGATGGTGGCTCTCGCCGCCGCTCTCACTGTAGTCGGTGTCATAGAAGTCGGGCAGGCCCAACACATGGCTGAACTCGTGGCATACGGTGCCAATACCCTCAACGGTAACAGTCGAGGGAGTATCTTCCCATCCATACAACTCGGTTGAACAAGCATAGCGGTCCATCCACTTGCCGTCATACTGTGTGTGGATATAGTAACTCAAGTTGGAGGCATGGGGCCAGAGGTAACCAGGATTGTTACCCGAGCTACTTGAGGCATAACCTGACACCAGGAAATAAACCATATCCACCTTGCCATCGTTATTGTTGTCATACCTTGAGTAATCAATATCGCCATCGGCATCCCTGATCACATTAGCGACAATCCTGGACATCAAGTTATTGCACTGGTTAGAACGGGCAGGATAGACCGTTCCATTAGATGAATAGGTTGCACGATAGGGACCATACACGTCAAATGGAGGCTGGAAGGCACCGTTGGACTGATCGTTGAAGTAATCCCTCACGCTACCCGGGCATGACACCTGACGTTGAGTGACCGGGTCGTAATAACTGGTAAAGTTCTCGGAGCTGAACATCTGGGTATAGAACTCTTGGGGATTATCGCTAGCAAACTCCCTATCGTTAAAGTCAATCAGAATGACCAAACCACGGAAATTATCGAAGTCAAAGTTAGACATGTCGACGTTGCGCCTTACTCGACGAACATTTGCCTGGGCAACCGAAGTCTCATCGACTAAGCGTTTTGGTGTGTTGGCGAGCAGAGCCAACTCCTCGGCAGTGCGGGAGCCGGCATCGTGAGCCAATATTTGGGTGGGTACCAAGTTCATACCGTCGCGCTGGGCATAAACGTAAGCGCCATCCTCGGTAAGCATGACGGTATAGTCATCGGCTGTCGTGTTAAAGTGATAGAACTCATCGCCTACCAACTGTAATGACAACAGGGTGCCGTCGGGCTGCGGTACTTTGACAATGCCGCGACGAGCTGGCACAGCCATAGCTTGAACACTAATTAATACTGCTAATAACAACAGTGAAATCAATTTTCTCATTTGTCTGTCAATTATTTGGTTTTTAGAAGATGCGTAGTTTAATACCACCCATAATGGTAGGCGGCCAAAATGTTAAGCTCCAGAATTAAACGAGCCCGCAAATTTACACTAATTTTTCGCATTAACGGAAAAAATAAGGTTAAATGTTACTTTTAGGTGGATTTAGAAGACAATTTACACTTTTTTCGCAAAAAATAATTACTTTTGTGATTTGATAGAAAAAGATGAAAGATTCTTTACTGTGTTTACACATATGATTTCAAGATATGCGGGCCCAGGTTTTCAATAGGTAAGGCCCGCTAAAAAAGATGTTTTAAGGTTTACAGTGGGTGGCTGCGTCGTGACGATGCGGCCACTTTTTCATGCTGGCAGTTAGGGAAAGGTAAGGTGTTGTAACAGTAGTTTATAGGGCATAAAAAGCCAAAAACCTAATGTTCCACGATTTATTGACATTTCACGATAGTTTTGAACAATTCAACGATTTTAACGGAGTTTTTGGCTGTTTTTTGCGTAAAAAAATGTTTCTTTGCACCCGTGAAACAATGCGCAAGCCGAAAGCAATAGATGCTTGCATCATTATTGCTGAGGCGAAGCCAACACTATATAAACTTTTTTGAAGCTATCACCATTTATGGGAAAGATAATTGCAATCGCCAATCAAAAGGGCGGCGTAGGCAAAACCACCACATCAATCAACTTGTCGGCAGCGTTGGCCGAAAGCGGTCAGCGCGTGTTACTGATCGATGCCGACCCGCAGGCTAACGCTACATCGGGGCTGGGCATCGAATCCAAGGACATGTCATCGACCATCTATGAATGCCTGGTCGATGATTACCCCATGCGCAGTGCCGTGGTCGACACTGGGGTTCCCAGACTACAACTGTTGGGCTCCCGCATCGACCTCGTGGGCGCCGAGTTGGAACTGGTTGAGAAACAGGGCCGTGAACGCGTGTTAAGGAAAGCCCTTGGAGAATTGAAACAGGATTATGATTTCATCATCATTGACTGCAGTCCGTCGCTGGGATTAATTACGGTGAACGCGCTCACTGCCGCCGACAGCGTGATTATCCCTGTCCAAGCTGAATATTTTGCCCTAGAGGGCATCAGCAAACTGCTGAACACCATCCGCATCATCAAGGGCAAGCTCAACGCCAGCCTGCGCATCGAGGGATTCCTGTTAACGATGTATGACGCCCGACTGAGGCTCGCCAACGAGATATTTGAGGAACTGAAGGGTCACTTTGGGGATATGGTATTCAATACGGTCATTCCGCGTAATATCCGCATCAGTGAGGCACCAAGCCATGGGATGCCCGTCACCCAATATGACCCCACATGCCGCGGTGCGACGAGCCACATCCAGCTCGCCCAGGAGATCATCGCTCGCGGTAAGGGCAAATGACTGAACTGAATAATAACCAACAACGATAATAAAAGAATAACCGCTACATCATATGAAAGGTAAAGCACTCAAACGCGGCCTAGGGTCACTCATCTCGATGGATGACATCCAAACTGAAGGGTCCTCGGCTATCAACGAGATACCCATCAGCCAAATCACTCCCAATCCTGACCAACCCCGCCAGAACTTTGACGAGGATGCCCTGGAAGAGTTGGCAACGAGCATCCGCGAGCTGGGCATTATCCAGCCGCTGACGTTGCGTAGCACGGGGGACAACAGTTACCAGATCATCTCGGGCGAAAGACGCTACCGCGCCTCACTGCTGGCTGGACTGAACACGGTGCCTGCCTACATCCGCACGGCTAACGACAGCGAGGTTACCGAGATGGCGCTTATCGAGAACATCCAGCGCGAGGACCTCAACGCTATCGAGATCGCCCTCACTTTCAGGAAACTTATCGACCAATATGATCTCACCCAGGAACGCCTGAGCGAGCGCATCGGCAAGAAACGCGCCACCATCGCCAATTTCCTGAGGCTGCTCAAGCTACCCGCCGAGGTTCAATTGGGCCTGCATGACCACATGGTGGACATGGGTCACGCACGGGCGCTGTTGTCACTTGATGACCCGAAACTCCAGCTGAAACTGTACAACGAGACCGTTAAGAAAGGTTTGTCGGTAAGGCAGGTGGAGCAACGCGCCAAACAAATGCAGCAGGCCGCCATCAACGAGCAGGGCAATGGTAATGACACCCACAAAACCGTCAATGTCAAGGATTATGAGATCCTGCAAAAGCATCTCTCGACGGCGTTTGGCGTGCCCGTGAAGTTCACCTGTGACCAGTCGGGTAAAGGAAAAATCACTTTCCCGTTCACGACCGAGGAACAGCTCGAGAAAATCATTAGCATCTTTGACAACCTGAAGGAGGCTTAATCCCCGATTGACTGGTGAAAAGACGAGTGACATATCACAACACAACACGGCATTGGCTCGTTGCCGCATTGGTAATGTGCCTGATGTGCTACAGCGCTATTGCTGTGGCACAGGAACCTGTTGTTGCGAAGAGCGATACCGTCATCACCAAGCCGCAACAAGCCTTAGGCCATCACGTGCGCCGCACTGTTGTGAGCGCCGACACGACCGCTGCAAGCAAACTCTCGCCCGTGAGGGTGGTCAATGTCTCGGGCGACACCATCACCTTTGCCTCGATTGACTCTATCCAAGGGATTGATAACGTGGAAATCCTTACTGACAACACCGCTGCCGCCCCCTTGGGCAAGGTGCGCACGTTCAATCCTGACCCGCAACGGGCGCTATGGCTATCGGCATTGTGTCCCGGATTAGGTCAAATCTATAACCGCCGCTACTGGAAACTGCCCATCGTGGTGGGTTCATTTGTTGGCTTGAGTTATGGCGCATCATGGAATAACCGCATGTACAAAGACTATTCCAAGGGTTACCGTGATGTGATGGATGATGACCCCGACACGCGCAGCTACATGGATTTCTTCCCGCCGACCGTGGAAGAGAGCGACCTGGACAAGGCGTGGCTGCAAAAGATCATGAAGAATAAGCGCGATTACTACCGGCGTTACCGCGAGATTTGCGTCATCGCCATGGTGGGAGTATATCTCATCAATATCGTAGATGCTTATGTGGACGCCTCGCTCGCCCATTTCGACATATCACCCGACCTCACCCTGGATGTGGCTCCCGCCACCATCGACAACGGACAGTTCGGGGGGCGCCTGCCCTCGCTGGGCTTGCAGTGCGCCATCAGTTTTTAACAACGAACTAAACGACAAAACAATATGACAAAACATCGACTCCTCACATTATTGCTAACGGCCACGCTGACCGCGGTCACACTCGTGGCAGCGCCGCGCGAGAAAAACAACATCCTGTCTCTCAAGAACACGATTACCGATGACGACATCGTTTTCCCTGAGAGTTTTGATGCTGACGTTCACAAGATGATGACCAACTGGTACCTGCAGAACTATGCGGTGCTGGATGCCGACGTGGAAAACAAGTCCTATGGCGAGGTAAGCGAGGAGACTTACATCCGCCGTCTGGCCGCTATCCCGTCAGTGATCGAGATGCCCTATAACCAGGTCGTGCGCAAACACATCGAGCGTTATGTTTACCGCAGCCGCACACTTGTCGAGGAGATGCTGGGCATGAGCCTGTATTACATGCCCATCTTTGAACAGGCGCTTGAAAAAGAGGGGTTGCCCCTGGAGCTCAAGTACCTGCCCATCGTGGAGAGTGCCCTTGATCCCAACGCGGTGTCGCGCGTGGGTGCTGCCGGACTATGGCAATTCATGATCGGTACGGGCAAGGGACTGGGACTGGAGGTGAATTCACTCGTCGATGAGCGCCGCGACCCATATCGGTCCAGCGCCATGGCGGCAAAATACCTCAAGAACCTGTACCAGATCTATAACGACTGGTCGCTGGCCATCGCCGCCTATAACTGCGGACCGGGAAACGTCAATAAGGCCCTGCACCGCAACGGAGGCACGGGTGATTTTTGGGACATATATGAGTACCTGCCCCGCGAGACACGCGGCTATGTGCCCGCTTTTATCGCGGCCAACTATGCGATGACCTATTACAAGCAGCACAACATCAGCCCCTCGTTGGCGCGAAAGCCGCTGATTACCGACACTGTGAGCGTGAACCGTCGCATCCACTTCGGTCAAATCGCCAAGGTGCTCAATATTCCCATCGAGGAAATACGTGCCTTTAATCCGCAATACCGCGCTGATGTCATCCCCGGTGACAATCATCCCTACACGCTCGTGTTGCCATCACAGCAAGTGTACAGCTTCATCATGAGCGAGGACAGCATCGACAATTACCGTGACGACTTGTATGCCCATCGCAGCATCGTCGAGCCGGGAGGACAGGTATCCACCATCGAGGAGTATATCAATGGTCAAACCGCTAACAACACCCCGCGCACCTATACCCATAAGGTGGGTCGCGGCGAAACACTAGCGACCATCGCGGCGAAATATGGCATGACGACCGACGAGCTCATGTCCCTGAACAACATGAGTAGCGAGCGGGTAAGGCGCGGCGACAACCTCAAGGTGGTTGCTCCCATCCACAACAACGCCAGCGCCGACAATGAGGACTTTGGCGTCAACAATACCAGCGACTCACAGAATGAGGACATGGCTATGAACGAGACCGAGAGTGAGCAGGCACAGTTTGACGAGGTGAAGAACATCGAGCGTGAAGCATCGTCCAAGGCTCCCTACAAGGGTTCATACACCGTGAATGTCGATAACGAGATCAACAACAAGACGGCCAAGAAAGCCAACAACAGCTCGCGATATGAGGACCAGACTGCTAGGCAAAACGCTTCGAAACGCAACTCCAGCAACTGGCGCTCGCGCAATGCTAAGTATAGCGAGAAGGAAAGTAAATCCAGAGACAGAAGGAACAGCGAGACTGCTCACAGCTCAAAGAGCAGCAAGCACAAAAAGCACTCCAAGCCTAAACAGCCCAGCGAGGTAACCGTGCAAAAGGGCGAATCGCTCACCAAAATCGCCGAGAAGTCGGGCGTATCGGTTAAGGATATCGAGCGTGCTAACGGCATCCAGGACGGCAATAAGATCAAAGCTGGCGAAAAAATCAAGATTCCCACCAAGGAAGAGGCACGTCAAGCTGCAGCATCCGAGAAGAAAAACGGCAAAAAGAGCTCCTCCAAGGACAATAACAAATCAAGTAAAGCCAGCAAGAAGTCTAGTTCATCCAGCAAGTCGAGCTCCACAGGCAAGAGCTCTAAGAAATCTAAGAAGAAATAACGTTATATCACGGTGCTAGTGAGGTCCACGATCACCTCACGGGCGATCAGCAAACCGGCCGCGGCAGGAACAAAAGCGTTACTGCCCGGCTGTTTTTTTCCGTCGACATATACGGGCACGTCAGGATTGAAGCGCGGCTCCTCCTCGCTATATACACATTTAAAATGATGGATGCCCTCGCGGTGCAAGAGCTTGCGCAGCATGCGGGCCAGCGGGTCGATGCGCGTCGCGTCAAAGTCGGCCACGCGAAACGCCATCGGGTCCATCTTGTAGGCCGCGCCCATCGAGCAGATGTGGGTCACCCCCAAGCGCAGGCAGCGCCGGGCAATCTCCATCTTGGCTGTAATGGTATCGAGGCTGTCCACCACATAGTCAAAGCAGGAAAGGTCAATTTCATCGGCATTTTCGGGTAGATAAAACATCTTGTGCGTCGTGACCTTGCACTGTGGGTTGATATCACGCACACGCTCGGCGGCCACATCCACCTTAGCGCGCCCGATTGTGCTGTGAAGCGCAAAAATCTGTCGGTTGATATTCGTCACGCTCACGGTGTCGTCATCAATCAGGTCCAGCGCCCCCACCCCACTGCGGGCCAGCGCCTCGACCACATAGCCACCCACGCCGCCGATGCCGAAAACAGCCACACGGCTCTGAGCTAACCGCTCCATCGCCTTGGTTCCCAGCATCAACTCCGTGCGAGCAAACGGATTCTCCTGCTTATTCTCCATTACGTTTACATTTTTTGAGCGACAAAAATACTAAAAACCATGGCCAAATAGCGATATAAAGCACCTAAAATCGCACGAATTGCAAAAAAACAACGATTTTTTGTACCTATTTCAAAAAATTCATTTACCTTTGCACCCGCTATTCGCCCAGATGGCGGAATCGGTAGACGCGTTGGTCTCAAACACCAATGGGGTAACACCCGTGCCGGTTCGACCCCGGCTCTGGGTACGGCTCAAAACGCTAATCGTTTGCTTCTCAATCGGTTGGCGTTTTTCTATTGCCATTTTTGGCGACTTTTTGGCGAGATAATTTGATTTTAGCGGTTTTTGGCGACATTCTGGCATCATGTTTTGATGGTCGGTTTTGGGGTTATACGGCGAGGTTATAGGTTATAGGTTTTATTCCTGTAATGTAACAATAATCAAAAAAGTTTGTTACATTTGCAGGATTAATCATATTCACGATGTTACCAACCACAAATATTAACCTAAACCATATAACGCTATGAAGAAAGCAAATTACCTAATGCCCTTGGTCTTGATGTTGGCACTTTTGTTTGCAACCACCGCCCATGCCCACGAATTCGTGGTTGACGGCATATACTATCACATCGATGGCACGACTGCCACCGTCACCTACAAAGGCTCATCTCCTGATGATTATTCTAATGAATATTCCGGATCGGTGACCATCCCCGCCACCGTCACATATGGTGGCATAACTTACCCCGTCACCAGCATTGGTGTTAGCGCGTTCAATAGCTGCACTGCCCTGACCAGCATAGACATTCCTAACTCTGTCACCAGCATTGATGCCCTCGCGTTCTATGGTTGCACTGGGCTGACCAGCATCTATATTCCCAACTCCGTCACCAGCATTGGTGTCGGCGCGTTTGATGAAACTTCATGGTTTAATAATCAGCCCGATGGTTTGGTTTACGCTGGCTTGGTGGCATATAAGTACAAGGGAGCAATGCACAACGGTACAAGTATAATCATAAGAGATGGTTCTCTTAGCATAGCCGAATATGCTTTCTATAATTGCAGTAACCTAACTAAAATCGAGATCCCCAACTCTGTTATAACAATTGGTTCTGGAGCTTTCTCATATTGCTGTAACCTAACAAGCATCGAAATCCCTAACTCTGTTACTTTCATTGGAAAGAATGCATTTATTTACTGCTCAGGTCTGTCAAGTTTAAGAGTGGCAAGTGACAACCCATGCTATGATTCTCGCAACAATTGCAATGCCATCATAGAAACAGCAAGCAATTCATTAGTTATTGGTTGTAAAAAAACCATTATCCCCAACTCTATCACTTCAATAGGCCCCTTTGCTTTTTGGGGCTGTAACGGCCTGGCGAGTATTGAGATTCCCAACTCGGTTACAAGCATCGGAAGAGTAGCTTTTTGTGACTGTAACGGTCTGACGAGTATTGAGATTCCCAACTCGGTTACAAGCATCGGAAATGAAGCATTTGAAAGCTGTGATGGACTGACCAGTATCAGTATCGGCAACTCTGTCACAAACATAGGAGATTTCGCGTTCAATGCCTGCAATAAGTTGACGAATATCTATTGTTATGCAACAAATCCACCAACATGTTTAGAGAACACCTTTGATACTTATTCTGCCACACTCCATGTACCAGCTGCCTCCCTGGCAACCTATTTCACTGCACCTTACTGGGAAAACTTTGAGAATATAATTGGAGATGCCATAGCTCCTACAGGAATAATCATCAATAATGACTCTGTTGTAATTCAATTGACCGAACAGATAAGATTAATGGCTACAGTCACACCTGACAACGCTTCTAATAAAGAAATCACATGGATTTCAACTGATACGACTGTGGCAACAGTAAATAATGGTGTTGTGCTTGCTGTTGGCTATGGTGAGTGTGATATCATAGCATCCTGTTTTGGAATGCAGGCCATTTGCCATGTTATAGTAGCCAATCGCATTACACTTGATCAGCAGGAGGCTATGTTGCTTCCCAACCATATATTGACGCTAACTCCCACACCTATAGCATCTAATATTTATACTGTGTCTTCCAGCAATCCAACAGTTGCAGCTGCACGAGTACTGGGCAGTGGCATTGTTCAAGTCGTCGGTATCAAGGAGGGAACTACAACAATAACTGTAGGCTCTACTGATGGTTATGCTATGCCTGCTACTTGTCTTGTAACTGTCTATACTGAGCCGGGCGACCTGAACAGCGATGGCTTTGTTAATATAGGTGATGTGACTTCTTTGATTGATTACTTACTCGGAGGTGATGAAACTTCAGTAACTATGAAGAATGCTGATGTCAACGGCGATGGAATAATAAACATCGCTGATGTCACTTCACTGATTGATACACTTCTTGGCCAAACAGAATGATCAGCACAAAAAGCAACTTATAGGGACAAGGTTCATCACCTTGTCCCTTTTTTTCTTAATTCAGTCTTTACCTTGTACACGGGTTATCACCATAAAATTCCTATAATTCTGCGGCAAAAAATGGATATTTCAGAAAAATAACATAACTTTGCATAGTACACTTACTTAATTGACTTTTAGTTATGGAAATATATAAAAAGACATTGGTTTATTCAGTTATATTATATGTAGTAGCATTAGTGATTCTTATACTTTTGCGTTATGTCTTTGTTGTTCTTAAAGATAGTTTATATGGTAATCTTATTACAGGTGCAACAGTGACAATTATCTTTATTGCCGTACAGATGTTGACATCATATTTTATTGAAAAAAGAAAGAAATACAAAACCTTATACAATAATACTATATCTGTACTTATTCAATTGAAGGGTTTGAAGCAGTCAATAGATAAAATGAATAGTGGATTTGAACTACAATTGTTCTTTCAGAAAATGGACAATGCATTTCAACTCGGCTGCAAAGCTGATACAGCAAACAGCCAGCCTAAGTCATCCAGATTTCTGACCACAACAATAGAAAAATTGAATGAACTGAGATCTGAATTAGATTTTTCTGAAAGTGATGAGTTTTTCATTAAGAAGAGCGTGGAGAGCCAACTATATAGGAATACAACGAATGATTTAGCTTTATTAATCAGTTCAACAACTAATGGGATTCAGGCTTTCTTATTCTCTTTATTACAATATGAAACTGGAGTTTTACAACATATTCTTAATAATCAGAAACAAGGAGTAGTACCAGACTCCCCAGCCTTGTTTCAGCAAAATAAAGAAATGATACTTGTTCAGTTTGGTTCCTTGAGTAGTAAGACCATGTCTGATTGCTCAAAAATAGAGCAATTATTAATTATGCTTGCTGAAAAGACTTGTTTAAAGAGGCAAGTTAATCCCAAAAATGATATCGCATATATTAATAAAAGAATGATTTTTTAGTTCTCCTGTACCACCATCAGCTTGCAGTTTTTTGTTTTTCTAGTTAATGATAAGAATTGTGTCATTTTTTGAGAGGCATTAATTCAGCCCTTTTTTACTTGAACATCTGGACGGATGTATTTCCATGACAATCAGTGAAACTCATCGATGATGGTGGGTAATGGGGTGATTAACTGTGATATCAAGTGATTATTTGATTATTGGAATTTCTTGATGATGCGATCAAATGGCCATAAGTTTCTGCATCTTACGGATTGTAGCCGCTAACGTATTTTCATTTTGGGCATCAGGGGGAGGGTCACTGGTTTCTGTGAAATAATTGGCTGGTTTTCGGTTTTTGGGCGGTGGGAAATGGTTCTTGATGTTTTTTTCTATACTTTTGTAGCGGATTTGTTTGTGAATCTATGATAGATTTACGATTGAAAAAAGGATGAGTTGGCAATCTAAAAGGAGCAATACGCGCGCTCCGGGCGATGGCAAGTGTAACGGCATCAATTCGGTGATGATGAAAAAGCCTAGTAGCGTTTACTCCACCCAGCCCGTCGCTCACAATTTCTTCTTAGCCCAGGCCACTTTCTTTAATCCCACGTCGACGACGGCGAAATACAAGCTGGAGTATTCGCTGGATGGTGGCGCATCATGGCAGATGGCCTATTCCATCGACAGCCTTGATAATGTAGAAATAGCAGGTAAGAGCTGCTTGACAGCCGTGTGGAATCTTAATTTGACATCCTCCCAACCGGCCACTTTCCGCATCTCGATGATTGGAGGCGGAACGGCAGCCACCTACGTCGATGACATCGCCCTGTACTATATAGACCTAACTGGTGACGTGAATGGGGACGGGGAGGTGAATATCACTGATGTTAATGCCATCATCAACCTGATTATTACCGGTTTGGACAATCCTCGTGGAGATGTGAACGGGGACGGCGAAATCAACATCACCGACATTAATGCGGTCATCAACATCATCACTGGCCAGTAACGACATATTCTAGTCAGTACCGATAACCAGCTCCACCTCTTATAGAGACGCAAAGTTTTGAGTCTCTACTTTTTTCGATAACCTCATTTGCTATAGATTCATGGTCTGGTATAGCGAAAAGTGTTTTTATCTCGTGCTCATCTTAATAATAGCCATTAAAAATGCAGTTATCAGTTCAAATTTCTAAATTATTTGGCTTGTTTCATACAAAATAAACAAAAATGCGTTATCTTTGTAGCTTAGATACACCTCTAATAGGGGCTAAATTGCTGAATTAGAAACAATAACCATATAAACCAGACATCATGTATAAAATTGAAAATCACCCTATTCTTGACCTTCCAAAAGAAGAATATGTGGAATTCCAATTCGAGGGTAGAACCATCCGCGGCCAAAAAGGTAAAACCATAGCCGCAGCCCTTCATCAGGCAGGATTTATTGTTCATAGCCACAGCACCACGGGCCGCAACCGCAGTCTGGAGTGTGGTATCGGCAAGTGCGGTGCCTGCGAGATGCTTGTCGACGGTCAGGTGCGTCGCATCTGTATCACCAGTGTTGACGGCGTGAAAGAGGTGCGCGAGATTTCCAAGGACTACATGCCCGAGGGCAAGCCCCGTGCAGCCAGCGAGACCAAGATCTACAAGACGACGGTTGCCATCATCGGTGGCGGTCCTGCCGGTCTGGCATGCCGCGAGCAACTCACAGCACTGGGAATTCCCAACATTGTGGTGGACAACAACTCAACCGAGGGCGGTCAGTTCAATATGCAGACCCACCAGTTCTTCTTTTTTGAGAAGGAGCAAAAGTTTGGTGGTATGCGCGGTTTTGACATCGCCAAGACACTGGCTGGCGACAACCACGACGGCATCTTGTTGAACAACACCGTGTGGGACCTGCTCGAAGGCCGCCGCATCGCCCTGAAGAATATCGTCACCCAGGAGGTGAGCTACATTGATGCTGACCATCTGGTAGTGGCCACTGGTGCTGTGCCGTTCATGCCCGTGTTTGAGAACGACGACGTGCCTGGCGTATATACCGCAGCGGTGTTCCAAAAGATGATGAACCAGGAGCACACCCTGCTGGGTAAGCGCGTGCTCACCGTGGGCGCCGGCAACATCGGCTACCTCACCAGCTACCAGGCCATGCAGGCCGGTGCAACCATCAAGGCCATTATTGAGGGTATGGACCACGAGGGTGGTTTCCCCGTACAGGCCAACCGCGTTCGCCGTCTTGGTATCCCCATCATGACTTCACATGTGCTCATCCGCGCCATCCCCAACGAGGACTATACTGGCGTTAAGGGTGCCGTGATCGCTGAGTGCAAGAATTTCCAGCCCATTCCCGGCACCGAGCGCGTGATTGACGACATCGATATCATCAACATCTGCACGGGTCTGATTCCCGATAACCAATTACTCGTGAAGGGCCGCTCAGTCTTTGGTCGCAACGTGTATGGCGCCGGCGATGCCGTTCGCATCGGCGAGGGCACCAGTGCCGTGCTGCGAGGCAAGCAGGTGGCCTATGAGGTCGCTCAAGAGTTGGGCCTCCGTTTCCCCTACGAGGACTATCTGGAGGTTTCCCGTCAGTATATCGACTCACAGCAGCGCCCCGTGCGCTTGCTCGACGCGCCGCGCATCCCCAATGAGGAGCGCATGGCCGCTAAGCCCTATGTACAGATCAACTGTCTGTACGGCTTCGCTTGCAATCCCTGCACATTCTCTTGCCCGCAGGGTGCTATCACCAAGCCGACCACGTCGTCGGTGCCCATGGTTGACTATGACAAGTGTATCGGCTGTATGCAGTGCGTGAACCACTGTCCCGGTCTGGCCATCTTCGGCTATGACAAGCGCAAGAACGTGGTATTCCTGCCTGTTGAATATGAGGTAGAAGAGGGCAAGGAAGTATTCCTGGTTGATGACAACGGCGCCAAGGTGGGCGAGGGTGTCATCGAGAAGGTGCTCAAGAAAGATAACAAGACCAATGTGGCCCGCGTACAGGCTACCAATGTGGAAGACCTGAACCAAGTGAAGGGATTCATCCTCAAGGAACGTTATCCCGAGCCCCTGAACCTGCGTCCCCTCACCGATCCCGAGGAAGGCAAATCCTTCGTTTGCCATTGCGAGGACGTGGATGTTCAGACCCTGCTCAAATTGGTTGGCGACCGCAAGTACATCTCGGTTGACGAACTCAAGCACACCACCCGCATGGGTATGGGTCCCTGCCGTGGCAAGCGTTGCGTGTCACGCGCCAAGCAGATCCTGCGCGCCCACGGCATTGAGGTGACTGGCGACAGTACCCCGCGCGCCCCGTTGGCCAACCAAGTTACCCTGGGCGATGTTTACAATGGAGAGTCCAAGGAGACCTTCATCTTTGAACATGGCTCCATCATCGAGAAAGCCGAGACCGAGATTCTCGTCGCTGGTGGTGGTATGGCCGGTAGTGCGGCATTCCGCTACTTTGCCGAAGCCGGCAAGCGCGTCATCCTGGTGAACTATGACCGCGGTTCGACGTGGCGCTGCATCGGTGGCGGACGTCCCGCATTCTCTAACCCCGACATCAGCGATATCGCGATGCACAACCTGGAAATCTTCCGCGATGACCAGCAGCACTGCAATATCGACCTGAAGATGACCCGCTATGTCAACCTCGTTCATGACGACGCTACCTACCGCTCGCTCGACGCATCACGCGCTTGGAGTGAGGCCTACATGATCGACCGCAAAGACTTCACCAAGGTAATCTCGCCTTACTGGAATCCCAATGACAGCATCTACAGCCACGCCTTGATCTCAGAGAACTGCTGGCAGGCTACTCCAGGACGCACCATCGAGTATGTGCGCACCGTGGGTAAGCAGCATGGCGGTGAGGTGCTCGAGGACTGCGAGGTGCTGAGCGTTCAGCGCGCCGGTGACAAATACCGTGTGCTGGTTCGCCGCCACGATAAGCACTACGTGGAATTTACCTGTGACCACTTTGTTAACGCCATGGGTTGGGGCTCAGAGAAGTTTACCGACATGCTCGGTATCGACACCCAACTCTTCCCCGTGAAGCACCAGGCATTCATCACCCGCCGACTGCCCAACATGGGTGTCAACGGTGACTCGCTCGACATGATCATCGACCGCCGTCATTACAAGGGCTTCAACGCCGTTTACGGTCAGCAGTTCCTGCACACCGGACAAATCATAGGCTGCGCTTCTCCCGACTGTGACGCCTATGAGGCACGCCAGAACCTGAAGTACAACAGCCAGGCCTTCCTTAAGATCGTGAGCGAGATGTTTGCCCAGTGGATTCCCAACCTGGCATCGGTTGGCTTCCATGCCGTTTGGGCAGGTTACTACATCGAGCCTCGCTACATCATCGATCCCGAGGTGGGTCTGTTGACTGGCCTGCGTGGTCACGGCTTCATGCTCGGCCAGTACCTGGCTAAGCTCTATGTGGACAAGTATCTGGGTAAGCCCGTTCCCGAGTACATGAAGGATCTTGCCATCGGCGGCAAGGGCCTGAGCGAGAACGCGTTCCAGTAATCAAGTGGTCTATAGACCCAAAGCAAACACCCCCGAGAGTAGATGATACTCTCGGGGGCGTTTTGTAATTACTCTATTACAAAACTTCGGGGAAAATAGTCGCTGTAAAAGCGGCCATCGGTTGCCGTGAACTTCAACACGCAATAGTTGGGGTCGGTGACGCCGCCAGGGTAGTATTCGGTGTCTCCTTCCCGCCAAATCATCTGCTTGCTGGCAGCATCGGTCAACACCTCCATCGTGCCACGCAGCACCTTCAACGTCACACCAAGCACTATCACCCTCACCTTCCACCAGCCCATCCAGCGCTACCTTCCTGCCGACATGCGCGGCAAAACATCTAATTCCAACCTCAGCACCCTTATCGGTCTGTCCTTTCCTTGGTATTGATTCTCATCAATGCAGGTTTCACCTGTTGGAACAAAACCGCATTTCTCCATCACGCGGCCCGAAGCGGGATTGTCCACGAAGTGTCCACTGATGAGCGACGGGATGTCGGTTGTCTCGCGGATGTGGTCAAGCATCAACGACAAGGCCTCGGTACAGATACCATGATTCCAGTAAGTTTTGGCAATCCAATAGCCCGTGATGGGCTCACCATCGCGGGCAGGCAGGTTGCAGTCGCACGAGGGCCCATAACCGATGGCGCCAATCGCCTCGCCCGTCTCTTTCCACTCGATGGCCCACGTGGTATCGTTATTGAACACCGTGCGGATAATCTCCAGGCTCTCATCCACGCTTTTGTGCGGAGGCCAGCCAGCACGAGACCCCACATCAGGGTCTGAAGCATACTTATAGAGAGCTTTGGCATCGCTCTCACGCCACGGGCGCAACACTATTCTCTCATTTTCCATCATTGTCACAATTCATTGATGTATGTACATTCTCGACAGGTAGGGTTCACCATTGCCTTGAGCCATGCAGAGGAATTCCCAACCGTATCGCTCATAAAAGCCGGTATGGTTTGTCAACAGGTAAACCGGAGAAAATCCTTTGCTCCTCAAATCCTCGACAGCCATATCAAGCAGCCTTCCCGCAATCCCTTGACAACGGTAATCCTCATCGGTATAGACCGCGCACACATTGGGAGTCAAGTCCTTCCTGTCGTGGAAGTCATTTTCAATCACCCCTAAACCACCGACGATTCGGTCCTCGTCAAGGCATAAATACCACCCATATTCAGTATCGTTGTTGAGGTAAGCCACCATACATTCAAGATAGGCCTCACGGGGCACGTGCCACTTGAAGTGGAACCAAGTTGCTGCTTCTATCATTAGTTCGGGCTTCTCTCGCAATGTTATATACTTGTAGTCACACATCTGTCGTTTACTGTTTGGGTTTTCTATTGTCTGCCCCAAATGCTGAGGGGCAGACAACAACTGATCATTATTCTATCGGGATCTGGATAATTGAGAGCCATTTTTCGGGGTCTTCCTGATTCCATGCACCATCAACGTAGCATGTGCGAGGATGACCGGCGATTTTGTAGCCCTGCTCCTCCAAATAACAGAAGGCTTCGGTGTAGGACTCATAGAAACGCTCATAGGGACCGATATGCTTCATGCAGAGCGCCTTGGGTATGGCTGGCAGGCGTTTAAACTGGATGATGTCGCTGCTGATGCCCACTTCCTCGACCTGTTCGCAATACTCGATGTCAATGTCTGTCGGTTTGAATTCCTTATTGTGCTCGATGGTGAAACAGTAACCCGGAGGCGGGCACTTGCAGCCCAGGCGTTGCATCTCGGGAGCTATCTTATTGACACACAAAGGTCCCAGGGCAGCGTAATCAGGGATTTCTTCACGATGACTTGCCACAATGATTTCTGGCAATGACTGAATGCTGAATTTTTCCATTGTCTTCATTTCTTTGCGAGAGTTCCTCCTGTCGAGCAGTCGTTCACGACGGGCTATCAGTTGCTGCAACTGCGCTTCCGTGTCCTTGATCTTCGTGTCCAGTTGGCAGATGCTGGGAGTATGTGAATCATCTTGGTACAGTTCCTTAATCTCGTCCAGCGTGAATCCGAGCCATTGCAGATCGCGGATGGCTTGCAGTTTCTGCATCTGGTCGATGCTGTAGTAACGATATCCCGTCCACTCGTCCACCTCGTCAGGCAGGAGTAATCCCTTCTGCTCATAGTGACGCAAAGTCTTTACAGTAACCTGCATCAGCCTTGAGAACTCTCCAATTTTTAATTTTGTTTTCTTACTCATTATCGTACGATATTTTGCTAAGCAACCACAAAATTATGGTATGCCCTAAGGGACGAGTCAAGTATCAACAATGGATTTAACACAAGTTTAACAGTTGTCTAATTCTTCATTCGCTGCTGCGCTTCCTTGCCTGCTCCTGTGCCTTTATACTTGCTGCGGGTGGCATTCAGGCGGTAGATGACGGTGAACTGCAACTTGTGGGTCGAGTAACGGTTGTTCTGCTGAATCTTGTAGTAGCCCATGTCGCCATACTCGTTCATGTGGTTGCGCTGCAAGACGTCAAGCACAGCTGCACGCAGAGTGAGTGCCTTGTCCTTCAAGAAAGTCTTCTGCACCACAAGATTCAGACGCATATTGTCGTAGTCATCGTAGAAGTTCAATTGATGACCATACGAACGGAACATAAAGTTGATGTCAAAACGCCAATCGTGCTTCAAGCTGAACGTGTTGAAGGCATTCATCGTATAGACCGGTTTGTCGAAGTATGCCCTGCGCATACCTCCTGTCGCATGAGGATCTTCCAGGTCGAGATAGAGATCCTGCTTCTCCACACCTGCTGTGGCGTTCAGCGACCAGATTCCTGCACGAGGAGTTACTGAGATATAGGCTCCAACGGTGTTTACAGGACGGTCGAGATTGATGTGCTTGATGAGCGCGGCATCATCGTCACTGACAAACGACCACTGGGTGATAACATGTTTACAGCGGCCGTAAGAGGCCGACAGCATGAGCCAACGCCATGACACATTGAGCGTGAGGTCATGCAGACGCTCGTTGAGCAACTGCGAATTGCCTGCCTGCATCGAATAACGGCTGATGTAAGTAACGGCATCGTTCATCGCAAAGAAACTGGGGCGGTTGGTCTTGAGGCTATAGGACAGTGCCGTCTGCACGTTGCCCAGACGTACGGAATAGGATGCCGTGGGGAAAAACTCATCCATGCTGCGATGCAGATAGTCACTGTTTTTGTCATCGGCATAGTCATACAGCGTGTGCTCATAACGCAGGCCCACACTTGCCTTACCCCATTGCTTGAAATCGGCACCATACTCAACAAAAGTGGCTATATTGTCCTCAGTTATGTCGGCATCGGTGTCGGCAATCGAGGGCTTGTCGATCCAATAGGTATTGTGGCGCCGTGCAAAGGTCATCTCGGTGCCAGCCTCCAACACACCTTTCCACACAAGATATGAAAACACCAGTTTGGTGGCATACAGGCGGCTTTCTGTACCCGAACCACTGAGGACGAAATCATCATTCACCAGACTATTCTCCACATTCTCACGGTTGGTATTGATTTCAGTGGACAGGAAATCAAAGTTGAAGTCGATTCCCAATTTTCCGGCCGAGCCGTTGTAATAGGCGTTAGTGAGAATACCAAGAGGCTTTGTCTCCTTGCTCGTCTGCTCGGAGTAGAGATGGTCAATCCTCACATCATTCTCAAATACATCCTCGTCATAGATGACCTTATTCGTGCCACCCAGGTAATGTGTCAGATCGGCGCGTACACCCACCGAGTGGTTGTCGCTGATTTGCCAGTTGACGCCCGCAGTATAGGTCAGTTGATTGTTTCTCCACGTCATCGTGTAAGGTCCTACTTGATAGAACAGCTTTGTCGTGTTGGTCGTCTCTTCCAGCCAGCTGTATTGGCGATAGTCTTGATGATAATACCACACACTGCCAAAGATATCCACATCCTTCATACGGTAGTTCAAGCCCAACTTCGCATTGGGTTTGTTGAAATCGTATCGCAGGTCCTGCTCATCAGTTACCGTCAGGTCAAGACTAAGGCCCTCGCCCTGCTGACGTTTGGTGCGGATGCGCACCACAGCCCTTACAGTGGCATCATATTGCGCTCCTGGGTTGTTGATGACCTCCACATCGCGGATATCCTCGCTGCGCAGACGTTTCAATTCACTTTCATCGCGCACCAGGCGTCCGTTAAGATAGATGAGCGGAATGCCCTTGCCCAGCACCTCGGGGCTGTCTTCAGAACCCGTCATTCCAGGCACTTTGACAAGCAATTCGCCCAGCGTGCCTGACGACGCAAGTGGAGTCCCCTCAACGCGTGTAATCATCGCATTGCCCTTCAGCCGGGTATTGGGAAGACCGCCTTTGACGACCAGTTCCCTCAACTCGACCATCATGTCAGCAGCCGGGATTGTGTCCTGCTCCTGTGCCCAAGCCGGCAAGCATGCCACACATAACAAAATGCCTATGAACAAACAACGTTTCATTATCTCCAACGTTTCAGCATGGGAAAGAAGCCTCGCATCATCTGGACGTATTCTTCCCTAGTCATAGGCTTCGGCATCTGCTTGTTGACCTCATCGACGAACTGGGCGCAATGCTCAATCATCTCGTCCATCGTGCAGTCTTGCAGGAATTTGCCGTCCTTGAAGCAATAGATGCAATAGTCCTCATTCTTACTGCCGTCGGCATTGGTGCCGAGCAGATCCTCGGTAAGCGGCATTCCACAGCTCTGACAAAATTTCTGTTCCATATTCTATGATATTCTATTTCTTGCAACAAAGTTACAGACAGTTGATAACTTCTCCAAACAACTGGAGCAATTGCTATATTGATTTTATTACCTTTTGTAGTTCTTCTAAAAAATGCGCGGCATGGCCGCCGTCCATCTGTACATGGTGGAATTGGAATGAGACAGGCAGAGTAGCCTTTAACAGCCCTTTTTGATACTTGCCCCACATCACCATCGGGTTGCAGAACAGGTCGGTGTACTGGTTGACGATGCAATCCAGGTCGGTTGCCGTCATCGCCGATGTCCCTATTACCATCATGTCCTCCTGAAAACTGCTTGCAAAGGTCTTTGTCGCTGACTGGGTCAAGTTGATGTAATCGGTGCTGAACTCATCCAAATCATCGGTAAATGGAATGTCGCATGAGTTGATACCGCCATCAATATTGTTAACAATCACATTGATAGCGAGACGGTCATAGTTGAACAGTTGACCTTGCTCGGACAAAGTATAGAATTCGTTAATCTGACTGGCTGCCTTCCCAATGCACCAGCACAGGAGCATGTTGAAACTCAGCCCTTTTCGCTTGGCAATCCTATAGACACGTGTGACGTCAAAGGTCTTGGTGAGCGTCACCATCGGCATGGGTGATGACATCCACAGTTCAAACGCCTTGGCCCGGCTGGTGTCCTTGGGGTTGACGACCTGTTTCATTCAATAATAAAGCTGCGGGGATAGTAGTCGCTGTAGAAGCGTCCGTCGGTTGCAGTGAACTTCAGCACGCAATAGTTGGGGTCAGTGACACCGCCAGGGTAATATTCGGTGTCTCCTTCCCGCCAAATCATCTGCTTGCTGGCAGCATCGGTCAACACCTCCATGGTGCCACGCAGCATCATGCCCTTAAATCCTTCGGCATCACAGAAATAAATGGACGCCTTGGGATTAGCCTTGTAATGCGCCACACGCAGCGAGAAGGTATTTGTAGTGAAGTAGAACACCTTGATACCCTCTCGCACGCGAGGCGAGAGCATGGCCTTAGTACACGGGTATCCCTCCTCGTCCACCGATGAGATATAGGTGACGGGCAACGTGTCGGCCAGCGTGGCAATCAGTTCTTTAACGCCCATCAAGGCGGGATTATCGGGAGTCGCTTCATTGATGGCCAACTCCTTGCGCCAACGTTTCAAGTGAGGGAAGTACATCTTCATCTGACCGATGTATTCCTCCCTGGTGATGGGTTGCGGCAAGCCCTTGTTGACCTCATCGACAAACTGGGCGCAGTGCTCAATCATTTCGTCCATTGTACAGTCCTGCAAGAATTTGCCGTCCTTGTAGCAATAGATGCAATAGTCCTCATTCTTGCTGCCATCGGCATTGGTACCGAGAATTTCCTCAGTGAGAGGCATTCCGCAGCTTTGACAAAATTTCTGTTCCATATTCTTTTCTAGTTTAACGTGAGTTCGACGAAAATAAAGTGCTGTCTATCAACTCCTCCCCTAAAATAGGGGAGGTGGCGCGAAGCGCCGGAGGAGTATGATTTGTGCTCGAATTATAATCTTAGATAGCATCAACGCCCCCGCCGCTCTCGCGGCACCCCCTCTTATCTAAGAGGGGGAGTTGCTACCACCTTGATTGACAAACGACATATTCATCGAACCTATAGTTTTCTTAAGCAAAATTACAGACAGTTGCTAAATCCTCCAAACAACTGGAGCAATTGCTATATTGATTTTATTATCTTTTGTAGTTCTTCTAAACAATGCGCGGCATGGCCGCCGTCCATCTGTACATGGTGGAACTGGAACGAGATGGGAAGGGTGACTTTTAGCCACTTCTTGCGATAACGGCCCCACATCACCATCGGATTGCAGAACTGATCAGTGTATTGGTTGACAATGCAATCCAGTTCTGTCTGTATCATGGCAGATGTGCCAACAACCATATGGTCATCAAGAAAAGTACTCTGGCATTCTCTTGCTGCTTTTGCAGTCAACTTCTGGTAATCGTGACAAAACTGTTGCAAATTGTCTATGTAGGGCATGTCGCAAGAGTTAATGCCACCTTTGCTATTCTCTACGATGACATTGATGGCCAGGCGGTCGTATCGGTACAGTTTTCCTTTCTCGGGCAGCAGGTAAAACTCATCCACCATGCTTGCGGCCTTGCCAATGCACCAGCACAAGAGCATATTGAACTTCATGCCTGTCTTGCGGCTAAACCTCAACAAATGCCCAACATCCATTGTTTTGACCAGGGTCACCATGGGCATCGGGGACTTCATCCACAATTCGAATGCCTGTCCCCGATTTGTGTCCTTGGGATTAATTTCCTGTTTCATTACATACGTGCTTTTTGCTTCTCGCCGGCGCCGGTACCGCGGTACTTGCTGCTGGCGACGTTGAACTTCCAGGTAAGGTCAAGGAGGAACGTGCGGCGGGCTGGGTTGCTGGTATACAACTCGCGCGGACCATAGATGGTAGCCCCGGCCTTGCTGGTGTTGAGAAGGTCCATGCAGCGTGCGTCAACGGTTAGTGAGCCCATGCGATGCAGGCTGATGTCCTTCTGCACTCCGATGCCGCTATAGAACCTGCTCTTGTTGATGCGGAAGTTGTCGTAGTCACCTCGCGATGTCACTTGTAACATAGCATTCAGGCGCCAGGCGTGCGGCAGCTCGATGTCGTTGTTCCACGTCAAGCCCAGATACGGGTGGTTCAGCGTGAGGATGGAACCGTCGGCAGTCGGCGTCTTGTAGTTCTGGAAGATGGCAATCGCGGTCCATGTGGGATGCCAGCAGCCAAACACAGGTCTCAACGACGGCATGACGGTCAGTCGGTTATAGCTCTCCTTGCTGTTGATGGGATGCACGAGGCTGATGAGCGGATCATCTGACCCGGGATAAGGCTCGGTGGACATCGTCTCGGAGTCCTTGATGCGTGCGTAGTTCAGCGACAGGTTCATCCACTGGTAGGCGGCATTGAAGACCAGGCTGTGGGTGTAGGTGGGCTTCAGGTAGGGATTGCCGCTCTGATAGCTGTAACGGTTGATATAGACGGTCGAACTGGTGAGGCTGCTGTAGGCGGGGCGCTGGATGTCGCGGCGGTAAGACAGCGACAGCTGCACCTTGCCTACGGGAGCCGACACTACAAACGTGGGGAACCAGTCGCCATAGTCACGGCACACCTCATCTTCACGCTCATTGAAGTTGTAGTAGTCGTTCTTGAGGTGCTCGTAGCGCAGGCCCACCTGGGCGAATACCAGGCCGAAGCGGCGTCCAAACTCCACAAAGGCTGCCGTCGACGACTCGTTGATCTCGGTATCGGTGGCCTTGACGGGAACACTTGCCGTTGCCGAGAACGAGTAGGCATCGGTGCGGTGGTTGTAAGAGTATTCACCGCCCACCGACAGATTGCCCTGCCAAACGGGGTAACTCAGGATGAGCTTCGAGGCCCAGAAATTGTTGCGGCTGCTGGTGTTGCTCTCGATGCTGCGGCTGACGGTGACGCCGTCCAGGACGGTTGCCTCGCTGGTGCTGCCCGGCGTCTCGGTGCGGTCAAACAGGCCGTCCACGTTGAGGTCAATGCCCAGAGAACCCACCTTGCCGTTGTAATAGGCATTGAAAATGTGCTTGCGGAAACGGTCGTGCTGCTCGACGTCGCTCACCGAGCGCTCGGTGAAGACGCCATTCACATAGCTATCAGTGATGAACTGGTCACGAAAGTCAGCGCCGGGGTGACGGTCATACTTGTAAAAAGCACCCATGCTGTGGTTGTCGTTGAACATATAGTTTATCTGCAGTTGGGGCGACAAGCCCTTCCAGATGTTCTTGCCCTCCTGCGTGACAAGCCCCTCGACCCAGTCAGGACCCACAAAATAAGACAACTGGTTTTCCTGCAACATTTTTGAGTGGCCGTAGCGGCCAGCCCAGAACGAGGCGGTGATGTCTAATCCGCCCGTGCGGTAGTTCACATCCAGGTTATTGGTGATGGTATAGCCATATTGGTACATGCCCGTCAGGTTGTCCTGGAAACTAAAGCCGTCGCCCTGCGCCTTCTTGAGCGTGATGCGCACGACGGCCTTGGTCGATGCCGCATAGCGGGCACCGGGGTTCTGGATAACGTCAACATGCTGTATCTGATCAGAGCGCAGGCGGGACAATTCGCTCACGTCCTGCACCTTGCGGCCGTTGATATAGACCTCGGCCTCGCCGCGGCCCAACACCGTGACAGCGCCATCACGCTCAGCCTCAAGCGAGGGCACACGTGCCAACGCGTCGGCCACAGTACCTGCCTTCTCAAGGATAGTCCCTTCGACAGTGGTGCGCATGGCTTCGCCCTTGACGCGCGTCTTGGGCAACTGGCTCTTGACAACCACCTCGCCCAGCAGCAATGCATCTTCCTGCATCTTGATGGTCAGTCCCTCGACAGCATTCAGGTATAGCGTCTTATAGCCGATGCACGACACCTTCAACAAGGCACCGCTATTAGGGGTAATGATTTGAAAACGTCCCATTTCATCGGTCATTGCGCCTTGAATATAGGTCGAATCGGGCAAGGACAACAACACCACATTCACAAAGGGCATCGGTTCGCCCTTCTCGTCAACCACCAGGCCACCCATGTCAAGCGACTTGGCCATAGCACTCACTGCTACAAACATCGCAGCCATCAAGGCTGCCAGTCTGAAATTCATCTTTTTCATATCTTATTCGTTTTTAAATCAATTCAATATTCATCTCCCTAATACTTTGTGATTAGAGATTAGTGATTAGTGAAACTCCACAACACCTAAAGCCTAAAGCCTAAAACCTAAAACCTAACACCCCTTTTAATGCTCACACCGCCCAAAAAGTTACTGGCCGTAATATGAATGCTGTGAGCTGCACTGTCAGGACTAGGCTGGGTCTCGTTGCCCACGCCACCAATGAAATTATGACTCTTAACCACCACATTGACATTGTCGGGGACAAACAACTCCACTCCACCCAGGAACGTGTTGATGTCAATCTCCTCGTCCTCGGTGATTACAGCGTTGCTGAGGTCTAGACGGAGGCCACCGCAAAAGGCATCAAGCCTTGCGCCGTGGAAAACTTCACCTTTATATTGATACTCGTCGGCACCAAACCTCACAGCGCAACAGATGCGCTTACCCTCTTCGCCCAACGGCAAGGTGCGATGTAGCCACTGTGACGGATTCTTCTTGAAACTGTAGATGACCAGTTCACAGCCGATGTAAAGCAAGAGGACCGGTCCAAAATACTCTGTCCATGGTTGCCAGTTCAGGTGAACCATACCCCACATGTCAGCCAATTTTAACAAGGCTGCCACAATAAAAATAATTCCGATGATTGTTCTTCGTGTCATAATCTTTTGTTTTTTGATGCAGCCTGAGAGGGCCGCGCGGTTTATTTTTCGACTGCAAAAGAAGGTCCATTAGCGTTCCGGAGCAAGTTTCTGGGATATTCTGCAACTATATGTGACGAATGACACAAAAACAGGGATAAAATGCATGATTGGGACAAATGGGATTGGCGGTTCCATTCTTTTTACTACCTTTGTCGGCAGTATGAGCCAGGGAAAAAAAGATACGATCACGACCCGCATTACCAGTACTGTTTTCACGGTGCTGGCAATTGCCATCTTCAAACCTTTCGGGTTACAAGCATGGCAATGGATGGCCTATGTTCACTTGCTGGCCATGGGTGCTTGTGGGATTATCAGTTGCATGATAACCGAGGGCATCTTGAAATACATCGTCAAGAAGCCCCGTTCCTATGATCATGGTGTCGATTATATCATTAAGCGTAACCTGTGGTTCCAGCTCATCAACACCCCTCTGGTAGCACTACTCATCTGCTTATACCGTCATTTCGCCATGAGTGACCGAGTGGCTGGCAATGTGCTCTCATGGAGCAACTTCTTTGAGACATTGCTCATCATCGCCTTCTGTTCCTTTGCCATCGGACTTTACTGGCGTTTCAAGTACCGTAGCAGGTACCTGGCTGCCGAACTGGAGGAGACCCGCTTGCTGAATGAACGGCTGCAACAACTGCAAGAAAAAGCCGAGCAACGCATGAAGGATATCGCCGTTACCCCGCCTAGTGAGGATGGACTTGCGGTACAGCCATCAGTCAGCCCCACCCCATCGTTGCCATCCACCGTCACCCTCAAGGGCACGACCAGCGAGATGGTGACCCTTGAGATTGCCCACCTATTATATATAGAGGCCGTGGGGAACTATGTGAAAGTCTATCATTGGCAAGATGGACAAGTGCGCAACGACATGCTGCGCGCCACGTCCAAGCAGATGGAGGAAGAATTGAGTGGCTATCCCATGATTGTCCGCTGCCACCGCGCTTTCCTGGTCAACTTGGGGCAAGTGGAAAAGATTATATCCAATTCGGGCGCCATGCAGTTGAGCATCAAGCACTGCGACGAGTCCATTCCCGTTTCTCGCAGCAATATGCCGCACGTCAAGAAAGCCATTAACGGCTGAATTACCAATTGATGTCGTCGAGTTCAGGCATTTCACCAGGCTTAAGGGAGTTGCAAGTCATCATACACACACCCATATTGCCATATTTCAGGTAATTGTCCCGGGTATCGACCGTCCACATGGCCACATTCAAGCCCATGCTATGGAATTTCTTCACGGTATTTTCATCGAAATTGCCCGTTGAAATGCTGGGATGCAGGCCATATTCCTTGCACCAGTCCTCGTTGCCCTCCCAGTTGGCGTTGCACAGCCACTGGCGGGTGAATTGGGGATAATGGGTAGCGATGTATTCCTGGGACTTTTTCATCGACGTGAGGAAGATGACCTTGTCGGCCAAACCATGTTCGATGACCAAACGGGCCAAACCATCGAAGTTACTCATGTCATTATTATTAATGCCCGTGGTCCACTTGAGTTCGATGACGGGGAACACACCCTTCTCGACGCAAATCGCCAGATACTCGGCCACGGTGCAGATATGGTCCGTATAGGTCACGCCGCCACGCGTCTGAGTGTATTCCTCAGCACGCAACTCGGCCAAGGTAGCCTCAGCAACAGTGAGATTACCGCCTAGCCGATTGGTGGTCTCGTCGTGGCTGATGACATAATATCCGTCCTTGGTCACGCGCACGTCACACTCCAGTCCGTCGTAGCCATACACGTCAACACCGTTGCGAAAGGCCTCGGCTGTGTTCTCCACGCCGATGTTGCAGCCGCGGTGGCCAACAAACAGCGGTTTCCAAGCCCAAGCCTGGGTGGCCACGGCCAGCACTAGCAATAAAGTGAATAAGCGTCTCATTATCTTAGTGATTTTGAATAGATAAGTAACTGCAAATGTAAATGGTTTTAGGGTAATTTGCAAATACAGCTCCATGTATTCACCTGATTTTTCACGATTTAGTGCATTATGGCTTTAATCCTATTATTTTAGTGCTTTTAATAAATTCGTAATTATCTTTATATCAACAAAATAGCAACATGATGAACATTTTTTCGGATTTTTTTGAAACTTTTTGAGGGGGTTGAGCGTCTAATGTATAGAAACGTACTTAAAAAATGATATACAAGATGAAGAATGTAATTAAATTGGCCGTGATGGCCGTGGTATGCATGACGATGGTTTCGTGCATGAGTGTGAATATCGGCAGTGGTGATGTGGACAATACGCCTACACAAGTTCCTGAACTCAACAAGCCGACGGCGATGCAGCCCTTTGACAAGGTCGACATCGCTAACGCGTTCAGGGTTATCTATGAGCAAGGTGCAGAGCATAGTGTACGAGTCGAGGCTTCTGAAGAGGCATTCAAGGAAATGACCGTCTATGTCAAGGACAACACGTTGTGCATCCGCAAGGCCGTTAAGAACCCCAAGATGTCGTTCAAGGAGGTCAAGGTATTTGTGACCTCGCCCACAATCAAGGGCATCGAGATTGCAGGCTCGGGCGTGTTTGCCGCAAGCAACAAAATCAACGTCAATGATGACCTCCACATGGAAATCGCTGGCTCGGGTAAAATGCTGCTGGCCGACGTGACCTGCAAGGACTCAAATATGGAGATAGCTGGCTCGGGCAACATCGAGGTCGGCAATATCGCCGCTAAGGATGTTTATGCCGAAATCGCCGGTAGCGGCGACATCAACCTTGCAACCATGACGTGCAACAAGTTCCACATCGAGATTGCAGGTAGCGGTAACGTGACGAGTGACAACATCACCGCCGAGGACGTTCATACCGAGATTGCCGGCAGTGGCGACGTGACGCTCAAGGGCTCGATTAAACACCACACCAAAGACATCGCTGGTAGCGGTAAGGTAAAAATCACCCCCGCCGAATAAGCATTTCTTGGAATTAAATTGCTATCGCTTGAGGCCTAATTGGCGCAACATCTCAGCCGTAGTGCTGTGGCGCCTGCCATTCAAGTCACTTAAATAGGCGTTGACATCGGTCGGCGCCATTTTTTTTGCGTTGTTGAACCGTTCAGGGCGTGTGATGCGCGTAAATACCACGCGCTGGATGGCGGTCTTGTGGCAACGTCCCATGCTGTAACCCATCAGTTCGGGGTGCTCGCCGGGACCGTTGGAACTCCAATAGGTCACCGTGTCGCCCTTGCAGCCCATGAAGATGACGCTGTGGCCCGCCTCCTGGTCAGTGTTACGGTCATCGTCACAGCCGATGATGGCACCGCTGTCGCTGCCACGGCTCTCGTTACGGTTCCAGAAGATTTTCATCAGGTCGCCTGGCACGGCTCTGTCCCACACGTCGAGGGCACACCACTCGGCATCGGTCAGGTAGCGCTCATCGGGCGTTTCCTTGTTGCGCTCACTCTTGGCACCACGATAGGCGGTAAAGCTGTAACCCGCTTTCAGTTCGCGAATCAGTACGCCCAGCCCGGGACCGTTGGCGTTAGCCCGTCCCCAAAATCCCACGCCATCATCCTGTCCGAGACCCTCGGGATTGAATTCATCAGCGATGCCCACGCGGGGTTTCATGTTCACCCAGGCCTCGCGCTTAATCTTGTGCTTCGTGTCCCAAATGAGCAGGGCCTTGATGAGCACCGAATAAGTCGCGCTGGAACAGAACGACGGCTGAGCCTGCCATGGGTCAAACCGTGGGCGCTCGTCACTCGCCGTCATCTGATAGGCATCATGCAGGCCACGCCATGTCGTCTTTGCGAACAACGCATTGGGACGCGCGCCCGTGTAATAGCCGCCATGCTCGGGAAACGAATCAATCGCCGCCAGCACCGCCTGCTGCCAGCGCTCGTTGACCTTATCGCCAGCACGCACGCTTCCTGACAGACATAACACCGTCAGGAATAATAACAACGTCCGTTTCATCTCCAGATTAATCCTCGTAGCGCTCAGCCACCACGTCCCAGTCGATAATTTGCCACAGTGCGGCGAGATGGTCGGGACGACGATTCTGGTAATCGAGATAGTAAGCGTGCTCCCACACGTCCATCGTCAACAGCGGGCGCAGGCCGCGCTGCACGGGGTTGGCGGCGTTGGGCTCCTGGGTAATCACCAGTTTGCCTTCAGCATCGGCACTGAGCCATGCCCATCCCGAACCGAACAGAGTCGCTCCTGCCTTAACAAAGGCCTCCTTAAAGGCATCAAACGAGCCGAAAGCTTCGTCGATCGCACTAGCCAACCGCCCCGAGGGGGCATTGTCGGCTTTGGGAGCGGTAAACTGGCCGAAATACAAGTTATGGTTCAAGGTCTGGCCAGCATTGTTGAGCATGCCGCCCTGGGCTTTTAACACCACTTCTTCCAGCGGTAGCCCCTCCAACCCGCTGCCGGGCAGGGCCGCGTTCAGGTTGTTGACATAGGTGAGCAGGTGCTTACCGTGGTGAAATCCCAGTGTCTCGGCACTAATGGCGGGCGTTAACGCTTCGGGCGCATAAGGCAAGGCCATCAACTCAAATTTTCCATCTACAGGCAATGTTTGTTTCATGATTCTCTAGTGTTAAAGGATTTGTTTCGGCAAATGTAATTCATAATTCCTTTTTCTCCAAACAATACACAACAATAATCCCCCGCCTCGGCCGGGCAAACCAGCAAGAAGCAGGGGATAACCATGGGGTAAATGTTCAATTATGACTTAGCGGTCATGCGCCTCAGCATGAGGTTTCCACTAGACTCCACCCCTCTAGCGCATTTCACGATAGTGGCTGGTCGGGTAAGTCGGATAGGACGGCCCACGGTAAATTGGCACCTCAGGGTCCTTGTTCAAGATCACCAGTGCCCCGATTACGCCCGGAATCCATCCGGTACAGGTGAGCAATGTCACAATCAGGACCGACCCGCAACCCTTGTCCAGCACAGCTAGCGGCGGGAAAAGCACCGATAATAAAACTCTAAAAACAGACATCGTTCACTCCTTTCTTTTTATTAACCTTTTTTTCGTTTATTTTTATCATACATCTGCAAATCCCATGCCAAGCATTCACAAAACCCCATTTTTAGCTTGAAAACCAATCAAAACAACAAATAACTAATATTTTTAGTTTTATTAACTAAAATAATTTGTTTTATAACTAAAACATTTAGTTAATTTGCGGTGTAAAATCAATAAAAGGCTTGAATTATGAAACAATTAACCCAAAAAGAAGAGGAAATCATGGAGCGGATGTGGGATCATGGCCCCATGCTGGTGCGTGAGTTGCAGTCCTATTATGACGAGCCCCGTCCACATGTGAATACATTGGCGACCTTGATAAAGATATTGGAGGAAAAGGGCTTCCTGGGCCACAAGGCCATCACTGCCCGTTGCTTCCAGTATTTTGCCCGTATCAGCCGCGAGGAATACCGTGGTGGCTCGTTGGCCAACGTGGTGAACAAGTTCTTCGGCAGGTCCTACCTAAGCGCTGTCTCAGCGCTTGTCAAGAGTGAAAAGGTCAGTGTTGAGGACCTGAAGGAACTCATCCGTGAAGTAGAAGAGAACAACCAACAGTAACCTCCCTCTCTCGCCATGTTACTCATTTATCAAATTAAAGTTGGCCTCTGCCTTATCGCGTTTTACCTGCTGTGGAAGTTGCTGCTCAGCCGCGAGACTTTCCATCGCTTCAACCGTGTCGCCCTGCTTGCGGTCATGGTGCTCGCGTTGGTGTTGCCTTGGATCAAGATTTCACTTGATGCCATGACCCCTGTTGCCAAGCAGATGGTGACGCTGGAGGACTTGATTGTGACCCCCGATGGTGCTGTTCGAGCACAGCAGGCATCTCCGTCATGGACTGTAATGGGCTTCGTCACCGCGGTCTATTTCATCGGGATGGCTCTGGTGGCCGCATGGATACTGCATAGCCAATGGAACCTGCACCGATTGATGAAAAAGGGGCGTAAGGAATCACTACCTGGCGGTGTCACATTGCATATTGTTCCTGGCGACCTGGCTCCGTTCAGCTACTTCAATCACATCGTGATCAACGAGCAGGATTACCGTGATAACCCGCGTGAGATTCTTATCCATGAGCAGGCACACATCGACCTGCGGCATTCATGGGATGTGATGTTCTTGGGACTGATAACTCTATTCCAATGGTGGAATCCGGCAGTCTGGCTGTTGAGCAATGAACTGAGGCAAGTGCATGAGTATGAGGCCGATGAGGCGGTATTAAACGCTAACGTCGACGTGAAGCAGTACCAGTTGCTGCTTATACGAAAGTCCGTCGGGGACCAGCTATTCTCGATGGCAAATAACTTCAATTATCAATCTCTAAAAAAACGAATCCGTATGATGACAATGAACAAAAGCAGCCAATGGAAGACGTTGCGTGCGCTGGCTGTGGTGCCCGTGATAGCATTGGCGCTGTTGGCCTTTGCCAACCCCAAGAGTGTAGCAGCAGTAGTGACGGCGAGTGTTCCGCAAGATCGCGCTGTCCAGTCAGAAATGCAGTCGCCAGAACCAGCCATTGTCGAAGCCGAGGCCACTCCCGAGGCTGTCGAGGTTGAAGCCGTTCCTGAGGCTGTCGAGATGAATACCGAGGAACAGGCTCCCGAAGAAACTGAACCTCAATCCAAAAAGGTGTATAATTCTGTCGAGCAGATGCCCGAGTTCCCTGGCGGCCAGGAGGGACTGATGAGATACCTACAACAAAATGTCCAATATCCGCCCACAGCCGTACAGAATAATGTCCAAGGCCGCGTTATTGTCCAGTTTATTATTGACGAGACCGGTCAGGTGGGAGATGTCGAGGTAGTTCGCTCGGTCAGTGAAGAAGTTGATGCCGAGGCCGTTCGTGTCATCAAATCCATGCCCAAGTTTGAACCTGGCCGCCAGAACGGAGAACCCGTAGCAGTGTGGTACACCCTGCCCATTGCCTTCAAAATGCAGGGTGCCCCCAAACCAAGCGGCGAATAATCGACAAAGTAAAAAACCTTAGTTATTAAAGTACAAGAGGGTGTTTCGATTGAAACACCCTCTTGTAGTATTTGTATATATCGTCGCGGGGATTACGCCCCACGTAGCCAAAGGCTCGTTTAAATTTCTCTAAACTCTAACCACTAAACTTCTAAAATTGCCAGCATTTCTGGCAATTTTAGAATTACGTATCGATGGTAGCATAGGTGGCGTTATCCTCGATGAACTTGCGGCGGGGATCAACGTCCTCACCCATGAGCATCGAGAAGATGCGGTCAGCCTCGGCAGCGTCGCTGATGTTCACCCGCTTGAGCAGTCGGTTGTTAGGATCCATAGTGGTCTCCCACAACTGCTCGGGATTCATCTCACCCAGACCTTTAAAGCGCTGCACGGTCACACCGTCCTCGTTACCTCCGGCATACTCGTCGATGAACTTGCGCAGTTGCACATCGTCCCAGCAGTACTCCTCGCGCTGACCTTTCTTGGTGCGTGCGCGGTACAGGGGCGGCGTGGCGATGTAGAGGTAGCCGTTCTCGATGATGGGCCTCATGCGGCGGAAGAAGAAGGTCATCAACAGGGTGTCGATGTGCGCGCCATCGACGTCGGCATCGGTCATGATGATGATGCGATGGTAACGCAGTTTGCTCAGGTTGGCCTCCTTGGGATCTTCCTCGGTGCCGATGGTCACACCTAGGGCACGGAAGATGGTCACGATCGAGTCACTCTCAAACACCTTATGGTCCATGGCTTTCTCGACGTTAAGGATCTTACCGCGCAGGGGGAGAATAGCCTGGAACTTGCGGTCACGTCCCTGCTTGGCGCTACCACCTGCCGAGTCACCCTCGACGAGGAACAATTCGCTCTCGGCGGGATCCTTTGACGAACAGTCGGCCAACTTGCCAGGCAGACCTCCGCCAGCAAGCGGAGACTTGCGCTGCACCTTCAAACGCGCGTTTTGAGCAGCGTGGCGGGCCTGAGCGGCGAGGATAACCTTCTCGACAATGGTCTTGGCCTGGTTAGGATGCTCCTCCAAATAGGTGTTCAAGGCATCACGCACTGACGTCTCGACAGCACCGATGACCTCGTTGTTACCCAGTTTGGTTTTGGTCTGTCCCTCGAACTGCGGCTCCAGCACCTTGACCGAGATGATGGCGGTGAGACCCTCACGGAAGTCCTCGGGCTTGATCTCGACCTTGGCCTTCTCGAGCATCTTGTTGTCCTCGGCATATTTCTTCAATGTCGAGCCCAAACCGCGGCGGAAGCCCGTCAGGTGGGTACCGCCCTCGATGGTGTTGATGTTGTTGACAAACGAGTAGATATTCTCGTTGAAGGAGGTGTTATAGGTCATGGCGACCTCAACGGGGATATCGCCCTTCTTGCTCTTAATGTGGATAACGTCCTGGATGAGCGCCTCCTTGTTGCCGTCAATGTAGCGAACGAACTCGTCAAGGCCCGTCTCGCTGTAATAAGTCTCGCTGTGGCAGTTGCCCTGCTCGTCCTTGTCGCGCAGGTCGGTGATGCTCAACGTCACGCCAGCGTTCAGGTAAGCCAGGTCACGCAGGCGCTTTGAGAGGATATCAAATTCATAGACAGTGGTCGAGAAGATATTGGCGTCGGGGTGGAACTTGATGGTCGTACCGTGGTCTTCCTCGCGGCACTCACCGATGATCTTCACCTCGCTGGTCGGCTTGCCCAAGCTGTACTCCTGCATATAGACCTTGCCACCGCGACGCACCTCGGCACGCAGGTAGTCACTCAACGCGTTCACGCAGCTCACGCCCACGCCGTGCAGACCGCCAGAAACCTTGTAGGAGCCCTTGTCGAATTTACCACCGGCATGGAGCACGGTCATCACGACCTCGAGTGCCGACTTGTGCAGCTTCTCGTGCTCGTCAACAGGGATACCACGACCATTATCCTTAACGGTAATGCTGTTATCCTCGCCAATGAACACGTCGATGCGGTTACAGAAGCCCGCCAATGCCTCGTCGATAGAGTTGTCCACGACCTCGCTCACGAGGTGGTGCAGACCCTTGACATGGGTATCGCCGATGTACATCGCCGGACGCTTGCGCACGGCCTCTAAACCCTCCAGCACTTGGATGTTAGACGCGGAGTAATTCTTCTCTTCCTGTTCTTCAATATATTTGTTATCTTCGTTCATAAAAATGAAGTTTATTTCGTGTTATATACACCCATATTCAGGGTGTGTCTAAAAACGTACAAAATTACAAAAAAACGGCCATTTACCAAGGAATTAAAACCTTAAAAAAGTATAATTTCAACCCGATCATTACGATGCTTTTATGCTTCTTGCATGTGGTTGTGGAATCGGCTATGTTTGGCCATTCCATGAAGTGCCTTAGAAAGGGAAAAACAGCCTAAAAAACCATGAAATCATTATCGATTTCAATTAATTTTTTCCAGTTCATGCTATCGCGAGTCAATTTTTTGTAATTTTGCACCCTCAAAATTCAAGAGGTCACTCGATGCATAAGCAAGATAACTATACGTTCTTGACAACGGCTCCCGTGAGCCGCGTGATTCCGGCAATGGCTGTGCCCACTGTCATCAGCATGCTTGTGACCAGCATCTACAACCTGGTGGACACTTATTTCGTGGGGCTCATCAACACCCAGGCCACGGCAGCCGTGGGCGTGGTGTTCCCCGTGATGGCGATTATCCAGTCCCTGGGTTTCCTGTTCGGACAAGGTTCGGGCACCTACATGTCCCGCCACCTGGGGGCGCGCCGCCTTGACGAGGCGAGCCAGATGGCAGCCACTTCATTCATCGCCAGCATCATTTGTGGCGTGGTCGTGGCCGTGCTGGGACTCATTTTCCTCGAGCCGTTGTCCATCCTGCTGGGGTCAACACCCACCATCCTACCCTACACCATGCAGTTCATGGGCGTAATCCTCCTGGGCGCGCCACTGATGACCGCATCAATGGTCATCAACAACCAGATGCGTTTCCAGGGCAACCCCACCCAAGCCATGTATGGCATGATATCGGGAGCAGTGCTCAACGTGCTGCTGGTGCCGCTGTTCATGTTCACCTTCGGGCTGGGCATTCTAGGCACGGCTATCGGCACGGTGCTGAGCCAGTTGTTCGGTTTCATCGTGTTGTGGGTCATGTCGCGCCGTGGTGAGAACATCCCTATCAGGCTCTCACTTGCATCCAGCAAGTGGCATTTCCAGAAAGAAATCCTCAAGGGTGGCACGCCGTCGCTCACGCGCCAAGCCCTTGCGAGTGTCGCTACACTCATGCTCAACGTGGCCGCAGGAGTTTATGGCGACGCGGCGATTGCCGGCATGTCGATTGTCTCGCGGTTGGCATTCTTGATTTTTGCCATCATCATCGGCATTGGACAAGGCTATCAGCCTTTCTGCGGCTTCAACTATGGTGCAGGCCTATATCAGCGGCTGCGCAAGGGCTTTTACTTTACCATCAAGCTCGACTTGCTGGTGCTGTTTTTCATGTGTGGACCGGCATTCATGCTTGCCGAGCAACTAGTGGACCTGTTGCGGCATGATCCCGAGGTGGTCGCCGTGGGAGCGGTAGCCCTGCGCTGGCAGCTTGTCGCCCTTCCCATGGCAGCCGTAGTCACCGTGTGCAACATGACATTGCAGACCAGCGGCCATAGCTTGCCCGCCAATATCCTTGCCGCCGCACGCAACGGCATCTTTTTCATTCCACTGATTATCATACTGCCTTATTTCTTGGGGCTGAAGGGCGTGGAAATATGCCAGGCGGTGTGTGACGTGCTTGCTTTCCTGCTCGCCATCCCGTTGATGGTGCAGTTCTTTAAGTTCTTTAAAGGTATTTCAAAAAAGAAGAAACAGGAATAACTCAACTTAACGTATTTTCCGCCTGATCGCCTCCACTCGATTCAAGCAACCACTTGATGCCCTTAACGACACGCAGGGGCGGGTTCTTGAAGTGGTTGCCGGGATTGAGCTCAAACTTGACAGGCACCCCTCGCGACGCATAGAGTTCGGCCACCTGGCGCGTGCGCTCGCCCACGGTCTGCAGTACGGCATTGCGCGAGGTACTCTCCTTATCACCCACCGAGAGATACACGCCAGCCACGAGACCGGCGAAATCATGCTCCCGGGCATACTCCAGCCAACCTGGATACCACATCGAGCCAGAAGCCGACATGAAACGCGTGAATAAAGCGGTGTGGTGGCTGCTGTAAAGGGTAAACAAGCCGCCCATCGAGTAACCCGCCAGGCAGCGCCATGCAGGCGGCTCGTCGAGCAATTTCTCCACTTGAGGCACAATCGACGAGGAGAGCAACGTCAGTAGGTCATCAGCCCCACCAGTGAAGTGGTCGTCCTTGGAGACCACAGTCTCGATGGGCCATGGCGACAATTCCTGGTTCCAGTTTAGCCCACTGATGGTCACGAGGTTGAATCTGCCGTCGATACCCAATTGCTGGGCGGCCGCCAGCAGTAATTGTCCGTTCTCATGATAGTCGATGGAATAGACCAGCGGAGCAGGGCCTTTCACCAAATGGTAAAGGCATACCCTACGATGCTCAAATTTTAATTCCTTCACGTCCATTTGCCCAAAATGTGGATTTCAAGACGCAAAAGTACAAATAATTTGAGTTATCTTTGCAGACGCGATAACAGTTTATTGAACCCCAACCAACACCATACAATATAATGACCACTCAACAAAAACGCCCCGTGTGGAAATGGATCCTGCTGTTTGTGGGATCATTTATCCTGGGTGACCTTGGCTATGGCTTATTAAATGGTATGTTTTTTGCGACCGATATGGTCGGCATCCCTGTCCTGCTCATCATTCCGTCAGTGGTGTATCTTGGACTGTATGCCTTGTTTGTCAGGTGGTTTGAGAAAAAGTGGCCCACTGACCTGCCCTTGCGACGCCTCGTTTCCCACACGTTACTAGGTTTGCTTGTGGGCTTCGTCTTCATGGTCATGACCGTGGGTATCATCACGGCCATGGGGTGTGCTGATGAATATTGGAATTCTTTCTCGTGGAGGGATCAATTTTGGGCACTCATGCTGTTCCTGATGGTAGCCGTGGGCGAGGAAGTCATGTCCCGCGGCGTCATCTTCAGACTCATCGACGAGCGATGGGGGACTTGGTTAGCACTGATTGTGTCGGCGCTAATCTTCGGCTTGGGACACATTTCCAACGACAATTCATCGTGGTGGGCCTCGTTCGCTATCGCCATCGAGGCTGGCCTGCTGCTGGGCGCGGCCTATAAATGGTCGGGCAACCTGTGGGTTCCCATCGGCATCCACTGGGCTTGGAACTATACCCAAGGCAACATCTTCGGGTTGGCGGTCTCGGGTAACAACCTAGAGAGCAATGTGCTCACGACCACGGTCAATGGGCCCGAAATCATCACGGGTGGTGCTTTTGGCCCCGAAGCCTCCATCATCACCGTCATCCTCGGCCTCATCGTCACGCTCGTTCTCTTGAGCAACTGCCGCCGATAATTATTTACTTTGGATTAACCCTACAACTAGGGGGTCAATACTGCTCGTCGGCGTTGGGGAAATCGCCGCTCTTGACGTCGCTGATGTAGTTACCCACGCTGTCGATAATCTGCTCTCCCAGGTTGTTATAGACACGCAGGAACTTGGGCTTGAACTCGCGGTTCAGTCCCAGCATGTCGTGCAACACGAGCACCTGACCGCTGCAAGCGCCACCGCCGCCAATGCCGATAGTAGGCACCGAGATGGACTGGGTGACCTTAGCCGCCAGCGTGGCGGGAATTTTCTCCAACACGATGCCGAAGCAACCAATCTCGGCCAACACCTTAGCGTCAGCGAGCAGGCGGGTAGCCTCGGCCTCATCCTGGGCACGGGTGGAATAAGTGCCGAACTTGTTGATGCTCTGCGGGGTTAGTCCCAAGTGTCCCATCACGGGTATGCCGGCACGCAGGATCATCTCGATCGCCGGACGCATCTCGCGTCCGCCCTCTAGCTTCACACCGTCGGCTCCCGTTTCCTGCATGATGCGCACGGCATTGCGCTGAGCATCCATGGGGTCGCCCTGATAGGTGCCGAAAGGCATGTCAACGATAACCATAGCGCGCTTGACAGCACGAACCACCGTGCGGCCATACACAATCATGTCATCGATAGTAATGGGAATGGTCGTTGCATTTCCCTGCATGACATTACTGGCGCTATCGCCAACAAGGATAATATCGATGCCTGCTTGGTCTACAAGTGTGGCCATAGTGAAATCATAGGCGGTGATCATCGCGATTTTCTCGCCTGCTGAGCGCATGTCGGCAATGCGTTTAGTTGTGACCTTGCGCGGGTCGGATACGGTATAGGTTGACATGACTGAATTCAGTTTGTTTCTGTTAATATTTAAAGCGACAAAGATAGTGCAAGCCGAACGGAATGGCAAGAAAAATCTATTTTTTCTTGCATTTCTGAGGCGCAGCCTATATTACACGAGCCCCGCAGGGAGCGATAGTGCAAGCCGAACGGAATGGCAAGAAAAATATGTTTTTTCTTACATTCCTGAGGCGCAGCCTATATTACACGAGCCGCATGCGAGTGAAAAGTACTTGTTATATGTGCAAAAATCAAAATTTTGGCAGATAATAGACCAAAAAAAACTTAAATCGTCCAATTATTCGGATATTATGCCTAATTTTGGCGAGCAAAATCAAATTATATCACTTAACATTATTTTCTATTAATTATGAAGAAGATCTTATTATCACTCATTTTGATGGCATTTGCTGCCACCACAATGACTGCACAAACCGCAACCCAGCCCGCCGCTCAAGTCAAGAAGGAATGCTGCAAGGACAAGAAGATGGACGGCCAGAAGTGTGACAAGCCCGCTGACCAGCAGTGCCCCGACTGCAAAGCTCAGGCCGCCAAGCAGTGTGACAAAGCCGCCAAGGAGTGCGACAAGGCTAAGGGCATGAAGCACGAATGCAAAGAAGGCATGAAGGACTGCAAGAAGGCTGAGGGCATGAAACACGAGTGCAAGGAAGGCATGAAAGACTGCAAGAAGGCCGAAGGCATGAAGCACGAGTGCAAAGAAGGCATGAAGGATTGCGACAAGGCCGAGGGCATGAAGCACAAGTGCAAGGAAGGTCAGAAGTGCGACAAACCCGCCGACCAGCAGTGCCCCGACTGCAAGGAAAAAGCTAAGAAGAACTGATATCCAATCAGTAAATTCTTGCCTTATACCTAATTATTTAGGGCAAAAGACGAGGGTGTGTATTGACACATCCTCGTCTTTTTTCAAAAATAACGAGCAACATAATGGTTGGGAACAGTTTAGATTTTTTGGGCTATACCAAAATGCTAATTATTTCATATTCAATATCTTAATTTAGAAAATAATTTAGATTTTTATTAAGAGCTATTTGGTGGATGGCTTCATTGTTATAATTTTGTCAAAAACATCATTATTTAATATGTTGAAACAATGAAGAAAATTTCCACTTTACTCAATCTCGCTGCCGCTGTGCTGCTCATGAGCACATGGGGCGGCAACGCTTGGGCTCAAGAGGGATTGCAACTGACGGCTGGCAATCCGCAAGTGGCCCAGGACTTCAACGGCATGTTTGATGGCGGCGCTGCCACCCTCAATATGCCCGAGGGATGGCGTGTGGAGCGCCAGATGAACGCTCCGCGCACCGTGGGCAGCTTTGCAAGCGCCTCAACCAGCGTGATGTATGCTGGTGGCACCAGCCTTGCCAGCAACGCCTCTAACGGTACCTGGAACTTCCAGTCCAGCAGTGACCCCAGTGACTGCTCGGTAGGAGGCTTATCCACCACTGTGAGCAACGGCACCCGTTGCATCAACGTAATGACCCGCCTGCACAACGACGCTGACGAGGCCATCACCAAGTTGACCTTCAATTATGATATCGAGAAGTACCGCGATGGCGACAACGCAGCCGGATTTGCCGTGCAGCTCTATATCTCGACCGACGGTGAGACTTGGACCAGTGCCGGTGATGATTTCTACAATTACTTTGCACCCGATGCCGCTACCCAAGGTGCCGCTGTCGTGCCCATCACCACAACAGCCATCGCTGGCAAGCAACTCATGGTTGACCTGGCAGCCGGTGCTGACCTGTATCTGGCATGGAACATCAGCGTGGCCAGCGGTACCAGTCCTAACAAGGCCATGGGCCTGTCGATTGACAATGTTGTCATTGACGCCACATTTGCTTCCCAAGACCAGTCATGCTACATCTATGTTGAGGACGTGACCAAGTGGAGCACACTCTACATGGCTACCGATGGTGGCGAGGCTCAGTTGCCCGCCAGCAGTGCGGTAGTCAACGGCGTGACCTATAAGGTGTGGGGCCTCGAGATGGATGAAGCCGACCACACGCTCACCTTTAGCGATAATAATAGAAATAACCTGACCACGACGATTAATGCCAGCCGTGACTACTACCTGTGTTTCACTGGCGATGAAATCAACGAGATTTCAGACCCTCAGAACTATGAAGGCTATGTTGACCCCACTCGTCCCCCGTTTGTGGCTTCAGGCATTTACCTGCGCGGTGAGGTAAACAGCTGGGGCTCTCCTACCGATTGGGAATTCAGCAATGAAGGCAATGGCACCTATGTGCTCTATGACAAAGAATTAAGCGGACAATTCAAGGTCGCCGATGCCAACTGGAGCAGCTCTTGCAACTATGGCAGCAACGGCACCAGCGTGCAGATGGGCATCCCTTACAGCCTCGTGCTGGGCACCAATGACAACATCTCGTGCGGCGGCAATAACTACTATTGCTCACGCATCATCCTAACCATCGATGGTAACGGCGCCACGTTGTTGCTGGAAAGCAACGATGACGAAACCGGCTTGACTTCGGTCTATGTCATCGGTGACAACAACGGCTGGAATTACATGGACGCTTCGGGCAAGCTCGACCTGGTTGAGGAAAAGATCTTCAAGGGTCAAGTCACCATGCCCGCTGTGGGCGACGGCTACAGCCACTGGCGCATCTACCAGCGCTTGGGCATGGGTGGCGTTTGGGGCGCTGAGAGCGACCTCACGGGCGACAACACCAGCGGTACCCTCATCAAGGGTGCTACCGGCAAGGTATCGACCGCGCCTGGCACCTATGACGTGACCTTTAACCTCGCCACTGGAGAGTACAACCTTGAGTTGGCTGCATCAACCCCCACAACGATGACCCTGCAACCCGCCGACGTGGTACTCGTGCCCGAGTTGCCCGAACAGGTCAAGGTGCTCTCGCTGAACAACAGCCTCATCTATTACAATGACCAGGATGCAGTCTTCAACAACATCGCCACAGCGATGGGCAAGGATGCCAACTGGACCAAGCACACCCTGCTGGGCAAGTCGCTCAAGACCCATTGGGATGAGGGTGACGGCGTGGCCGAGGATGGTAATCCCGGTGCCAAGATGCTCGTGCGCAGCGAGGCTTGGAGCCACATCATCCTGCAAGAGCAGAGTTCACTGCCCCGCACCGACATCGAAACCTTCCGTGCCAACGTGAAGCGCTGGGTAGATTACATCCGCGAGTACTGCCCCAATCCCAATGCCATCATCATCCTGCCTATTAACTGGGCCTACAGCGGAGACTGGGCTAACTATACTGCCTTTAACTCGACATTCGTCAAGAATTATGAGGATGTAGCCCGCGACCTGGGCGTGACCCTATGTCCCGTAGGTGTCGCCTATCAGGAAGTCTTTGAACTGGAGGGCAGCGAGGGTACGCTCACGTGGTTCCTCGACGACCGCCATCCCACCCTCAAGGCCACCTACATGGCCGCCGCGATGGAGTATGGCCTGATTTTTGGTGAGGATCCTGCCAACATCATTTGGGCTCCCAGTAGCATCAGCACCGATGAAGCTGCCGCCATGCGAGGCTATGCCAGCCGAGCATTGAATGGCTTCACCAACTATGTGGACCACACTGCAGGACAGATTCACTACACGGTTACTGTGCGCGACCAGTTCGGCATGGAAATCGAGGCTCCCGAGCCTGTAGTGATGACCCTGAACGCTGGTGGCGACATTGACGGTAATTACGTCTTCACCAGCAACGGCGAGAATGGCGAATACACTGTCACCGCCACGACAGGCAATTTCACCCAAACGGGTCATATCAAGGTAGCCACCGCGTTGACCGAGGTGGTGACCTACCCCGCAATCGAGCTGAACGAGAACACCCTGAGTGCCGGCGAGAGCTTTAACGGCATGGGCACCGAGGGTCCGACGACTCTGCCCGCCGCATGGCGCATCGACCGCATTCTGACCGCTCCGCGCACCGTGGGCCGCTTTGACCAGGCCGACGAGCAGACCATGTACAGCGGCGGCGTGAACCTGCCCAGCAATGCCACTAACGGTACCTGGAATTTTGGAGATAATGCTGGCACCGACCGTGCCCTGGGCGGCATCTCGACAGGTGTAGCCAACGCCACCCGTTGTGTCAACGTGTATGCCCACCTGCTCAACACGGGCGTGAAAGACATCGAGAATGTCAACATCACCTATCAAGTGGAGAAATACCGCAAGGGCAGCAACAGTGCGGGCTTCGCCGTACAGTTGTACTACTCGATTGACGGACGCAACTGGACCAGCGCGGGTAACGATTTCTATACCTACTTTGCTCCCGATAGCGAGACGGCAGGTTATGAGACCGTACCTGGCGAGACCATTCCTGTGACAGGTGTGCTTCCCACTAAGATCTCGCGCGGCTGCGACCTCTACCTGGCTTGGAACATTGGTGTAGCAAGTGGAACGACCTGCAACGCTGCCATGGCGCTGGGTATCGACGACTTCAGCATCAGCGGCGAGTTGCCCAAGATACCCGTAGCACAGCACTACATCTTTGTGGACGACCAGACGGGTTGGGATGCCCTGGGTCTGTATGCATGGGGCGACAGTGAACTGTTCGGTGCTTGGCCTGGCGAGGCCAGTGTGGGCGACTCCATCGTCAACGGCGTGAACTACAAGGTATTCTTGCTCGACACCAACAGTGGCAACTACCACCTGATCTTCAATAACTGGAACAACGGCCAGCAGTTGCCCGACTATGACATCGAAGCCAACCGCGACTATTACTTCACAATCACTGCCAGCGGCGTGGAAGAAGTAGTTGCTACAGTCATCGAGAATGTAATTGACGGGGCTCCGAAGATTCAGACACGCGGCAACGTGGCCATCTATCCTGGCGCAATCACCGTCTATAACATCAACGGCCAAGCCGTTGCCAACGGCAAGGACGCTGTTAGCCTTCAACGCCTGTCACGCGGCATCTACATCATCCAGGGCCGCAGCGGCAGCAATGTTGACACAATCAAAGTGACCATCAATTCATAACCAGTTAATAATTCATTTATTGGATGAATGGCCGCAACCATTGACTGGTTACGGCCATTTTTCTTTCCAATTCGATTGACGCACAGGCAAAATCACAACTCTGCATGGAACCTACCATTTTTAATAAAATATGAGCATTTAAAGCTTTTGATGTCTTCTGTAAGCAAAGATTTCGTATTTTTGCAGAATACAAGACCTATTTTTGTTAAACCACCCTAATAACAAATTACTATTACGCCTATAATCCCAAAAATGTTAAATATCAAATTATTACCACAATGAAGAATTTTTTACGATCTTTTTTAGTGTTGCTAGCGCTTCTGATGGCATCCTTGGCAGCAAACGCACAGGGCGTTTATGCCGATGTTAATGGTGACGGTGAGGTGAATATTTCAGACGTAAACGCTATTATTGATGCGATATTGGATGATAACGTTCTCAATAATGCTGACGTGAATGGTGATGGCGAAGTGAACCTTACTGACATTAATGCAGTGATTGGCTCGATATTGGGAGACAACGTCCCCACACCGCCCCCAGGACCTGATCCTGGAGTGATTCCCGAAGAAATCATGGCCGAATTGATAGCATCTGGCATGAATATAAACTATGGTAACGAGCCTCCAATTCTTGATGGCACTTACGTTATGGAGCCCCTTGACACTGTAGCATTCATAGGACCTTTCAACACATGGCTTCCGTATAATGGTGAGGATGAGGGATACATGGTAGAATTTGAGATGCTCTCAAAATTAATTATCTCGTTCCTAGACCAGCAAGACAATTATATTTCATTACTTACTTTTCCATTTTATTATGACATGGAGGAATATGATCCTGACGAGATCGTATTTTTTGAAGACATGAGCATCATGGGTCATGGCAACAAATTCACGATTTGCACATACTACACCATTGATTTCTTATTCCCAGGAGAGGGAGTTGGAGTGGTCTTCTCAGGAGAGGTTGTTGGCCAAAATATCATAAACCTGCAATTTGCCTCATATGATATCATTCCAGACATAAGTGGCAGTCAAGTATTTATTGTAATCCTTGGTGATCATGACGGCATCACATATCCAACTGATTGGGAGCCCGATGATTTTGATCTATCCTTAAAAACCAATAGAATCCAGCCGTTCACAACTTCCAAGATGAAGAAGATGGCCAAATCACTATTCAAACAGGTGAAAAAACAATAATATAAGTCGATGTGACTGACGCAGAATCTGGGCTGGGACAATGGTCTCAGCCCAGATTTACTCTGAATCAGCCTTTACAAAATACACCTAATACAAGTCATAAAAATCTTCATTATTGTCCTAAAATGCGTTAATGTTTTGTGGGGTTGGGCAAAATGTCGTAATTTCGCACTTGTAAAACAAGTCATAGCACGATTACACGATGAAAATCGGGAATATAGATTTAGGCGAGCGCCCAGTGATGTTGGCTCCTATGGAGGATGTCACCGACCAGTCGTTCAGGCTCATCTGCCGCGAACAGGGGGCCGATTTGGTCTATACCGAGTTTGTAAGTGCCGACGCGCTGATACGCAGCATTGAACGCTCGTTCCAAAAGATGGCGATTGCCCCAGGCGAGCGCCCTGCCGCCATACAGATCTATGGCCGCGACGTGGACTCGATGGTCGAGGCCGCACGCATTGCAGCAACGGCCAACCCTGACTTTATCGACATCAACTGGGGCTGTCCCGTGAAGAAAATCGCGGGCAAGGGCAGCGGCGCGGGCATGCTGCGCAACATTCCCTTGATGCTCGAGATCACCAGTGCCATCGTCAAGGCCGTGGATGTGCCCGTGACGGTAAAGACACGCCTGGGATGGGACCATGACCACAAAATCATTGTCGAGTTGGCTGAGCAACTGCAGGACTGCGGTATCGCCGCCCTGACTATTCACGGCCGTACCCGTTCACAAATCTACACTGGCGAGGCCGACTGGACCCTTATCGGCGAGGTGAAAAACAACCCGCGCATGACGATTCCCATCATCGGTAACGGTGACGTGACTACGCCCCAGCGCGTCAAGGAGTGCTTTGACCGCTACGGTGTTGACGGCGTGATGGTGGGCAGAGCCAGCATCGGGGCACCATGGATTTTCAAGGAAATGAAGCAATACCTGCTCACGGGTGAGGTGCCTAACATCAGCAACGAGGAGAAAATGGCGTTCGTTCGCCGCCAGATTGCCGAGAGCATCGACCACATTGACGAGTACAGGGGCATCCTGCACATCCGCCGCCACCTGGCAGCCACACCCTTATTCAAGGGAATACGCAACTTCCGCCCCACGCGCATCGCCATGTTGCGAGCCGATAGCCGTGCCGAACTTGAAGCCATTCTCGACCATATCGAGAAAGACATACTACCTAATTTAGAAACGCAAAGCGATGAAACACATGAAGAAAGTATTGATTAGTGTACTCGTGGCCCTGCTGACCTCGATGGCCATGACCGCCCAAGTCACCCGCAAAGAAATCAAGGTGGGTAACTTCAGCCGCCTGGTGGTCACCGACAACGTCAACGTGAACTACCGCTGCAATGCCGACTCGGCCGGTATCGCCGTCATCAACGGCACACAGGAGGAAATCAAGAATCTCATCTTCTCGCTCAACGACAAGGGACGCCTGTCGATTCAGGTTGAGGACGAGTTTGAACGCAAACACCATGTTCCCAATATCACCATCTACTCATCATCGCTCGACGAGGCCGAGAATGCCGGCGACAGCACCCTGCGCATCACCGGACTGCCGCCCATGAAGGAATTCAAGGTGCGTAACATCGATAACGGAAAGGTTATCGCAAAGGGATTGCGGGTGTCAAAACTCGAATTGCAAATCCTGAGCGGCAAGGGAAAAATCATCGCCGACGGCACCTGTGACGATCTCGCTGCCAAACTCATTGGCACTGGCGAAATCCAGGCTGACAATGTCAAGGCCACCGCAGTAACATGCCGCATCATGGGCACCGGCAACATTGGCTGCAACGTGAATGGTGGCGAGCTCAAAGTGAGCGGCAGTGGTACCGGAAAAATATATTACAAGGGAAAACCCTCTAAAGTAAGTGTGCGTAAACTGGGAACCATCAAGGCCATCCCTATCGATTGATCATCATTTACCGTCACGTGACTGATCACCTCGCACGGTTCACACGGTTCCTTTTAACATCGTTATACTTATTTCCGGTATAGGTGTTGGTGATGCCAGTGCCAAACTCGTTGTCTTCATCCTCGTCCTCACTGGTCTTGTTGGTTTTCTTTTCCACCTTGTTTTTGGCCTGCTCAGGCTTGTTGCGTTTGATTTCGTTAGGTTTCTGCAGGTCAAGAGCGGTCTCATAGATGTTCCATCGCTCATCGAGGTCCCAATTACGGCGCAGGGTGAGTTTCTTGGGATAGTAATAGACCTCCTCGGGCTGCAGGTGGTTCAAATAATTACCCGTGTCCCATTTACCGTTGCCGTTGGTGTCGATCGTGAGGCGCATATAATAGTTGCCGGGCTTAACATTGAGAATCTCAAAGGCACCATTATGCACGGTTACCGTGCGCTCTACCTTTTCACTATTGCTGAGAAGTTCGACAAACGCACCATTTTTGACATTGACGGAGAAATAGACGTTAGCATATTCTTCCAGACCATTCACCTTCAGATCCTTTTTTAACAGCACATTAGGCAGCCCATAGACCGATATCACGGCAGCGCTGTCAATCGTCAACCGGTAAACCGAGTCGGGCAAAGTGGTAAACGGCAACCAATAGCGCATGGGGTTACAGTCATCCACCTGCTGTAGCGGTGCAGTTGCTAACGGCACCCATAGCGTGTCACGCTTGATCTCGAAATGCACGCCTGCGGGGTCGATATGGGCTAATGGAGTGTCAAACTTAAGGATAATCGAGTCACCCACGTCAAGAGTACCGCTCTTGGCGAGGTCCATCGTGAGGGTGGGATGCTCGCTAGGGTCAGGTCGCTGCAGTTCCTTGAGTTCCTCCAGCTCGCCCTCATTGAGTTCCTTACCCTGGCTAGCGGCGTTTTCCTGCTTTTCAAGCAGCTGGGCCAGGCGCTTAGCACGCTCATCACGCTCTTTTTGCTTTTTCTCCTCCTCCTTGATTTGGGCACTTGACTTGCGCCAGCCAAATCGTATGGTGTCGGTCGCCTGTTCCAACTCATCGTTGTTGGTTGAGCTCAGGTAGGTCATAGCGACAATGATGGTATCGGTCTTGATGAGCGCCGAGTCAGTAATCCAGTAGAAGATAGAGTCGTTAGCGGGGGTGCGCTCCACGCGGTACCAGTCAGTGTTGTGTTCGGCGGGCCGAATGATGTTCAATTCGGGCAGCGTTTCATTATGTGAGCCGAAAAGCACATGCAGCTTGTTGGCCTCAGGGCGGGCGGTCTGTTTGACGTAGTGAGAGCGGTAATTCTCGTTGAACATGCACAACAGCAGGTCGTTGGGCAAATACAACGTGTGGGTTGCCGTCATCACCGTGTCGATGTGCCGGTCAAATGTAAATACGGTGTCTTGGGAAGTATATTCGCTTACCGAGGGCACAATGAGATCGTCCTGGAAGGCGATATCCTCGGTGCGGGCCATGCGGTAGTCACCGTCAACATCATTGAGCGCAAACACATGATATGTGCCGGGCTTGAGGTTGCGCAGGGTAAACATGCCCTTATCATTAGTGCGGCAAACGCGTTCCAGCGGCAGACTAGTGAAAGCGGTATCGTCCAGATTGCTGTGCAAACCCACGATAACGTGTTGCATGGGCTCCAAATCGTTGGCCCGCAACACCATACCTGACACGGCCATCGTGTCGATGGTCTCGCCTGTCGAGAAAGCAAAGGTATAGCCATCCAGCTGATTGCTCTCGTTGTTGTCCTCAATCGCGTTGGAGAAGTCGATGACATAGGTGGTATTATCCTGCAGCGTGTCACGGAACTCCACGGTCACTTTCTTGCCCACCGTGCGGATGAGCGGCTGAGTCTTTGGAGCAGGTGAAATGATGACCTTTTTCTGCTGGTCCTTGAGGTTAATAACCTCGTCAAAGGTGATTTCCACCTTGTTGCCCTTGAAGTTGACGGCACCTTGATTGGGCGATGTCTTCACTACCTGAGGGGGTGTGTAGTCACGCGGTCCGCCCTCGGGCGACCCGATACTGGCACAAGCCGCCAGCAGCACAATCATAGCGATGATCCAAAACCAATATGTCCAGTTCTTCGTCATGGCAGGCTATCTGATGAGGTCAAACGTTTGGAGGTCATCGGGGACCAGGATGTCTCCCTTGTAGTATTGGGCGGCCTCGGCGCTGTAGGTCGCGGCACGGGTGTCCAGATGGGTGTCCTCGGTGTGATAGAGTACAAGGTGTTTCACGCCCAAATCTTGGGCTAGCATCCCCGCATCGAGCGCCGTGCTGTGATTTTTCTCATAAGGGTTGAAAGCAAAGCGGTCCTTGTAGAGACAGAAGGCCTCACACATGAGCCAGTCGCAATCGCGGGCATAGGGCTCACTTTGCACGCTGTAAGGCTCATCGCCCAGGCAGACGAGATGCTGTCCATCGGGCAAAACGGCTTGAAAACCATATTGCTTGGCCTTGGTCGAGGCGATGTCAAAGAACGTGACACGCATGTCGTCGATCTCCACTTCCTCACCGTCATTGACCACACGCAAGATGATGGTTTGGCCAATCGAATCAAAAATCTTGCGCGGTATCATCAATTCGCCCATCGTGTAGAGGGCGTCTCTCACCACATCGTTGCAGTAGATGGTGAACGGCCCCTTGTGCTTCCCCTTGAAAATCATGGGCGAGATTTTGCGCATCATCCAGATGGCACCCAAGATGTGGTCGGTGTGGTTGTGCGTGACAAACATGTGCCTGATGCCTTCAAAAGGAATTTTGGCCTTGATGAGTTGCTTCAAGATGCCGTTACCGCCGCCACCGTCAACCAACATGCCCCCTTTGGGCGTTTTCAGGTAAAAGCAAGTGTTGTAGCAATTAACACACATGGCATTGCCTGTGCCCAGCATGGTGACTCGGGATATATCGGTGGTTGTACTCATCATGATTTGATTTTAGGAAGTTCGATGCAGAAGGTAGTGCCCTTACCCACCTCGGACTCTTGGATATAGATTTGCCCGTTGTGGTATTCCTCGATGATGCGCTTAACAAGCGTGAGTCCCAAGCCCCATCCACGCTTCTTGGTAGTGAAGCCCGGATTGAACACATTCTTGAAGTTCTTGCGCGGAATGCCCTTGCCCGTGTCCTTGACGAGGATAACGGCGTTGTGCGGACTGTCCTCGACGGTGATGTCGAGTTTTCCTTCTCCATCCATCGCGTCAACGGCGTTCTTGGTCAGGTTTTCCATCACCCATGCAAAAAGCGTTTGGCTAAGCATGACACCGCAGTTGGTCTGGTCATTGGTGTGGATGTTCAACGCTACGCGCTTGGGAATGCGCACACGCATGTATTCCAGGCTCGACTCCACGGCCTCGTTGATCGACGTGAGTTCCTTATCGGGCATGGAGCCGATTTTGGAGAAACGGTCGGCAATGGTCGAGAGGCGTTTCACATCCTTGTCCATGTCGGTGACGATGCTCTTGTCCACGCCCATAGTTTCGAGCAGTTGGGTCCATGCCATTAGCGAGGAAATGGGAGTGCCCAGCTGATGGGCGGTCTCCTTGGACAGTCCCACCCACACCTTGTTCTGCTCGGCTTTCTTGATGCTCATCAGGGCAAAGTAAGCGATGGCAAAGAACAGGATGAGTACCGCCAACTGGATATAAGGGAAATAGGACAGGCGGCGCAACAGCGTGGAATCCTCATAGTAGAGGTACTGCGTCGTCTCCTTGTCAATGTTGATTTCTATTTTGTTCTCGCTGTTCTTGAGGTGTTTCAGTTTCTTGTTGAGGTATTCCAGGTTGGTGGGCGAGATTTCAAAGGCGAGGCTGTCCTCGGGCTCAGGAAGACGGAAATTGCGGTGAAGCAGGATGTTGTTCTTGTCATCGACCAACAGGACGGGGATATTATGGTTAGCCTCGATGATGCTTAACAGGAAATCCACGTCGGTAGCACTGACACTCACGGGGTTCCCGTCGGCATCTACCTCGCTGCCGCTGCCCATCGTGGTCAGTTCCTGAGTCGCGTCGGCCCAGATTTCCATGCGCTCACGCTCTTGCACGGCAAGGTCCTCGACCAGGTTATTGGAGATGTAAAGGAACAGCGCCACCAGCAACAGGGAAATGGCAAGGAATACCACTTTCCAGATGCGTCGTGAATCATATATGTTGCGCAGGTTGGCCATGCAGCAAGGTTGAATTGTCGTTAATGAGTGGCAAAATTAAAGAATTCTTCTGAATTGGGCAAATATTAGCGTTATTGGCGAGCAAGGTCCTGCTCAATCCAATGGGCGACGCTGTCGGCAGTATTCACGCCGATGACCTCGGTGGCAGCTGCCTTGACCTCGGGAAAAGCGTTATCCACGGCGACGCTGTGGTCAGCCGCCTGCATCATGGCGATGTCGTTGCGGTTGTCGCCAAAAACCACGATGCGATGCGCTCCCACTTCTCGAGCAAGATTGCGAATGGCACCGGCTTTGCTGGTCTCGGCAGTGAAAATTTCAAGGTAACCCTCGCTAGGATCAAAGTTGTCATGATAGACCATGACCTGGCAAGTGGGTACGGAGGCCCGAAGGTCTTCGGCAAGAGCCTTGAGGACGGCATACTTGTTCATCGAGAAGATGAGCAATGCCTCATCATCGCTGTGGCGGTAATCATCGTCATCCAGCAGAAATTTCTTGAGAGGCAAATTCTGACGTGCCGCGACAAAACTCTCCTCCTGGGGAGACAATGGGCCACAATGATGGGTGTATAACATGCTGCCATGACGACGATAGATGAACGGATAGAGCCCGTGCCTGTCAAAGACCTCGGCGACGGCATTGATGGTGGCCTGGCTGATGGCGCGGGTGTGCTCATAACTGCCCTTAACCGGGTTCCACATGGCAGCACCACCAATGACGATGAAAGGTAGCGTGGCATGCACCTGCTGCATGAGCGGAACTACCGTGGCAGGAGTACGTGCCGTGGCCACAGTAAAGAGTCCACCTCGCTCACTAATGATGTGATTAAGCATGGTAATAGTACCTTGGGACAACTGCGAGTCATTGTCCAGCAGGGTGCCATCCAAATCGCTCACATAGAGCGTTCTGTCGTGTTTCTGTTCGGTCATGTGCGTTTCCGTATCCAATTCACGATTGCTTGTCGTCCCTTGTCAACAAATCTGAGATTTTCACCTCGCTCAAGCCAGACAAGAAAGTATCCCTAATGAGGTTGATGCGTTCCACCACTTCAGGATTCATTTTATTCATCATGGTGTTATAGTCTATGGTTTTGCCAAAATCGCCGAGTTTGGTAAGCAGTTTGGCCAGTGTGATATTTGCGATGTCCTCAAAGGGGGCATAAGTGGGCTCGGATGAGTCCGGTTGCTGTTTTTCTTCCAAAATCTTGACTTCACACAGCCTGTCCAAGGTCTCGGTTACCAAGCGCAAAGGCATACCGGTCTCCTTTTGAAGCATCGTGGCGGTATAGTGATCTTTTCCCTCGCCAAAGCCGCGGCAAATCAATCCCACCACAGCGGCACTAAGCAACGCGCGGTCATTTTGGGAGATGCTATCCACGGTTCCGCTCAGGGCGTAATAGTCACGGTGCTGGCTCGTGTGGCACAACATGGCAAAAAACAGGACGATGTACCACGAGAATTGTACCCACAGCATGAATAGCGGCAATGCGGCCAGTGAGCCATAGATGGCGTTGTAACTCGACAAGAACACCTGCCCGTAAACATAAGCCCGTTGCAATAGCTCCATGAAAATGGCGGCGAGCAGGGCCGGCACAATGGCATGCTTCACACTGACCCGCGTGTTGGGCACATGAACAAACACGATGACAAACACCACGGTGATAACAATGACCGGAATGAGCTTGATGAGAAGCTGAAGCAACGGTGCCAAAAAACCGAAGAAATCAGATTGGCTGATAAATGAATTCACTGCCAAATTGATACCCGAAACGACAACGATGGTGACAGGCACCATGAAGAACATGCTCAGGTAGCTCATCACTCTGCGGGTAATACCTCGGCTCTGCTTCACGCTCCAGATGTTGTTAAATACCGTCTCGATGTTGTTAATCAATCCAATGACCGAGTAAAGCATCACCAGCACACCGAAACCGATGATCGCGCTGCTACGGGCATTGGTCAAGTAAGAGTTGGCAAACTGGATGATGTAGCTGGCGGCATCGGGCTGGCTGGCCAAAATGCGCTGCACCGCACTCTCAACAATGCTGCCATAGCCAAAACCGCGCGCAATGGCAACAAACAATGCCACGAGCGGCACGATGGCCAGCACCGTGTTAAAAGCGAGCGCACCGGCATATTGCAGCAAACCTTTATCCAAGAATAGGATCACTGCAAGCCTGATTTTGTCCCAAGCATTCCTCAACGAGGTCTTGAGACATTCCTTCATTCTCTCTTTATCGGTCAAGCAACTGGGTATCTTCATAACTGATAAGATTGATGTGTCATCCCGCTTTCTAGTCAAGCATTGGATGCCATTAACAGCGCAAAGATAATCAAAACACCCTTAATCCCAATGCATTTGCAGCCATAAAACTGCATTTTTCAATCACATCAGGTAATTATCCTCAACCTCAAAAGCCACATTACTCACCGTGATGACCTATGATTATTTTTAGTCTAATTCAATAAAATGTTTGCCCAAATCAAGAATTCAGCCTAATTTTGCGACAATTAACCTTTCAAAATAATAGAATCTAACTTTAACTACTTATTAAATTTTACTTATGAAAAAGAATCTATTTCTATTTATTACGCTAATGTGCTGCGCTCTTGCGGCACATGCGATGCCTGCCAAGCCAGGCTGGCACAAAGTGACCCAAAATGATGGTACAACCCTGACAATCCAGGCAGTGGGTAACGCGTTTACCGGTGCGCTCCTTACACAGGACGGCCTGATGGTTGAACGAGGCACCGACGGTAGTTTCTACTACAAGTCATCGATAACCGGATTGACCGCTGTTCTTGCCCATGACGAGACAAACCGCACTCCCGGTGAGACCGCTTTTATCCAAGCCCAACGCGGTAGCCTAGCCATGCAAGCCAAGCAGTGGAAAATGCCGCGCAACAACAACTCTTTCAGGGTGGGCGGAAGCAATGCCGACGCAGCCGTTCCTGCACTGGGACAGCGCCGCATCCCCATCATTCTGGTCGAGTTCAAGGACAAGAAGTTCAACAACACACGCGAGGGCATTATCGAAGCCATGCTCACTGGCAACGAGAGTGTGGGTCAGTATTTCCGCGACCAGTCCAATGGGTTGTATGAACCCGATTTTGATGTCTATGGCATCTATACCCTGAGCCAGAACCGCGAGTATTATGGCGGGCATCAGGGCAGCGACAATGATAAGGGTCTAGGGTCATTTGTGACCGAGGCCGTTCAACTCGCTGCCGCCGATGGCATTTCATTCAAACCCTATGATACCAATAGCGACGACTACTGCGATGTGGTCATCGTCATCTATGCCGGTGTGGGTGAGGCTCAGGCTTCATGGAACCACCCTGAGGCCATCTGGCCCTGCAATTGGAACCTCACCTCTGCCGCTTACTATGGATCAGGCGGTAATGGCAAATTCCGCCCCAAAACGGGCGACCCCTATGTCGATAATTTCGCTGTATTCAATGAGTTATATGGCAGCGACGACAATGGTACAACCATCGATGGTATCGGTACCTTTACTCATGAGTTTGGCCATTGCTTAGGTTTGCCTGACTTCTACGACACTGGTAACGGCAATCACTACGGCTTGGGCGATTGGGATATCATGTGCATGGGCTGCTACAATAATAACGGTTTCACGCCGCCGGGCTACTCAGCCTATGAGAAGGTGTTCATGGGCTGGATCAACTACATCACCCCCCAACCGGGCACCTACTACACCCTGCCTGTGTTTAATCAGAAGCAGGCCGAGACCGACAAGGCCGTGTGCATCACCAGCAACCTGAACCAAAACGAGTACTTCATCCTGGAGTACCGCAAGAAACAGGGCTGGGACCGCTATGCTCCTGGCGAGGGCATCATGATTACCCACGTCACTTTCAACGGCGACCGCTGGTGGGGCAATACCCCCAACAACGAGGACATTCAGTTGATGACCCTCATGAATGCCGACAACTCATGGTCCTATAATAATGAGAGTACCGACCTGTGGCCCCAGAACGGCAAGACCGAGTTCACCGACAATTCAACGCCTGCCGCCAAGCTCAACATGAAGGCTAACGGCAGCATCACGGGCAATGCCGGCTACCTGGGCAAGCCTGTTACCAACATGGTCATCAATGCCGATGGCACGGCAAGCTTCTGGTACATGAAGGACTCGGCCACCAATCCCGTCATCTCGGTGACAAATAACAATCTGAACCTGGGCGACGTGATGCTCACCACTACCGGCACTGCAACATTCAACGTGATGGGTGGCGCATTGACGGGCAACGTCAATCTCACGCTCAACGATCCCAATAGTGTGTTCACTGTTAATCCCACGGTTATCAGCCCTGCCAATGCTGCCAATGGCGCGACCGTAACGGTAACTTTCTCACCGACAGCCATCCAGAATTACAACGCTACCGTGACGCTGAGCAGCAATGGCGCCCAGAATGTCACCGTTAACCTGTCAGGCCGTGGCGTACTGGAAACCTATGTTCCCACGATGCTGCCTGCCGACAGCGCATACATTAACTTGACACAATTCCGCGCCGACTGGACCGATCAGACTCCTGCCGAGAACGTCAGCAGCTACACCCTTGAGGTTATGACCAAGCCATTGGTTGAACTGCTGGAAACCGCCGACTTCAGCAACGTGCCCGATGCGCTCAGCGAAGACGGAACAGGGCTGATTGACATCTCTAGCAACTATAGCGATTATCTGCCTGAAGGCTGGTCTGGCACCTCCTATCTCGGAGCATATAATAATGCAATGCTCCTCGCCTATGACGGCACGATCAAGAGTCCGACATATAATTTGAACGGTTTTGATAAGGTGACCGTGGTGGTCAAGACTGCATCCTATTATTATGACACGGCCTCGATCAGTGTATCGACGAGTGTTGACAGCGAGACCTTGGCATTGAACAATTCAATGTCCGATTATACAGTCGTGCTGGATTGTGCTAGTGCCGATGCCGTGACGCTCACCTCTATCGAGAATTATGCAAGTGTCAAGCAGATTACCATTTATGCCGGTGACTTGACCCTTGCTAAACTGAATGCCACCGAGAGCGGTAATGACACTTACCGACTGATCACGGGCATCACCGACAGGTTCTACACTGTCACCGACCTGCTGGCCGAGGGTACCTTTGTTTACAAGGTGAAGGCTCTGTATGACGATGACACCGAGAGCGCTTGGAGCAACAGGGAGGAAGTGACGCTGTTCCAGAACGGCCACGGTTATGAACTGGGAGACGTGAACCATGATGGAAGCGTAAGCATCGCCGACGTGACCAAACTGATTGACTATCTGCTGGACAACACCACACCCGACGCATGCCTCATTTGTGCCGATTTGAACGAAGATTTCAACATTTCTATCGCCGATGTAACTGCGCTCATCGACAAACTATTGTCAGGCGATTAATCTGATTACAGAATGTAAAGAATTGACAGGGTTGCGCAATCGCGTGGCCCTGTTTATTTGTGAGTCTGATAAAGGATGGTCTGGATGATGCCGCGCAGGGCGAGAAAACTCAGGTAAGCGATCCACAAGCGGTTATTGCCCCAAGCCTCGGGGGTAATCCAATAGATGACAAAAAACAGCACCCAGGCAATAAAGGCCGACAACAGCATCCCGCCAGAGCGCGTCAGGCTGATGAACACACCGTCCCATACAAACGCCGCCATTCCGGCAGCAGGAATCAATGCGCACCACACGCGATAGTCCATCGCCGCCTCAATAACGCTTTGCTGGTCAGTCAGCAGCCAGAAGGCCACACGCGGGAAAGAATAAATGAGTGTGAACACGGCAGCGACAGCCGCTCCCCACACAAAAAGCAGCCTCACGCAACGCTTCATGCGCTTCAGGTCACCCATGCCATAGTACTTGCCCACAACCGCCTCGCCAGCAAAGGCAATACCGTCCATGAAATGGGAATACAGCGTGAACAATTGCAAGATGAGGGCATTGACGGCGAGAATAAGGTCGCCGCTACGCGCACCGATGGAAACAAAGGCCAGGCTGACGGTCATCAGCAAAAAGCTGCGCACAAAGATGTCGCGGCTTACCTTGAAATAGCGCCCCGCCCCTTTGAAGCGCCAAACGCGCCGCCAGTCGAGCAATCCGTTGAGACGGGGGAACTTGCGCTGCACCAAACGAGCGGCAAACAGCAATCCCAGCCATTCTCCAGCCATGGTACCCACGGCAATGCCCACAAAACCCATCTTCAAGAGATAGACGCAGATCAGGCTGGCAGCAATATTAAAGACGTTGGTCATGATGGAGATCCACATCGCCCCTTTGGAGTCCTGCATGCCCAGCAGCCACCCCTTGAAAGCCATCATCACCAGCACGGGAGGAACACCCCAGATACAGATATTGAAATAGGTGTTGGCACGTGAGGTAACCTCGGGCGAGGGGCCAATGATCCACAGTAGCAGTAGCCTGATGGGCCATTGCAGCACGATGATGATGGCCGACACCAGCACTGCCAATGCGGTGGACTCGCCCAGCAGTTTCGCGCTCTCCTTGAAGTCGCCACTGCCACAGGTCTGGGCAGTCATTCCCGATGTACTCATACGCAGGAACCCAAAGTTCCAATACACAAGGTTAAACATCATCGCTCCTACAGCCACGGCCCCGATGAACACTTTATCTCCCAAGTGTCCGGCAATGGCAGTATCCACTAGTCCCAACAACGGCACGGTGATGTTGGCGACAATCGCGGGCAACGCTATTTTAAAAATCTCCCGATTCACGCCGCAAAGGTACTGCTTTTTGCCATTCTTTCCCTAATTCTCTATTTTTAGGCCTCTGGATTTTGCCAAAAAACCATAAATGAGCTTAATTAAGGAAATTTTTCTTTAATTGCTATTGCACATTCTAAATAATTGAGTATCTTTGCAGCGTGAAAAAGAAACAATGTATAAAACATTAATATTTAATGATTTGTTATGGCAAAATTTGATAAATCTATCTTAGCCGAAAAGTACGGTATCACTGGTGTTACCGAGGTTCTTTACAACCCCAGCTATGAGGTATTGTTCAACGAGGAGATGAAACCCGAGCTCGAGGGTTTTGACAAAGGTCAGGAGACCGAGCTGGGTGCCATCAACGTAATGACTGGTATCTACACCGGCCGTTCACCTAAAGACAAATTCATTGTTGACGACGCCAACAGCCACGACAAAGTGTGGTGGACTACCCCTGGTTACCCCAACGACAACAAGCCCGTAACCGAGGCTACCTGGGCTTCCCTGAAGGACCTCGCTGTTAAGCAGCTGAGCGGCAAGCGCCTGTTCGTTGTTGACGGCTTCTGCGGTGCCAACAAAGACACCCGCATGAAGGTGCGCTTCATCATGGAGGTGGCATGGCAGGCTCACTTCGTGACCAACATGTTCATCCGTCCCCAGAACGAGGAGGAGTTTGACCAGGAGCCCGACTTCACCGTATACTGCGCCAGCAAGGCCAAGGTGGACAACTATAAGGAACTGGGTCTGAACAGCGACACCGCTGTCGTGTTCAACGTGACCAGCAACGAGCAGGTCATCCTCAACACCTGGTACGGTGGTGAGATGAAGAAGGGTATGTTCTCTATGATGAACTACTTCCTGCCGTTGAAGGGCATCGCTGCCATGCACTGCTCGGCCAACTGCGATATGAACGGTGAGAACACCGCCATCTTCTTCGGTCTGTCAGGCACTGGTAAGACCACCTTGAGCACCGATCCTAAGCGTAAACTCATCGGTGACGACGAGCACGGCTGGGACGACAACGGTATCTTCAACTTCGAGGGCGGATGCTATGCCAAGGTCATCAACCTCGACAAGGAGGCTGAGCCCGACATCTACAACGCCATCCACCGCGACGCGCTGCTCGAGAACGTTACTGTTGACGCCGAGGGCAAGATCGACTTCGCCGACAAGAGCGTGACCGAGAATACCCGCGTGAGCTATCCTATCTACCACATCAAGAACATCGTGCGTCCCATCAGCCACGCTCCCGCTGCCAAGCAGGTGATCTTCCTGAGCGCCGACGCCTTTGGTGTACTGCCTCCCGTATCGATTCTCGACGCTGAGCAGACCAAGTACTACTTCCTGAGTGGTTTCACCGCTAAGCTCGCTGGTACCGAGCGCGGCATCACCGAGCCCACGCCCACCTTCAGCGCTTGCTTCGGCCAGGCATTCCTGGAGTTGCATCCCACGAAGTATGCCGAGGAGCTCGTGAAGCGCATGAAGATGAGCGGTGCCAAGGCTTACTTGGTAAACACCGGTTGGAACGGCACTGGCAAGCGCATCTCGATCCGCGACACCCGTGGCATCATCGACGCCATCCTGAACCACAGCATCGACAATGCGCCCACCAAGGTGATTCCTTACTTCAACCTCACCGTGCCCACCGTGCTCGAGGGCGTTGACACCGGCATCCTCGATCCCCGCGACACCTATGCCGACGCTGCACAGTGGGAAGAGAAGGCCAAGGATCTGGCAAGCCGCTTCATCAAGAACTTCGTCAAGTACGAGGACAACGAGGCAGGCAAGGCTCTCGTAGCCGCTGGTCCCCAGCTCTAAGCATTAGGGCAAGAAACAAAACAATTCTAGACTATTTTCAGGGCGCTTTCATTACTGAAGGCGCCCTGATTCATTTATTCATGTAACTTTTTGGAGTTTCTTTGGTGCTTGCCACGCAATACTCGGGCCAAGTGGGCTGCACCTTAACAATTCGCAAAATAATTTGCGGTTGTGTTCGGTTTGCACTACCTTTGTGATTGATATGCGGGTATTGATTGTAAATACGTCAGAGAGGACGGGCGGGGCTGCCATTGCCGCTAACCGCCTGATGCATGCGCTGAACAACAACGGCGCTGAGGCGCGCATGCTCGTGCGTGACCGCAAGACCGACGCCGCCGAGGTGGTCAACATCCCGCAGTCCTGGCGACTAAAAGCCAACTTCCTGTGGGAGCGTGGGGTCATCTGGTTGGCCAACAACCTGAGCAAGCAGAACATCTTCCAGGTCGATATAGCCAACTGCGGCACCGACATCACTGGTATGGACGAGTTCAAATGGGCTGATGTCATCCACCTGCACTGGGTGAACCAGGGTTTCCTGTCGCTGGATGACCTGGACCGCATCATGGCCTCGGGCAAGCCTGTGGTCGTTACGCTGCATGACCAGTGGTATTTCACAGGCATCTGCCACTACTCGGGCATCTGCGAGAAGTACAAATCCCAGTGCGAAAAATGCCCGATGCTCAAGGGACAGAAAATGGACTTGGCGAAGAAAGTGTTTGTCCGCAAAAGGACGATTTACAAGAACAGGAACATCACGTTTGTGGGCTGCAGCCGATGGATGGCCGACCTGGCACGCCAGAGCGCTCTGACCCGAGGCCTCACGGTCACCAACGTACCTAATGCCATTGATACCGATGTATTCACCCCGATGGACAAGACGGCCGCCCGCAAAAAGTTCAACCTGCCCGCGGACATGCGATTGCTGCTTTTCGGAGCCCAGCGCATCACTGACAAGCGCAAGGGTTTCCGCTTCCTGGTCGAGGCCTGTGAGCACATCGCCATGCACCACCCCACCCTGCCGGGCCACCTGGGGGTAGTCGTCCTGGGTGGTGACGCCGAGAGCGTCAAAGAGGCCCTGCCGCTACCCGTCTATACGGTCAACTACTTGAGTAATGAAACGGATATCGCCCAACTGTATAACGCTGCCGATCTGTTCGTCACGCCCTCGCTGCAGGATAACCTACCCAACACCATTGTCGAGGCGATGTCATGCGGCGTGCCCTGCGTGGGCTTTAACGTCGGCGGCATTCCTGAGATGATCAACCACAAGCAGGACGGTTATGTGGCCGATTATTGCGATAGCATCGATTTCGCGCAGGGCATCTCATGGTGCCTGAACGAGGCTCGGCTCCCCGCCCTGAGCGCCGCGGCCCGAACGACCGCCCTCGTCACCTATGCCGAAGCCGTTGCCGCCCAGCACTACCTAGCCATCTACCAGCAGTCCCTCACAAATCACTAATCAAAAAAATGCCGCTCTCGCGGCACTTTTTTTAAATCTTCCAGTCAATGACGGTGGCGAGCTTTTGGTCGTAGTAACGACGAAGGTCGGTCCATCGGTAGTAGGGGCCGTCAACAGCCTTGACGGGCAGCAGGGCCTCATGCTCGTTGAGCAGGACTTTGACCAGAATGTCATCAGGGCGGTTGCCCGTGGTGCCCACGGGGCGATAGAACACCATCTGGATATTGCAGGCCTTGGGGATGGTGTTGTAGTCCTGCCAGTGCTCATGCAAAGTCTCCAGGTCGTCACAACTGTAGTTCACGCTGTCCAACTCCATGAGGCACGCTAGCGGCAGCACACACGTCTCGTGACCGAAACGCAACGATGCGCCGCGCTCACCGGTCCGTATAGCCTCGTCGGCCTTTTCGATCATGTCGCGCAACAGGGCGCGCTCGATAAATGGCATGCGGTTGCCGTTCTGGGGCGCGTTAGCCCAATGGATGTACCAATAGATGTTTTTCAATCGCCACAACTCAAAAATCTCGTTGTTGCTGAAGTAGTGGTACAGGTTCACGTCGTCAAAGAACTGATGTCCCTGAAGCGATCCCGCCACGTCGAACACGTCACGCATGAGCTGACGTCCGTTCAGGTTGGCGGCAGCCCAAGCGGTGTCGTTTACCAACTGGGCGATGAAGCGCTTAGGGTCCAGATGCTTATTGTACATGTCGTTGGAAATGGGGTCCACGCTCTTGCGCAGGTCGTTGGCCAGCGTGTCCTCGCCGTAACCCCATCCCATGTAATACATGTCGTGGTAACTGGCATCGGTGTTGATGCGCAGGTTAGGATTGAGCGAGCGCAGGCGCATGGTCTCGTTCTGCATCGACAGGATGCAGCGGATGATGACGGTTGAGCGGGCGTCCACACGGGCATCGCCGGCAAACACCTCGGGGAAGTTATCAAACATGCGCTGGGCAATTTCCTGATGCTGCAGGGCACCCTCGTCGCTCAAGTCTCCCACACGATGGCGTGAGGTCTCATATACCATGCTTAGTTGGCGACGCAACAGCTCGCCTTGCAGGTTGAGCATACCCGCCTCCTTAGCCTTAGCGAGTTCCTTGCAGGGGCGCTCATAATATCTTGCATTGGTCAGCCAGCGGCTGCCATGGCGACCGTAGTGGTCGATATAAAACGGCTCATAACCCGCAGGGGCGGCGCTGAGCTTGGGCACCTTCAGGTCAGTGCCATAGGGATAGGCATAGTGGTTGCTCGCCGAGCGGTCAAAGTTGCCGATGACCTGTTTCTTAGGATTTTGTGCGCTCATGGTCATGCCGACCAGCGCTACCATAATCAAATATAAGGTGATGCGTTTCATTTCGTAGGCGGGATGATGGGTTGACGGGAAAGTTTGTCGATAAAGTAGTCGCGCACGTCGCTCCAGTGGTAGTAGGGAGCGACATCAGTCTGGACGGGCAAGGTGGCCTCATGCTCGTTAAGCAATGGCAACATCAGAATGTCGTCACTGCCAGCCTTGCGGAAATACACGAACTGGATGTTCGCGGCCATCGGGAAGAATTTGTAGGTCTGCCAGTATTTATCCAGGTTCCCGAGGTCAGTCGTGCGGTAGTCGGCACCGTTGAGGCCCATCAGACAGCACAGCGGCAACACCACGCTCTCGTGGCCGAAGCGCAGTGACGCGCCTGGTGCCGGGGCATCATCGGTAGTGGCTTTGTCGGCATCCTCGATAAAGTTGCGCAGCAGGTTGGCCTCCATATAATCGACGCGGCACTGTGTCAATGGTGTTTCTCCTGACCTGATGTACCAGAAGGCATTGTTATAGCGCCACAAGCTGTAAATGTCCTCGGCACTGAACAGGTCATACAGGTCCACATTCTCGAACTGGTGATGGCTTTGCATGTTGCCCACCACCTCGAACAGATTGACCATCATCGTGCGGGCCTCGCCCTCGTCGATGTTGGCTTTCACCCAGCGCTGATCGCTGAACAGTTTCTTCAACAGTCCCTTGGGATTGACCCATTTGTCGCGACACATGTCAATGTTCTCCTGCATCGAGGCTCGCAGCGTCCTGGCCACGCTGTCACTGTAATTCATGTAATACATCGTCGCCTCGCTGGCGTCGGTAGTAATCTTCAGTCGCGGGTTGAGCGATGCGAGCACGTCCACCTCGTTCTGCATCGACAGGATGCAACGGATGACGACCGTCGAGCGTGCCACGACGGGGGCTCCGTCCTTGAAGACTTGCGGGAAATTCTGGTACATGCGGCGGGCGATGCCTTGGTGTTGCTCGGCGCCGATGTCGCTCAGTTCGCCTAATCGGCCCTTGCTAGCATCGTGCACCTCGCGCAGGATGGCAAGCACCTCGGCACCACGGCGGGTGAGTTTGCCGTCACGCTCGCCCTTCTCCAGCATGTCGATGGGGCGGGTGTAGGATTTCTCGTGGATGAGCCAGCGGCTGCCGTGGCGGCCATAGTGGTTGATGAAAAACGGCTCATAGCCCTCTGGCGCCGCCGTTATTGCGGGCAGCACCGTGTCAGGATAGGCCTGATAGTTGTTGGCGCTCATCTTGGGATGGGCCTTGAAGTCGTCGCGCACACCGGCCTGCAGGGCAAGCGCCCCCAGCACGGCTACCGCAACGATAATGAAAAAACGTCTCATGTCAATGCTATTTTTGGTTTCGTGACGCAAATATAGGCAAAATCCCGCATACGCGATAAAACAACAACAATTTTATTATTGGGCTGACGCAAGCTTGCTAAAAACAACTTGGACAACAATTGATGAGCGAGCCGAGAGCAGAGGGAAAACTTTTTTCACTATGCCAAGGCGAAGCCATCAATCGGATAAATTCCAATTTATTAAAATGAAAACAATAAGTACAAAAAATACAATGGCTACCGTACGCTTCATCATCGGCGAATTTTGCGAATTAATCGAATCTATTATTCGTGATAGTTCACTGAATTAGCGTAATTCGTATTAAAAAACTTCACGTGAATTGTCGTGAATTAATCATCAACTCAGATTTTGTGTTTGTTGTATTTGTTGTTTTCTAAAAATGGGAGCGGTGATGGAGAGAAGGTGCTTTTTTAGAAATTTAAATGGGATGGGCAAGGGGTTCTTGGCAGAAAAGCATTATCTTTGTGGCACGATGACAATACAAGAAGCACAAGAGCGCGTTGACGCTTGGATTAAGCAGTATGGCGTGCGCTACTTCAGCGAACTGACCAACATGGCAGTGCTCACCGAGGAAGTGGGCGAGGTAGCGCGGGTAATCGCACGGCGCTATGGCGATCAGTCGAGCAAACCAGGCGACGATCTGGACCTGGCCGATGAGCTAGCCGACGTAATGTGGGTGGTGATGTGCCTGGCTAACCAGACGGGTATCGACCTGGATGCCGCCCTGGAGCGCAATTTCGCCAAAAAGACCAGCCGCGACAGCCACCGCCACCTTGATAACAAGAAACTTATTAACCAATCATAAAAAATCATCTACGAGACTATGAGCAATCACGAACATGAACACTGCGGCTGCGGCTGCGAACACCATGACCACAAGCCTGTGGCCGACAAGTACATGACCGCCATCAACCAGAGCAACGTCACCATCGACGATGCTGCCGTGGCTGCCGCCGTGCAGGAAATTATCGACAAGCACGCTGCCGAGAACAACACGCCCGAGGTGCAGCAGTTCCTGCTCAATTGCGTGGACCTAACCACCCTCGCCACCGAGGACAGCGAGCGCAGCGTGGCTAAGTTTGTACAAAAAGTCAATGATTTTGACAACAACTATCCGCAGTACAAGAATGTTGCCGCCATCTGTGTGTACAGCAACTTTGCAGCCGTGGTGCGCGGCACACTCGAGGTGAGCGGCGTGGACGTTGCCGTGTGCAGCGCCTGCTTCCCCTCGTCACAGGCCCATATCGAGACCAAGATCGCCGAGACCGCACTTGCCGTCGCCGACGGTGCCGACGAGGTGGACATCGTGCTCAACGTGGGTTACTTCAAGGATGAGGCCTACGAGGAATTGTGCGATGAAATCGCCGAGATCAAGCAAGTGGTGGGCGAGCGTCCCTTGAAGGTCATCCTCGAGTCGGGCTATTTGAAGACCGCCGAAAACATCCGCAATGCCAGCATCCTGTCGATGTACTCGGGTTGCGACTTCATCAAGACTTCCACGGGTAAGATCTATCCTGGCGCCTCGCTCGAGGCCGCCTATGTGATGTGCCAGTGCATCAAGGAGTATTTCATCCAGCACGGCCGCATGGTGGGCTTCAAGGCTTCGGGAGGCATCCGCTCGACCGAGGACGCTGTGAAGTACTACACCATCGTCAAGGAGGTGCTAGGCGAGCAGTGGCTCGACAACCGCTACTTCCGCATCGGCGCATCCAGCCTCGCTAACGCCCTGTTCCAGTCGTTCAGCGGCACCGACGAGAAGCCGTTCTAATCCCCCTTTTGTCGGCGAATTAGACGAATTAAGCGAATGTATGGCATCCCTGTCCATTTTGTGGGGTGCATATTAGTCATAAGTTTTAGATTAAGGTTTTTAGAGGTAATATGGATAATATTATCTATCGCTCCGAGTCATTTAAAATAATAGGAGCCGCTCTGGAGGTTCATAAGACAATTGGTTGCGGTTTCACCGAGCCAATTTATCAAGAAGCATTTGAAGAGGAGTTACGGTTATGCGGTATCCCATTTGAACGCGAAAAGACCTTCCAGGTAACTTATAAGGGAAAAGCCTTATCAAAGAACTTTAGACCAGACTTCGTATGCTACGATAAGATTATTGTCGAATTAAAAGCAGTTAGTGACTTCACCGATGAGCACTATTCTCAAGTATACAATTATTTGAAAGCTACTGGACTAGAGTTGGGCATTCTCATTAATTTTGGTACCAAGTCACTCATCTACAAGCGCATTCCATGCAGCAATAAGTGGCAATAATCATTTCATGTAATATATTTAGTCGGCGCATTAAGCAATATTCTATCACGAATGCGGATGCCATTCGTATAATTCGCTTAATTCGCCGACTAAAGTATATTGTGCCGCGTGTTAGCAGTGACCGCAGTCGCAGCCATCGCCGCAGTGGTCATGACCGCAGTCATCGCCGCATGACTCACAACCGCATCCACAACCGTGGTGATGGGGCTGAAGTTCCTCGGGCTTAGCGTCGCGAACGAGCTGTACAAAGCCCTTGTAGCGCACCGTCTCGCCTGCCAACTGGTGGTTGAAGTCCATCACCACCTTGTCGTCGGTCACCTTAACCACGACGCCCTCGACACGCATGCCCTCCTGGGTCATCATGGGAACACGGGCGCCCTCGCGGATGTTCTCCTCGTCAAACTTGCCATCCACGTGGAAAATCTCTTTCTGCAACTCATAAATGAGGTCGGGGCTCTTCACGCCAAAGGCCTCCTCGGGCTTAAGGGTGAAATCAAACTGTGCGCCCTGCTCCAGGCCCATGATATTGGTCTGGAAACCCTCGATAAGCGACAGGTCCATGCCAAAGACAAAAGCGTCGGGGTGCTCCTTGTTAAACTTGAACACACTCACCTGCTCATCGCCGTTTACCACCAGGATCTCATACACGAGCTCCACATATTTTCCTGCTTGAATCTTTTCCATTCTTTACTGAATTGATTACATGATTGATAATGAATTGAGGCGCAAAGGTACAAAAATAGTTCATAGTTTCCATTTTCTCGCCCCCAGTTTTTTCAATGGTCGAAAAAACGGCCTAGGAAAAAGCATCAAGTGAAAACTTATTCGTACCTTTGCGGCAATCTAAGATTGATTGAACATGATGACCGACAAATTTGACATGGTGGCGAAGACCTTCCTAGGCTTGGAAGGCGTGCTCGCCGATGAACTGCGCGCCCTGGGCGCCGAGGATGTGACCGAGGGTAACCGTGTGGTTGCATTTAGAGGAGACAAAGAAATGCTCTATCGGGCAAATTTTGCCTGCCGTACGGCGGTGCGTGTGCTCAAACCGTTTATCAAACTGCATTCAACAAGCGCCGATGACCTCTATGAGCAGCTCAAGTCGTTTGATTGGGAACAGCTGATGACCGTCAAGACGACGTTTGCCATCGATGCCACCGTCTATAGCGAAGATTTCTCTAATTCGCGCTTTGTCACCTATCGTGTCAAGGATGCCATTGCCGACTTCTTTAATGAGAAATACGGCAAGCGCCCCAGCATCCGACTCACCAACCCCGATATCCGTTTTGACGTCCACATCTCGGGCCGTGATGTGACCTTGTCGCTCGACAGCAGCGGTGACCCGCTGTTCAAGCGCGGCTGGCGCTCGGCTCAGACCGACGCCCCCATCAACGAGGTGCTGGCTGCCGGCATCATCCTGTTGAGCGGCTGGCGTGGCGAGACCGACCTGGTGGACCCGATGTGCGGCTCGGGCACGTTCCTTATCGAGGCTGCTCTTATCGCGACCAATACTGCCCCTGGCGTTTACCGCAACAGCTACGCTTTCCAGCAGTGGCCCGATTATGATGAGGAGCTTTTTGACAAGATTTACAACGATGACAGCGCCGAGCGGGAGTTCACCCACAAGATCTATGGCAGCGACATCGAGGGTAAGGCGATTGCCATTGCCCGAGCTAATGTCAAGAGTGCCGGAATGAACAGATATATCGAACTCGAGCGCCGCGACATCAATGATATCGAGCAGGTGCCCCCTGGCGGCACGCTCATCAGCAATCCGCCGTACGGTGAGCGCCTCAATGTCGAGGACATCGAGCAGTTCTACTCCGATCTAGGCTTTGTCTTTAAGCACACTTTCAAGGGATATAACGTTTGGCTCATCTGCTATGACAAGGAGCAGTATTTCAAGATAGGCTTGAAACCGTCAGTGAAATATGCGCTGAACAATGGCGGATTGGACTGCGAACTGCTGCAGTTTGTCATTTTCGAGGGCCGATATGACGAGTTGCGTGAGCGCGGCGAGCACATCCGCAACGAGGGCTTCAGGGCCAGCGAGCGCAGCAAGGGCAACTACAACAAGGTGGGAGGCGAGGAACGCCCACGCCGCCGCTTTGACGATGACCGCCCAAGACGCGATGACCGAGACCGTCCTAGGCGCGAAGATGGTGATCGCCCTCATCGCCGCTTTGACGACGAGCGTCCAAGACGTGACGACCGAGACCGTTCCAGGCGTGAAGATGGTGACCGTCCACGTCGCCGTTTCGACGACGAGCGCCGTGGCCCGCGCCGCGATGATGGTCCCCGTGGAGGCCGCCGTTTCGAGGGTGATCGTCCCCGCCGTGAGGAGGCTCCGATAAGTGATGAGGAGCGCCAGCGCCGTGCCAATGTTGCCCGTGACCGCCGCCTGATGGGCGACGTGGACAACCGTGACAAGGGTGGGCGTTATGACGACGATTTTGATCAGGAATTCCGTCACACCGCCATGTTTGCCAAGCGCATCCTGCGCGACCGCAAACCCACACTGAGCGCCGACAAGGAGGTGCCCATCATCCATGGTCGCCGCAAGAGCTGGAAACGTCGCGACCTTGACGAGCCCACCGACGAAACGCCCAAGGACAACAACGTATAGTAACAGGATTTATCAACTACGAATTACACGAATTAAACATTTGTGTAATTCGTAGTTAATGTAACCAGGTGGATGGCTAGGCAGGATCATATCAACGAGTACTTTAATGGACGTACCTTTATGGTGCTGTGTGCGGTAGCGCTTGTGGTGACTGCCGCTGTGGCGCTCTCGTTGGGTGTGCGTCCCAGTACCACCAGCGAGAACGGTGTCTTTTTTACCTTATGGGAACCGCTCATCGCCGATGCCACGCTCTCGGCCACAGTCAACGTGCTGTGCCTACTGATTACTGGAGGCATCATACTGGCTATCAACAAGGTATTTACCTTTGTGAGGTCGGTAACGCACCTGTTCGTGTCGGCGTTTTTCCTTTTGATGGTGGCCAATCCATCGGGGCTGGTCTCGTTCAACGCCGGGACGTTGCTCGCGTTAGTAACGGCGTTAACGCTCATGCAACTGTTCGCCTCCTATCAGGACCATCACTCGCAACACAGCATTTTCCTGATTTTCGCCATGGTGGCGGCGGGCATGATGTTCCATTATGGTTTTCTAGTGCTGATTCCGGCCTATCTGTTGGGATTCTTGAACATGCGGGCCATGGGATTGAAAGGAGTGCTGGCAATGATGTTCGGACTTGTCACGCCCTTCTGGATTACCCTGGGTTTGGGCCTCGCATCGCCAGCCGATTTCGCTATGCCTCATTACGAAGGCTTTTGGCAGATGCCTCAGGCCGCATGGGGAAGCCATCTCATCATGATGGTGGCAGCCACCGCCATTTTGGGCATGGTACTGGCGGGGATGAACCTCTATACCATCATGAACTACAGACTGCAGACGCGTGTCTATAACATCTTTTTCATTATCGTGTTGCTGCTGACGATCGTTGCCTTATGCCTCGATTTTAAGCATTTTGCTGTCTATCTGCCGTTGCTCAACCTCACCGTTGCCGTTCAGGTGGCCCACGTCCACACCCTGCGCGCCGCCCCCTACCGCTACTTGTTCATCCTCCTGTTCACCGCCGCTTGCCTTGCCAGCTGCGCGTTCAACCTGTTTTTGTCATGAGAGTTATTGTCGAGAGCCATATTCCGCACATCCGTGGGCTGATTGAGCCGTTTGCCACGGTCGATTACCTAGAGCCCGGAGAATTCACTCCTGAGGCCGTGCGCGACGCCGACGCGCTCATCGTGCGCACCCGTACACGCTGCAATGCCGCCCTGCTCGAGGGCTGCCGCGTGCGCTTCATCGGCTCGGCCACCATCGGCACCGACCACATCGACCTCGACTACTGCGCCGCCCACGGCATCACCGTGCACAACGCCCCCGGATGCAACGCTCCCGCTGTTGCCCAGTGGGTCTTCTGCGCCATTGCTGCCTGGATGCATCATCGCCATATTACCTCTCCCGCCGGCCTCACCCTGGGCATTGTCGGCGTGGGCCACATCGGCTCCATCGTCGCCCGTTGGGGCAGGGCTCTCGGCTTCACCGTCCTGCTCAACGACCCGCCTCGTGAAAATAGAGACGGTTCTTTTGATGTAGTTTTCTCACCTCTTGACGAGCTGCAACGCCGCTGTGACATCATCACCTTCCACACGCCCATCACCCGCGACGGCCAGTGGCCCACGTGGCATCTGTGTGACGCAGCCTTCCTGAACGGGCTGTCGCGCTGCCGCTTAGTCATGAATGCTGCCCGCGGCCCCATCGCCGACAATGCCGCCCTGCTGGACTGGCATGGCGACATCGCCCTCGACTGCTGGGAGAACGAACCCGCCATCTCGTTGCCGCTGCTGGAAAAATGCGTTGTGGCCACACCGCACATCGCCGGCTATAGCCGCGAGGGCAAGCAGCGCGGCACCGCCATGATGCTTGAGGCATTGAATGATTTTTACGGCTGGGGCATCCCCATCCCGACGATTGCCGCCCCCGCCACTGGCGCCCCACAGGTCTCCCTCTACGGCATCGCCACCAGCTACGACATCATGGCCGACACCACCGCCCTCAAAGCCACCCCCGCCAACTTCGAGTCCCTGCGCAACACCTACCCCCTCCGCCAGGAATACAACCACTAGCGTACGTAGATTTGTAAGTGCCAACCCTCAGAAAAATCCGTAGTTTTTTTGAGAGCGCTGATGCCCCATCAATCTAATTCGCGTAATTCGCTATAAAAAAATATTTTCACGTGAATTATCATGAATGGATCATATAATTCATGAATAATTCATGGTAATTACATGTGAAAAAAAAACTAGAATGTGGGGCCAGGAATAGGATGCCATTCGTGAAATTCGAATCAATAAGTTGGCGGATGCCTTCGTTCAATTCGTGTAATTCGTAGTTTATTATGTTGTTTTCGTTGTTTGAAAAAAGACTGAATTCATTTGTTTTTATCTTCGGCTTGAACTACCTTTGTAGCATCGATATCAAAAATGTTCAATTAATAACTTAACTATCACTATCACAATGAAAGAGTTGAAAGGAACCAAGACCGAGAAGAATTTGATGGAAGCCTTCGCCGGCGAGAGCCAGGCACGCAACAAGTACACTTACTATGCTTCCAAGGCCAAGAAGGACGGCTATGTGCAGATCGCAGCCATCTTTGAGGAGACCGCCAATCAGGAGAAGGAGCACGCCAAACTGTGGTTCAAGCTGCTGCAGGGTGGCGGCATCAAGGGCACCCTTGAGAACCTCGAGGACGCCGCTGCTGGTGAGAACTTCGAGTGGACCGACATGTATAAGCGCATGGCCGAGGAGGCCCGCGAGGAAGGCTTTATCGAGATTGCCGAGCAGATGGAGGGCGTTGCCGCCATCGAGAAACTGCACGAGGAGCGCTACCTGAAGCTGTTGAACAACATCAAGCAGGACATCGTCTTCTCACGCGAGGGTGACACCATCTGGCAGTGCAGCAACTGCGGCCACGTGGTTATCGGCAAGAAGGCCCCCGAAATGTGCCCCGTGTGCAACCATCCGCAGGCTTACTTCCAGATCAAGGCCGAGAATTACTAAAAATCTTTGCCCAATGGCACAAAAAGCTGGCAAGACCGTGGTCTTACCAGCTTTTTAATTAACCCCATGGCCCACAGTTGGCGGTAATTTAGTAATTTTGCCGCCATAATGAAAACCATAATTGACTTTCTGAAGAATTGGACCTTGCCGAGCGCTATCGTGTCGGGCACGGTCATCTACCTGATATTTTACTGGGTGCGAGCCCTCGACCCGGTGAGCGAGGTGATGGAGCCGATATTCGACACCATCTTGCCGCTGTTCATGAGCCTCATCCTGTTCACGACGTTCCTGCGCGTGGATTTCCACAAGATGCGGCCCGCGATGTGGCACCTGTGGGTGACGGTGTTCCAACTGCTGTTCATCGTGCTCATCACCGCACTCATCATCGGCTTTAACATGCAGGGCAAGGACCTCATTCTCATGGAGGGCATCTTGACGTGTGTCATCTGCCCGGGAGCTAGCGCTGCGCCTGTGGTGACAGGCAAGTTGGGCGGCAACCTCGAGACGATGACCACCTATGTGTTCCTGTCCAACCTCGTGACTGTGGTGGCGGTGCCCGTCGTGTTCCCGCTCATCGACAAGGGGGTGGACATCAGTTTCTGGGTCGCCTTTGGCATGATCATGTATAAGGTGTTCCTCGTGCTCGTGCTGCCGCTCATTAGTGCCTATCTGGTCAAGCACTACCTGCCGCGCGTGCAGCAACGTTTGGTCGCCATCCAGGACCTGTCCTTCTATATGTGGGGCATTTCGCTGACCATCGTCACGGGCTGCACCGTGAAGAACATCATCAACAGCGGGGCGCCTGTGGTATTCCTCATCACTATCGCCGTTGTGTCGTTACTCATCTGCCTGGCGCAGTTTGCGGTGGGACGTTATATTGGTCATTTCTTCGGCACCGTCATCGAGAGCGGCCAGGGTTTGGGCCAAAAAAACACCGCCTTTGCCGTGTGGATCGCCTATACTTACCTGAGTCCCCTGTCGGTGGCTGGTCCCGGCTGCTACATCCTGTGGCAAAATGCCATCAATAGCCTGGAGATATGGCACCACCGAAAAGTCTCTGAACGACAATCCAAACCTCACGCAGAGGCGCTAAGACGCTAAGATTTAATTATTATCAGTTTATGAAGAAACTCATCAATCCATACCTCGACAAGGAGGGTTACAACTGCTTTGGCTGCAGCCCGACCAATCCCATCGGCCTGCACCTGGAATTCTGGGAGGACGGCGAGGAAGTCGTCACCACATGGTCGCCCTGCCTCAACTATGATGGATGGGTCGAGACCCTGCACGGCGGCATCATCAGTACCCTCATCGACGAACTTGCCAACTGGGTGCTTTCACGTCGCCTGCAACTTGCCGGTGTAACCACCAAACTAGAGGTGAAATTCCGCCGACCGGTTTCCACACGTGACCCGCAAATCACCCTGCGCGGCCGCATCACCGGCAATGTGCATAACTTTTACACGGTCCACGTCACCCTGCACGACAGCCAGGGCCGCCTGTGCGACGAGGGCAATGTGACCTACTGCATGTTTGATAAAGAACGTTCACGGGAAATGGGCTTCACTGCCTGCCTCACCGAGGACGAAGCTCGTTCTTAATCTACCATAGCAACATCAATGGCACCGTGCTATCGCACGGGAAATTAAAACAAATTCTATTTTGTGCTGGCCACGATCATTTGGGCGGCGGTATCGGTACACACGTTAGTGCCCAGGCGGTCGGCAAGTCGGCGGTAGCCGTCGAGCTGTGCAGTGCGCTCGGCCGAGTCTGCCAATAGTTGCGTCAAGTGGGCATCGATGCTGTCCACGGTACACAGGTGCATCAGCAACTCAGGGATAAGAGGTTCGTCAAGAATCAGGTTGGGCAGTGTAACATATTTTCCACTCAACAGGCGGCGATAGAACTTATAGGACCACTGGCTGCCGTTAAAACGGTAACAAGCGACCTGAGGTGTGCCCAGCAAAGCGGTTTCTAGGGTTGCGGTGCCCGATGTCACCAATGCCGCATGGGCATGATAAACCAGCTGATAGGTCGCGTCACGCAAGACGGGAACACTGGCATCGCCCATCACTTCGCGATAGAGCGCGTCCTCGATATTGGGTGCTCCCGCCACTACGGCTTGAAACTCGGGATGGCGGGCTGCCGACTCTAGCATCAGGGGCAGATTGTCGCGAATTTCACGCACGCGAGATCCTGGAACAAGGGCAATGATGGGATGGTCAGAAAGACCGAAATCTTCGATGAAATCGGGAAAATTTGGAAAATTTTCCTTGGCTTGAGCCACTTCTTGTACCGTGGGGTTACCCACATATTCCGCCTTGTAACCATGCTTACTGTACCACTCAGGCTCAAAGGGCAAAATGCAGTACATGTGGTCCACATAGCGACGGATATCACGCACACGCCACTGTTTCCACACCCACACCTTGGGCGAAATGAAATAATGCACCGGAATACCAAGATTGTGGGCAAACTTAGCCACCTTGAGGTTAAATGACGGATAGTCCACCAATATCACCGCATCGGGTTTCCACTCGTCAATGGCATGACGCGCCTTTCCCAAGAAACCCAAGATTTTGCCCAAGTGCTTAATCACGTCCATGAAGCCCATGTAGGCCATGTCGCGGTAATGGATGATCGCTTGAACCGATGCCTGAGCTTCCATCATGTCACCACCCAGGAAGCGGAACTCAGCCTGGGGATCATGCTGCTTGAGTGATCCCATCAGGTGAGAGGCATGAAGGTCACCCGAGGCCTCGCCGGCGATAAGGAAATATTTCATGGCTAGCGGCGTTTTAATGTGATAAAGTCAAACTCATAGGCATTGCGGTGATCGCTCACGTGGTGCTCACGGCTTACTTCCTGCCACTGGCTCATGTCCAGCTTGGGGAAAAACACATCGGCGCTCGCCCAACGGGCATGGATGCGGGTGAGGTGCAACACCTCGACCCGTGGCATAGCCAACTCATAGATCTGCGCCCCACCGATAATAAATACCGTATCGGTTTGAGCGGCGGCGATGGCTTCGTCAAGGTTATGGGCCACTGTCACGCCGGGATAGGCCCATTTCGGGTCACGGGTGATCACGATGTTCTGCCTGCCAGGAAGCGGGCGACGCGGGAACGACTCAAAGGTCTTGCGCCCCATGATAATGCTGTTGCCCATCGTCACCTCCTTGAAATGGCGCATATCGGCCGGCAAGTAGCACAGCAACTCGCCCTGGCGCCCAATGGCTCCATTCTCGTCAATCGCCACTATCGCATGTATCGCTTTCATTGTCTCTCTAACCTTTAACCTCTAACCTCTAATCAGCGCCGATAGCGCTGATTAGACCGAAACAACGCCCTTGATTGCGGGCCAGGGATCGTAGCCCTCAAGGGTGAAGTCCTCATACTTGTAGTCAAAGATGCTCTTGACCTCGGGGTTGAGCACCATGCGCGGCAGCGGGCGCGGCTCACGCGTGAGCTGCTCCCTGATTTGATCAAAATGGTTACGGTAAATGTGGGCGTCGCCAAAGGTGTGGATAAATTCACCCGGCTCCAAGCCCGTGACGTGAGCGACCATCATCAACAGCAGTGCATAGCTGGCAATGTTGAACGGCACACCCAGGAACAGGTCAGCACTGCGCTGATACAGCTGCAGGCTCAATTTGCCCTGAGCCACATAGAACTGAAACAGTGAGTGGCAGGGCGGCAATTTCATCGTGGGCACCTCGGCTACATTCCAAGCGCTCACCATGATGCGGCGACTGTCGGGCGTCTTTTCGATCTGATCAATGACCTGGGCAATCTGGTCGATGGTGCCGCCGTGGCCATCGGGCCACGCGCGCCATTGGCTGCCGTAAACGGGCCCTAAATCGCCGTTCTCGTCGGCCCACTCGTTCCAAATGCGCACCCCATGCTCCTGCAACCAGCGCACATTGGTGTCACCGCGCAGGAACCACAACAACTCATAGATGATGGATTTGAGATGTACTTTCTTGGTCGTGAGCAAGGGGAATCCATCTGCCAGATTGCAGCGCAACTGGTAGCCAAACACGCTACGCGTGCCGGTGCCCGTGCGGTCCTCCTTGTCCACACCGTGTTCCATCACATGATTGATCAGGTCTAGATACTGTTTCATCGGTTTATGGTTTTAATGATGACCACAAAGGTACGAAAAAATCTGACATTCTAACCAATACATGAAAAAACACAAGACAAAGCGTTAAACGTGCGTTAACGCTTTGTAACGGTAGCCCATAGCAGAATCGAACTGCTCTTTCAAGAATGAAAATCTTGCGTCCTAGCCGATAGACGAATGGGCCATACCTTGCTGAACAGCGGCACATGGAGTGCCGCCACCTAATTGCTTAGGCTTTGTTCAGCTTGTTGATGTGCTGAGCGAGCTTCGACTTAAGGTTTGCGGCCTTATTCTTCGAAATCACGTTCTTGCCAGCAAGCTTGTCAAGCATAGCGACCACCTTGGGCATAGCCTCGGTTGCTTCCTTGGCGTCGGTCATCTTGCGAATGTTGCGGACAGCATTGCGCATGGTCTTGCTGTAATAACGGTTGCGAAGGCGACGTGCCTCGCTCTGACGGATTCTCTTAATAGCTGATTTATGGTTTGCCATAATTTAATATAAAACGTTGATATTTAGTTGTAAATAAGTAGCCCATAGCAGAATCGAACTGCTCTTTCAAGAATGAAAATCTTGCGTCCTAGCCGATAGACGAATGGGCCATCTGGAAAAATTTTCCGAAAAAGCGACTGCAAAATTAGTAACATTTTTTGAATTGACAAAATTTAACCTCCCGAAAAGCAGAAAAAGTGCCGTTTTTGAGTATTTTATGGCTCCTGATTGCCGAATAATGAGTAAATTAGCGGCATGTATGAGAAATTGAAGGGCATCGTATTGAACACAATACGCTACAGCGACAAGCACAACATCGTGCATGTCTATACCGATGGCAGGGGGCTGATGTCCTTTGCCGTGCCACAGGGCAAGACCCACGCGGCACGGATGCGCAATGCCCTGCTCATGCCATTGTCGCTTATCGAGATGGAGGCTGCCGTGCGCCCCGGGCGTGATCTGGCCATGATGCGCGAGTTGCGACGCAGCTACGCGCTGGCTACCATCTACAGTGACCCCGTGAAAAACGCCATCGCCCTATTCATCAGCGAGCTGCTCACCCACGTCATCCAAGAGCCCGAGGGCAATGATGCCTTATTTCGCTACATCGAGCAATCGGTACAGTTATTGGAACAGATGCCTGGACAAGTCGCCAACTTCCACATCTGTTTCCTCTACCACTTGGGTGCCCATCTGGGCATCCAGCCCAATGTGGAGAGTTATCGCCAGGGCTACTGGTTTGACATGACCGACGGCGTGTTTGTGCCCTCTACCATGCAAGGCCACCAGCACCTGCCTCCACAAGAGGCCCAAGTTATTCATCTGCTGTCGCGCATGACATTTGCCAATATGGGCGTTTTCAGATTCAGCCGTGAGGAGCGCAACCGCATGCTTGACCTCATTATCAACTACTACCGGCTACACAATGCTGCGATTGGCACCCTGCGGTCGCCCGACATCCTCAAGCAGTTGTTCGTATAATAAATTAATAAGGACCTTAGAGGCATTAGTGCCCTTAAGGTCCTTATAATTATTAATGAGTGGATGCGAGGCTTTACCAGCTACCGCCTCCTCCGCCGCCACCGAAGGATCCGCCGCCGAAGCCGCCCCAGCCTCCGCCGCCACCCCAGGAACCGCCTCCGCTCCACGAGGAGCCACGTCCCCAGTCGCTACCATGGGTGATGATGATGGGACCACCCCAGGTGCCAGTGTCGCCGTTATTGCGGTTACCGTTGTTGCCCTGATTATTCTTGTGGGCAAGATATAAGAACAAGGCCAGGATAGCAATGAAGAGAATCAAGCTCAACAGCTCATCACCATCGCCTTGCTGGGCATAGTCCTCCTCGTTATACTCACCCACAGCGAGGTCGCGCACAACCTGTGCTCCGGCCCACACGCCGCCCAGGTAGTCATTCTCCTTGAAGTAGGGAATCATCTCCTGGTTGACAATGCGGGTGCTGGTGGCATCGGTGATGGCGCCCTCCAATCCATAGCCTGCAGCGATAAAGGCTTCGCCCTTGCTCTCGGCGGTCTTGGGCTTGATGAGGATGACAACGCCGTTGTTGTTGCCTTTCTTGCCTACACCCCATTCTTCACCGATTTTGTAGGCCATCCATGCCTTATCATAGCCTCCAAAATCATCCATCGTGACCACACAAATCTGGTTGCTAGTCTCCATGGCGATCTTCTCCAGCGAATCTTCAAGCCACTGGCAATTTCCCAGGATGCCGGCAAAATCGTTGACCAACCGTGGCGGATTAGGGCGCTCGGGCACCTGTGCCAGCACCGTTATTGCGGTGAAGCACAGTAGCATGACCACTGTCATGTGACGCATCGCTCTATTCCATGTTGCCATAGTCATCGTCGTTGTGGTTATCGGGCTCGTCATCATCAAAGCCGTCATCAAAGGTGACCTCGTTACTTAATTCGTTCTCGTCGTCACGCTCGCCAGGGAAGTATTCTGACAAGCGCTCACCGATGCGGGCAATAATCTCACACAGGCCGTCGACGGGCCGTCCAGCCTTGAGGTAACGGCCCAGTTCCTCTACCTCGCCGTCCCAGAACCCCTGGGGTACCACGTCATTAATGCCGGTGTCACCGAGGATGGCAAACTTGCGGGCATCATAGGCGACGAATATCAGCACGGCGTTACGGCGCTTGGTCGTGTAGAGATGCAGGCGGTTAAACGTGCGGGTTGCACGTTTCATGACATCACCGCGGCAACGGGGTGTCACATGGACGCATATCTCGCCCGTGGTATGACGCTCGGCTGCGGTGATGGCATCGGCAATGCGCCGCTGACCCTCACTGGGGATGAAATCGGCCAGTGCCATGTCTTAGTTACTGGTACCAAAGTCCACCTTGGGAGCCTTGTCGGCACCCTCTTGAGCCTGGAAGTAAGGCTTCTCGCCAAAGTTGAAGATGCTGGCGATGATGTTGGTGGGGAAGGTGCGACGGGTGGTGTTATACTCCCTAGCCACCTCGTTGAACTTGTTGCGCTCAACGGCAATGCGGTTTTCTGTACCCTCCAACTGGTTCTGCAACTCCAGGAAGTTCTGATTGGCCTTCAAGTCGGGATAGGACTCGCTCACAGCGATGAGTCGGCTCAATGCGCTGGTTACTTCGCCCTGTGCCTCCTGATATTTCTTCAGGTCTTCGGGGGTCATGTTAGCCGGATCGATGGTCACCTTGGTGGCGTTAGCACGTGCATTGATCACGTTCTCAAGGGTCTCTGACTCATGCTTGGCATAACCCTTGACGGTCTCTACCAGGTTAGGGATAAGGTCAGCACGGCGCTGATACACATTCTCTACCTGTGCCCAAGCGGTTTCTACATTCTCTTGTTGTTTCACGAGACCGTTATAGCCGTTCTTTACCCAGCCAAACAAAGCGAGGGCGATCACGCCCAGGACAATCAGTCCAATACATCCTTTTTTCATAGTTTCTTTATTTTTAATATGAATAGTGTTTTCTAATTGATTACAAAACGCAAATTTACACATAACCTTGTAAACTACTGCAAGACTCATGCCAGTTTTTTCACCATATCGTCCAATTTTGTGCTTTTTGACCTGGTTGGAGAGTCCTTAAAAAACAACAACTGCCTGTAGGAACTGCAGCTATGATTTGCCCAACTGACTTTTTTGTAGTACTTTCGCCACGGCAAACCAGTGACGGTCTTAACTGCAGATGAAAAAAACGCTTGACAACATAGCATTTTGGACGATTTACGGGATTTGGTACCTGTTATCGCTGCTGCCCATGTGGCTGCACTACCTGTTCAGCGACATCCTGTATCTGATCGTCGCCCATGTGTTGAGATACCGCCACCGCGTGGTGTGGAAAAACCTGAGCACCTCCTACCCCGACAAGAGCGAGCAGGAATTGAAGAAATTGCAACGGCAGTTCTACCGCCATATGTGCGACCTCGTCGCCGAGACGATAAAGTATACCACCATCAGTGACAAGAACATCATGCGTCGCATGACCTTCAAGGGCAGCGAACAGGTCGCCGAGATCCTGAACGGTGGGCAGTCGGTGGCCCTGCTGCTTGGTCACTACGGCAACTGGGAATGGGTGTCCTCTCTCGTGTTGTGGTTGCGGCCTCTGGTTAATGAAAATGTGATAATGGGGCAAATATACCACCCGCTCGAGAACAAGGTCTTTAACCGCGTGGTGCTGAAGACACGGGGGCGCATGGGGTCGGACAGTGTCGCCAAGAACGATACCCTGCGCTGGATTCTGGGCAACAAGCGCGACGGCCACCCCACCATTCTGGGTTATATTAACGACCAGGTGCCCAAGTGGGAGAATATCCACCATTGGCTCACGTTCCTCAACCATAAGGACACACCCGTGTTTACCGGTATCGAGCGTATTGTCCACTCCCAGAACCAGGCAGCCGTATATGTTGATGTAAAGCATGTGGGACGCGGGCGCTATGAGTGTGAGTACCACGTCATCACATGCCACCCCGAGCAAATGGGCGAGTTTGAATTGACCAACATCTACTTCCAGCGCATGGAGCAGACCATCAACCGCGCTCCCCAGTACTGGCTCTGGAGCCACAACAGGTGGAAACGCACACGCGAGGAGTTTGATCGCCGTTTCAAGGTCGTGCGCGGACGTGTAGTGGAGAAATCCCCCGATGAAACATGAGGATGATTTGCTCATTCAAGGAAAAACTCCTACCTTTGCACCAAATAAAAGACTAATTAACTTACAACTTAAAACTGAAAGAATCATGAACCGACTTTCGGACCGACTTAACGCACTGGCACCTAGTGCCACCCTAGCCATGTCACAAAAGAGCAGCGAGCTGCGCGCTCAGGGCGTGGACGTGATCAACCTCTCGGTGGGCGAGCCCGACTTTTTCACCCCCGACCACATCAAGGCCGCTGCCAAACAGGCCGTTGACGACAACTTCTCGTTCTACTCACCCGTTCCCGGCTATCTGTCACTGCGACAGGCCGTATGCGAGAAACTGCGCCGCGAGAATGGCTTGGAATATACCCCCGACCAGATCGTCATTGGAAACGGTGCCAAGCACGAACTGTGCAACGCCATCATGGCCCTCATCAATCCGGGCGATGAAGTCATCATCCCCACCCCGGCATGGGTAAGCTATGTGCAGATGGTCAACCTCACGGGCGGCAAGAGCGTGCTCCTGCCCTCGAGCATGGAAAAGAACTTTAAGGTGACCGCCGCCGAACTCGAGGCCGTCATTACCGATAAAACCCGACTCATCATCATCTGCTCACCCAGCAACCCCAGCGGCGCCATCTACAGCCGCGACGAGCTGCAGGCCATTGCCCAGATGCTTGAACGTCACCCCCAAGTGATGGTCATCGCCGATGAGATCTATGAGCACATTAATTATGTGGGCCACCACGAGTCGCTCGCACAGTTTGGTGCCATCAAGGAGCAGGTGGTTATCGTTAACGGTGTGTCCAAGTCCTATGCCATGACGGGCTACCGCATCGGTTACATCGCTGCACCGCTTTGGGTCGCTAAGGCTGTGACCAAACTGCAAGGCCAGTACACCAGCGGCGTTTCGTCCATCGCCCAAAAGGCTGCCGAAGTGGCTTATAACGGACCGCAAGACTGCGTCGAGGAGATGCGCGTCGCCTTCCAGCGCCGTCGTGACCTCATCGTGGGCCTCTTGCAACAGATTCCCGGTTTTGAGCTGAACATGCCCGAAGGTGCCTTCTATGCCTTCCCCAAGGTTCAGGCCTATTACGGCAAGCGTTGTGGCGACACCGTCATCAACGATGATAACGACCTCGCCCTCTACTTGCTCAACGAGGCTCACGTCGCCACCGTGGCCGGTAGCGCCTTCTGCTGCCCGGGTTACATCCGTCTGAGTTACGCCACCAGTGACGAGAACCTGCGCGAGGCCGCTAAGCGCATTGCTGCTGCCCTCGCTAAGCTCGCATAAGACATATTTACATACATCATCAAGCTGCCCGCCATGAGTCAATCATGACGGGCAGTTTGATTAATAGCGTGATGTCACTCGCTTACTTCACGAGAATCTTCTTGCCGTTGTGGATGTAGATGCCAGGAGCGGTGGGAGCCTCACTGGGAAGACCCATGAGGTTGTAGTACAGATTGTTGCCCTGGGTTGCACTGATTTCCTCAATGGCACTTGGAGTTTCCTGGTGAGCGGGCATGAAGATAACAAGACCCTTGCTGGGATCGTCTACCTGATGGTAGATGACTTGCTCGATACTCTCCTCGTCCTGAACGGCCACGTTCCAGGTATTGCCCTGGGCATAAATGGTAGCGGTGCCATTGTTATACAGGTCACAATAGGTGCCGTCAAATCCGTTGTTCAAGAAGGTGTTGTTACCGGGGTTGTAATCCTCAGCCTCAGGATCCTCGACCTTACCCAGGTTGATGTTGGGCGCTCCACTGGGAACGGTGATGCCCCACAGGCCACCTTCCATCCAGTTACCCTCAATATAAATGTTGCTGCTACTGCTGCTGTCATAGATGCTGATGCAGCTGCCGCCGTTATTGGGGTTGGTCTCGTAGTGGTTGTCAACCATCGTATTGTTGAGGATGAAAGCATCTACCGAACCGATGGTGGTGATACCGTAGCGGTTGTCGGCGATGTAGTTGTTCTTGACGATGTTGGTGCCCGTGTGGCCCAATCCCACCATGTTGCTCAGGCCGATACCGCCCGACATGGTGAACTGACCGCCAATGACATCGTTGTCCTCGATAAGCACATCATAAGCGCCACCCACGGTCAAGTTGATTTGGGGCTTGTTGCGGTTGGAGGTGGTGTTGTGCCAGAACAAACAGTTGCGGATAATGATGCCAATAGGAGTGTTAGCACCATTGCCGATAGCGTTGACAGTGTTCTCGATGAAATAGCAGTTCTCAACGATGTTGTTGTCACATGAAGCGTTGAATGCCAAGGCACCCGAGCTGTTCATCTTGCCGTTGTACAGGATAAAGGTGCAATTGTCGGCATGCAGGCTGCTATTCAGGCCACCGAAGGTCACGCCCACATACTCAAAAGTCACATTCTTCAACTCGGCATTGCCATTCTCGCCCAGCATCCAAAAACCCTTGGGGTTGGAGCCCTCGACATCGCGGGTAACGACGGCCGTGTCGGCAGGAGCAAAGTCAGCGTTACCATCAATGGTGATGCGTACGCCGTTAGCCATCTTGATAACGGCATTGTTGTCCATTTGCAGCACGTCGCCCTCGCTGATGGTAAAGTCAGCGGCAACGAGATAGGAACCATCGTCCTGCATCGTCACGCCCGTACCCTCAATCTGGCTGAGCGAGTTAAAAGTGTACACGTTGCCCGTGCCGTCGCTGACGAACTCCTGGGCCATTGCTCCGGCTGCCATAGCTGCCATGAGCATCAATGCGTAGATTTTTTTCATAAAAAATAGTTGTTTTAGATAATTTGTTGAATAGAAATGATTAGCCATGAAACCATTAAGAAACAAGGCCCATGGCATTGCAAAAATAGTACTTTTTTAGCTATTGAATGAGCACATTATCATTTTAATTGAAAAAAATAGTACAGTAGGCCATAAGTATGCGGCATTTTTTATAATTTTGTCACCAAATTATTCATCTCTAAAAAACGATTTTTCCATGGATTATGGCATAATTAACATTCTGGCCTTACTGGGTTCAGTGTGTTTGTTCCTGTACGGAATGAAGATCATGAGTGAAGGCTTGCAGAAATCAGCCGGTAAACGACTGCGTTCTATCCTCGCCTGGATGACCAAGAACCGCTTTCTTGCCGTTGTCACTGGTGTCATCATCACAGCCTTGATTCAGAGTTCATCGGCCTCGGTGTCGATGGTGGTCAGCTTTGTCAACGCGGGCTTGATGCCACTGGAACAGTCGTTGGCAGTGAGCTTTGGTGCCGCGTTGGGTACAACGTTCACCGAGTGGATTATCGCCATCTTTGGCTTCAAGGTCAAGTTATCGGCATTCCTGTTACCCTTGCTGGCCTTTGCCGTCCCAATGCTGTTCATGAAACGCAGCAACTACAAGAACATCGGTGAGTTGCTCATCGGTTTTGTGTTCTTGTTCATGGGTCTCGACGCCATCAGTGCCAATGTGCCTGACCTTTCCAAGTCGCCCGAGGTGTTTGCCTCGCTGCAGCAGTATACCTCGATGGGCTTCCTGTCCATCCTGTTCTTCACGCTGGTGGGTTGGATCGTGACCATGGTTATCCAGTCGAGTGCGGCGACCTTTGCCATCGTGCTCATCATGGCGGCTAAGGGCTGGATCTCGTTTGACATCGCCTGCGCCATGGTGCTGGGCGCCAGCATCGGTACCAGTATCACGCCATTGCTGGCATCGCTGGGCGGTAACGCCGAGGCCAAGAAAGCGGCCTTGGGCCACGCATTGTTCAACCTGTTTGGCGCCATCTGGGTGCTGATTATCTTCCATCCGTTTGTGTCGATGGTGACCTGGGTGGTTAAGGACTTATTCCACTTGGGTGACCCCCTGGCATTATATAATAGTGTGAAAGCTGGAGCCAGTGTCGAAGAAGGAGCGTTGATGCAGGAACAGGTGGCTATGTCAATCGGCATGACCATGTTCCACACCATCTTCAAGCTGTGCAACCTATTGATCATGATTTGGTTCACCAAGCTTTACACCAAGTTGCTCAACGTCCTTGTCAAGAGCCGCAAGAAGGAGGACGAGGAATTCCAGTTGAAGTATATCCAGGGTGGTCTTATGAGTGCCAGTGAGTTGAATATTGCTCAGGCTGAGCGGGAGATTGTTGTGTTTGCTGAGCGCGTTGAGCGTATGTTGGGTATGGTCAAGAGCCTGGTACACACCAAGACCGGCACACCCGATTTCAACAAGATCTTCGCACGCATCGAGAAATATGAGGATATCACCGACAGGATGGAATTTGAGATCGGCAGCTACTTGAATAAGGTGCTTGACGGTCGCCTGAGTAGCAGGGCTAAAATCCGAGTTGCCAGTCTATTGAGTATCATCAGTGAGCTCGAGAGCGTGGGCGACAGCTGCAACAACATCGCCAAGGCTCTCGTGCGCAAAGAGGAGGCCGACGCCCACTTCAACGAGTACAACTATGCCAACATCGATGTGATGCTCAAGCTCGTGAGCGAGGGCATGACCAATATGCTCGCCGTCCTGAGCGACCTGGATAACGTCACTCCCGAGGATTTGATGCGCAACTACAACAAGGAGCGCGAGATCAACAACTTCCGCAACCAGTGCCGCACCGAGAATATCGAGAACGTCAACCAGAAGAAGTATCCCTACAAGGCGGGTATCTTCTACATGGATATCGTCTGCGAGGCCGAGAAGGTGGGCGACTTTATCGTCAATGTCATCGACGACATCGAGGACATCATGCGTAGCAACGTTGCCCCGGGTAGCGGCATAACCATTGGTGAGCTGAATCCCGAGAAGACCGCAAAGCCCACCGCCTAATATAAGGGCGATGATGATTCTGCCTGAATCTTTTATACAACAACTTCAAGGACTAGTCCCCACAGAGTGGGAGGCACTGGTGGATGCCATCACATCCACCGAGCCTAGCGTGGCCGTGCGCGTCAACGATGCGCGCGGCGCGACGGTACCCAATGGAACCCGCCAGGTGCCCTGGTGCAATCATGGCTTTTATTTGAATGACCGTCCTGCCTTCACATTTGACCCCGACTGGCATGCGGGACAATACTATGTGCAGGATGCATCGTCAATGTTTATCAGCCACGTGATCAAGCACTTTATCCATGAGCCGGTACGCTATCTAGACCTGTGTGCCGCTCCTGGTGGAAAGACTACAGCGGCCCTTCAAGCCTTACCCGCGGGGTCGCTGGTCGTTGCCAACGAGATTGTGCCGCCCCGAGCCCGTGTGTTGGCCGACAACATCATCCGTTGGGGCAATCCCCATTGCGTGGTGACAAGCAACGCGCCCGTCCATTATGGGAAATTGACGCATTTCTTTGACGTCATCGCGACCGACGTGCCGTGCAGCGGCGAGGGCATGATGCGCAAGGACGACGAAGCGGTGGCCCAATGGTCACCCCAACTGGTCGATCAGTGCGCCGAGCGCCAGCGCGGCATCCTCTCCGATGCGTGGAACGCCCTACGCCCTGGTGGACTGCTCATCTACAGCACCTGCACCTACAACCGCCAGGAAAATGAGGAAATCGCCGATTTCATCGTCAATGAATTGGGTGCTACCTCTCTTGAAGTACCCGTTGAGCCGTCGTGGAACATTCATCCGGCCATCGGCAGTGATTGCCACTGCTATCGCTTCATGCCGCATCGTGTAGACGGCGAAGGACTCTTTATGGCCGCATTCCGCAAGGATGGTAATGCCCCACGCCAGGATATCCGCATCAAGGGAAAAAACACGAAAAAATGCGATGAAATCGGGAAAAATTGGCTCGATAGCCCCGATGATTTCGCCATAGAACCACAGGGAAACCTTTATGTCGCCACTCCCATGGAATGGCGTAACGAGATTTCAGCCTTGCGCGCTTCGCTCAACGTACTGCATGCTGGCTTGGAACTAGCCACCGTCATGGGGCGCAAAACCATGCCCCACCATGCCCTGGCGATGTCATCGGCAAGAGCTGGCGAGGCATTTCCCGTCTGCGAGGTGGATTATTCAACGGCTCTGCACTACCTGCGTGGCGAGAGCATCGCTGTTGACGGTCCTCGCGGCTATGTCCTCATTGCCCATGAGGGTGCCGTGCTTGGCTTTGCCAACAATCTGGGCAACCGCGCCAATAATCTCTACCCCAAATCCCAACGCATCCTCAGCACCCACCTGCCCGACTCTAAACCCCAAGTGTTATAAGAAACGCTCACCCAACTATGGATGAGCGCTCCTATCACTAAATGAATCAGCTGTTTAACGTGAGTTCGATGAATTTGTCGTTTGTCGATCAGGGTGTTAGCTACACCCCCTCTTGGATAAGAGGGGGTGCCGCGGGAGCGGCGGGGGCGTTGATACTATCTAATATATAATTTGAGGACAAATCATACTCCTCCGGCGCTTCGCGCCACCTCCCCTATCTTAGGGGAGGAGTTGATAGACAGCACTTTATTTTTCATCGAATTCGCGCTGTTTATAGGTTCAGGTAACCTTTCAATGCTTCGACATATTCCTCGAAGGCCTTGCGGCCCTGGTCAGTGACCTGACACGTCGTGCGGGTCTTCTTACCGGCAAACCCTTTGGTGACGGTAATATAACCGGCGGTGGAGAGTTTGTCGAGCTGCACACTCAGGTTCCCGGCGGTGGACTCGGTCTGCTCCTTGAGGTAGACAAAGTCGGCCTCGTCCACGTTCATCAGGATGGACATCACCGCCAGCCGCAGCTGGGAGTGAAGGATGGGATCCAACTCTTTCATCGCTGCAGCTTGGCTTTATGGTTAATGATGTGGCCAGGGATAATCATCATGCAGATGAACGCAATGATGAACAACGGCAGAATCATGTTGGCATACAAGGGAACCTCAGCAGCAATGCAGCATACAATGAAGATGCCACATGCCAGACCGATAGCACCGCCAGCCACCAGCGACTTCTCCTTGATGACAATGCCCTGTGCCATCTCGGCCATCGGCACGATAATGAGTGCGAAAGCAAACATCATCTTCCAGGCATCGTAGCCCTTCAGCAAACTGAATCCCAAGCAGAACAGCGTTGCAACGAAGGCCGATACACCTACAATGGTCCAAATCTGCGAAGTGAGTTTATCGGAATAACTCTTCACACCAGATTTAACCCGTTGCTTCTTATCCATGATGGGAGTGGCAATACCACCGATAACACCGATGGCGAACCACAACCAGTTCCATGCTGGATTGTGAGTTTTCACTAACAAAATCCATACCAAGGCTGCAACTACTACCGACAGGTAACCCCACATCAGCATGATGTTGCCGTCGCCCACATAGCGCTCACGGGTGCGCTGAATCATCGCGGTAATCAATTCGAGACTCTCTTTCTCGGTCATTTTCTTGTCTTCCATAACTTGAATTGTTTTTAAATTTGGTTATAAAGCGGTTTAAAATATAAACTAAAACTCTCCGAAAAAAGAACAGCACTCGCGATTACCGTTCTTAATTTCACGTTGCAAAGATAAAGCGGTTTATTTTATAAACCAAATTTTAGACCAATATTTAACCTTTATTAACATATTTTCCCTCCATATCGCCTATTCTTCAATCTTGTTATCTATATGTAGGGCCTCGCCTTGGCGTGGCCAGTACCCTGAACATTTACCTCTATAGCGGCCACGCCAAGGCGAGGCCCTACTTTCCTAACGGTACTTTTTGCGGACACCAATAATAAAGTTTAGTGGCTAGAGAACACCTTCTAGCCACTAAACTTTAAACGCTAAACTTCATGCGGTCTGAGCCGCGTGAATAGATTACCCTACTTGGCAACCAGGCTTGACGGGACCTGTCGGGCCGATGACCACGAGGCGGCCACCAGCGTCCTCAGCACTTAGGATCATACCCTGGCTCTCAATGCCCTTGAGTTTGCGGGGCGGGAAGTTGGCGATGAAGCACACCTGCTTACCCACCAAGTCTTCGGGCTCATACCACTTGGCGATGCCGCTGATGATGGTACGTCCAGCCATGCCATCGTCGATCGTGAACTTCAACAGTTTGTCGGCCTTTTTCACCTTCTCGCATTCGAGGACGGTGCCCACACGGATGTCGAGCTTGGCAAAGTCGTCGATAGAGCAAGAGGTGGTGACGGGCTTGGGCTTGAAGTTATTAATGATGTTCTCCTGCTTGATGCGCTCCAAACGCTGAATCTGAGCATCGATGACGCTGTCCTCGATCTTCTCGAACAACAGCACGGGTTGCTCTAACTGAAGTCCAACGGGCAGGATATCAATGTCGCCCAGGCGGTTCCAATCGACCCTGTCCATACAGAGCATGCTACGCAGTCTTGCCGCACTGAAGGGCAGGAAAGGCTCGAAGGCGATAGAGAGGTTGGCGGAGATCTGCAGGGCCAGGTTCATGATGGTCTGCACACGTGCCATGTCGGTCTTGGCCAATTTCCAAGGCTCGGTGTCGGCGAGGTACTTGTTGCCGCAGCGTGCCAAGTCCATTGCATCCTTGAGGGCCTCACGGAAGTGGAAGTGCTCGATGTGGTCACTCAGCACGGCTTTCACGTTCTTGAACTCCTCGATGGCAGCACGGTCCACGTCGGTGAGTTCGCCGGCCTGGGGCACGATGCCCTCACAGAACTTGTGTGTCAGCACCAGGGCACGGTTCACAAAATTGCCCAGGATAGCCACCAACTCGTTGTTGTTGCGAGCCTGGAAATCCTTCCATGTGAAGTCGTTATCCTTAGTCTCAGGAGCATTAGCAGTGAGCACATAGCGCAGCACGTCCTGCTTGCCCGGGAAGTCCTTGAGATACTCATGCAGCCAAACCGCCCAGTTGCGGCTGGTTGAAATCTTATCGCCCTCGAGGTTCAAGAACTCGTTGGCAGGCACATTGTCGGGCATTACATAGTCGCCATGGGCCTTCATCATCGTGGGGAAGATGATGCAGTGGAACACGATGTTGTCCTTGCCGATGAAATGAATCAGGCGCGTATCCTGCTGCTGCCACCATTGTTGCCACGTGCCCCAACGATCGGGCTGGGCATCGCACAACTCCTTGGTGTTGCTGATATAGCCGATAGGAGCGTCGAACCATACATAGAGCACCTTGCCCTCGGCACCCTCAACAGGCACGGGGATACCCCAGTCCAGGTCACGGGTCATGGCACGGGGCTGCAGGCCGTTGTCAAGCCATGACTTGCACTGACCATAGACATTGGAGCGCCACTCCTGATGACCCTCGAGAATCCACTCCTTGAGCCATCCTTCATACTCATTGAGAGGCAGGAACCAGTTAGTCGTATCCTTGAGAACAAGGGGATGGTCACTATCCTTAGCATGCGGATTGATGAGCTCAGTGGGGTCCAGGTCACGGCCGCATCCGTCCTCACACTGGTTCCCCTTGGCGGCGGGATGGTGGCAATAGGGGCACTCACCCTCCACGTCGCGGTCGGTAAGGAACTTGCCGTCCTGCTCGTCATAGAACTGCTTGGTGGTCTTCTCGATGAGTTTGCCATCATCATAGAGTTTGCGGAAAAACTCAGCGGCAAACTGATGATGCGTTTTGGAGGTAGTGCGGCTATATATATCGTATGAGATGCCGAATTCATCAAACGAATCCCTGATTAACTCGTGATAACGATCTACAACCTGCTGGGGGGTAATACCCTCCTTGCGGGCGCGCTGTGTCACGGGAACACCATGCTCATCACTGCCACCCACAAAAAGCACGTTCTCGCCCTGCAGGCGCAGGTAACGCACATAGATGTCGGCGGGAACATAAACGCCAGCCAGGTGGCCGATGTGAACAGGACCATTAGCATAGGGCAACGCCGTTGTTACTAGCGTGCGCGCAAATTTCTTTTCTTTCTCCATTTTATTGTGATTTTAATCTTAATTGTCATCGTTGAGCCTGCAAAGTTACTAAAAAGATTGCACATTGTAATGCTAATCAATAAAGTAGGTGACTAAACCTACATTTTTTATTATTTAAGGCGTCGATTGCAGCGTTTTTGAGCCTTTTGTCAATGATTTTACCGATTTTGGGTAGTTTTTCATTGTCATGTCAAGAAAAATTGGTAATATTGCTTGCTGAAACTAATTTAATCTCTCCAAATGATATGAACAACAACTATGATCCAAGGGCTATTGCCCAAACTATTGATGTCGATGAACTGTATGACTTGGACATCACAATCGCCAAGTTTATCTTACCCCGCCTGATAGCGTATAAGCAGCACTGTGAGCGCACTCCCCGCATGACGATGACCCGCGAGGAATGGGATGAAATCCTTGACAAGATGATATATGCCTTTGAGCGTATCGCTTGCCAAACCGAGGAAGACACCCCCGAGTACAAGGCCTACATCAAGGCTATCTGGAACAACGAGGAAGACCTGACAGACCTCAAGCGTGCAGCCAAGGCCTCGCTCAAACCCATCAGTGAAGGTCTGTCGCTCTACCACAAGTACTATCGCAACCTGTGGTGGTGATTTACTAGGTTAAAGGTTAGATAAAGGTTACAGGTTAGAGGTTAAAGGTTAAAGAATGGCTAGCACCTAACACCTAAAGCCCAATAGCTAGCACCTAAAGCCTAAAACCTAAAACCTAAAATGCAATTTCAAGACTTGATGTCCGTTATTAAAGAAAAAACAGGAAATTGACGATGAAACGGACGATTTTATTGCTCATGGCCATGTTGTTGCTGGCTCCCGCAGCCATGCGAGCCCAGGACAACGAGTCGCTTTATAGCGGCTGGGGTGCCGGTGTGCAGCTAGGAGCTGGTGGAATGGTACCGACAGGGTCGCTTGCCGATGACCTCAAGGGTTGCGCCTTTTTCACTGGAGGCCTCACTGTGGAGTATAACCGAGTACGTCTCAAGATAGACCTCACCTATAGCCAACCCTCGTTCAAGAACGAAAACCCCTACGCCGTCTATGACGACCAGGGCCGCAACCTGCAGCTTAATGGCACAGCAAGCACGACCTCACTCGGCATGAGCTGCCAGCTGGGATACACCGTGTGGCAAAGCGGCAGGTTCAGGGTCACTCCCTGTGTGGGCGTGAACTTCAACCGCCTCAACTGGGACATCAACCACATCAAGTGGGAAGCCGACGAGCAAGGCGAGGTTAAGCCTCTCATCGATGATGTGACCGACGTGCACGAGAATACCACAGGCTTGACCGCCAGCGTGGACTTCGACATCAGGCTCGGAGGCAAGTTTGTCGACATCGGTAGCGGTAAAAGCCACTACACGTCAACGGTGCGCGTCACCCCGTTCATTACCCACGCCGGCTACAGCAACCTGTCACCATCGGTCAAGGGTAACTGGATAGGTCTCGCCGTCAGCTATACGGGCTTTTTCCGCCTCATTTCCCGATGATTGGAAATTTATTGGCATCGGGTTTGCACAATTTTTTCATAAAATTTGCGGCGCCTCAACCATCAAAATAAACTTCATGGTCTTCGGCTTGCACAATTTTTAACAAAGATTTCTTGCTAGGATTCATTTCTTTATTCTATCTTCGCCGCCAAGAAATGAAACGGTTTTTCCTCATATTGGCTATTGCCGTGGTAATGACGGCTTTAACGGACGCTAAAGCGTACGCAGCTCCTGCTGTGGAGGATCCGCTCGATAACATCGAGCTGCCATCGGTGCTGCAAAAGACCTTTGCCGGCTACTATCATTTCATCGAACCTTCGACGGGCGACACGCTCGCCATGGTTGTCTTCAATCCCATTATCATCTATCCTCGCGAGCGTTTCCGCAACAAGGCTGAAGAGAAGCTGTACTGGAAGACCGTGCGCGACGTGAAGAAGACCCTACCCTATGCCAAACTCATCAGTTCCACATTGCTGGAAACCTATGAGTATATTGACACCTACCAGACACAAAAGCAAAAACAGGCCTACCTCAAGCGCTTTGAGAAAGAACTGTTCAACCAATACAAGCCTCAGATGAAGAAGATGACCAAAAGCCAAGGCAAAATGCTCATCAAACTCATCAATCGCGAGACCAACCAGAGCAGCTATAGCATCCTCAAGGCCTTCTTGGGCACTTTTAGGGCTGGATTTTGGCAGACCTTCAGCAAATTCTTCGGCGCTAGCCTCAAGGCCGGTTACCATCCCAACAAGGACAAGCAGGACGCAATGATCGAGCGCATCTGCATCCGCGTCGAGCAAGGCGCATTGTAGCCTATTATCGCTCCCCCATCAAGGAAATAATAAATAACAATATAAAATAAGTGGCAGTGGGCATTGGCCCGCCGCCACTTACTAGTTTGATGGTTCAGTTAATGGTTTAGAGGTATTATCCTTAAGCTTATCCCAGTCGTTTCAGCTTCACGGTGAAGTGGCGCATCAGCGGGGCTTCCCACTCGATAGCCACACCACGGGTGATCTCATCACGACGATCATAGACGTTCTTCAATGCAGCGGCAATCACGTTCATGTGGTTGTCGGTGTAAACGCGGCGAGCGATACACAGACGCAGCAGGTCGAGACCGCCAAAACGGTTCTCGCGGGTCACGGGGTCACGGTCGGCCAGGATGTAGCCAATCTCACAACCACGGATACCAGCCTCGAGATACAATTCGCAGGTCAGGGTCTGAGCGGGGAATTCTTCCTTGGGCACGTTGCACAGCACCTTGTCGGCATCGATAAACAGAGCGTGGCCACCAACGGGACGCTGGTAAGGAATGCCATACTCGTCAAGCTTCTTGGCCAGATACTGTACCTGGTGGATGCGGGTCTCGAGCATCTCAAACTCGGTGTTCTCGTCAAGACCTACGGCCAGAGCATTCAGGTCGCGACCGTTCATACCACCATAGGTGATAAAGCCCTCAAAGGGGATGCAGAACAGCTTAGCGCCTTCATACCAATCCTGGTTGTTGGTAGCAATGAAACCACCCATGTTCACAACACCATCCTTCTTGGCCGACATCGTCATAGCGTCAACATAGGAGTACATCTCACGGGCAATCTCCTTAATGGTCTTGTCGGCATAGCCTTCCTCGCGGGTCTTGATGAAGTAGGAGTTCTCGGCAAAGCGAGCGCTGTCCATCACTACGGGCACACCATACTTGTGGCACAGTTCGCAGGTCTCCTTGATATTCTTCATCGATACGGGCTGACCACCAACGGTGTTGTTGGTTACGGTAAGTACCATGAAGGGGACGTTACCCTTGTTCTCGGTAAGCACCTTCTCCAGCTTCTCCAGCGAAACGTTGCCCTTGAAGGGAATTTCGAGCTGAGTGTCCTTAGCCTCGTCGATGGTGACGTCGATGGCCTTAGCCTTGCGGGCCTCGATGTGGCCCTTAGTGGTGTCGAAGTGAGCGTTACCGGGGATAACGTTGCCTTCTTTTACCAGATAGGAGAACAGCACGTTCTCAGCAGCACGACCCTGATGGGTGGGGATGACATACTTGAAGCCAAAGATGCGTTGTACAACACTCTCAAACTTATAGAATGAAGTAGCGCCAGCATAGCTCTCATCACCCAACATCATCTCAGCCCACTGACGGTCACTCATCGCGCCAGTACCCGAGTCGGTCAAGCAATCGATATAAACCTGCTCAGCCTTGAGCATGAAAACGTTGTTGTGAGCTTCCTTGAGCCACTGTTCACGCTCGGCACGGGTGCTCTTGCGAAGCGGCTCGATCATCTTGATTTTCCAAGATTCAGCAAATGGTAATTCCATTGATTATCAAATATTTAGGTTAAACTTTTTTACAATATTTTCTAAAAAATTGAACTCCCAAAAAGGTAATTATATTCAATTTTTATGCAAAGTTACGGCAACTTGGCGAACTGACAAAAAAACTGGCTGTTTTTTTGCCTCATTACTGTTTTTTAACATTTTTGGATTCATTGAGCATATATACAATCCATGGTTCCCTAGCTTCACAAGAGAAAACATGATATCGTATTAACTTATCGTGAGAAAGGTTAACAATAAAGGTTCAGTCTTAAGAAACTGAACCTTCTAATATTATATTTTATATATAATGTGAAACGAAGCTTACTGCTGGCTCGTGAGATACTCCACTAGACGGGCAACGGCACGGCCACGGTGGCTGATGCGGTTCTTGTCCTGCGGTGACATCTGGGCAAAGGTGCTACCATCACCCTCAAGGGGTTTGAAAATGCTATCATAGCCAAAGCCGCCAGTTCCATGGCGCTCAGTAAGAATTACACCCTCGACCTGTCCCTCGAACATGTGCAACTCATCGCCTTGCAATAGGGCGATTGCGGTGCGGAAACGAGCGGTACGGTCAGTGACACCCTGTAATTTACTCAACACCTTGTCAATGTTGGCTTCACTGTCATGGCCAGGACCAGCAAAACGTGCCGAATAAACACCTGGTTCGCCTCCCAAAGCGTCAATTTCCAGGCCAGTATCATCGCTGAAACAGTCATAGCCATAATGCTCCTTGACATATTGGGCCTTCATCTTGGCATTATCCTCAATCACATCGGCAGTCTCGGGAATATCCTCATGGCAGCCAATATCGGCAAGTCCAAGAATTTCATAACGGTCACCCAGCATCTGCCTGAGTTCCTGCAACTTGTGTGCATTATTGGTCGCAAAGACAATCTTCTTCATCACATTATTAATCAATAGGACCTATAAGTCTTATAGGACTTATAAGTCCTATATTGAAAACATTACACTACAACGTTAACAATCTTGTTGGGAACGACAATGACCTTCTTAGGCTGCTTGCCGTCAAGCCAACGTTCGGCACCGGCATCAGCCAGAGCGATACGCTGCACCTCATCTTGTGCGGTACCGGCTGCCACCTCGATGTTGTAACGGGGCTTGCCGTTGAACAGCACGGTGTATTTCACTGTCGATTCCTTGAGATAATCCTCGTTCCAAGTGGGCCACTGCGCATCACACACGGTGGTATCATGACCAAGCACATGCCACAATTCCTCGGCAATGTGCGGTGCAAAAGGCGCGAGCAGCACTACCAGCGGCTCATAGATGGCACGTGAACGGCACTTCATAGATGTCAATTCATTGACACAGATCATAAATGCTGCTACCGAAGTGTTGTAACTGAAAGTCTCGATGTCACCACTCACTTTCTTAATGAGTTTGTGCAGCGACTTGAGTGCTTCGGCACTGGGCTGCTCATCAACGAGTTGCATGGTGTCACCCTTGAAGAACAATGCCCACAGGCGTTTCAAGAAGCGGTTCACACCATCAATGCCATTGGTATCCCATGGCTTGCTGGCCTCAACAGGACCCAGGAACATCTCATACAAGCGCAGGGTGTCGGCACCATAGTGCTCCACTATGTCATCGGGGTTGACCACGTTAAACATCGATTTGGACATCTTCTCAATCGCCCAGCCGCAGATATATTTGCCATTCTCGAGGATAAACTCAGCATCCTTAAACTCAGGACGCCACTCACGGAACTTCTCGATATCCAGGGCATCGGTATGAACGATGTTCACATCCACATGAATGGGTGTCACATCATAGTCATCCTTGAGATTGAGAGAAACGAATTTATTGGTGTCCTTAATGCGATATACAAAGTTACTGCGACCTTGGATCATACCCTGATTGACCAGTTTACGGAACGGCTCAGCCTCACAAACATAACCATAGTCATAGAGGAATTTGTTCCAAAAACGGCTGTAAATCAAGTGTCCCGTGGCATGCTCGGTACCACCCACATAGAGGTCTACCTGACGCCAATACTCATTGGCTTCGCGCGATACAAGCTCCTTGTCGTTGAGCGGATCCATGTAACGCAGGTAATAGGCTGACGAACCGGCAAAGCCCGGCATAGTGTTCAACTCCAGCGGATGACCATCAGCAGTCACCCAATTCTTGGCACGGCCCAAGGGAGGTTCACCAGTCTCGGTGGGCAAGAACTTGTCCACTTCGGGAAGTTGCAAGGGCAACAGCGACTCGTCGAGGGCTTGAGGCTGATTGTTCTCATCATAATAGATGGGGAACGGCTCGCCCCAGTAGCGCTGGCGACTGAAAATGGCGTCACGCAGACGGTAGTTCACCTTAACGTGGCCGATGCCTGTTTCTTCAATATATTCTTTGGTCTTCGCAATAGCTTCTTTTACCTGGAGGCCATTGAGTTGTAGGCGTTCATTGGACGAATTGGCCATGATACCTTCCTTAGCGTCAAAGCTCTCCTCACTCACGTCGGCACCCTCGATAAGCGGAATGATGGGCAAATCAAAGTGTTTTGCAAAAGCATAGTCACGGCTGTCATGAGCAGGCACCGCCATAATGGCACCAGTACCGTAACCTGCCAATACATAGTCACTTATATATATAGGTATATTCTTGCCAGTGATAGGATTCACGGCATAACTGCCAGTGAATACGCCACTCACTTTCTTCTCAATCATGCGCTCGCGCTCCGTTTTATGCTTTACCTCATCGAGATAAGCGTCAACAGCAGCACGCTGGTCAGCGGTCACCACTTCATCGACGTAGATGCTCTCGGGAGCCAGTACCATGAAAGTCACACCAAAGATGGTGTCGGCACGGGTCGTGAAAATCAACAGACTCTTGTCGCTGTCGGCAACAGGGAAGGTCATTTCGGCACCCTCGCTGTAGCCAATCCAGTTGCGCTGAGTTTCCTTAATGGATTCGGTCCACTCGAGCGTTTCCAAATCACGCAATAAGCGACCAGCGTAAGCCGAAACACGCAAGCACCACTGGCTCATCATCTTCTGTTCTACAGGATAACCGCCTCGAACCGATACACCCTCACTCACCTCGTCGTTAGCCAACACAGTGCCCAACTTGGGACACCAGTTGACCATCGTATTACCCAAATAAGCGATGCGGTAGTTCATCAGCACATCATTTTTCTGTGTTTGAGTCATGTTGTTCCACTCCTCGGCAGTAAATGTGTCTGTACTATTGGTGTGCGCATTACAGCCCTCAGTACCATGATGATTAAAGTGAGCAATCAATTCCTCGATGGGACGTGCTTTATCCAGAGCAGTATCATAGTAGCTCTTGAACATCTGCAAAAATGCCCATTGGGTCCACTTGTAGTACGTTGGGTCACACGTTTTTACCTCGCGATCCCAATCATAGCAAAAACCTATTTTGTCCAACTGCTCGCGATAACGGGCAATGTTCTTGTTGGTGGTAATCTCAGGATGCTGACCCGTTTGGATAGCATACTGCTCAGCGGGAAGACCATAGGCATCATAACCCATGGGATGCAACACGTTAAATCCCTTTAACCGCTTGTAACGGGCATAGATATCACTGGCAATATAGCCTAGAGGATGACCCACGTGCAAACCTGCTCCCGATGGATAAGGAAACATGTCAAGCACATAGAACTTAGGCCTATTCGAGTCGATTTCACATTTGTAGGTGTTATGATCACGCCAATATTGTTGCCACTTTTTCTCTATCTCTTTATAATTATAGTCCATGTTAGTTTTTAGTCCTATTTATATATATGTTGTTAAATAACTTCACTTAATTATACCAAGCTCACGTGAGATATCAAGCATGCGCTGGATGGGTTTTACAGCGCGCTCGGCAATGCGCTTGCTTACCTTGATTTCAGGAGCCATAAACTTAAGCGAATTGTAAAGTTTCTCGAGCGTGATGAGTTTCATATACTCACACTCATTGCATGCACAAGTGCCGTCCTCGGGCGGAGCGGGAATAAACGTCTTCTCGGGACAACGGCGCTGCATCTCAAACAAGATGCCACTCTCGGTGCAAACGATGAATTCCTGGCTCTCATCATCAACGGCAAAATTGAGCAGTGCCTGGGTAGAACCCACCTTATCGGCCATGATGCGCACGGGCTTAGGACACTCGGGATGTACCAGCACCTTAGCTTCAGGATACTCCTTCTTTAACTCGGCAAGTTTAGCGGCACTGAATTTCTCATGCACATGGCAAGCGCCATCCCACAATAGCATCTCACGTCCTGTAATACTATTAATATAATTTCCCAGGTTGCGGTCTGGACCAAAAATGATTTTCTCATCCTCGGGCAGACTGCCTACAATCTCCTTAGCATTAGACGAAGTCACCACCACATCGGTCACCGCCTTGACAGCGGCACTCGTATTTACATAACTGATGACCGTATGATCGGGATGAGCTTTGACAAACTCCTCAAACTTGTCGGCAGGACAGCTGTCAGCGAGTGAGCATCCAGCACTCAGGTCAGGCACGATGACCGTTTTTTCGGGGCATAGGATCTTGGCCGTCTCGCCCATGAAATGTACGCCGCACAGGATGATGACCGGTGCATCTGTTTTCGCTGCCAGCTGAGCCAGCGCTAGGCTATCGCCGATGTGGTCAGCCAACTGCTGTATCTCCTCGCGCTGATAATAATGCGCCATGATTACGGCATTGCGTTCCTTCTTGAGGCGCAATATTTCTTTCTTCAGGTCGATTCCCTCCTCGATAGGCTCATCGACATATCCTTTGTCAAAATTCATTTTATATATTATTTAGTTTTAAGTTTTTTAAAATCTTTAAAATTCAACAATAACAATAATGCCTGTTAATTGTGTTGAAAACTTTTGTCAATAATACTTGGTAAATGCACTTATTAACCGTTTTTGAACTTTACTTATATGTTATTTACAAGCCTAATGACTGGTTAATAGAGCATTCAGTGTATTATTAACAGGGTGTAAACAACCTGCAAAGTTAATAAAATCTTATAGTTAATTGCCATAAAAGATGATGAAAAGCGTGTTTAAATGACAATAAAAAATACATGCAAACTTTTTTGGAAGGTTGAAAAAGAATAATAAGCAGAACAGTTTTTAATTTGTCAAGAGTTTTTTATTGTTTTTTTTCAAGTAGTTTTCAACATCAGTTGACAGGGTTATCGACAATAAATTTTATATCTTTGCACAGTCATTATATATAAAGTAATATGGCATTAAAGAAAACGATGTTGGAACTGCACCGGGTGGGTGTAGAAGAATATAAGGAAGTCGAGAAACTTCCTGTAACCTTGGTGCTGGATAATGTGCGCAGCGAGATGAACGTGGGATCGGTATTCCGCACGGCCGACGCTTTTCTTATTGAGCGGGTAATCTTATGCGGAATTACGCCACAGCCGCCCAAGGCTGAGATTCATAAGACTGCCCTCGGCGCCGAGGAGTCGGTTTCCTGGCAATATTATCCCACTACTCTTGAAGCTATAGGTCAACTTAAGGATGAAGGTTATCTCATTTGCTCAATCGAGCAGGTACATGACAGCGTGAGTTTAGAACACTTTATTGTTAATCATGGACAAAAGGTGGCAATTGTTTTGGGTAACGAGGTTAAAGGTGTGAGTCAAGAGGTGATTGATGGGAGTGACATGTGTGTTGAAATTCCTCAGGAAGGTACCAAGCACTCGTTGAATATATCGTGTTGTGCTGCTATTATAATGTGGCATACTTATGCCCAACTTAAGCTCTAAAAAAGTTATTAACACCCCCTTCAAACGCGCATTTTTGGGCTAAAATTGACCAAAAATGGGTAAAAATGGGGTATAATTTAGTTAAATATTGAATGTTAAAAGGTGTTGTTTTTAACATTTTAGTTATTTAGTCCATAAAATCATTTTTTAGGCTTATAGGGTATTGTATTTATTTAATATTTAGATGTTTAGACTTAATTTTTGAATGTATCTATAATTTTATTGCAAAATATTGATAAGAAGTTAGAAAAGATAGAAAACATGGGAGTATAGTTAAAACCATTCAATTATTTTGCCCATTTTACAAACTTTTACTATTTTTGCGTACTTGTAATTACATCGATAGCGGCTAATGAAAAGCACGATCGAGACCTTACAACATCAATTTGTGAAGATTTGAAATCATTTCATTAACTATTGTATTATTTAATAAACATCACTATTTTATGAAGAAGCTATTTATGCTGCTGATAGCCATTTGTGCTATCTCATTGGGCATGAGTGCCCAACAAGTAGTGAGGGGACAAGTAACTGACGCTAATGGCGAACCGCTCATTGGCGCCACGATCCAACCCATTGGCGGCGGAAACGGCGCGGCCACCGACGTGAACGGTGAGTTCTCGCTGAATCTTCCGTACAATGTGAAGACCCTCAAGGTTTCGTATGTGGGTTACAACACCCAGGAACTTCCTGTTCAGCCGAACATGGCTATCACGATGAGTGATAGCGGTACCGCTCTGGACGAGGTGATGGTAGTTGCCTATGGTACTGCCAAGAAGACCTCTTACACCGGTTCGGCCGAGGCAGTGAGCAACAAGAAACTGGAGTTGCGTCCTGTGACCGATGCTACCAAGGCCCTCGAGGGTAACGTAGCTGGTATCCAGGTAACTACCAGTTCTGGTCAGCCCGGTTCATCGCCCAATATCCACATCCGTGGTTTTGGCTCTATCAACGCTTACAGCACCCCGTTGTATGTTGTTGATGGTGCTCCCTTTGATGGTGACTTGAACTCCATCAGCCCGTCGGATATCGAGTCGATGACTGTCTTGAAGGACGCAAGTGCTGCTGCTCTGTATGGTGCCCGTGGTGCTAATGGTGTCATCATGATCACCACCAAGAAGGGTGTTGAAGGCCGCAGCAACGTGATGTGGCGTTCTACCTTCGGTTGGACTTCACCTGCAAATAGGCGTTATCAGAACGTGAATCAAACTGAGTATGTACAGCTCGTGTATGAGGCTCTGCGTAACGAGAATATCGATAACGGCATGAGCTGGTCGGACGCTGAGACTGCTGCCCGCAATTCTTTGAGCAGCACCCTTGGTGGTGAGCAGTACAACCCGTTCAAGAACTACAGCTGGGATCAGGTAATTGATCCTGCTACCGGTTATGTTCGCAACGATCTCCAGAGTGCTTGGGACGAGAACTGGTATGACAGTGTATTGCGTGACAACGCTTTCCGTCATGAGCATCAGTTGCAAATCACTGGTGGTAGCGACCATGCCCAGTACCTGATGTCATTGAGCTACCTGAATCAGGATGGTATCTTGAAGACTACGGGCTTTGAGCGCTATACCGGTCGTGCCAACATCAACAGCCAGATTACTGACTGGTTGGCTGCCAACATCAACGCTTCGTTGGCTCACACGATTTCTAACTTCAGTGACTATGATGGTTCCAGCACCAGTAACGTGTGGTACACTGCACAGTTCATCAACCCGCTGTTCCCTGTTTATCTGAAGGATATCAATGGTAATAATGTATATGACAGCGACGGTAACATCCAGTATGACTGGGGTGAATCAACTGCCTATGGTTCACGTCCCGGTTCAATGACTGACTTCTCGTCACTGGGTATGTTGTTGCTTGACAAGGCCGAGACCAAGCGTGATATCGCTGGTTTGCGTACCGGTATCGTTTTGGGTAGTGACCTGGCCAAGTATGGCTGGCGTCAGGGCCTCAAGTTGGCTGTTAACTTCAGCACCGACTACCGCAACAGCAACTATATGCGCTACATGAATGCTCAGCATGGTAACCAGGCTAATGCCGGCGGTTTGATGGAGAAGACCAACAGCCGTATCCAGAGCTACACCTTCAACCAGTTGCTGACTTGGAACCGCACCTTTGGTGATCACACCATCGGCCTGTTGGCTGGTCACGAGTGGTATGCTTACAAGTACAACTATCTGTTGGCTGGTAAGACCAACCTCGTAGAGGGTATCTATGAGTTGCGTCCCGGTACCACCTTGTATGAGGCTGACTCATATAGCCACAATTATCGCATTGAGGGTTGGTTGGGTCGCTTGAACTACAACTATGCTGGCCGCTACTTCTTGGATGCATCAATGCGTCAAGATAAGTCTTCACGCTTCCACCCCGACCACAACAAGGGTTTCTTCTGGTCAGCTGGTCTCAACTGGCGCATCTCGGGTGAGAAGTTCATGCAGAACGTAGGTTGGGTTAACAACCTGTCAGCTCATGTCAGCTATGGTGAGATGGGTAACGATATGCTCGACACTTACTATGCTTGGCAGTCGCTCTATGACCTGTCTTACAGCAATGCTACCAACATTGGTGCAATGATTGCTTCGCTCGAGAACCAGAATGTATCTTGGGAGAAGAACCAGAACTTCAACGTTGGTTTGGACGCTATCCTGTTCGACCACCACTTGCAGTTTGGTATTGAGTTCTACAACAAGTTGACCAAGGACATGTTGCTTAACCGCCCGATGGCACTCTCGACCGGTTTCACCGGCTTCATGGATAACATCGGTGACATGCGCAACCGTGGTATTGAGGCTAATCTCCGCGTGACCCCCATCCGCACTGCCGACTTTGAGTGGAACATCACCGCAATGGCCACCAAGAACAAGAATAAAGTCATCAAGCTGACCAAGGAGGCTCCTGAGCTGATCAGCGGTGTCCGCATCATCAAGGAAGGTCTTCCCTTGAACACCTATTACATGTGCAAGAGCGCAGGTGTAGATCCTTCAAGTGGTGTACCTCTGTACTGGGCATTTGAGAAGGATGAGAATGGCGACATGGTTCCTGGTAGCGAGTATATTACCGACAGCTATTCAGGTGCTGCCAACTGCAAGTACTACCTCGGTAGCCGTGAGCCGGATCTCTATGGTTCACTGGGTACTGACTTAAGCTGGAAGGGCTTAACCCTGAGCGTATTGACTACCTATTCACTGGGTGGCAAGATTTACGACAGCCTCTATGCTAGTGGCATGGACCTGTGGTACCTGAGCTCAACCTGGAACAAGAACATGTTGCGTCGTTGGCAGAAGCCCGGTGACGTAACCGATGTTCCCCGCTCGATGATTGCTGCTTCGATGCTGAACACCGACCGCTATCTGATTGATGCCAGCTACTTTGCTATCAAGAACATCACCTTGTCATATGCACTGCCCATGTCATGGATCAGCAAGCTCGGTATGACCGGTGCCCGTATCTTTGGTTCAGTTGATGACTTGGCTCTCTGGTCACACCTCGATGGTATGAATGTACAGTACAACTTCTCAGGTGGTACCGATTATGCTTATGTTCCCACCAAGACCTACACCGTAGGTATTGAGTTGAACTTTGGTAAGACTTATGCCGCTGCTGCTCCCGCCGTTAACGTCAATGCACTGAACGGTCAGATCAACGACCTGCGCGCTCAGCTCGCTGACGCTCAGGGTGCCGTAGCCGACGCTAACTCTCGTCTGGCTCAGCTGCAGGGTGACCTCGACGCTGCTAACCGCGCTCTTGCTAACTGCAAGAACGACCTGAACGCTGCTAAGAACAAGCCCGCAGCCGTTGTTGACAACAGCAAGCAGTACATGAACGTGCTGGTTCACTTCCCCGTGAACAAGACCGCCGTTACCACCGACCAGCGTCCCAACGTTGAGCGCGTGGCTAACTACCTGAAGAGCCATCCCGAGGCAACCTGCACCATCAAGGGTTATGCATCTCCCGAGGGCAACCAGGAGAACAACATCAAGCTCGCTAACGGCCGTGCCGCCAGCGTGAAGGATATGCTCGTCAAGAAGTATGGTATCGCTGCCAACCGCATCAACGCTGCTGGCCAGGGTATCAGCAACATGTTTGACGAATTGAGCTGGAACCGTGTTTCGATTTGCGAAATCGTAGTGAAGTAATCCCGAGACAAGGTATTAAGAATTATATTCATCATTATTTAAAAAGGATATAAAATGAAAAAGATATTTAAATATTTGTTCATTGGTATGTTTGGTGTGCTCTGCCTGTCTTCATGCTCTAACGACAGTCTGGTGACCGAGCCCACCGACTCCATGTCGGGATCGACCTTCATGAGTGACGCTACCAAGGCCCTCGTGCCCCTGAACGGTATCTATCGCTCGATGTACACTGCCGGTTGGTCCACTACCGGTAACACCCACCAGTGCTTCGGTATCAGTGCTTATAACCTGATGGCCGAGGTGATGGGTGACGACTGCATCATGGGCGCCCAGGGTTCAGGTTGGTTCTGGTTTGACGCTGCCTATAATGTAAAGACCCGCTACACCAGCGGTGCATGGCGCAGCTATGACCTGTGGATGGCCTATTACACCTGGATTGCTAACGCTAACTATATTCTCGCCGCCGAGGAGACCATGGCTGGCTCCAGCGAGGATGTTGGTTACGTGATGGGTCAGGCTTATGCTATCCGTGCTTACAGCTACTTCATGCTGTCACAGATTTTTGCCCGTAACTACACTTATTCCAATGATCCTTGTGTGCCCATCTATAATGAGCCCACGATGACCACCACTACCGGTCAGTCCCGTTCGACCGTTGCTGAGGTTTATGCTCAGATCGACAACGATATCAACAAGGCTGTTGAGTACTTGGCTAAGTCTCCTGCTCAGCGTCATCCCAGCCACATCAGCTATGCTGTAGCTTTGGGCTTGAAGTCGCGCATCGCTCTCGTTGAGGAGAAGTGGCAGGAAGCTTATGATGCTGCTGTTGCTGCTATTGCAGCCAGTGGCAAGTCCATCCAGACTATTGATGCTGCTGCATTTGCTCCCAACAAAGCTAACTTTATCAACTCGGTTGGTCAAGGTAACGTGATGTGGGGTGCCCAGATCGTCAGCGATCAGGCTGGTATGTATGCTTCGTTGATGACCCACATGAGTGGCACAGCACCCTATGGTCAGCGCGCTCCCAAGCAGATGTCGAGCTGGCTGTATGAAAAGATGGGTGTTAACGACTCACGCCGTGCATGGTGGAATCCCGACGAGGCCTACCTGCAGAAGAAATTTGAGTTCTCAAATGTTCAGACTTGGGAAGGTGACTATATTTGGATGCGTGTTGAGGAGATGTACCTCAATGCTGCCGAGGCTGCATGTATGAAGGGCGACGAGGCCAACGCCAAGAAGTACTTGACTGACCTGATGAGCAAGCGTGATCCTAACTACAGCTGCAATAAGAGTGGTACCGCCCTTGGCGCTCTCACTACCGATTTGACTGGTTCACTGCGCGAGGAGATCTTGCTGCAACGCCGCATCGAGCTGTGGGGCGAGGATGGTCGTATCTATACCATCCGCCGCTGCCACCAGGGTTTCGTGCGTCCTTCAGATTACGGTTGGCCCAGTGGTCTGCTGCTTCCCACTCACATTCAGGCTATGCAGGATCCTGCTAGCTACCTGTGGGTACTGACTATTCCTCAGGCCGAGTTTGACGGCAATGAGAACTTGAACTTTGACAGAGACCAGAACCCGATTGGTGACTATCCCGGTCAGTAAAAAATGTTTAATCACATTAAACTAATTGAATATTATGAAATTAGGTAAATATATTTTAGGATTGGCACTTATCGCCGCTAGTCTGACCAGCTGCGATCAGGACAATATCGGTGCCATCTATGAGCCCAAGGTAGCCAACGTCTCGTTCATCTCTGCTGAGCAGAGTGCTACGACCGAGGCCGAGAGCCTTACTGTTCCTGTGGCTATTAGCCGCGCTATGACCAATGGTACATACACTGCTAATGTTACTATCAGCGATGCCTCTGAGGGTGTTACCCTTAGGAGCAACCAGGTAACCTTTGCTGATGGTGAAGGTATGGCCTATGCTATGGTTGAGATGACCAATATGCAGAAGGGTACTAACTACTCTTGCAAGTTGACCCTTTCAGATGCTGATCAGGCTACTGCCAACACAGAGTTTGGTGCCCAGGTAACCACCACCACTGTTAACGTGGTGTGTGACTATAACTGGATTAATATGGGTAATGGTTTCTATAGCTCGCCTGAATGGTGGGAAGAGGAATTCTATGTGCCCATCATGCATGCTGAAGGTACCAATATTTACCGTATGATGGGTCTGTTCCAGGATGGTTACAACATCCAGTTTACCATCAATAGTGACAACACTGTTACTGTTCCTGGACAGCCTTCGTGGGTACACAGCAGTTATGGTGCTGTTTGGCTGGTAGGTGATGCTAATGATACTGCCGATGGCTATGCTGGTACCTATGATGCAGCTAGCAAGAAGGTTACCTTCATCCTGTATCACTATGTACCTGGTGTGGGTGGTTTCGGTACCTTCGTTGATACCCTGACCATGCCGTAATCGACGACAAGTTCTTAACTAGAACATCAATCTAACCGCAAGGGTGGGCGCTCCCGTTGGAGTCGCCCACCCTTCGTAGTATTTTATTAGGGTGTCAGGTAAAAGCTCCATTAGGAGCGGTCAGGGCATAGGCAGGGGTGCAACGAGGCGAAGCCGAGTGCAACCCCTGCAATAGTAGAAAGCACTGGTCTTAGCCCCATCGGGGCGGCAGTAAATAATTGATATGCAATCTGTAGCCACTAACGTGGCTAATATTCTTGTATAGCATTCATTTACAGGGGTTACGCTTTTGCTTTACCCCTGCCTATACCTGTCAGTCCAACGGGCTTAAAATGAGCCTTATGATGTGTGTCAGCCTTATTTAGCGGACGCTTATGGTTACTTGTAGAATGTGATCCAGTTGGTACAGTATTGGGATTTCTTGTCCACGGGGTGGATCTCGTGTACCTTGCCGTCGCTATCGCGCCACCATGAGTGGTTCCAGCCGGCTCCCATGTCCATATAGAGGGCATGGGTCGGTGCGAAGGCCTCGAGCAGGGCGACAAAGCGCTCATAGGTGACCTCGTCGCGGCTATCCACGATGCACAAGCGACCGTCCTTCTCGCACAAAGCGCGGTACTGGTTGACACCATCACGCCACAGGGGGCGGATGCTCTCGCCGTCATGGATGATGATGGCTTGGCCGAAGCCCATGCCACCGGCAGCTGCCACGCTGTCGAGTAATTCGCTGTACTCTCCATTCACAAACTCCCAAGTGGTGTCACCAAACCAGGCGAAGGCACCACTGTTATCCTTGCACTTAGCGCCCTTGTATCGCTTGCCGCCGCTCACGTGGTCGCCGTCGATGTTGCTGTGGTCGAATTCATCGAGCAGCTCGTGGGTAAACGCAGCCTCGGCACAGAAGACGACATTGGTGTCCTGCTGGCTAGGCATCGTGCCGCACACGAGGTCGATTGATGTAAACTGGGGGTAATACACGATGAGTCCGTTAACGGTGGTATCGTCTACCATTACAAGGGCTGTTGTATCGTTTTCCATTGTCGTTTGCATGGGTTTATTGTTGTCCTTGCAGCAGCTGTACAAAGCGACTGCAGCAATCGCGGCGAGCAGGGCGAGTGAATAGAGGGTATATTTCATTGTTTCTTATGTTATAGAAGAGACTGCGTAACAATTATGACTTGGTTTAGTAACCGTGCTATCGCACGGGAAATTTAAACAAATTATATTTAAAAATTCCAGCAGATGAATTATGACACAACCTCAATTTGGAATGATGATGTTTATTTCTTCTCGTCGGCAAAGCGGTTGGGATATTCAAGCGGCACGCGTGGGCGTCGCATGGCCCTGATGATAAGCCAGATGCCCAGTAAGATGAATGGAATGCTCAACAGTTGGCCCTGATCCAAGCCGATGCTGTCGCGCATGGCAATTTCCCACGGTTCCTGCACATTCTTGATGAACTCGATGAAGAAGCGCGGCACGAAAATGCCTAGCATGAACACGCCGAAGAGGAGGCCTTCACGCTCCTGGGCACGATAACGCCAATACATCACCATGCAGATGACGAAGGTCAACAGGTAGAAAGCGGCCTCGTAGATCTGTGTGGGGTGGCTTGGTGCGGTGAATATCGGTTCGGCTCCATGCATCCATGCTCCCAGGTTATCCACGAAACGGAATCCCCAAGGCATTGTTGTCTCGCCGCCGTATATCTCGTGATTCATCAGGTTGCCGATGCGGATGAGAGCAGCGACAAAGCCCACGGGCACTACCAGGCGGTCAAATGTCCACAGCATGGGCTTGCGGGTCACCCAGCGGCTGTAGAGCCAAATGGCGATCATGATGCCTAAGGTGCCGCCGTGGCTGGCCAGGCCGCCTTCCCAAATTTTTGGGATTTCACCTAGATGCTGGGAATAATAACCCCAGTCATAGAAAAAGACGTGTCCCAGTCTGGCTCCCACGATGGTGGCCACCACGACATAGATGAACAGGCTGCCCACCCAGCTCTCGCGGGCACCCTCGTGGCGGAAGATGCGGTAAACAATCTCGTAGCCCACGAGGAATCCGATGGCGAACATCAGTCCGTACCACCTGACGGTGATGGGTCCCACGCTGAACAATTCAGGACTCGCGGTCCAATCAATAAATTCCAATATCATAATTGTTAGGTTTTTATCGGTATTTATGGCAAAGGTAGCAAGAATTTTCCAATCACAGGAAAAAATATTACCTTTGTGGAATAAAAACAAAAGATTATGGCAGAGAGTAATTTTATTGACTATGTGAAGATATTGTGCCGCAGTGGCAAGGGTGGCGCCGGATCGGCTCACCTGCACCGCGCGAAGTATGTCCCCAAGGGCGGTCCTGACGGCGGCGACGGCGGTCGTGGCGGCCACATCTTCCTGAAAGGCAACCGTAACCTGTGGACGCTTATCCACCTGAAATACCAGCGCCACGTGTTTGCCACCGACGGTCAGGCAGGCGGCGAGAATCAGATGACCGGCAAGGACGGCGAGGACCGCACCATCGAGGTACCTTGTGGCACGGCGGTCTATGATGCCGAAACAGGAAAATTCCTGTGTGACGTTACCGAAGACGGCCAGGTAGTACGCCTGCTGCGTGGTGGCCGTGGCGGCCAAGGAAACCAGCACTTCAAGACGGCTACCCGTCAGACACCTCGTTTTGCCCAGCCAGGTGAAAAGGGTGTAGAGAAGTCAGTTATCCTTGAGTTGAAGCTGCTGGCCGACGTGGGACTGGTGGGATTTCCCAATGCGGGAAAATCCACCCTGCTGAGCGTTATCAGTGCCGCAAAGCCCAAAATTGCCAACTATCCCTTCACGACACTGGAGCCTAACTTGGGCATTGTGTCCTATCGCGGCGCTCAGTCGTTTGTGATGGCCGACATTCCCGGTATCATCGAGGGTGCCAGCGAGGGCCGTGGCCTGGGCCTGAGGTTCCTGCGCCACATCGAGCGCAATGCCGTTTTACTGTTTATGGTACCAGCCGACAGTGATGATATCCGCAAGGAATATGATATCTTGTGCCATGAATTGGAGACGTTTAATCCTGATTTGGTGTCAAAACCCCGTGTGCTTGCCATCACCAAGTGTGACATGTTGGACGAGGAACTGATTGAACAGATGCGTCCCGATGTGCCCGACGAGGTGCCTAGCGTGTTCATCTCTAGTGTGGCACAAATGGGTCTGACAGAATTGAAAGACCTGCTGTGGCGCACCATCAACGACGAGCGCAACCGAATCCCTGAGACGCCCACACACCGTGACCTGGACGAGCGTCATCGCGAACAGGCCGAGGACAACTTCATCTTTGGCGCCGATGACCTCGAGGATGAGGCTCCCAATGCTGGCGGCAAAATGGTGGACTCGGGCAGCAAGCAGTGGAGCGAGGAATACTGGGAGAGCGACTACGAGGACGAGAACAAAGACTTCCAGGTCGTTAGCGACCCCGACGACGCCTAGTATTCACCACGACTTATCATAAAAGAAAACCCCGATTGTCAGGGAATGACTATCGGGGTTCATATTATTTTGGAGGTTTTGTTATTTTCCCTCGTTGCTGAGGAGGAAACGACGTTTTGGTGCAATGGCCTCGAAATCCTCTTTGGTGAGCGGCGCAACGCGGTTGAGAATGGCGGTGAGGCGCTGGGCGATCTTGTATTCAGTCGGTTCGCTCTCAGGGACTTGTTGTAGTAGCTCGGCCACTCTTAACTTGATGGCCGAGAATTCAAACACCATCGATGTGTTGAACCAAGCATCGGCATTGCTGGCAAATGGCAGGATCCACAGGTTCTCGCCACGCAGCACACCGGGCCACCATTGCAGGGTCTGCAAGGCGCTGGCACCGCGGCTGTTGTAGTCACGGTAGATGCGGCGCAACAGGCGGTTGTCGTGCTCTTCCAGACCTGATTTCGCACCATAATAGATGGTGGCTTGGGCCGTGACAAACAATCGGAATTTCATCTCTTCAGGTATATCGGGCACGAGCAGCGGGTTGAGGGCGTGCAGTCCCTCGAGGAAGAGCAGGCTGTTGCTCTCGAGCTTGAGGGTATTGCCCTGGTAGGTGCGCATGCCCTTGACGTAATCGTAGGTGGGCATTGAGACTTGGTCACCTGCCAGTAGGCTTGCCACGTCCTGTCCTAGTTGCCTCACATCCAGCCCATAGAAAGACTCATAGTCAATGTCGCCATTGGGATCAAGGGGGCGCTTGTCCAGGTTGAGGAAGTAATTATCAAGCGAAACGACGCATGGCTCGATGCCGTTGTCCTGAAGCATGTGGGTAAGGAACCGAGAAGTTGTGGTTTTTCCAGAACATGAAGGGCCAGCGACGAGCACCACGCGCATACTCTCCTGGCGGAAACGCCGGGTGATTTCGGTGGTGATGCGCTCAAGGCGACGGCTGTGCTGGACCTCATCCTCGGCGATGAAGTCTGGAGCCATGCCTCTGGAGATGACCTCGTTGAACATCGAGATGCCATCCTTGCCCTGGGCTTCCATGTGCCTGATTTTTCCACAAAACTCCTCCAGTGACATGTGATTGCCGCGGGGTTGTTCTATACTGGCTGTGATATCGATCATTGTCGTTTGTTTGATATGTTGTTTTCTTAGTTTTCTGTAAGTAGTACTTATATATGAGACGTGGGCCCTATTGCGCAACGCAATAGAGCCCACTTGGTTCTTCTAGTAATGAAAGCTGCTTCCGCCCAGAAATTCGCGCAGCAAGCTCGTGCTGGGAATATCTTTTTCGTCTAGGGGCTCGAAATAGCTCAAGAATTTTATCAGTCGTGATGCCTCGGCATATTCGGGCGTATTGCTGGGCACCTGTTCCAGGATGGGCAGCGCGTAATTTTTCATTACCGATAACTCGAATAGTAGCGAGGAATTGAACATAGCATCGGCGTTCTCGTGGAAGGGCATGATCCATTTGTTCTCGCCTCGTCGCACACTTGCCCATCGCTTGATGGTTTCAAGTGCTCCGCAACCCCTGTATTTGTGGTCGCGGATGATGCGGCGCAGCAGACGGTTGTCATAGGTGCCGATCCAGTTGTGGTCGTCGATGCTGAGTGTGGTGAGGGCCGAGACAAAGAGCCTGAACTTCTGCTGCTCGGGGATGAGCGCCGTGAGTTCGGGATTCAGTCCGTGGATGCCCTCCATGAGCAGGATGTCGCCGTCGGCGAGTTTGAGGGTGTTGCCCAGATACTCGCGCTCACCTTTCTTGAAATTATAGGTGGGCATGGCGACTTCCTTACCTGCCAGTAGGTCGGTCACGTCCTTGTTGAACTGCTCCAGATCCAGGGCGTAAAGCGACTCGTAGTCATAGTCGCCGCTCTCGTCCCGTGGCGTGCGGTCGCGGTTCACAAAGTAGTTGTCCAGCTCGATGACCTTGGGCACGATGCAGTTGGTGATGAGCTGGATAGCCAGACGCTTTGACGAGGTGGTCTTGCCGCTGGACGACGGTCCCGCGATGAGCACCACGCGCGCGCCGCCCTCGTGGTAACGGCGTGTGATCTCATCGGCAATTTGGATGAAGTGCTTGTTATGCAGTGCCTCGACGACGTTGATCAGAAGCGGGGCATAACCGCCCTGAATGGCACGGTTAAGCTCGCCCACGTCGCCCAGGCGGATGATCTTGTTGAAGTTGATGTAGTCGGTAAAAGCGTGGAAGAGTTTTGGTTGTGGCTCCCATTTCACTACCTGGTCAAGCTGGTTGCGGTCGGGCCCGAGCAGGAGCATCCCATTTTCATAGGGGATGAGGTCAAAGACCTTGAGCATGCCTGTCGAGGGAACCAGCGGTCCAAAGAAGCTATCGATGATGTCGTCAAGCTTGTAATAGACCGTATAAAGCTGGTTGATGCTCTCAAGCAGGCGCACCTTGTCATTGAGTCCCTGTTTGCGGAACATCTCGATGACATCGGTCGTGAGCCGTTCGCGGCGTTTAAAGGGGATGTCGGCGTCGATGATTTCGGTCATGCGCTGCTTGAGCTGGGCGATGACCTCGGGAGTGAGAAAAGCCTCCTCGTGCTTGATTTGGCAATAATGACCGTTGCTGATGCTGTGCTGTATGCACAATCGCTTGCCGGGGAAAAGGTCGTTCACGGCCTTGTAGAGCACCATGCACAACGACCGGGTCATCACGCGGTAACCGGCATTATCGGTAATATCGATGAACTCGACATGCTTGGGAGAAAAGACGGGATAATGTAAATCCTCGACCTTATTGTTGACAAGTACGCACACAGCATCACCCTTGAGACCCACCCTTGATTTGATGGTGTCATACACATCGATGAGTGCCTCTCCGCCGTCGATGTCTATGTACTCGTTAATGTTCTTGCAGAACACCTTGAGTTCATCGTACTTTTTCATAAAGTTGAGTTTTTGAAGTTGCAAAATTACTAAAAAATCCCGACTTGCTACTGAAATTATGAGGAAAAGTGCGTTAAATCGCAAAAAAGGTGTACCTTTAGCGGTGTGAAAGTTAAAAAACAAACTTTTTTATGAACAGATTGATTTCTTTAGTTATGGCAATGACGATTGTTGGCGCGATGTGCGGTTGCTCGGCTCAAAGTGGAGAGAGCGTTGAACCCGGTTGTGACGTGTTTAAGACAAAAAACGGCACAACAGTGAAAATGTACTGTATCAAGCATGGCAGCATCAGGATGCAGGTGGGTGACAAGTGGATCTATGTGGATCCAGTGACCACAGCCGTGAAGCCCGAGACGGACTACTCTACCCTACCCAAGGCCGACTACATCTTGGTGACTCATGAGCATTTTGACCACCTGGATTCGGTGGCTATCAACCAGTTGAGCAAGGAAGACACGACGCTCATCACCAATGCCCGCTGTCATGAGATCCTGGGCGGCAAGGGCCAGGTAATGGCCAATGGCGACTTCCTTGAATTGCCCAATGGTTGGACGGTTGACGCTGTTCCTGCCTATAACAACTCACCCGAGAAACTGCAGTTCCATCCCAAGGGCCGTGATAACGGCTTTGTGCTGACGATAGAGGGCATGCGCATCTACATCGCAGGTGATACCGAAGACATCCCCGAGATGGCCGACATCAAGGACATTGACATCGCTTTCCTGCCCTGTAACCTGCCCTACACGATGACTCCCGAGCAGTGTTCACATGCCGCCACAATGATTAAGCCCGCAGTACTCTTCCCCTATCACTATGGCCAGACTGACATCCAGCAAGTTGTCAAGTTGCTGGAGGGAAGCGGTATCGACGTGAGGATCAGGGACTACCAATAAAGACCTTAAGGGCTTTAAGGACCCTAATATACTAAAAAACTGCCGCCGTGCCTGTTGAAGGGCGCGGCGGCAGCCGTTTTGTTGCGGTTATCTTGAGTCAGATAGCTATAGTCTTTAACCTCTAACCTCTAACCTTTAAACTTCAACTCTGTCAAGCGGCAATCGCTTGACGGAGTTGAATAAAACTTACCAACCGGGGTTCTGACCAATCTGCGGATTCAGGTTGCGCTGATCGTCGGGAATGGGGAACAGGTTGTACTTGGGATCCCACTGGCGGGGAGCACCATTGTTGCTGCAGTTGATGTAACCGTCGGCGTCAACATCAATCTCACTATAGCTGATGTTGCCAGCCTCATATCCAGCAACGTATGCACCACGGCACAAGTTGGGATTGTTGTCGGTGTCGAGCAACGAGAGCTTGTTCCAGCGCAGCAGCGACCAGTAACGGTCGTTCATGCAGTACATCATCTCGACGCGGCGCTCGCGGCGAACCTCCCAAATGATGGGGCTCACACCCATGTTGTTGGCGGGATCGGCCTCAACACTGGTATAGAGGTGGGGCATGCCCACGCGGTCACGCAGCAGGTTGATGGACTTGTCAAGGTCGTTCTGAGTGATGCTACCCAGCTCAGCGCAAGCCTCGGCATAGTTCAACAGGATCTCGGCATACCAGAAGATGGGAGCGTCGGTCCAGTTACCATAGGTGCTCTGACGGTTGGTGTTGTCGATCAGGTTGGTATCGAACAGATACACACCGTAGCCCGTCGAAGCGGTGGACTGAGCACCGCCAAAGCGGGCGTAGCCACAACCGGGGAATTGGAGAATCTTGTCCACCTGAGCGCTCAAGCGCGGGTCGCGGTTGGCCAAGACGTTGCTGATGTCGATGTGGGGAGCCATGCCCAGACCCGAGTTATCGTCGAGGACAACAACGGTACCATGGTCGCTCTTGTCACAAGAAGTGGTAGCCAGGGGCTTACCGTCACGGAACAGGTAGCTGTCAAAGGCGTCCTTGGTCATACCGTTCACCTGGGTAGAACCGCAAGTGTAGTCGATAGTACCATGGGCTAAGGTGCTCTGGATGTACCTCTTGTACATAATCATCTCATTGTTACCTGCCAGGTCAAGCGAGTTGAAGTTAGCCTGATAGTTATCGTTCAGGCTAAAGTTGCCCGAGTTCATGATCTGCTCGCAAGCGTTCTTGGCCTCGGTGAGGTAACGGTTAGCGCGCTCATTGTTGTTGGTCACATACTTGCTGTAGTCGCCCTCATAGAGGCAAACCTCGGCCTTCATGGCCAGGGCAACCCACTTGTTGAAAGCGGTGCGCGAGTTGGCATTGTCGGTGATGTTGGAGCAAGCGAAGTTCAGGTCCTCAAGCACCTTGTCCATCACGTCGTTGCGGGGCTGACGGGGACCGTACAGGATATCCTCATCATTGGGGTCAAGCACCTTATCCACCCAGTAGCAGTCACCATAGTTGCGAACAACCTTGTAGTGCTGCCATGCACGGTACAGGCGACTGATACCCAGCCAGTTGGCCTTTCTTGCATCGTTCATTGATGCAACGTTGGGCACAGCGGCAATAAGGATATTGGCACGACGAATCTCAGTATAGGGAGTGCTCCAAGCACCAGCACTACCGGGTACATTCATGTAAGTCCACTTGGTGATACCGGTAGAAGCCTGGTCATCGTTCAGGGTGTTGAAGTAGTAGTCACCACTGCCGCTGCCATAACCTGTAAAGGTGTCATAGAATTTGTTGGCGAACAGCTGGACGTTGGTCTCACTGGTAAAATAGTTGTCCTTGGTAAACTGATCATAGGGCTCGGTGTCGAGCACATCCGAGCAAGAAGCCAGCGACAGCAAGGCAACACCCAGTCCACACAGTATAATTGATTTCAGTGATTTCATAATTATATCTGTTTTAATTGAGTTCATAATCATTACTTCACGATGATTTCGCAGATCGAAACGCGGTTCCAGCTCAGCTCATCAAACATGTTGCTGATGCCCTGACCCTGTGCGTTGATGCGCTTAGCATCGATACCATATTTCTTCACGAGCATGTCCTTGACGCTGGCGGCGCGGCCGTTAGCGAGGTCGATGTTGTGGTCCTTGGGACCCTCGGGCGAAGCATAACCGTTGATGGTGCAGGTGGAACCAGGATGGCTCTTCATGTAAGCGGCGATGCGCTCCACGTTGGGCTGCTGGTCAGCGGTGACGTTGGTCTTGTTCACGGGGAAGTGAACGAGGATGGTCATGTACTGCAGCGACTTGTCAATCATGTTGCCCTTGCTCTTCTGGCAGTCGTTGAGGTCCTTCTGCAGCTGGTTAGCGCGGTTGTTGGCAGCGTTGAGCTGGTTCTGGAGGTCAGCGATGCGAGCGTTGGCAGCATTCTGAGCATCGGCGAGCTGAGCGCGCAGGTCATTGATCTGGGC
>JAEEGJ010001985.1_pt1 | contig 189253 bp, 148 predicted proteins | sample 8958761 | NCBI WGS metagenome assembly JAEEGJ01 (sample SAMN16246546, study PRJNA631951) | gut metagenome | biome: gut microbiome; feature: rumen; material: RS-attached | host: Bos | place: Iran: Karaj | collected 2018-10 | reverse complement strand
ACGAGACACTGACCACGGCTTTCTTCTGCGAGGATTACCGCCATCTGAAACATGTCACTACAGATGTGGAGAATCAACGCAAGGAACTGAAACGCCAACGCCGTAAGCAGATTATAGCCTTGCGCCGATTGGACCCGATAGTGAGTGTGGAGAAGAGCACGTGGTATTTCCTTATCGTCAACTCCCTCTCTCAGATGTACTATTGCCTGAAACGCATGGGTGAGTCGTGCAGGGAGCATGTCGGCAACAATTTCAGTCCCGTTCCGAGTGAGTATGTCCATGAGTTTCTTGTCTTGCGAAATGAGATTGTTCGTCTGTACCTTCGGTCTCTTGATAGTGAGACGGCATCCCAGATTCGCAGTGATGCTGCCGTACTTCAATCATTACTTTCCGATTATCGCAAGCGCATCATTCACGACATACAGACCCGCCAACTCAACATCGAAGCCATGACCGTATTCCTAAGCGTTGTCCAGGAGTCCCAGGAACTCCTCAGCGCCCTCCGCCATCTGATGAGAGGGGAGAGTAAGATTGGAGAATGACCGTATTTGTGAAACAAGAGTTTTCTTGAACTTACTCTTCGTTCTCTGACCTAAAGGTTAACTTCGTCGAGCTAAACCTTCAGAGTGTGGCAATGCAATCGGAAATGAAAAGAAGTTTTGATTTCTTTTGCTTTTCTCTCACTTATTTCGTAACTTTGCGCCCGATTTCGGGTATGAAAGTTTCAGATTTGTTGAAAAGATATGCTGCGCTGCCACAGGTGGGAGCGCTGGCAGACACGTTGAGGAAAAAGTCGGTGAAGACCATTTTCCTCGATGGATTGATGTGTTCGTCGGCTCCCATGCTGTTTGCTGCTCTCAAGACCGTGATGAGCAAAAGTCGGCCTTCGGTCCTGCTTTTTATCCTGCAAGATGCCGACGAGGCCGGATATTTCTATCACGACCTGGTGCAGCTGTTGGGCGACGACGGGGTACTGTTCTTTCCCAGCAGTTATCGTCGCGCCGTGAAGTATGGTCAGCGCGACGCGGCTAACGAGATACTCCGTACGGAGGTGCTGTCGAGCCTGTCTACGCTTGCGTCCCGTTCGTCCTCCCTCTATGTCGTCACCTATCCGGAAGCCGTGGCTGAGCTCGTGGTCTCAAAACGGCAACTGGACGATAGAATGCTGGTGTTGCAGCAGGGGCAGACGGTAGAGGTGGACAATACCATCACGACCCTGCGGCAGTTGGGATTCCGCGAGGTAGACTATGTGTATGAGCCCGGCCAATTTGCGCTGCGCGGAAGCATCCTGGATGTCTATTCCTACAGTAGCGAACAGCCATTCCGTATCGACTTCTTTGGGGATGACATTGACTCGATCCGTACTTTCGAGGTAGACACCCAGCTGTCAAAGGACAAGCGCGACCAAGTGGAGATAGTGCCCGAGCTGGCAATGGCTGAAGAGAAAGTGTCGTTCCTGTCGTTCCTTCCTGGCGATACGCTGCTGGTGGCCAAGGATTTCCTCTATGTGCATGATGCCATAGGCCGTATCTACGAGGAAGGCTTCTCGTCGCAGGCACTGAAGGAGCGTCTGGAGGGAGCCACCGAGGTAGAGCAGCGGGCCATCACGCAGGAGATGAGCAAGGAGGCCCAGCTGACAACGGCTGCACAGTTTGCTCGTGAGGCTGGTGCGTTTAGTCACATCGAGATAGGAGGACATGCTACGGGAGTGCCTGATGCTACGCTCCGCTTCCACGTGTCGCCCCAGCCCCAGTTCCATAAGAACTTCGACTTGTTGCACGAATCGCTGGAACGTCTCCAGACTGATGGCTATCAACTCTGTATCCTCGCCGACAGTGCCAAACAGCTGGAGCGACTGAAAGACATCTTCAGCGGCGAGGATGAGCAGGCACGGGGCGGACGTATCGGCTTCGAGCCAGTGGAGCATACCCTCCATGAAGGATTCATCGACCACGACCAGAAACTCTGTGTCTTTACCGACCACCAGATATTCGACCGCTACCATAAGTACAGCCTGCGTTCCGACAAGGCGCGCGGCGGCAAGGTGGCGCTGACGCTGAAGGAAATACAGCAGTTTGAGATAGGCGACTATGTGGTGCATATCGATCATGGTATCGGCAAGTTTGGCGGACTGGTGCGCATGCCGCAGGGCACGGGCTATCAGGAGATGATCAAGATACAATATGACGGGGGCGGCACCATCTATGTGTCTATCCATTCACTCTACAAGGTGTCAAAGTATAAGGCACAAGACGGTGGCGAGGCTCCGCGACTGTCGCGCTTGGGAACGGGACAGTGGGAGCGGATGAAGGAGCGCACCAAGCAGAAACTGAAGGATATTGCCCGCGACCTCATCAAGCTCTATGCCGCCCGCCGGCAGCAGCGCGGCTTTGCCTTCTCGGCCGACTCCTTCATGCAGCACGAGCTGGAGGCCTCGTTCCTCTACGAGGATACGCCTGACCAGCTGAAAGCCACGAATGACGTGAAGGCTGATATGGAGCGTGCGCAACCGATGGACCGGCTGGTATGCGGCGATGTGGGCTTTGGAAAGACAGAGGTCGCCGTGCGTGCTGCCTTCAAGGCAGCCTGCGACTCGAAGCAGGTGGCGGTGCTCGTGCCTACTACGGTGCTGGCCTATCAGCACTACCAGACCTTCACGGGCCGACTGAAAAACCTGCCCGTAAGGGTTGAGTATCTTTCGCGAGCCCGTTCGACAAAACAGACCACTGCCATCCTGAAGGATCTGGAGGCGGGCAAGATAGACATCCTGATAGGTACGCATAAGCTGATAGGCAAGTCGGTGAAGTTTAAGGACTTGGGACTGCTTATCATCGACGAGGAGCAGAAGTTTGGTGTCTCGACCAAGGAGAAGCTGCGCCAGCTGAAGACCAGTGTCGACACGCTGACGATGTCGGCAACTCCCATCCCGCGTACCTTGCAGTTTTCGCTGGTGGGTGCGCGCGATCTGAGCATCATCCAGACTCCGCCGCCCAATCGCCATCCCGTGCAGACGGAGATTCACACCTTCGGCGCAGAGATTATAGCCGATGCCATCAATTTCGAGATGTCGCGCAACGGGCAGGTCTACTTCGTCAATCCGCGCATCAACGACCTGCAGCACATCCGCGACCTCATCCATAAGTATGTGCCCGATGCGCGTGTCGCCGTCGGACACGGGCAGATGAAGCCCGAGGAACTGGAGCAGATCATCTTCGACTTCCAGAACTACGACTACGACGTGCTGCTCTCCACCACCATCATTGAAAACGGTATCGACATACCCAATGCCAATACCATCATTATCAACGGAGCCCATCACTTCGGACTCTCAGACCTGCACCAGATGCGCGGACGAGTAGGACGGGGCAACCGCAAGGCTTTTTGCTATCTGTTAGCACCGCCGTTGGCTGCGCTACCCGTCGAGAGTCGCCGCCGTCTAGAGGCGCTGGAGCAGTTCAGCGATTTAGGATCGGGCATCCATATCGCCATGCAGGACCTTGACATTCGCGGTGCGGGCAATCTGTTGGGTGCTGAGCAGAGTGGATTCATTGCCGATTTGGGCTATGAGACTTATGTGAAGATATTGAACCAGGCGGTGGTGGAATTGAGGAATGAGGAGAGGAAGACCCTCCCCCAACCCCTCCCTTGTAGGGAGGGGAGTGATGACTCTCACGGCGGATTTCAAGGCGGCAAGGCAGCGGATAAGGTATCTGCTCCACTCTCAGCAAGGGAGGGGCAGAGTGAGGGCCTTGAGGGGCCTTTTGTCTCTGACTGTTCGCTGGAGAGCGATCTTGAGATGTACTTCCCCGACCAATACGTTCCCTCCGACTCGGAGCGTATGCTGCTCTATCGCGAACTCGACGGCCTGCATACCGATGAGCAGTTGGCTGCCTACCGCACGCGACTGATAGACCGATTCGGAGCGGTGCCCCACGAGGGTGAGGAACTGATGCGCGTAGTGCCCTTGCGTCGGCTCGGCAAGATGCTGGGCTGCGAGAAGATCATGCTCAAGCAAGGGCGCATGATGCTCTACTTCGTGTCGCAAAGTGACAGCCCTTATTATCAGAGCGAGGCTTTCGACCGTGTACTGTCTTTTGTGGCGCGCAATCCGCGGCGTTGTAACTTCCGCGAGCAGAACGGCAAGCGGTCGATGATTGTTGCCGACGTGCCATCGGTCGAGATAGCGGTTCAGTTGCTGACTCGTATATATAATAAGGTATAGGATAAAATAAAATATGTCACTTTGTCGGTCGGTTCTGACAAAGTGGCATTCCTTTCGCTTTGGCATATTAGTTGCACATTGTTGGGTGAAAGCCGAAAGGCAATCGAAAGAAAACAACAAAATGTATAACTAATAAAAATAGAATTAGGAGGTAACGATTATGATGCCAATGATGAGAAGTAATAGTTGGATTCCCGCAGTGTTCAACGATTTGTTTGATACGGAGTTTATGCCGAAAGCTAATTGCACCGCTCCCGCTATCAATGTGAAAGAATCAGACAAGGCTTACGTCGTAGAGGTGGCCGCTCCGGGCATGAAGAAGGAAGACTTCAACGTACATATCAACGATGAGGGCAACCTGATTATCAAGATGGAGCAGAAGGACGAGAAGAAGGAGGAAGACAAGACTGCCCGCTATCTGCGCCGCGAGTTCAACTACTCGAAGTATGAGCAGACGCTGATTCTGCCCGACGACGTGAAGAAGGATGCCATCTCGGCCAAGGTTGAGCACGGTGTGCTGACCGTCGAACTGCCCAAGCTGGTAGAAGAGAAGGTGAAGGTGTCGCGCCAGATAGACATCATGTAATGTAAGTGAAGAGTAAAGAGTAAGAAAATCTGCTACCGCCCGTTGGTAAGACAACTACGCGGTAGCAGATTTTTTTTACTCTTTACTTTTTGCTTTTCACTTATTTGTCGAGCTCAGCCAGATTCTGGGCTATCATCTCGTCGGTGACGGTGTAGTTCTGCAAGTCGCCTTTGATGTAGCTCTCGTAGCTTGGCATATCGATGAGTCCGTGACCGGAGAGGTTGAAGAGGATGACTTTCTGTTCGCCTGTCTCCTTGCACTTCTTAGCCTCGCGGATGGTTGCGGCGATGGCATGGGTGCTCTCAGGAGCGGGGATGATGCCCTCGGTCCGTGCAAACAGCATTCCGGCCTCGAAGGTTTCCAGCTGTGGGATGTCCACACCGTGCATCATGCCGTCCTTGATGAGCTGCGAGATAATCATGCCGGCACCATGATAGCGCAGTCCGCCGGCATGGATGTTAGAAGGCTTGAAGTTATGGCCAAGGGTGTACATCGGCAGCAGCGGGGTGTAACCAGCCTCGTCGCCGAAGTCATAACGGAATTGGCCTCTGGTCAGCTTAGGACAACTGTCGGGCTCGGCGGCAATAAACTCTGTGGTCTTGCCGTCCAGCAGGTTGTGGCGCATGAAGGGGAACGAGATACCGCCGAAGTTGGAGCCGCCGCCGAAGCAGCCGATGACGATGTCGGGATATTCGCCAGCCATCTCCATCTGCTTCTCTGCCTCTAGACCGATGATGGTCTGATGCAGTCCTACGTGGTTGAGCACCGAGCCTAAGGTGTATTTACAGTTGGGCGTGGTGGTGGCCAGTTCGACGGCCTCGGAGATGGCAGTACCCAGCGAACCGGAGTGGGTGGGGTCCTTGGTGAGAATGTCTTTACCGGCACGTGTCGACATAGAAGGCGACCCCGTGACAACGGCACCGAATGTCCGCATGATGCTTGAGCGGTAGGGCTTCTGCTGCATGGTAATCTTCACCTGATAGACAGCACAGTCCAGTCCGTATATCTTGGCTGCATAGCTCAGGGCAGCTCCCCACTGTCCGGCACCCGTCTCGGTGGTGACGTTGGTGGTGCCTTCCTGTTTGGCATAGTAGCACTGGGGGAGGGCAGAGTTGATCTTATGGGAACCTAAAGGATTGGTCGACTCGTTCTTGAAATAGATATGTGCCGGAGTGCCGAGTGCTTCCTCAAGGGCATAGGCACGCACGAGCGGAGTAGAGCGGTAGTACTTGTACTTGTCGAGCACGTCCTCTGGGATGTCAATCCAGCGGTGGGTAGTGTCCAGCTCCTGCACGCAGCATTCGCGGGGGAAGATGTGTGCCAAGTCGTCAACACCTAGGGGTTGCTTGGTGGCGGGATGGATGGGCGGCATGGGTTTGTTGGGCATGTCGGCCTGAATGTTATACCACTGTGTAGGAATCTCACTCTCCTGAAGGATAAATTTCTTTTGTTTTGCCATTGATTTTTTGTTGTTGGTGAATAATTACCGCCTGCAAAGTTACGAAATAAGTGAGAGAAATGAAAGAAAAAGAAGAATTTTTTTCTTTCATTTCCGAGCGAAAAGTAAGTTCGACGAAGTCAAGGTTACGAAATAAGTGAGAGAAATGAAAGAAAAAGAAGAAATATTTTTCTTTCACTTCCGAGCGACAAGTAAGTTTGGCGAAGTCAAAGTTACGAAAATGTGCGGAATCCCCCCAAAAATAATTAGGTTTTCCGTTAAATCTTCCGGCGGTTGTAAAGAATATTCGATCGGAAAGCTGCCAGCGAGTAAACGGGCTGGAAAACTTGAGTCGACTCAAATGATCAATCGAGTCGACTCATTCGATGAATCGAGTTGACTCAAAGGATAAAACGAGTTGACGGCCCGGAAAAGGGGTGCTGACAGATGTAAAAGATTTGGAAGGAACAGACGAAAAAAGATGCTAAATGTTTGGCCGTTTTGGAATAAGTTTGTAACTTTGCCGCCTTTATTGTCAGTTATGATACTTATTGCAGTCGTTATACTCTATTTCGCTCTGCTGTTCGCCATCAGTCGGTGGACAGGACGGAGAGCCAGCAACGAGACATTCTATCGTGCCGACCGTCGCTCGCCTTGGTTCATGGTGGCGTTCGGAATGGTGGGAGCCTCCATCTCGGGGGTGACGTTCGTTTCGGTGCCTGGGATGGTGATGAACGCGCAGATGACCTATCTGCAGACCTGTATGGGCTTTGTCTTAGGCTATGTGGCGGTGGCGTTCCTGCTGCTGCCTTTATATTACAGGCTCAATCTGACCAGCATCTATGCTTACTTGGGGCAGCGCTTAGGGCGCAGGTCGCACACCACGGGCTCGGCTTTCTTCCTGATTTCGAAGCTTGCCGGGGCATCGCTGCGCTTCTATGTGGTATGCATGATTCTGCAGCGCTTCGTCTTCGATGCCGTAGGTGTGCCGTTTATGGTCACTGTGGTGGTTTTGGTGATGCTGATATGGCTCTATACACGGCGGGGCGGCATCAAGACGCTGGTGTGGACCGACTCGTTGCAGACCGCCTGTCTGTTTACGGCCTTGCTCCTTATTATATATAAGGTGGTGGCCGATCTGGGTATGTCGCCGGGCGAGGCGATGGCTGCCGTCAGGGAGCATGAGCTGTCGCGCGTGTTTGTGATGGACGACTGGGTGTCGAAGCAGAACTTCTGGAAACAGTTTGTCAGCGGTGTCTTTATCGTGGTGGTGATGACGGGACTCGATCAGGATATGATGCAGAAGAACCTGACATGCAAGTCGTTGCGCTCGGCCCAGAAGGATATGTGTACTTATGGAATGGCTTTCCTGCCTGCTAATCTGCTGTTCCTTGCGCTGGGAGTGCTGCTGGTGATGTGGTATCGGCAGCAGGGGATGACACTGCCTGCCGGCGATGAACTGTTGCCCAACTATATTGCGGAGGCTTCTGCTCAGGCGAAGACGGCAGCCGGCTCTTCCTGGCTCGCTCTTCAGGCATCCTTCTTGGAGATTGTCTTTGTGCTGGGGATTGTTGCAGCCTCGTTCTCCAGTGCCGATTCCGCGCTGACATCGCTGACTACGATCTTTTGTGTAGACATCCTGAAGCAGTCGGAGAACGAGCAGGCGCGTAAGCGTGTTCATCTTATGATGTGTCTGCTCTTTGTGGTTTTCATTCTCGTCTTCAAGGCTGTCAATTCTACCAGCCTGATTGATGCCGTCTACACGATTGTTTCCTACACCTACGGTCCGCTGTTGGGATTGTTTGCCTTCGGACTGCTGACCAGGCGGAGCGTCTCTGACCGCTGGACGCCCTATATTGCTGTGGCGGCTCCCCTGTTGTGTTTTGCCATCGACTATGGGGTAGGCAGGTGGCTGGACTATCGCTTTGGCTACGAATTGTTGATGCTGAACGGTATGCTCACGTTTGCGGGGCTTTGGCTGACGGGTGGGCGTCGGCTCTGAGACGGTCGAAGTATTCCTTAGGCTGGATGCCCATTTCCTTCTTGAATGCGGTCGCAAAATACTTCGGGTCTTTGAATCCCACACGGTAGGCAATGTCGCTGATGCGCAGGTCGGGATACTCCTTGGCCAGGCGGCAGGCTGCTTTCAGCCGGATGTCGCGCATGAAGGCGGTGACGTTCATGCCGGTCAGCGCGCGCAGCTTGTTGTAGAGTGTGCTGGCGCTGGCTCCCATGTCGGCGGCAAAGCTCTCGCGGTCGTAGTCGGAGTCGTTAAGATGCTGGTTGACGCATTCGATGGCGCGCTGCAGAAACTCCTCGTCGAGCGTGAGCGGGCGGTTGCTGCTGTCGGGCTGCTCTGTGTCTGTTGCCTGGATGACGCGATGCACGCGCTGGCGGTTTTCCACTATGTTGTCGATGTGCAGCTGCAGGTTCTTGATGCTGAAGGGCTTGGTGATATAGTCGTCGGCACCTGCCGTCAGTGCCTCGTGGCGGTCTTCCTCCTGTATCTTGGCCGTCAGCAGAATGATGGGCAGATGGCTCGTGTCCTCGTCTTCTTTGATGCGGCGCGTCAGCTCGTAGCCGTCCATCTCGGGCATCATCACGTCGGAGACAATCATGTCAATCTCGTTGGTGCGGATGATGTCAAGGGCTTCCTTGCCATTGGTCGCAGTCAGGATGTGGTATCTGGTGCGCAACATTTGGTGCATGAGCATCAGCAGCTCCTTGTTATCCTCAACGATGAGTACGTTGTAGGCATCTGGAGGCAGGGGAACGTCGGAAACAGTCAGGTTGGTAGGCTCCAACGCAGGCAGGTCGAGGATGTTCCCTGTAGGCACCTTGATGCTTATCTTGTTCTGCTCGTCTATCTGGGAGGGTGCAAAAGCCTCTTTGCCGATGGGCAGCTCGATGGTGAAGGTCGTCCCCTTTCCTACAGTGCTCTGACACTGGATGGTGCCTTTGTGCAGATATACCAAGTCGCGCGTCAGCGCCAGGCCCAGTCCGGTGCCGATAGTCCGCTGCCGGCGGTAGTCGCCGTCCAGGAATCGGCTGAAGAGGTGCTTCATCTTGTCCTTGTCAATGCCCACGCCATTATCGCTCACGCGGATGATGATGCCGTTAAAGTATTGGTTGGTTGCTACGTCGAGCGTCACTTTGCCGTTTTCCGGCGTGTATTTGGCTGCGTTCGACAGCAGGTTGAATATAATCTTGTCCAGTTTGTCGGTATCTATCCATCCCATCATGCTCTCCGGCTTGCAGTGGATGCTGAATTCCAGGTTCTTCTGTCGCATCAGCGGTTCTGTGCAACGGGCGGTCTCAGTAATGTAGTTCATCACGTTGCCATAGCTCACCAATAGTTTCAGTCCGCCCTCCTGCGATTTGCTGGTTTCCAGTATCTGCTGTAGCAGTCGGATGGTGCGCTGGATGTTGCGGTCCATGCGGTCGTACTCCTCTTTCCCTTCCGGATAGGCAGCTCTCAGCTGTTCGGTGGATGCGGCCAGAATCGTCATGGGCGTAAGCAGCTCGTGGGTGATATTGGTAAATAGATAGCTCATCTGGAGGCGGTTGCGCACTCGCACACTGCGCATATAGAGCCATCGCCCTATTGGAATAATGATAATCAATAGTACAGCGACACCGATGATAATCAGAATTTGCAGATTGTCGAATATTGAACTCATGCTGCAAATATACATATTTTCTTCTAAATTCCGATAATTTTTGCCTTGAAAATTCGTTTTTGGAGTCATTTTAGTTTAAAATCCGTTATTTATGGTTCGATTATTGATATATTCACGCATTTTAAACCTTATTTATCGGATTGTGAACTTACTTCTACTCGAAAAGTGTTACTTTTGCAGTGTTTCAAACGGATAATAGATTCCGTAGCTTAGATTTATTTGTGGAACGTGAGGTTCCATTTATTTAAGCTGGTTTTTAATGGTTAAGGTTTATGGTTGATTAATTTAGTTTTTTTGTAAAAAGAGCCTCGCTGTGAAGCGGGGCTCTTTTCGATAGTATTACAATGCGTTGCTTGTCAATAACAAATTGGCTTGGTGCGATCATCAACCGTCGTACCGGTTTGCTGTTAGGGCTCTATTGGTTCAGCAGGAATCGCTCTGCCTCGATGGCTGCCTGACAGCCGGTTCCAGCGGCGCTGATGGCCTGACGGTAGGTGGGGTCGGCGCAGTCGCCGGCAACAAAGATGCCGGGGAGCTTGGTACGCGGGCTGCCCTCTATCTTTTTCAGGTAGCCTACCTCGTCGGTGTCGAGCCACTCGCGGAAGATGTCGGTGTTGGGCTTGTGTCCGATAGCCAGGAAGAATCCGTCGATCTGGATGTCTACCAGCGTTTCGTCGGCTTCGCCCTTGCGCTTGACCAAGTGGGCACCCTCAACGCCGTTCTCGCCAAAGAGTCCCAGCGTGTTGTGCTCGAACAGTATCTCTATATTCTCGCGCTCCATTACGCGCTGCTGCATCACCTTCGAGGCGCGCAGGAAGGGCTTGCGTACAATCATGTAGACCTTCTTGCAGAGTCCGGCCAGATAGAGTGCATCCTCGCACGCGGTATCGCCGCCGCCAACGACGGCTACGGTCTTCTTGCGGTAGAAGAATCCGTCGCACGTGGCGCAGGCTGAGACACCTTGTCCGTTGTACTTGCGCTCGTCGTCGAGTCCGAGGTATTTGGCAGAGGCTCCAGTGGCTATGATGACGGTGTCGGCCTCCAGTTCGGTGCCGTCCTCAGCCCATAGCTTGTAAGGACGTTGAGAGAAGTCGACACGGGTGATGCTGCCGTCACGGATGTCCGTACCGAAGCGCTCGGCCTGCTCTCTCAGGTCCATCATCATCTGGTTGCCGTCCACTCCTTGTGGATAGCCGGGGAAGTTTTCTACCTCGGTGGTCTGTGTCAGCTGTCCGCCAGGCTGCAGTCCACAGTACTCTACGGGCTGCAGATTCGCTCTTGAAGCGTAAATAGCAGCGGTGTACCCAGCGGGTCCGCTGCCTATAATTAAGCATTTTACGTGTTCCATAAAAGCTTTTGTACCATGTTATTTATTAAGTTCTTCCTTGATGGCTTCCTCGATGACCTCAATCTTTGTGGTGGGCTCGAAGCGGGCTATCACCTGACCTTTCTTGTTGATAAGAAATTTGGTGAAGTTCCATTTGATGTCTGCCTTCTGCTTGTAGTCGGGGTCGGCCTTCGAGAGCATGTCTTCCAGAATAGCCGTGAGGTTATGGTCGGGATCCCAGCCGGCAAAGCCTTTCTGCTCTTGCAGGAACTTGAACAGGGGGTCGGCATCTTCGCCGTTTACCTTCACCTTCTTGAAGCGTGGAAAATCGGTGCCGAAGTTCATCTTGCAGAACTCGTGGATGCTCTCGTCGGTGCCAGGAGCCTGCTGTCCGAACTGGTTGCAGGGGAAGTCGAGAATCTCGAAGCCCTGACTATGGTAGTCCTTATATAGTTTCTCCAGCTCGTCGTACTGGGGAGTGAATCCGCACTTGGTGGCGGTATTGACTATCAGCAGCACCTCGTTGGCATATTCTTTCAACGATACATCTTTGCCTTTTCTGTCTTTGACAGTGAAATCATAAACGGTTCTCATTTTTGTTTGTGTTATTAGTGTTTAAATAATAGTGTGAGCAAAGTTACGAAAAAACTTCGTGATAACCAAAAGTTTTAGTATTTATTTCAGATTCCAGCTGCTGAGTGTCAGCGTTCGTTCCACAGTGTCCTCGATGTCGTCGGGCAGGTTGCAGAAGAAGTCGATGCCCGTCAGCTCCTCCAGTTTGTCGATGCTGATGGCATAGCCCTTCAGGGGGTCGGTCTTGTGGTCTTCGTTCAGATGCTCTACCCAGAAGGCCAGTGCCTTGTAGCTGCTGCCCTTGCGGCTGAGCAGTGCCATAAAGAAGTAGCGGGGTACGGGGATGCGATTCTCGCCTTTTATCTGGTCGGTCAGATAGCGCAGGGTGTATTCCTCCTTGTCTATCGTGCCGCCCTTGCAGACATACAGTGTGTCGCTTGAGGCTGCCCACGTGCGCACCTGACTCTCCATCACCTCCCAAATGCCTGCGTTGAACACGTTCCACTGGGGTTGCATATTGGTGATATAGAATGTCTGATAGTTTGATTCCGTCGAGCGCAGCCGGTCGGCCGAAGGACAGATGTGTCCGTGATCAAATCCGTTGTATTTGTAGGGGTCTGCAGTCATTCGGTAGTCCTCGGGCAGGTCTGGGTCGTTAGGATACTGGCAGTCGGCTGCCAGCGAGCCGTTGTTCTCGGCATTGTATCGCGACACATTGTAACTGGAGTTGTAGTTGACACCGCTGTACATCTGGTAGCAGCTCCAGCGTTGTGCATTCTTCTCCGTGTCCCACTCCACGCAGTAGTTGATGCCGTCCTGGGTCCTGTTCAGTTGGGCACGGTGGACAATCACCAGACTCTTGCCGCCCTTGAGGTGTGGAAACTCCAGCCGTGTCTGGGCTGCTGTCACTCCTGTTGCATTGCGGTTTTCGTTCTTGGCTGGCTGCTCCGTTGTTTGAGGTTGGGTGTTGCGCTCCACGATGATGTCTTCACCATCGCCGCCGCAGGCTGCCATTACTGTTGAGGCAATTAAGAGAATAAGTAGTCTGTAAGTCTTCATCGTTGGCTTTTGGGTTTTCATTGTTTGATTGTGAGTAGATTTTTAGCCGATAAAGGCGCGGTCATAGGCATATGCAACTACCTAAGAACGCGCCTTAATGTCTTTTTGTGCGTGAAATATCTTACTTCTTCGCAGCCTTACCGTAGCGGCTCATGAACTTATCAACACGACCAGCGGTGTCGACGAGCTTGCTCTTACCGGTGTAGAAGGGGTGAGAAGTGCTCGAGATTTCAATCTTTACCACAGGGTAAGTTTCGCCTTCGAATTCTACGGTGTCATTCGTCTTGGCGGTAGAACGCGAAAGGAACATATCGCCGTTGGACATGTCCTTGAACACGACGGGGCGATAGTTTTCTGGATGAATACCTTTTTTCATTTTTTCGTTGTTATTTTAAATATTATTTTTCTGTTGTGCATAAAAGCGGGTGCAAAGGTACGAAAAAGCGGGCAAAGAACCAAATAAAAATCGATTTATTTTGCTTTTTCTCGCTATTTCGTCTGTTTTGCCTTTGTGTCCGCTCTCGCCGTCGGGAATCAGAACTTTGCCATCTTGATGGCTACCACCGCGCACTCGTCGCCCTTATTGCCGAGCCGGCCTCCAGCGCGGTCGAGAGCCTGCTGGGTGTTCTCGGTGGTGAGCAGTCCGTAGATGACGGGGATGCTGGAGGTGGCGTTCAGGCGGGCAATGCCTGCGGTGACTCCCTGACAGATGTAGTCGAAGTGTGGGGTCTCGCCGCGAATGACGGAGCCCAGGATGATGATGGCATCGTAACCGTCGTTGAGGGTCATCTGGTGAGCACCGTATATCAGCTCGAAGGAGCCAGGAACGGTCTTCACGTGAATGTTCTCAGGCAGGGCACCGTGACGTTCCAGTGTAGAAACGCAGCCGTCGAGCATCGCCCCTGTGATTTCGGGGTTCCACTCGGCGACGACGATGCCGAATATCATATTGGAAGCGTCTGGGACGCGGTCCACATTGTATTCAGACAGGTTTTTGGTAGCCATTGCTCTTATTTTACGCTTACACGCTCGATGTAGGCATCAATGCTCTGATACTGCATGGAGTTGAAATATTTCTCCTTGACTTCCTGATAGAGCTTGAGCGCCTCGTCCTTCTTGCCCTGGCTCTCGAGAATCTCGCCAGCCTGGATGAGGAAAGTGGGCGAAAGCGAGTTGTTGTCTGCCATCTTGGCGGCCTTCTTCAGATGCTCAACGGCCTTGTCCAACTGGTTGAGGTTGGCATAGGCGTTGCCCAGTGCGCCCTCGGCGGCGGGGGTGATCATCTGGTCGTCTTGTCCGCTAAACTGTTCAAGAGCGTTGACGGCCTCCTGCCACTTGCCGAGGTTGGCCTGACAGAGTCCGATGTAGAGCTGTGCGAGATTGCCGGCATCGGTGGAGCTATAGTCGCTGGCTACCTTCTGGAATCCTGCCAGAGCCTTGTCGTACTGCTCCTGCTGGAAGAGATCCTGGCTCTTGGCAAGCTCGGTGCTGGCCTCCTGCTGGCGGGGCTGGAAATAGTAGGTGTTAGCGAGGATAGCACATACGATGACTGCGATAACCGCAACCACTGCGATGATAATAGCCTTCTTGTTCTTCTCGAAGAAAGCCTCGGTCTTGGTGACCTGCTGCTCTTGAGCGGCAGCCTGCTGTTCAATCTTGTTTGCCATTATTGTTGTTATTTTTTCTATCGTTTAGACATAATCGGCTGCAAAGGTACGAATAAGCGCGCAAAAAACCAAAGTGAAGAGTGAAAAATTTGCTTTTTTTGCATAAATTTGCTACCTTTGCATGCGAAATGATTCTCAGAAAGCTATCGATACTGAATTATAAGAACATTCGCGAAGCCCAGTTGGAGCTCTCGCCGAAGATGAATTGCTTTATTGGTCCGAACGGTGCAGGCAAGACCAATGTGCTGGATGCCATCTACTATTTGTCCTTCTGCCGTTCAGCTTCGAATCCTATCGATTCGCAGGTGATTCATCACGACGAGGCTTTCGCGATGATCGAGGGCTCTTATGTTCTGGATGGCAGTGACGATGTTTCTGAAATCGTGTCGGTGGGCATGAAGCGTGGTCAGAAGAAGCATTTCAAGCGCAACAAGAAGGAGTATAAACGGCTTTCAGAACATATCGGCATGATACCGCTGGTGGTCGTGTCGCCTTCGGACACGCTGCTGATAGAAGGCGGCAGCGAGGAGCGTCGGAGGCTGATGGATATGGTGATAGCCCAGTACGACCGCTCGTATATGGAGCATCTGACGCGCTATAGCAATGCTTTACAACAGCGCAACACGCTACTGAAGGCTGTCGGCGAGGCTGCATTGTCGTCGCCGCAGTCGTTCGACCCCGCACTAATGCAAATCTGGGAGGAGCAGATGGCGGAGGAGGGCGAACAGCTGTATCGTCGCCGGAAGTCTTTCGTGGAGGAACTGACCCCCGTGTTCCAAGAGTATTATCAGGCGATTGCGCAACATCGTGAGCAGGTAGGGCTGAACTATGTGTCGCATTGCCAGCGTGGCCCGCTGCTGGAGGTGATACAGCGCGACCGGATGAAGGATTTGGCTGTGGGCTACTCGCTGCACGGCGTCCATCGTGATGACCTGGAGTTTACGCTGGGTGACAGGCCGATGAAGCGCGAGGGGTCGCAAGGCCAGAACAAGACCTATGTCATCGCATTGAAGCTGGCTCAGTTTGACTTCCTGAAGCGCACGGCCTCGCAGACCGTTCCCCTTCTTTTGCTCGACGACATCTTCGACAAGTTGGATGCCAGCCGGGTGGAACAGATAGTTAGACTGGTGTCGGGCGACAGCTTCGGTCAGATATTCATCACCGATACCAACCGCGACCACTTGGACCAGATACTGCGTACAACGGCGCTCGACTACAGAATTTTCCACGTTAAAGCCGGCGAGATAGATGTTTAAGCGTGATGTCAAACAGATAAAGGACCTGTTGCTGCAGGTGTTGCGCGATCAGGGACTGGAGACGCCGCTGCTGCAGAAACGGTTGGTGGAGGCGTGGCCGGAAGTGGCCGGACCGATGGTGGCAAGCTATACGCTCAACACCTATATCTATAATCAGACGCTCTATGTGCGACTGTCGAATCCTTCGTTGCGGGCCGACTTGAGTATGCGCAGGAGTGAGCTGACCAAAAAATTGAACGACGCGGTGGGCGAACAGGTGATTACCGATGTCCGATTTGGGTAGTATATATAATAAGGTACGCGTAAAGATAAAGTAGGCTCCTGGTGGAGCCTACTTTCGGTTCATGCAACCTTCTTCTTTTGTTGTTCTTCCTTCTTGGGGGCAGCGGGGAATGCACGGTTTTCTCTGAATACCTTCAGAGTCTCAAGGATGGCTGGGTCGTCCTCGTTGAGGTAGCGGGTCCACGCTTCTTCGCTCAGCATGTTGTAGACGAGGCGGCTGTTGATATAGCGTTCCAGCATCTTGTGCGACTTCTGTATCATGAGGTTGCGACGCTTCAGTCCGTGCTGGTCGGCATAGCTGGCAAACAGTTCTACCGTGTTAAGCTTCTTGAGGTAGCGCTCCATATCGTCGAGCGAGGTGTATTCCTTGAGCTGCTGGCGGTTGTTGTCGGTATATTCGAATGCAAACTGGATGATGAGTCCGCTCATGGAGGCCTGCTTGTAGTAAGAGGTGATGTTGGTGGTGTCCTCGGCTACAAAGATGTCGGGTGTGATGCCGCCGCCGCCATATACGGTGCGGCCCAGGCTGGTCTTATAGGCTGGTCCCTCGTGCTTGATGCTGTCTTGCGAGAAGAATTCACCATGCTCATAGCGTGTGATAAGGTCGTCTTCGTAGTCTTTGTTGTCGCCAGCGGTATAGTGCTTCTGGATGCAGCGTCCAGAGGGTGAATAGTAGCGGGCTATGGTGAGTCGAATCATCGAATGGTCAGCAAACTCGATGGGCTGCTGTACCAGTCCCTTGCCGAAGGAGCGCCGCCCGATAATGGTGCCTCGGTCGTTGTCCTGAATGGCACCTGCCAAAATCTCGGAGGCGGAGGCAGAGCCCTCGTCGATGAGTACTACGAGTGGAATGTGCTGATAGGAGCCGCGCCCGTCGCTGCGATACTCCTGTCGGGGCGACTTGCGTCCCTGCGTATATACGATAAGGCGGTTTTTGGGCAGAAACTCGTTGGCTATCTGGACAGCCGACTGGAGATAGCCGCCCGTATTGCCGCGCAGGTCGATAGTGAGGTTCTTGAATCCCTGTTGGGCTAAGCGGGCCAGAGCAATGAGCAGCTCAGGATAGGTGTTCTCGCCAAAGTTCTTGATGCGTATGTAGCCGGTCTCGCTGTCGAGCATATACGTGGCGGTGACGCTCTTGGTGGGGATGTCGCCACGGGTGACGGTAAACTCGCGTATCTTCTTCTCGCCAAAGCGCATCACTCCAAGCTTCACCTTGGTGTCCTTCGGGCCTTTCAGCCTGTGCATAGCTTCTTCGTTGGTGAGTGTCTTGCCTGTAAAGTTGTCGCCGTCCACCTGTACGATCTTGTCGCCGGCTATCAGTCCGGCACGCTCGGCGGGTCCGTTGCTGATCACTTGCTGCACGTGGAGCGTGTCGTGTCGGATGGTGAACTCGATGCCCACGCCCGAGAATGAACCGCGCAGGTCGTCGGTGGCCTGCTGTACGTCCTTGGCGGAGATGTAGACGCTGTGCGGGTCGAGCTCGCCTAAAATCTGGGGCATTGCCTTCTCCACCAGACTGTTCACGTCGACGGTGTCTACATATTGGTCGTCAACGATGTGCAGCAGGTTGTTCAGCTTGTTGCTGCCGGTATTGATGATGCTCAGGCGATTGCCCGAGAAATGGTTGGCATAGAAGGTGCCGATAAGGATGCCCACTACCACGGAGATGGCCATCAGAATGGGTAGGAAGCGGTAGTTCTTTCTTTGGTTTGGCATATTGCTGTATTTATATACTCGAATATTTCGATGTTTGTTTTGTTTCCTTTTACTCTCCCATATAGACGACTTCGATGCCGGCTCGTTCCAGCAGTTCGACACCATCGGTGAGGCGGTATTTCTCGCCATAGACCACACGGCGGATGCCCGCCTGGATGATGAGCTTGGCGCATTCGATGCAGGGGGAGGCGGTGATGTAGATGGTGGCTCCGTCCGAGTTGTTGGACGATCGTGCCAGCTTGGTGATGGCATTGGCCTCGGCGTGCAGCACATAGGGCTTGGTGAGGCCGTTGTCGTCCTCGCAGACGTTCTCGAATCCGCTCGGCGTGCCATTATAGCCGTCGCTGATAATCATGCCCTCCTTCACTACGAGGGCACCCACCTGACGGCGCTGGCAATAGGAGTTCTGTGCCCAGATGCGGGCCATCTGCAGATAGCGCTGGTCGAACTTCTCTTGTTTCTTGATCCTTGCTTCTTCCATCTTCACTTCTTGCTTCGTTTGATACCATTACGTTTGAGCAGAGCCTCTATGGTGGGCTCGCCGCCTCGGAACCGCTTGTAGAGCGTCATCGGATGCTCCGTGCCGCCTTTCGACAGGATATTGTCGCGGAACGACTGAGCCGTCTTCTGGTCGAAGATGCCGTGACGCTTGAACACGCTGAAGGCATCGGCATCCAGCACCTCTGCCCACTTATAGCTATAGTATCCGGCAGCATAGCCTCCCGCCATGATGTGCGAGAACTGCACCGTCATGCACGTGTCGGGCAGCTGTTCGCCCAGAATGGCCTTCTTCCAGGCTTGCTTCTCGAAGGCGATGATGTCGTCCTTGAACTCGTCCTTCTTCGTATAGTATGCCATATCGAGCAGCCCTAACGACACTTGCCGCAGACAGGCGGTGGCCGTCATGAAGTTACGGCTCTTGACAATGCGCTGGATGAGCTCGTCGGGGATGGGCTCTCCCGTCTCGTAGTGGAAGGCGAACGTGCGCAGGAAGTCGCGCTCGACGGAAAAGTTCTCCATAAACTGTGAGGGCAGCTCGACGAAATCCCACCACACATTGGTGCCCGAGAGGCTCTCGAAGCGCGTGTTGGCAAACATTCCGTGCAGCGAGTGGCCGAACTCGTGGAGGAAGGTCTCCACCTCCGACAGCGTCAGCAGGGCGGGCTTGTCCTCGGTGGGCTTGGTGAGGTTCATCACCACAGAGACGTGGGGGCGCACATTCACGCCCTTGCTGTCGATATACTGGCCCTGATACTGCGTCATCCAGGCGCCGCTCTGCTTGCCCTTGCGCGGGTGGAAGTCGGCATAGAAAACTGCCAGGAACGAGCCGTCGCGGTCGAACACCTCGTAGGCTTTCACATCGGGGTGGTAGACGGGGATGTCTTTATTCTCCTTGAAGGTGATGCCATAGAGCCGGTTAGCCAGTCCGAAGACACCCTTGATGACATTGGACAGCTCGAAGTAGGGGCGCAGCATCTCTGCATCGAGGTTATACTTCTTCATCTGCAGTTTGTGGGCATAGAAGCCAGCGTCCCAGGGCATCATCTTCTCGCTACTTCTCTCTGACTTCTTGAATAGTTTCTTCACCTCCTCCTTCTCCTTCAGCGCCGTGGGCTTATAGGCCTCAATCAGTTCGTCGAGCAGCCGGTAGACGTTACGCGTGTTGCTGGCCATGCGGCGTTTCAGTACATAGTCCGCATAGGTCTTATATCCCAGCAGTTGGGCTATCTCGCGGCGCAGGTTGACAAGCCGCTTGCATATCTCGAGGTTGTTCTCGCCGTTGGCATGGGTGCATATCGTGTTGCGTGCCATATAGAGCTGTCGGCGCAGCTCGCGCTGGGTAGAGTAGGTGAGGAAGGGTGAGTAAGATGGATAGTCGAGGGTGAACACCCAACCCGTCTTTCCCTGTTCTTTGGCCGTGAGGGCGGCAGCCTCGCGGGCCGAGTCGGGCAGTCCGTCGAGCTGGGTCTCGTCGGTGATGTCGAGGGTGAAGGCCTTCTGCTCCTTCAGCAGGTTCTGCGAGAACTGCAGCGACAGCATCGAAGCCTCTTCCGTGAGCTGGCGCAGACGCTCCTTGCCTGCCTCGTCAAGCAGGGCTCCTGAACGCACAAAGCCCTCGTAGCAGTTGTCGAGCAACATCTTCTCCTCTGCATTGAGGCGGCGGTGGTGCAGGTGTACCTGTCGGATGCGTTCAAACAGTCGGGTGTTGAGCCGGATGTCATTCGAGTGCTGGGTCAGTATGGGCTGTATCTTCTGTGCCAGCGCGTCCATCTCGTCGTTCGTCTCGGCGGAGAGCAGGTTGAAGAATACGGTGCTTACCCGGCTCAGCAGGTCATAATAGCCTTCGTCCTCTTCGGTGTCGATGATGGTATTGTCGAAAGTCGGGCGCTCAGGGTTATTGATGATTTTCTCTATCTGCTCGTTGTCGCGGCGGATGCCTTCCATGAAAGCCTCCTCGTAGTCCTCCAGTCGTATGCGGTCGAAAGGCACGGTGTCGTGCGGGGTCCCGTAAGGCTCAAAAAACGGGTTCTTATGTTCGTTCATATTTTAGCTATTCTCTAATTACTGTGCAAAGGTACGATTTTTTTCAGAATTGGCAAGATGACGGGCTCTTATTTTTCTATCTGTTTACTATTTTAACATTTGCCGCAGCACCGCAGTGGCGCAGCAGCGCGGCAGCGCGTCACCGCGGCATTTCGATTTTCGCATGGGACCGCGGCGTGGCTATAAATTGTTATATATTTATATATTATTATAATAATATATAAATTAAATAGAGGCTATTTTTGATGCTTGATGCGCATCGGATTGTCCAAATGACGCGGTGACGCGCTGCCGCGCTGCCGCGCCTCAATGTTAATTTCAAAAATAAACGAAAAATAATTGGGGTCAACCCTTGTTTTGTATTTGATTTTTTCGTACTTTTGCATCGTCGGAAGTGAGTTGGAGGCGAGTTGTCAGGCGAGGGGAAAATTACGCTCTGGGCTGCTAATTTTTTCTTTCTGCCCAGACAGTAAAAAGAACAGTGTCTCATGGTGTAAAACGGAGCAGGCGTGCTCAGAGTAGTGGGTTAATAAAATTTTTTACATTTTATGGTCGTGGCTTCATCATTCCAGTAGGTGTTCCAGTGAGGGTATCTCGATGCGTCCGCGATGGAGGGTGAGCAGCCCGTCGCGCTCCATCTCGTTGAGGGTGTTGCTGATGTCCAACCGGCTGTCGTTGAGCTCGTTGGCCAGTTGTCGCATCAGGATGTAGAAGGTCTTGCTGCCAGCGGGATAGAGGCAGCGCGAGAAGAAGAATCGGGTGATGCGCTCGCGCAGGTTCTTGGGGGCTTGTCGCCACTGGTTGTGGCTCAGGCGTTGCGACTCGGTGGCCATGATGTTGAGCAGGTTCAGGCGGAATACGAGCTGGGTGTCCAGCAGGAGCAGCACTTCCTGCTTGTCGATGGTGATGAGGTTGCACGCTTCTATGGCCTTGAAGGTGGAGGTGTAGCGCTGGCTGATGCCGAAGAGACGGCTGGGCTGTACGATATAGGGCGCGCTGACTTCCTCGCGCACGCGGCACGAGTGGTCGTCGCTCAGTGTCTCTATCGACAGGGCTCCGCTGGTCAGGAAGATGAGCTTGGTGCAGTAGTCGCCCTCGCGGACCAGCCGCTTGCCCGCAGCGAGCTTGGAGAATCCCAGCTTGGTATGTCCGGCCACCTGCATCAGGTCGGCGTGGCTCATGCCCTGAAAGAGGCTGAACTTCAGCAAACGGTCGTAGATCTCCATAGCTGCTTGGGTTGATGGCTCCCTATTTTAGCATCTTTTCCTTGAGTGAAGGTGAGTACCACACCTGGTTGTGGCCTTTTTCGTCGTAGATGAGGTAGGCCATCAGGTCGGGATGCTTCTCGAGCAGCTTCTTGGCTTTCTCCAGTCCCATCACCATAAACGAGGTGGCGTAGGCATCGGCTACGGCGCATTGGTCGGCCAGAACGGTGGCCGAGAGGATGTTGTGCTGCACGGGGTATCCCGTCTTGGGGTCGATGGTGTGGGCATATTTGCGCCCGCCCTTATAGTAGAAGTTGCGATAGTTGCCGCTGGTGGCCATACACTTGTCGGTGACGTTGAGCACGGTCTGCAGCTCGTTCTGTTCGCTCATGGGCTTGTCTGTAGGCTTGGTGACGCCAATCTTCCAGGGCAGGCGCTTGTCGCTGATGCCACGGGTGGCTACCTCGCCGCCTATCTCTACCAGATAGTTCTCGACTCCCTTGTCGCGCAGCAGCCGAGCCACCACGTCTACGCCGTAGCCTTTGGCTATTGCCGAGCAGTCGAGCACGATGCGCGGGTCGTCCTTATGGATGGTCTTGCCGTCGTACTGTACCTTCTGATAGCCGATGAATTGCTTGAGCGAGTCGACGGCGTGCTGATTGGGCAGTTCGCCGTTCTGGTAGCCGAAGCCCCAGGCGTTGACCAGCGGGCCCACCGTGATGTCGAAGGCTCCCTCCGTGTCGGCGCTCACCTGCTGGGCGAGCTTGAATACGTTGAGGAACATGTCGTTCAGCCGGGTGGGTTCGTTGCGGTTGACGGAGGAGATAATGCTCTTCTCGTTGAACATGGAGAGGGCGGAGTCAACCGCCTGCATGCACGCCTCAATCTCGGGCTGCAGGTTCTCTTTGTGCTGATACGCGATAGAGTAGGTGGTGCCGAAGATGGTTCCCCTACAATGCTGGTATGGGGTGCTCTGTTGCTGACGGATAATCAGGATGGTGCCGATGATGAGCAGCACCAAGAAGGGTACTTGCCATAACAGGCGATTCTTTTGTTTTGAATCCATGCTTTTAAGTCTTGAACAGTTTATATGTCGATAATTTATATGTCGAAAATGATATTGAACGAGGCTGCTATCTTGTCCTGGTCGTTGATGCCGAATCCAGGCACGTACCAGGTGTTGCCCAGCACGCCCTCGTTGTGGAAGAGCCGGCGCTTGTAGCGAACGTCCCAGCCCAGATGGAAGGGACCGAAAATCTTGGCGTCGATGCCAAAGACGAGCTCCAGCCAGTGCATCGAGCATGCCAGCCCGTTGACGCCGAAGCCCGATTTCGACTTCCATGTGGGGTCGAGCAGGTTCTCGCGGATGACATCCACCTTGTATGAGGTGAACGCCCAGCGGAAGCCCGCATAGATGCGGTTGGCCTGATGCTTGCGTTTCAGTACGTTGAAGTCCACTCCCAGTTTGAAGTAGGGGGCTGTCGTCTTGTATGTGATGTGCGTCACCGAGTCGTTCTCGTGGTTGGCGCGTCCGATACCCATCTCGAAGACGGGAAACCATTGGTCGTGCAGGTTGACGCGCAGCGCTCCTCCGATGTCGCCACGATCGCTGAACAGGAGTGAGGCCGGTCCCACGAGGTCGAACGATAGCGACAGCCCGCGGAAGAGGGGGATGGAGTCCTTCTCCATGCGGAACATCTTCAGCTGTGCCTGTGAGGGTGTGGCGATGAAGATGAGCAACAGGGCGATACTAATCCTTAAGATAGAGGTAGAAATGTACGTACGTGACATCATAGTTCACATCTGGCTGGTGGATAATGATAGAGTCGATGGCGTTGTGCGTCGTGCTGGCATCCGTAATCTTGTGGAAGTAGGCTGCATGGCAGTCGACAGACTCAAAGTGAGGGTAGTTCTCTTTCTTGATGCGGATGGTGTCCAGATAGTTGTTGCCGGCCGTATCGCGCAAGAGGGTGTAGAACACGTCTTCCGGCTGTGTGTAGCTGATGGGCAGCTCAAACCGGGTGACAGCCCCTCCGTTGAGGCCGTTGAGGATCAGGCTGTCCGTGCCGTCGGCGCGTATGATGGCGACATATAGCGTATCCATGCCCAGCGTGTCGTCTGCTGTACCGCCGGCCTTCTTGAGCGCATAGGTCGTGTAGACAGCGTTCTGCACGGGACAGTCGATGCTCGTGCATGCGGCCATACAGGCCATTGTCAATATGACACCGATTATTTTCCGCATCTTATGTTCTCTTCTATTTGATATTCGTTGCGTCCGGCGCTGTTGCGGCTGATGAGGTCGCCCAGGAATCCTGCCAGGAAGAGCTGTGTGCCGATCATCATCATCGTCAGCGCAATGTAGAAGTAGGGCGAGTCGGTGACCAGTCGCATCGGGATGCCGCGATAGAGGGCAATGGCTTTCTCGGCGCCCAGGAAGCAGGCTGCAAAGAATCCGATGATGAACACGATGGTGCCCAGGAATCCGAACACGTGCATGGGCTTCTTGCCGAAGGTGCCCAGGAACCAGAGCGTCATCAGGTCCAGATAGCCGTTGACGAAGCGGTTCCAGCCCATGAACTTCGACTTGCCGTACTGACGCTTCTGGTGGTGTACCACCTTCTCGCCAATCTTGTCGAAGCCGGCGTTCTTGGCCAGATAGGGGATGAAGCGGTGCATCTCGCCAAACACCTCGATGTTCTTCACCACCTCGCGGCGATAGGCTTTCAGTCCGCAGTTGAAGTCGTGCAGATTCTTGATGCCGCTCACCTTGCGGGCGGTAGCGTTGAAGAGCTTGGTGGGAATGGTCTTCGACAGCGGGTCGTGGCGTTTCTGCTTGTAGCCGCTCACCAGGTCGTAGCCGTCTTCCTTGATCATGCGGAACAGCTCTGGAATCTCGTCGGGCGAGTCCTGAAGGTCGGCATCCATCGTGATGACCACGTCGCCCTGAGCCTCCTTGAAGCCGCAATAGAGTGCGGGGCTCTTGCCGTAGTTGCGGCGGAACTTGATGCCCTTGACGTGCTCAGAGCGGGCTGCGAGCTCGCTGATCACCTGCCAGGAGTGGTCTGTGGAGCCGTCGTTGACGAAGATGACCTCGAACGTGTATCCGTTCGCCGACATCACGCGCTCTATCCAACTGTAAAGCTCGGGCAGCGACTCGTCTTCATTATAAAGTGGTATGACTACTGATATATCCATCGAATTATTTACTATTTAGCGATTTACTATTTATTTTCGATTTAGCAATTTACTATTTACTGTTTGTTTTCGATTTGCGATTTGACCACCTTTCGCTGCATGAGGGCGGCGATGGGGAACCCTAACACGAAACCTGTGGTGATGTTGATGGTCAGCATGTTCAGGGCATAGTCTATCGGGCGCATCTGGGCCATCTCCTTCAGACTCTCGCTCATCTGCTCTCCCATGCCGTACGTCTTCAATACCTGCCGCCCTTCGTCCGACGACACGATCTCGGTGAATTTCCCTATCAGGTAGCCTTTGTCGATGAAGGCAAAGTAGAGGTAGAGGGCGGCAGCCAGCAGCAGTCCTGCATAGAAGAAGGTGAGAACCAGGTAGGCATAGCCTCTTCCGAAGGAGATGATGCCTTCGCGGGCATAGTCGCGAAAGTGGCGCAGACGGTTGGCAGCATAGAAGGGTGAGGCTAAGATGAGTATCACAGCCGTCATTCCCAACATGGGGGACGACAGTCCCTGCACATAGCAGAACAAGGCCCCAATCCACAATAGCGACAGCAGGGCACCGTCCTGACGTGCAAATGCTTTTAATTGTACGTATTCTTCTGGTGTCATAATCGGGTGCAAAGGTACTGATAAATAATGAGAAATGAGAAATGAGAAATGAGAAATGAAGCCGTAAACCGCTAAAAAAAGTTAAATGCACGGCCGTTGATGCTAATTTCTCATTCCTCATTTCTCATTTCTCATTTATTATGCCTACCTTTGCAGCCGCTTTTCGAGCATTACACGGGCGAGTCCTGTACGGCCAGCTCCCTCGGAATCCCCCAGGATGGGAACATAGCAAGGGTACTTGGTTGTAGCGGCGCGATACAGATAGCTCGCTCACCCGCCTCTTTAGCTCAGTTGGCCAGAGCACGTGATTTGTAATCTCGGGGTCGTTGGTTCGAATCCGACAAGAGGCTCTACACAAGGCAAAGGACTATCCCTCGGGGTAGTCTTTTTTTTAGTGGTGAGAGGTAAGAGGTAAGTGGTGAGAGATTACCTCTTTCCGCTCTCCACGGACACTACGCCCGACTTCAGGTTCTCCGCTGTCGCTGTCAGGCGGATGGCCCCTGCCGATGTGCTGCTCTGTACCAATACCTGAGCCAGCCCGTTGAAGGCGGGGATGCTGAATTGCTTGCAGTCTAGCTCCTTCGGATGGTCGGCCCCCAGATAGCTGGGGTCGCCGTTGCCCACACCCAGTATGCGCCCTTCGCCTTCCAGCGTCAGCGAGAGCATGGGGCAGGCATCGGGCACCCGCCGCCCTTTGGCATCCAGTATCTCTACCGTGATTACCGCCACATCGCGCCCGTCGGCAGAGAGCATGGTGCGGTCGGCCAGCATCCTGATCTGAGCGGCGGGCTTGGTGGTCTCGATGGTCTGGGTCAGGATGCAGCGGCCGTTCTTGTAGCCTTTGGCTACCACGCGGCCGGGCTGGTAGACGGCACGCCACTTCAGGTGTCCGTTCTTGGGCATCGGCTGGCGGCCCAGCTTCTTGCCGTTCACCGTCAGCTCCACCTCGTCGCAGTTGCTGTAGGCCCACAGCTCTATCTCTTCACCCTCGTGGCCGTGCAAGTTCCAATGGGGGAAGACGTGCAGCGTGGGCTCGTCGGTCCACCATGCTTTCAGATACCACGCCTCGTCCTTGGGGAATCCGCAGTAGTCGAGGATGCCGAATTCTGAGTCGTGGGCAGGATACTCCAGCGGGTTGGGTTCTCCTCGGTAGTCGAAGCCCGTCCAGTAGAACAGTCCTGCTGCCCAGGGACGCTCGGCATAGAACTTCCATCCGCGCTCAATGACGTTTTCCACTCCAGGCTTCGTGCCTCGGTTGAGGCTGGGCATGCGCCCTTTGTCCTGCTGATGGCTGAAATAGATGCCGCGTGTGCCGCATCCCGTCGTCTCTTCCGTACCCACTATCTTCCAGTCAGGATGCGCCTTCTTGCGGTTGTCCACATCGTTCTGTACGATGTAGTTGAAGCCCACTACGTCGAGCCCCTTGATCATCTCGCCGCCTCCGGCATTGGCGATGGTCGAGGGGCGGGTGGGGTCCAGCAGTCGCGTGTACTCACGCATGGCCTGTGCGATGCGTGTGCCTTGTATCGTGTTCTCGATGCCCCATTCCTCGTTGCCGTCGCTCCAGAGGATGATGCTGGGGTGGTTGCGGTCGCGGCGTATCATGTTCTCCAGCAGCCGTTGGTGCTCGGTGTTGATGCCCGTCAGCCGGTTCTCGTCTATGACCAGTATTCCCTCGCGGTCGCAGATGTCCAGCTGTGCGGGAGTCATGGGGTTGTGCGAGGCACGGTAGGCGTTGCACCCTATCTGCTTCAGCTGCCGTATGCGCCATGCCATCAGGGCTTCGGGCATGGCTGCCCCCACGCCGGCATGGTCCTGGTGCATGTTCACGCCCTTCAGCTTCAGCGGTTGTCCGTTGAGCAGGAATCCCCGGTCGGCATCGAAGCGGATGGTGCGCAGGCCTGTCGTCGTGGTGTAGACATCTGTCGTGCGCCCGTCTACCGTGATGGTGGTTTCTACCGTGTACAGATAGGGGTCGGCGGTGCTCCACAGGTGGGGCTTGGTCACCGTCATCTGCTGCTTGTTTTGGGCCGTCTCCTTGGGCTTCAGGGTGCCGGCGACCGCCTGGCTGCTGGCCACCACTCGCCCCTCGGCATCCATCAGCCGCTGGCTGATCTCGTAGCGCTGGGCGGCAATGCTGCTGTTGTGGACTTCCGTCTCCACGTGTACGATGGCCTGATGGAAGGGCGCCTGCAGGTCGGCATAGACAAAGGTGCCGAAGGGGGCCACGCTCACGCTGCCCTGCTTCAGCAGCCATGCGTCGCGATAGATGCCTGCTCCCTCGTAGAACCATCCTTCCTCCAGCGAGGCATCGGCGCGCACGCAGAGCACGTTGTCGCCGCCATAGTTCACATACTCCGTGATGTCGTACACCTGGGTAGCGTAGCCGCTGGGCTCGCCGCCCATGTAGAATCCGTTGCACCATACGGTGGCGTTGCGGAAGATGCCGTCGAACTGCACGAGGATGCGCTTGCCCCAGTCGCCCTCAGGGATGGGTATCACGGTGCGATACCATCCTACGCTGGTCTCCGGATATTTCCACCCTACGGTCTTGTATCCGTGTGAGTGGCTGGCCTCGCGCGCATAGGGCAGGGTAGTGGCCCAGTCGTGAGGCAGCCGCACGGCCGTCCACGTCGAGTCGTTGAACTTCGTGCTGTAGGGGCCTTCGTTGTGTATCGAGTTGGCCTTGGTCAGGTAGTTGAAGTATTCGGTGCCGCTGCCAAAGTCCTTGGCGGGGTCGGAGGCATGGCCCAGACAGAATTTCCAGCCTTCGTTCAGACAGATTTTCTCTCGCGTGCTTTGAGCGGTTGCCGTCCATAGGGCCATCATGGCGATAGCCGCCATTGCTATTCTTCTTGCGTTCATTGTTCTTTGAGTAGTTTTAGGTTTTCTGTCTGCGAAGGTAAGGAAAATAATTTTTCCAGCCAAACTTTTTACAATTTTTTTGGCAGCAGGCGCAATATGGAGCAGCCACAGAAGGACGAGGACGGGCCCAACCGCATCATCCTTGAAAAATATAAAGAGACATGCCGAAGAAAGAACCAGAACGAAGACAAGCCCGAGCGCCCTAGCGTGGCGGTAAAGAGCGTGGCAGCCGACATCACCAAAGCCCGACTGGCAGAGCTGATGTCCGACTCGCAGGGCAACATCATCCACATCCGCATGGTTGAATTTGAACAATGGTTTGCCGTCGAGGGCTGGAAGCCCGGCCCCAACTGCCCCTTCACCTACCTGAAGATGGCCGACGACGAGGACAACCCCTTCGGTCAGGAGCGTGTGGGCAGTCAGAGCATTACCTACCAAGGTTCGCTCAGCATCAACTGGAACGCATCGACCACTCCCGCCAAGGCCCTCTACTACTTCCGCAACTGCATGGTCGACGGCCCCATCAGCCGACTGACCCTGGCCACGGTGCCTGACAGCGGACTGGGTGCCCCCATGCCCATGCACGGCAAGTACGACGAGAAGTACGACGCTGCCCTGAAACCCTTCATCGACAACCTGGGGCGACGTGCGCTGGTTGCCACCTTCCGCAAAGCCTGTCTGCTCTATGTTGCCAACGGCAAGAAGTGGGAGAAAGCCATCGAGGGCTTCTGCCGCTGGAGCCTGCACTACGACCTGTGGCTAAAGCTGCGCTTCTTTGGCGACCTGATACGCCATGCCGACAGCCAGGTGAAGACCTCGCGGCGCGGTCCTGCCAATCTGATAGACCAGATAGAGAAGGACGCCGACGGCATCTTCACCTATCAGGCAGCAGTGATGATGCGACTGAAGAACGGCAAGGACGAAGAAGGCACGGGTAATCTGCTGAGTCAGTGGGTACGCCGTGAACTGATAGAGCGGTTGGACGACGGCCGTTTCCGCATCGTGAAGAAGAATGACAAATGACAGATGACAGTTAGGTGTAGGAGGGCTCTATGGTATCATGTCTTGCCCTTAACGAGCTTTCAGCAATGATTTGTCAGACAGTCCGATTTGCATAAAATTATCCCCGCAACTATCCAAGGATTTGCGGGGGAAAGTTTTTAATTAAGCGCTTTTGCAACCGAGTTGCGAAACCGTTGTCGTAACTTTGCACACAGAAAAAGAAAACAAAACACATATTGTATTATGGAATATTCTTGCGAACATTCTCATCACGCAAATTGCGATTGTGGGCATCACCACGAGCACGAACACGAGGGTTCGGGCCGTCAGGTGTATGTCCTCATCGGTGCTGCGGTGCTGCTCTTGGTGGCAGTCTTCATCGAACATCAGTTCTGTCTCCCTACATGGCAACTGTTGTTGGTCTATCTCGTACCTTATTTAATAGTGGGGCTCGACACGCTGCGCGAGGCTTGGGAGGGTATTCGCGAGGGTGAGCCGTTCAACGAGCATCTGCTGATGTCGGTGGCCACCATCGGAGCCCTCTGCATCGGATTCCTGCCGGGTGCCGACACCGAGTTTCTCGAGGCGGTCTTCGTCATGCTCTTCTTCCAGGTGGGCGAGCTCTTCGAGGGCTATGCCGAGGGCAAGAGTCGCGAGAGCATCAGCCATCTGATGGATATCCGCCCCGATGTGGCGCATGTGATGGTGGAAAGAGATGGGAGAGATGGGAGTAATGAGATACAGGATGTGCACCCTGAAGAGGTGGGAATTGGACAGACCATCGTGGTGCGGCCGGGGGAGAAGATTCCGCTGGACGGTGTGATTGTGGAGGGCAAATCGTCGCTGAATACGGTAGCCCTGACGGGAGAATCGGCTCCTCGTGAGGTCGTCGAGGGCGACGAGGTCATCTCCGGCTGCGTCAACCTCTCAGGCATGCTGAAAGTGCGTACCACCAAATCGTTTGGCGAGAGTACGGTAGCCAAGATACTGGAACTGGTAGAACATGCCGGCGACCATAAGTCTAGGAGCGAGGCCTTCATCACCCGATTTGCTCGCGTCTATACGCCCATCGTGGTGTTTGCCGCTGTGGCCATTGCTACGGTTCCCGTGTTGTTGGGCGGCTCGTTCGCTGTATGGCTCTATCGGGCGCTGATGTTCCTAGTGGTGTCGTGCCCCTGCGCCTTGGTGCTCAGTGTGCCGCTGACGTTCTTCGGAGGTATCGGCAGCGCCTCGCGGAAGGGTGTACTCATCAAGGGGTCCAGTTATATGGATGTGCTGGCTAAGATAGGTACGATCGTGATGGACAAGACGGGTACGCTGACTCATGGACAGTTTGTCGTAGAGGCTGTACACCCCGACCAGTTCGACGAGCATCAGTTGCTGCATCTGGCTGCTCACGTTGAACACTTTTCTACCCATCCCATTGGTGCAGCCTTGCGTGATGCCTTCCCTGAAGAGGCTACCGACGGCTGTCGGGTGACCGATGTCGAAGAGGTGGCGGGTCAGGGCGTCAAGGCCCGTGTCGGCGACCGACTGGTGTGTGTGGGCAATACGAAGATGATGGATGCCGTAGGTGCTCATTGGCACGACTGTCATCAGGCGGGAACCATCATCCATGTGGCCATCGACGGACAGTATGCGGGGCATATCGTCATCAACGACCGCGTGAAGGATGATGCGGCAGCGGCTATTCAGGCATTGAAGTCGGAGGGTGCCGCCAAGGTTGTCATGCTGACGGGCGACCGCAAAGAGGTGGCTGCGCATGTGGCCGTTCAGTTGGGGCTGGACGAGTATCATGCAGAACTGATGCCGCAGGACAAAGTGTCGCTGGTAGAGCAGATGATAGAAGAGAGGAAGGCTGGCGCAGACGGCTTTGTGGCTTTTGTGGGCGACGGCATCAACGATGCTCCCGTGCTGGCCCGTGCCGATATAGGTATCGCGATGGGCGGGCTGGGCAGCGATGCCGCCATCGAGGCTGCCGATGTGGTGCTGATGGACGACCAGCCGTCGAAGCTGCCCGTCGCCATCGACATCGCCCGCCGTACGCTGACTATCGCCCGCCAGAATGTGCTGTTTGCCATCGGCGTCAAGGTCGCTGTACTCGTCTTGGCGGCCTTGGGCATTGCTACCATGTGGCTTGCCGTGTTTGCCGACGTGGGTGTCACCGTGCTGGCCGTGCTCAATGCGATGCGGACGCTGAAGTGTTAAATTCATTTACAATAGGGCGTATGTCGAAAAAAAGCACTATCTTTGCATCCATTAACGTTCAATTGTATAACACTTAATAAGCGATTATGAAACCGACATTATTTCTTTTAGCCGCAGGCATGGGCAGCCGTTATGGCGGTCTGAAGCAGCTCGACGGCTTGGGCCCCAATGGTGAGACCATCATGGACTATAGTATCTACGATGCCATTCAGGCTGGTTTTGGCAAGATAGTATGGGTGATCCGCAAGGACTTCGAGGAGCAGTTCCGCCAGCAGATTCTCTCCAAGTACGAGGACAAGATTCCCTGCGAGTTGTGCTTCCAGGGCCTCGATGCGCTCCCCGCAGGCTTCCAGGTTCCCGAGGGTCGGCAGAAGCCTTGGGGTACCAATCATGCCGTACTCATGGGTAAGGATGTCATCCGTGAGCCGTTCTGTGTCATCAACTGTGACGATTTCTACGGTCGCGATGCCTTCATGCAGATAGGCAAGTATCTGGCCAATCTGCCCGAGGGGACCAAGAACAAGTATGCGATGGTCGGATTCCGCGTGTGCAACACCCTGTCCGAGAATGGCTCTGTGGCTCGTGGTGTCTGCGCCTATAACGAGCAGCGCCATCTCACCGATGTCGTCGAGCGTACGGAGATTATGCGTATCGATGGTGTCATCCGCTATAAGGACGAGCAGGGCGAGTGGCAGCCCCTGGAGGAGAATGTCCCCGTCTCGATGAATATGTGGGGTTTCACACCCGATTATTTCGACTATTCCGAGGAGTATTTCAAGGAGTTCCTTTCCGACCCCCAGAACATGCAGAACCTCAAGGCCGAGTTCTTCATTCCCCTCATGGTCAACAAGCTCATCACCGAAGGAACGGCCACTTGCGAGGTGCTCGACACCACGTCGAAGTGGTTTGGAGTGACCTATGCTGCCGACCGTGAGGCTACCGTCAGCCGTATTCAGAAGCTGGTGGACGAGGGTGTGTATCCCAACAAGCTGTTCTAAGCAGTAGAAAGCAGAAGAAATATGCTCAATCCGATACTGACAGAAGGGGAGTGCACGCAGTTGCGCTCCCTCATTGATACTTCGCAGACCATTGTGGTGGTGTGTCACTCCAATGCCGACGGCGACGCAGTAGGGTCGCTGTTGGGGTGGGGCGAGGTGTTGCGCCAGCTGGGTAAGGAGTCGTTGTTGGTGGTTCCCGATCAGTATCCCGACTACCTCCAATGGATGCCCAACACCGAGAAGATTGTGCGCTACGACAAGCGCAAGGACTATGTCGATACCGTATTGAAGATTGCCGACTTGGTGTTCTGTCTCGATTTCAATACGCTGTCGCGCACCGAGGACATGCAGGAGGCACTGGCCGACAGTCCTGCTCAGCGCGTACTCATCGACCATCATCTCGCCCCCGACGTACCCGCCGTGCTCAGCATCTCACGACCCCCCTTGTCGAGCACCTGCGAACTGGTGTTCCGCATCGTGTGGCAAATGGGACTGTTCGATGTCTTGGGCAAGCATTTCGCCATCCCCGTCTATGCCGGCATGATGACCGATACGGGCGGCTTCACCTTCGCGTCCAACGACCCCGACATCTACTTCATCATCAGCCAGCTGCTCACCAAGCACATCAACAAAGACAAGATATACCGTAACGTCTATCATAACTATTCTGAGCACCGACTTCGCCTTGTGGGCCATGTGCTGTGCAACTGTCTGGTGGTCGACAACGAGCGCCACGCCTCCTATTACACCATCAACAGAGCCGACATGAAGAAGTTTCATTTCGTCAAGGGCGATGCCGAGGGACTGGTCAATATGCCCCTGCAGATCAAGGGGATGAAGCTCAGCATCTCCTTGCGCGAGGACAGCGAGCGCAACAACCTGGTATGGGTATCGCTGCGCTCGGTCGACGATTTCCCGTGTAACGAGATGGCTGCGCGCTTTTTCAATGGCGGAGGCCATCTGAACGCCTCGGGCGGACGCGTCAACGGCACGATGGCCGATGCTGTACGCATCGTTCAGGAGGCCATCAAAGCGTATGAAGACAAGTTAAAGTAGCATAATTTTATGGCATAGTTCGTCTTACTTTGCCCACTTATTCGTATCTTTGCACGCGAATTGAAGCAAAACAGGAAATGAAGAGACTGATTTTTTCCATACTCCCTCTGGTGCTCGTGCTCATCTTTGCCAGCTGCCAGAACTATGAGACCTATGGCGACAAGAAAGCCAAGGAGCGCGATGCCATCCAGAAGTTCATCACCAAGCAAGGCATCAGGGTTATCACCGAGGCTGAGTTCAAGGCCAAAAACCAGACTACTGATGTCGAGGCTAACGAGTTCGTACGCCTCGACCGTACGGGTGTCTATATGCAGATAGTGCGCCGCGGTTGTGGCGATATGCTCGAAGAGAACAAGACCGTCAACCTGCTCTGTCGCTTCTATGAGTGGGATCTCCTGCAGGATACCCTCCTCATCTGCAACGACCGGCCCCTGCTCTTTTACAACACCAACATGAGCTCATGGATTGAATGCTCGGACTACGTCGACAAGATGAGCGTCAGGCGAAGTGGCACCTCCTATACTGCCACCTTTATTGAAGGCATGATGCTGATGAGACACAGCAGCTCCGCATCCGTGCCTGCCGGCTGGCTCATTCCTCTTAACTACATCTGTGTGGGACGACCGCAGGAAGAAGGCGACGAGGTGGCTGTGGTACGACTGATTGTGCCCCATTCGCAGGGCACCGCCGATGCCTCGTCGTCCGTGACCCCTTGTTATTACGAGATTTCTTATCAGAGAACAAAATAACCATTTATGACACTCATCAAATCCATTTCCGGCATCCGCGGTACGATTGGCGGACGCACGGGTGACACCCTTAACCCTCTCGACATTGTTAAGTTCACCACCGCCTATGCCATTTTCATCTCGGGTAAAGAGGAAAGTGGAGAGAGGAATGAGAATACTCCTCATAAAAAAATAGTGGTAGGCCGCGACGGACGCATCTCTGGACCGATGGTGCGCGATATCGTCTGCGGAACCCTCGTGGGCATGGGCTACGATGTCATTGACATCGGCTATGCCACCACTCCCACCACCGAGCTGGCTGTGCGAATGAGTGGTGCTGACGGCGGCATCATCATTACTGCATCACACAATCCCCGTCAGTGGAATGCCCTCAAGCTGCTCAACAGCGAGGGTGAGTTCCTTACCGCTGCTGAAGGGCAGCAGGTGCTGCAGATTGCCGAGCAGGAGCAGTTCCTGTATGCTGATGTCGATCACCTTGGTAAGGTCATCGTCGACAACAGCTTCGACGACCGTCACGTGCAGTCTGTCCTTGACCTCGACCTCGTCGATGCCGAAGCCATCCGTCAGGCACGCTTCACCGTCTGTGTCGACAGCATCAACAGCGTGGGCGGCATCATCCTGCCCAAGCTCCTTGAGCGACTCGGTGTCGGATACAAGTTCCTCAATGGCGAGGTGACAGGCGATTTCGCCCACAACCCCGAGCCCTTGGAGAAGAATCTTACCGGCATCATGGACGAGATGCGCAGCGGACACTACGACCTCGGCATCGTCGTCGACCCTGATGTCGACCGCCTCGCCTTCATCTGCGAGGACGGACGTATGTTCGGCGAGGAGTACACGCTGGTCAGTGTTGCCGACTATGTGCTGTCTGCCACTCCAGGCAACACCGTCAGCAACCTCAGTTCCACACGGGCCCTCCGCGATGTCACCGAGCGGCATGGCGGCCACTACGCCGCAGCAGCCGTCGGCGAGGTCAATGTCACCACCAAGATGAAGGAAGTAAATGCCGTCATCGGTGGCGAAGGCAACGGCGGAGTCATCTATCCCGAGAGCCATTACGGCCGCGATGCCCTCGTGGGCATTGCCCTCTTCCTCACCTCGCTGGCCAAGAAAGGCTGTAAGGTGAGCGAGTTGCGAAAGACCTTCCCCGACTATCAGATAGCCAAGAATCGCATAGACCTCACCCCCGAGACCGACGTCGATGCCATCCTGCTCAAGGTCAAGTCGATGTTTGCTCAGGATGCCACCGCTCAGGTTAACGACATCGACGGCGTGAAGATCGACTTCGCCGACCGTTGGGTTCATCTGCGCAAGTCGAACACCGAGCCCATCATCCGCGTCTACAGCGAGGCTCCCACGATGGACGAGGCCGACGCACTCGGCAAGCGCCTTATGCAGGTCGTCTACGACATGCAGTAAGCGACAGAATCTTTTTTCTGCACCTAACTCAGACATAATAAAGTGATGAGACGCAAGCCTCGTCACTTTTTTCTTGTGCGTTTGAGTATTATAAAGGGGAAACCCCTGCCAGAGAAATCTCTAAACAGGGGTTCTAATGAAAGGAGGAAAAGTGGTACCTCCAGGAATCGAACCGGGGACACACGGATTTTCAGTCCGATGCTCTACCAACTGAGCTAAGGCACCATTTGTTATGTTTTCGTAAGCAATCCTCCTGATTGCGGGTGCAAAGGTACGAAGAAAAAATGAATCCGCCAAACTTTTGGCGGATTATTTTCAGAAAAAGTGTTATTTTGCTTTTTTCTCACTCGTTTCGCTTTATTTTCCCTCGTTGCTCAGCGGGTTCCAGCCTTGTGCCTTGAGGGGGAACTCCTGGTCGTCGCGGGTGACGAGGACATGTCCCAGACTCTCGTTGGTGATGTGCCCGATGAGTCTTACGTCTTCCATTGCTTCGATTTTCTCATGGTCGCCGATGGGAACGGTGAAGAGCAGTTCGTAGTCTTCGCCGCCGTTGAGGGCGCAGGTGGTGACGTTCATGTTGAGCTCTTCGGCCATGACGGCAGTCTGGTAGTCGATGGGTATCTGCTTCTCGAAGATGCGACAGCCTGTGTGGCTCTGTGTGCAGATGTGCATGAGTTCGGAGCTGAGTCCGTCGGAGATGTCCATCATGGCGGTGGGGCGGATACCTGCCTTTCGGAGCCGCTGGACGATGTCGCCGCGGGCTTCGGTCTTCAGTTGTCGCTGCAGCAGGTATTCTTTGCCGGAGAAGTCGGGTGTAGCTAAAGTTGAGAGTTGGGCGTTGAGCGTGGAGAGTTTCTGGCTGTCGCCGGCCTTTTCGGCTTTGGCTATTTTCTTTTGCAGCTCGTTATATTGTTCGTAGTAGACTGCCTTTTCACGCTCTAAGAGCTGGAGTCCCATATAGGCCGCACCTAAGTCACCGCTGACACAGATAAGGTCGGTCTCCCGTGCTCCGTTGCGATAGACGATGTCCTCCTTGCGGGCTTCGCCGATGCAAGTAATCGAGATGGCCAGTCCGGTGTAGCTGCTGGTGGTGTCGCCGCCGACGATGTCGACGTTCCACTTCTGGCATGCCAGCCGCAGTCCGGAGTAGAAGGCTTCGATGTCCTCGACGGAGAATCGCTTGCTGATGGCCAGGGAGACGGTGAGCTGCCGGGGGGTGCCGTTCATGGCGAAGATGTCGCTGATGTTGACCATTGCCGACTTGTATCCGAGGTGCTCTAGGTCGATATAGGTGAGGTCGAAGTGTACGCCCTCCATGAGCATGTCGGTGGTGACGAGAACCTCGGTGTCGGGGTAGTGGAGCACGGCACAGTCGTCGCCCACGCCGTACAGCGTGGACGCGTTCTGCGGCTTGCAGTCCTTGGTGAGCCTGTCGATGAGTCCGAATTCTCCTAATGCTGCTATTTCCATTGCTCTGTGGGGTGATCGGTGTTAAACTTCTCTTGCTGCGTACTCTCGATGCGGTCGGAGCGCACTATCATCTCGCGCATGATTTCTGTCATGAAGGGCTGTGCCTTGTTGGCGGCTTCCTGCACTTCCTCGTGGCTTACTTCTACGGGCTGGTCGAAGCCGCCGAGGTCGGTGATGACGGAGATGCCGAAGGTGCGGATGCCGCAGTGGTGGGCTACGATCACCTCGGGAACGGTAGACATGCCTACTGCGTCGCCGCCCATCATGCGATACATCTTGTATTCGGCAGGTGTCTCGAAGGTGGGTCCAGAGACGCCGACATAGACACCGTAGGTGATGCGTATCTTCTTCTCGCGTGCGATGTCGGTAGCTTCCTTGATCAGGCTGAGGTCGTAGGTCTCGTGCATGTCGGGGAAGCGCGGCCCGGTGGGGAAGTTCTTGCCGCGTAGCGGATGCTCTGGGAAGAGATTGATGTGGTCGGTGATAATCATCAGGTCGCCGATTCTGAAGGCCGGGTTCATGCCTCCGGCGGCATTGGAGACATAGAGTGTGCGGATGCCGAGCTCATACATGACGCGCACGGGGAAGGTGACCTCCTTCATGGAGTAGCCCTCATAATAGTGGAAGCGTCCCTGCATGGCCAGGATGTCGACGCCTCCGAGCTTGCCGAGGATGAGTTTGCCGGAGTGTCCCTCGACGGTGGACACGGGGAAGTTGGGTATCTCACTATAGGGGAACTCCGTCTTGTCAGTTATCTCGGAAGCTAATTGTCCGAGGCCTGTCCCCAGAATGATGGCTGTCTTGGGACTGGTTGTCATTTTTCCTTTTAGCCAGGATGCTGTTTCTTGAATTTTTGCGTACATAGCCGATAATATAATTGTTAAACGTTTCTTCCTGTTCAAGCATAAACTGTATGTGGACAGGCAATACATAGAGATGCTGACGCACGGCATCGCTGAGACCTTCGACATGGAGCAGTCGGGTGACATCCTTCTCGGTGGTGATGATGCACTTGGGCGACGGCATCGCCTCGAAGGTATCATTGATGAGCTGGATGTCCTTCTTGCGGAACTGATGGTGGTCGCTGAAGGCGAGTGGTGTGAGGTGGGTCAGCGGCGAGAGGTCGTAGCGCAACTGCTCGGGCGAGGCGATGCCTGTGAGCAGGAGCGTCTGCGTGGTGTCGAGCTGTGACAGCGGCAGTGGCTGGCGGCCTTCGGGGAAGACAGGCTTCAGCTCATCGTAGACCAGCGTGGTAAAGTACAGCTGCTGGTAGGGATAGAGGTTCATCGCCTTGGTGATGACGCGATACTCCATGGGCTTGAGGTCGTGTGGGCACTTGGTGACGATGACGATGTCGGCACGGTTCTTGCCGTTCAGAGGCTCGCGCAGGCGTCCTGCCGGCAACAGTTTGTCGTAGATGATGAGCCGGTGGTAGTCGACGAGCAGGATATTGATGCCGGGCTTGACATAGCGGTGCTGAAAGGCATCGTCGAGCAGGATGACATTCAGCTGCTTGTCGAGTTCCATGAGCTGGTCGATGGCATGACAGCGGTTTTTATCGACCGCCACCGTAACATCCTTGAACTTCTGCTTCATCTGGTAGGGCTCGTCGCCAATCTCGGGCATGGTGATGTCGGGAGTGGCGATGCGAAAACCCTTGCTCTTGCGCTTGTATCCCCGACTGAGTACGGCCACGCGGAACTGGTCTTTCAACAGTTGGGCGAGATATTCGACATGGGGTGTCTTGCCAGAGCCTCCGACGGTGATGTTGCCTACAGCAATAATAGGTATGGTGAACGAGCGACTCTTCAGAATACCCATTTCGAAGAGCAAGTTTCTGGCTTTGACGGCAAGGCCGTAAATCCAGCTGAACGGTAGCAGCCACTTGTTGATTCTGATGAAATCGCCCTCCATAGTCCTTTATTTTATAATAAGGTAATAGGGCAGTCGTGCCTGGATGGCATTCTGCCGATGAATGTTCTTGATGTAGCTGAAGGGCTGGTAGTATTCGCCCAAGGTGGCGCGCAGCTTTGCGTCGAGATAGTTCTCCTCGTTCTTACTGTCGAGCAGCGACTGGAACCAGTCATCGGGCTCGGGATAGGCAGTAGTATGATATTCGCTGAGCTTTGCCAGTTTAGCAGCTTTCTCGACAGCCTTGTCCAGTCCGCCGATTTCGTCGACCAGCTTGATGCTCAGGGCATCGTTGGCGAGCCAGACGCGTCCCTGTGCGATAGCCTCGATAGCCTCAACAGACTGCTTGCGCCCGTCGGCCACACGCTTGCGGAAGAGCTCATAGCCGCGTCCGATATACTGTTCAAGCAGTGCCATTTCCTCGGCATTGAAGGGGCGTGCCGCTGTGCCGAAGGCTGCATGCTTGTTGGTCTTCACCTCGTCGAACTTAATGCCCAGCTTCTCGGTGAGCAGTCCGCTGACATCGGGGAACATGCCGAAGATGCCGATGCTGCCGGTGATGGTGGTAGGCTCGGCAACGATGTGGTTGGCAGCGCAACTGATGTAGTAGCCTCCGGAGGCAGCATAGCCGCCCATAGAGACGACGACGGGCTTCTTGGCCTTCAGCTCCATGACGGAGTGCCATATCTGTTCGGAGGCATAGGCTGAGCCGCCGGGTGAGTTGACGCGCAGGACGACGGCCTTGACATCGTCGTCGTTGGTGAGGCGCTCCAGGTCTTTGCAGACCTTTGTAGCCACGATGCTGCTTCCCTGTTGGGTGGCACTGCCCGTCTCGGAGTCTACAATATCGCCATAGGCATAGTAGACGGCAATCTGGTCACCCTCTTTCTTATTGCCTTTCACATTCTCCATATCGGTGAGGGTGAGCTGCGGGATGTCGTCCTTGGCATCGAGCTTGAGCAGCTTTTTCACCTCTGCCTTCACCTCGTTGGTGTAGAGCAGCTTGTCAACGAGCTTCATCTTGAGGTAGTCGGGCTGGTTGGCAAGGGTGACAAACCGGTCGGCATAGGCGTTGAGCGAGTCGACGGGAATCTTGCGGCTGGCGGAAACCTCCTGAAGCATGACTTTCCAGATGCCGGTCATGTAGGCGGTGACCTGTTCGCGGTTGGGCTCGCTCATGCCGTCGGCGGTCAGCATCTCGGGAGCGCTCTTATACTTGCCCACCTTGCAGAGCTGTACCTTGACCCCAAACTTGGCCAGGAAATCCTTGACGAAGATGGGAGTGGCGGCCATGCCGTGCCAGTCGATCATGCCTTGTGGATTGAGGTAGACCTTGTCGGCGACGCTGCAGATGTAATAGGTGGTCTGTGTGTAGGTGTCGGCGTACGCCACTATCCACTTGCCTGTCTTCTTGAAGTCGATCAGCGCCTCGCGGAGTGCATGAACCGAGGCGGGGGAGTCGGCACTAAACAGGCCAGCCTCCAGATAGATGCCCTTGATGTTCTCGTTCTCCTTGGCCTTCTGGATGGCGTTCAGTATGTTTTCCAACCCTATCTCCTCACTTACCTGACCAGTAAGCATGCTCAAGGGGTTGTCCTCAACGCGCTCTTCAAGCTGTCCAGAAAGTGTCAGCGCGAATACTGATTCTTCTTTAACCTTGGTGTTGCTGGTAGAGGATGCTACCATGCCCACCATAGAAATAACAGACAAAATGCCCATAATCACCGTCAGCAGAACAATGCCTGTGATGGTGGCCAATACGTATTTCAGAAAGTCTTTCATATTGATAGGTAATTATTTAATTATTGTATTCATGGCTGCAAAGGTAGTGTTTTTTCTTCATTTTTCCAAATTCTATGACTGCCAAAGTGTCAGTTTGTTGGAATTGGCACGGTTTTGGCATAGAAGAGGGCAAAGAAAAAATATAATATTGTATGTTAAATATAAAATAAGATTAGTTATGAACATTAAACCATTAGGCGACCGCGTGCTGGTATTGCCCGCACCGGCAGAAGAGAAAATTGGTGGAATTATCATTCCTGACACTGCAAAAGAGAAACCCCTGCATGGCACTATTAAGGCTGTTGGCCAGGGAACGAAGGACGAAGAGATGGTACTGAAGGCTGGCGACGAAGTGCTCTATGGCAAATATAGTGGCACAGAGCTGGAGTTCGAGGGTGAGAAGTATCTGATGATGCGTCAGTCGGACGTGCTTGCTGTCATCGAAAAATAAAAAAAGTAAAAAAGTAAAAAGGAAATATTATGGCAAAGGATATTAAATTCAATATTGAGGCTCGTGACCTGTTGAAGAACGGTGTCGATCAGTTGGCAAACGCAGTAAAGGTAACGCTGGGTCCGAAGGGACGCAACGTAGTGATTGAGAAGAAGTTTGGTGCTCCGCAGATTACCAAGGATGGCGTGACCGTAGCCAAGGAGATTGAGTTGGAGGACAAGTTTGAGAATACCGGTGCCCAGCTGGTGAAGAGCGTGGCCTCGAAGACTGGCGACGATGCCGGTGACGGTACGACTACTGCTACCATCCTGACCCAGGCCATCGTGACCGAGGGTCTGAAAAATGTCACCGCCGGTGCCAATCCCATGGACCTGAAGCGTGGTATTGACAAGGCTGTCAAGGCCGTTGTAGACCACATCAAGGCTAATGCCGAGAAGGTGGACGACAACTACGACAAGATTGAACAGGTGGCTACTGTCAGCGCCAACAACGACGAGGAGATTGGCAAGCTGCTGGCCGATGCTATGCGCAAGGTGTCGAAAGATGGTGTGATCACCATCGAGGAGTCGAAGAGCCGCGATACTCACATCGGTGTGGTCGAGGGTATGCAGTTCGACCGTGGCTATCTGTCGGGCTACTTCGTGACCGACTCAGAGAAGATGGAGTGCGTGATGGAGAATCCCTACATCCTTATCTACGACAAGAAGATTTCGAACATCAAGGACTTCCTGCCCATTCTGCAGCCTGCTGCCGAGAGCGGCCGTCCTCTGTTGGTGATTGCCGAGGACGTAGACTCTGAGGCACTGACCACACTCGTTGTCAACCGTCTGCGTGGCGGTCTGAAGATTTGTGCCGTCAAGGCTCCCGGCTTTGGTGACCGTCGTAAGGCCATGCTCGAGGATATCGCAACCCTGACCGGTGGTGTCGTCATCAGCGAGGAGAAGGGACTGAAACTGGAGCAGGCTACGCTGGAGATGCTCGGAACCTGTGACAAGGTGACCGTATCTAAGGACAATACCACCATCGTTAACGGTGCTGGTGACAAGCAGGCCATTCAGGACCGTATCGCCCAGATTAAGAAAGAGATTGAGATTACGACCTCTTCCTATGACAAGGAGAAGCTGCAGGAGCGTCTTGCCAAATTGGCAGGCGGTGTGGCAGTTCTCTATGTCGGTGCCAACAGCGAGGTGGAGATGAAGGAGAAGAAGGACCGCGTGGACGACGCCCTCTGCGCTACCCGCGCAGCCATCGAGGAAGGTGTTGTTGCCGGTGGTGGCACAACCTATATCCGCGCTCAGGAGGCTCTGGCCAACCTGAAGGGCGACAATGCCGACGAGCAGACCGGTATCAACATCATCTGCCGCGCCATTGAGGAGCCTCTGCGCCAGATTGTCAGCAACGCTGGCGAGGAAGGTGCCGTTGTGGTACAGAAAGTGCGCGAGGGTAAGGGTGACTTCGGTTACAACGCCCGTCTGGACAAGTACGAGGACCTGCGCGAGGCTGGTGTTATCGACCCTGCCAAGGTAGCCCGCGTGGCTCTGGAGAATGCCGCCTCTATTGCCGGCATGTTCCTCACCACCGAGTGCCTTATCTGCGACAAGCCTGAGAAGGAACCCGCCATGCCGATGGGTGGCGCTCCCGGAATGGGCGGTATGATGTAAGAATTGTAACATCGAGATGTCAAAAAAGTAGGTGTCGGCCCCAAAAGGCTGACACCTTCTTGATTTAAATCAAAAACGTGTTCGATTTTACCCCTAAAAACTTGCATTATGTCTAAAAAGTTCCTAACTTTGCATCGTCAAAAGGTTAAAGTCCTGACAACATGATATTAGAATTTAGCAAAAAAGAAATATTTTTTTGATTTGTTTTAGTAGATTAGTTTTTAAGTAGTTTGTTTTAGGAATCGGATGTCGTGACGACATTCGATTTTTTTTATTTATGCCCAGTTGTTTGGTCATTTCCGAGGAAATGTGTACTTTTGCGGCATGAAGCATCTGATGGTATCTATTCTTTTTTTATTGTGGGCGAGCGAGATTGCTTATGCGCGCCAGCAGTATCGTCCTGAGGGACGCGCTTTCGTGTGTGTGAACGGAGAGAACCGGTATACCCGTGCCTTGTATGGCAGTCATACCGACTGGCGCATCGAGACGAGCGACCGTCCGGTGTTTGCCCTCTATAAGAAGAATAACTGCCGGAATGTGCAGTTCCGTATCAATGGTGTGAAACTGGACGAGACGGACTATTGTGAGGCCCGCTATGTGGACGGCATGCGCAGCTACGTGGTGCGGCACAGTGCATGGGGACCGAAAGCCGTAGTCCGCTTGAAGGTGGTGGCCTCGCTGCAGGATGAGCAGGGCTACTGGCGCTTTCAGACCAGCGGTTTCGAGCGTTCTGTGAAACTGGAGGTGACGGTGAGCCGTATCCGCCAGCCCAAACTGCACCGCAATGGCGATCTGGGGGCTGATGCGAGGGATGCCTTCGAGGCCGACGGCAAAGAGCCTGTGCAGCAGCTGTCGCAGACGTTTGAGGATGAGTGTTTTGTATGTTGCGACTCAGTCGCAACATGCTGTGGTACAGCCAAAGGCGATGGAACAAAAGGCGACGGAACGGGCGGTGGCCTGCGGGCTCGCAACCTCTTCGAGGAGGCAGAGAAGGCGATGACGCAACTGGCCTCACGGATTGAGTTCAATACCCCCGATGCCTATATCAACACCTTGGGCGGCGCACTGGTGGTGGCTGCCGACGGCGACTGGGACGGCAAGACATGGCTGCACGGCTGCATCGGTTGGCGCATGCCCTTGGCGGGCTGGCGTGCCGGCTATCTGGGGGATGTGCTGGGCTGGCCTGACAGAGCGGTGAGCCATTTTGACGCATATGCCAAGAGTCAGGTCAAGAATGTACCAGCCCAATATCCTCATCCGACTCAGGATGACAAGCTGCATCTGGCCCGCGCCCGCAAGGAGTGGGGGACGCAGATGTACAGTAACGGCTATATCTGCCGTAATCCCGAGCGTAATGACCAGATGCACCATTACGACATGAACCTGAACTATGTGGACGAGCTGTTGTGGCACTTCCAGTATGATGCCGATTCGGCCTATCTGCGCAAGATGTGGCCTGTGCTGCAGAGCCATCTGGCATGGGAGAAGCGCAATTTCGACCCCGACGACGACCATCTCTATGATGCCTACTGCTGTATCTGGGCTTCGGATGCGCTCTATTACAGTGGAGGTGCCGTCACCCACTCCTCGGCCTATAACTATCGTGCCAACCTGCTGGCGGCACGGATAGCCCGCCTGATTGGCGAGAACGCTGCTCCCTATCAGACCGAGGCCGATGCCATCCTTGAGGCGATGAACGAGAGGTTGTGGCTCAAGGACAAGCGCCACTGGGCCGAATATCAAGACCTGATGGGGCTGAAGCGCTTGCACGAGCAGGCTGCGGTGTGGAGCATCTATACGCCGATAGACTGCGGTGCCTGCTCGCCCGAACAGGCATACTGGGCTACACGCTATGTGGACAGGGAAATTCCGCATATTGCTGTGGAGGAGACTGGTCTGAATACCATCTCCACCTCCAACTGGATGCCGTATTCGTGGAGCATCAACAATGTGGCGGCTGCCGAGGTGATGCACACCGCGCTGGCCTACTATGAGGCAGGCCGCCCGGAAGAGGGCTTCCGACTGATGAAGGCAAACATCATGGACCAGATGTATTACGGTCAGTCGCCCGCCAACTTTGGACAGGTGAGCCGGTATGATGCCGCCCGCGGCGAATGCTATCGCGACTTCGGCGACTGTATAGGCATCTCGGCACGTACCCTTATTCAAGGGCTCTTCGGCATTCAGCCCGATGCGCTGCAAGGACGCTGTGTGATCCGTCCGGGATTCCCCGAAGCATGGGATTCGGCCTCGATACATACACCCTATCTGCAATACCGCTATCAGCATATCGGCGATGAGGCTGTGTACGAAGTGACCCAGCACCTTGCCCAACGCCAGAAGATAGTCATTCGCCAGAATTTGGGCATGGGACAGTATCGGGATGTGGAAGGTAGCGATGCCATCCATCAGGTGATTCGTGTCAAAGTGCCGGTGGTGCAACCTGAAGTGTGCGAAGATGACGGCAGTCAGCAAGCCAGACACTTGTCGGCAGACAGCCAAACTGTGCAGGATGCCCCCACCTTCCACGACAAGTTCCGCAAACAGAATATCAGTCGTTACCTAAATGCCAATGTGACAGACATCTTCCAGAATGAATACTTGTCGCCCCGTCCGCCCTATACGACGCTACAGATTCCTGTGCAGGGAGTAGGGGAGTGGTGCCATCCGACCTATACTCCCGACATCAACGACTCCGTGTTCCGCTCGCTGATAGTGGGCGATGAGTTTGTGGTGACGGGTGTGCCGTTCAGAACTTATTCAAAGGGTCCAAACATCGCGTTTGCCTCGCTGTGGGACAACTATCCTGACTCCATTGCTATCCCCATGAGCGGTAAAGCTTCGCAGGCTTGGCTGTTGATGGCGGGCTCGACGAATCACATGCAGAGCCGCATTGACAACGGTCTGGTGATAGCCCGCTACAAGGACGGTACTGCCGATACGCTCCATTTGGTGAACCCCGACAGCTGGTGCCCCATCGAGCGCGACTACTTTGTAGATGGTAAAGCCTTCTATACCGCCCAGCCGCGTCCCTATCGGGTGAGCTTCAGTACGGGAACGGTCAGCCGTGATCTGGGCAAGGCGCTGCATCTGCCTTTTGCCAATGCCCAAGGCGGCGAGATGGGCCCGAAGGGGGCTGACGGCGGTGAGATTCCAGGTGGAGCCGCTACGATGTTGCGGATGTCTTTAGACCGGACAAAGAGTCTTCAGTCGCTCTCTGTCCATGCGCTGTCCAACGATGTGGTCATTGGACTGATGGCGGTTACGCTGCAGTGAGGGAAGTTGAGAGGTGAGAGTTGAGAAATGAAGAAATATATTGATTTGTTCATCGACTTCGATGATACCTTGTATGATACGCACGGCAATGCCGTCATTGCGTTGGGCGAACTTTTCGATGCCTTGCATCTGGAGCGGTGGTTCCCGGATGCTCAGGTGTTCTACGACCGTTACTGGGAGACGAATATCGACCTGTGGACACGCTATTCGCGCGGAGAGATTACACGCGACTATCTTATCGTGGAACGATTCCGCCGTCCCTTGAGCTACGGACAGGGACTGGAACCCAGCATAGACTATTGTCTGGAGGCCAGCGACCTATTCTTAGACTTCTGTTCGTCGAAACCCGGATTGGTGGCTGGGGCACGTGAACTGATGGACTATCTGAAGGGGCGAGGATACCGGATGCACATGTGCTCGAACGGCTTCCACGAGGTGCAGTATAAGAAATTGCGGGCTTGTGGGTTGCGCGACTTCTTTGACACCGTCATCCTCAGCGAGGACGCAGGCGCCAACAAACCCTCAAAGGTGTTTTTCGACTATGCCTTCCAACAGACGGGAGCACAGAAGGAAACAACGCTGATGATAGGCGATAACTTCCAGACCGATATCCTCGGGGCAAAGCACGCAGGACTGGACACAGCCTACTTCAACCGCTATCCAGACTATCCGGCTCCGGAGCCCGTCACCTACGAGGTTACGCGGCTCAGTCAGTTGATGGACGTGCTGTAAGGATGTGGGCAAACGTTAAAAAGAAATAAGGCAGTAGCAAAAACTCTGCGCTCTCGGCTCTGAACTCTCAATTTTTTCGTACCTTTGTGGGCAGAATATGAAGAAACTCTTAGAACTCTATCAGCATTGGCGCGGGGCAGAGCCTCTGAACGTGGCTAAGCTCGCTGGGTCAGGAAGTAATCGCGAATACTACCGAATGACGGACGCGCAGGGACAGTCGGTGGTAGGCTGTATAGGTACCAGCCGCGACGAAAACCATGCTTTTGTCTATTTGTCCCGTCATTTCACCAAGTGCAAGCTCCCTGTTCCCAAGATATTGGCCGTAAGCGATGATGAGCGCCGCTATCTCCAAAGCGATCTGGGTTCGGTTTCGCTGTTCGATGCTATCCGTGGCGGCAGAGAGGCTGGCGGTCGATATACGCTGAAGGAGCAGGAATTGTTGCGGCAGACCATCCGCGAGTTGCCTAATATCCAGATTAACGGAGCCCGCGAGCTGGACTTCACCAACTGTTATCCCCAGGCCGCCTTCGATGCTGACTCGGTGCTCTTCGACTTGAACTATTTCAAATACTGTTTTCTGAAGGCTACAGAGCTCGACTTTCACGAACTGAAGCTGGAGGCCGATTTCCGGTTGTTGGCCAAAGACTTGACTTCGGTCGACGACGTACAAGGATTCCTCTATCGCGACTTCCAGGCTCGCAACGTGATGCTCGATAGCAAGGGCAAACCCTATTTCATAGACTTTCAGGGAGGCCGGCGCGGGCCCTATTACTACGATGTCGCCTCGTTTCTTTGGCAGGCTTCGGCCAAGTACCCGCACAAGGTGCGCCGCGAGCTGGTCTATGAATACTATAATGCCCTGAAGCAGTACACGGAAGTGCCTGCGCCCCATGCCTTCGTCGAGCGGCTGTCGCTCTTCGTGCTGTTCCGCCAGTTGCAGGTGTTGGGAGCTTATGGCTTCAGAGGCTATTTTGAGCGCAAGGCGCACTTCATAGAGAGCATTCCGCCCGCTATGGAGAATATCCGCGAGTTGCTCAGCGAGCGCAACTTCCCTTACCCCTATCTCATCAGTTTGCTGACTCAACTGACGGAAATGCCCAAATTCCAGCAGATAGAAACTACGGCAGCTCGCGCCGACGGCTATAGAACTACGGAGCTGAACCCTTATAAGCAGCATCCGCAGGACGGTCCGGCAACCTTCTCGAAATACGATAAGCAGGGCCCGCTGGTGGTGCGCGTGTTCAGTTTTTCGTATACGAAGGGCATTCCCGAGGATGAGAGCGGGAACGGCGGCGGCTATGTGTTCGACTGCCGTTCGACTCACAACCCCGGACGCTATGAACCCTATAAACAACTGACGGGACTCGACGAGCCGGTCATCCGATTCTTGGAGGACGACGGCGAAATCACCACCTTCCTCGAGTCGGTCTACAAACTGGCCGATGCCCACGTGCGTCGCTACATCCAGCGCGGATTTACTTCGCTGATGTTCTGCTTTGGCTGTACGGGTGGACAGCACCGCTCCGTCTATTCCGCACAGCATCTGGCAGAGCATATTCACCGCAAGTTTGGCATCGAGGTGCGCATCTGTCACCGCGAGCAGAACATCACCCAAATACTTAAAAACACCTAAAGTTGTACCCTTGCACTCATGAGACAAGCAATGATATTTGCGGCAGGTCTGGGCACCCGGCTGAAACCCCTCACAGACACCATGCCCAAAGCACTGGTACCAGTGGGCGGACAGCCCTTGCTGTGGCATGTCATCATGAAGCTGAAGGCGGCAGGCTTTGAGCGCATCGTGGTCAATGTGCACCACTTTGCCCAGCAGATTATAGACTACCTGCAGGCCAACCGGAACTTCGGCCTCGACATCCGCATCAGCGATGAGCGCAGCAGACTGCTCGAGACGGGCGGAGGCATCAAGAAGGCGCTGCCACTCTTCGACCAGCAGTCGCCCATCCTTATTCATAATGTGGACATCCTGAGCAATCTGGACCTTGCGGGCGACTTGTTATCCAGCGAGTGTCCGCCCGATGCGCTGTTAGTGGTGAGCCAGCGGCAGACGAAGCGTTATCTGCTGTTTGACGACGAGCAACTGCTGGACGGCTGGACGAACGTCGAGACTGGCGAAGTAAAAAGCCCCTATCCAGGGCTCGACCCCTCCGGACTCCGACAGTTGGCATTCAGCGGCATACACGCCATCTGGCCTATGGTGTTCCCCCTCTTCCAGGAGATGCCCGAGCGTTTCAGCATCATCGACTTCTATCTGAAGTTCTGTCATCAGTATGCCTTTATAGGTCATGAACAGAAAGACCTCAGGCTGTTGGATGTCGGCAAGATCGATACGCTGGAGCAGGCTGAAACTTTTATCAAACAATTATAATTATGCAACAGAAGATTATTATCCTTGACTTCGGTTCGCAGACCACGCAGCTCATTGGCCGACGGGTTCGCGAACTCGACACCTTCTGCGAGATTCTTCCCTACAACAAGTTCCCGAAGGATGACCCTACCGTCATTGGTGTCATCTTGAGCGGTTCGCCTTACTCTGTACACGATCCGGAGGCATTCAAGGTCGACCTCAGTCAGTTTGTGGGACGTATCCCAGTGCTGGGTATCTGCTATGGTGCACAGTTTATCTCGCACACCCTTGGCGGACGCGTGGAGAAAACGGATTCGCGCGAATACGGACGTGCCAACTTGACCAGTTTCGATGTCAGCAATCCCCTGTTCAGCGGCTTCGAGCAGAACTCGCAGGTATGGATGTCGCATGGCGATACCATCACCGAGATTCCCGACGGATTTGAAGTCATTGGCAGTACAAAGGATGTGAAGAATGCAGCCTTCTGGTGCCCGGGAGAAAAATTGGCAAGTTGTCAGTCCGTCAGCGGCAGCCAGATTGTCAATAGTAAATCGTCAAATAGTAAATCCATTTGGGCAGTGCAGTTCCATCCAGAGGTGTTCCACACACTTCAGGGCAAGACGCTGCTCAAGAACTTCGTAGTCGATATCTGTGGCTCCCGTCAGGAGTGGAGTGCCGCCTCGTTTGTCGACACCACGGTGGCAGAGCTGAAAGAGCAGTTGGGTGACGACCGCGTTATCCTTGGACTTTCGGGCGGTGTCGATTCCAGTGTGGCTGCCGTGCTGTTGAACCGTGCTGTCGGCAACCGCCTCACTTGTATCTTTGTCGATCATGGCATGTTGCGCAAGAACGAGTTCCAGCAGGTGATGGACGACTACCGCGGCTTGGGACTCAACGTGATTGGTGTCGATGCCTCGGAGAAGTTCTTTGCCGATTTGGCTGGCGTTACCGATCCCGAGCAAAAGCGTAAGATTATTGGCCGCGACTTCGTAGAGGTATTCAATGCCGAGGCACAGAAAATAGTCAATAGTAAATCGTCAAATTGTAAATGTCGTTGGCTGGCACAAGGCACCATCTATCCCGACCGTATCGAGTCGCTGAATATCACTGGAAAGGTCATCAAGAGCCATCATAATGTGGGCGGACTTCCCAAGGAGATGAATCTCCAGCTCTGTGAGCCCCTCAAGTGGCTCTTCAAGGACGAGGTGCGCCGTGTGGGCCGCCAGCTCAAGATGCCCGAGCATCTTATCACGCGTCATCCGTTCCCCGGTCCCGGACTTGCTGTGCGCATACTGGGTGATATCACTCCCGAGAAGGTGCGCATCCTGCAGGATGCCGACGACATCTATATCCGCGGACTGCGTGAGTATGTCGATACGGACGGGGTGACACTCTACGATAAGATTTGGCAGGCGGGAGCCATTCTGCTCTCTACGGTTCGCAGTGTAGGTGTGATGGGCGATGAGCGCACCTATGAGCATCCGGTTGCTCTGCGTGCAGTGACATCTACCGACGCGATGACCGCCGACTGGGCCCATCTGCCTTACGACTTCATGGCGAAGGTCAGCAACGAGATTATCAATAAGGTGCGTGGTGTCAACCGCGTTTGTTACGACATCTCCTCCAAACCACCCGCAACCATCGAGTGGGAGTAGAGAAAATGAAAAGTGAAAAGTGAATAGTGAAAAGTTAGCTACCGCTTTGTAAACGTGAAACTTCCATTTCATATCATCGAACTGTTGAAGCGCAAGTCAGGCTCTGGCTTGCGCTTACCTTCTAAAAAGAAAAGCGATACTTTTTTGCAAAATGGAAGAAATCGCCGCTCCGTTTCTTCCATTTTTCGATTTTATCCCTACCTTCGCCGCCAGAATCGAAAGTGTCTAACATTTGCTTTTTGCAAAAAAAGCATGTACCTTTGCAAAAAAATACAGCTCTAAGTGAACGTCGTTTGAAAATAAATGCTTATCTTTGCAGAAGTGATATGAAAGTAGATGCTAAACAGCAACTGTTTCGTAAGTTGAAGAAAGAAAACTGCTTCTGGTCTTACGATTTGTCGAAAATGAAATCCATTTCCGACGAATCGCTTATTGAACACGTCCTCTTGCATCTTGATATAGAAGACATCAATCAGCTTTTCCAACTCTTTGGGTATAAGAAGGTAAAACGTGTATGGCTGGATCGTGTGGCACCTCAAGGGGCAATGTTCAGGCCTTATAACATCCTTTATGCATGGTATTATTTTGGAGCAAAACGTCCGGAAGCATACGTCAAGAGCATTGAGACCCGTCACATAAATCGTAAAATGTCAGCATGAGCAATCAATCTAAGTCCTTGGCACCACATACGGGACAAGTGTTCGAGGCAATTTCCAAGTTGGAATGCATCAAGCCTTTTACGCTTGTTGGTGGAACGGCATTGTCCTTGCAAATTGCGAAACGTCAAAGCGAAGACCTTGATTTCATGAAATGGCTGAACAGACGGAATGAGAAGCCCGATGTAAATTGGCCGTCTATCTTAAAAGAATTGGAAAGCATAGGTACTGTCAGTGATTATGACGTGGCTGGTTTCGACCATGTGGTTTTCAATTTCGAAGGTGTAAAGTTATCGTTTTATGCTGCTCCTCGCAAAGCTATTCCGTCAATGAAACGCATTCTTTACCTTAATAACTTATACATCGCAGATATGCAATCTATAGGAGCTATGAAAATGGAGACTATGCTTCGCCGTGCAAAGTTCAGAGATTACTATGATATTTACTCGATATTAAAAGAAGGTGGTGACATTAAAAAGATAATATCGGCCGCATTGGAACATTCTGACCATAAATTGCGCACCAGAGGCTTGCTCAATATGCTAACGACAGGAAAGAATTTCATCAGAGAAAAAGGGTTCGAAGAGTTGCAGCCTGTCTATGATGTCACTGCCATTGACATTCAAGAGTACATCAAGAATAAGCTACTTGAAAGCAAAGAAGAATAAACAATTGTGAAATGGAAGAAATGGTCGCGCCGTTTCTTCCATTTTTCGATATTTATCTCTACCTTTGCCGCCAGAATCGAAAATCTTGGAAGATAAAAGAAAAATGCCTGTCTTTTGTTTTTTAGCCCAACACTCCCCCTAATCGCCTGCAATCCCTTTGAACAAAGGCGTTCCGGTGGGGTGGATGTTAGCCAAACACTCCCCCTACACTACACCTAACACTCCCCCCAAAGCTATAGGTAACTAAACTTTCTCACCCTCATGAGATTGATTAAATGCAGTACAGTTAGGGGTGGTCTGAACAAGCACGAAGGGGTGGGAAACTTCAGTCAGGCATGTAAAAAACGCAACAATCTTATCGGTCATCTAAAAAGATGGCTTACCCTGCGCGATTTATTCCCAGCCTTGGGATTTTTTACGCTCTCACTAGGCCGCAATTTTTTCATAGTATCGTAGTATAAAAAAAACTTGGCGAATAGATGGGAAAGTTGTGAAATGTCTGTACACAAACACTTCGTTGTCTCTGCTCATCATTATCATGCTGTTACTATGGTTTCAGCTCCACGATTTAAAGAATTGCTGGAAGCGTCATTGGTGTAGTGTTTGGTGTAGTGTAGGGGGAGTGTTAGGCTAACATCCACCCCACCGGAACGCCTTTGTTCAAAAGGGTTGCAGCCGATTGGGGGGAGTGTTGCCGTGTTTTAACGAGGTTGCGTTTCGTTGGCAACGAGAAGTAATCTCATTGCCAACGGCATTACGGATCGTTAGATGCGCGAACACGCAACTTTATCATGCCTATTTCTTATCGCCTGTAGGGTGTTAAGAAATTTCTTAGATGTAGTTGACGGGGTGGAAAAATTGAGTCGACTCAAACGATCCATTGAGTCGACTCAAATGATCAATCGAGTCGACTCAATGGATTAAAGACGTTTATTCAGTGGTGAGAATGTGTCAAGAGAACTGATTATCTTGTCAGTTCGGAGAAGACGTAGGCTGTATGTGAACGGAACGTTTCTCCCGGCCTAAGCACCGTTGAGGGGAAGTGAGGCTGGTTGGGCGAGTCGGCTAAGTGCATAGCTTCCAGACAGATGGCTGAGCGGCGCGGATAGCTGATACCTTGTTTCCCTCGGGTGTTTCCCTTCAGTCCGTTGCCAGTATAGATATGCAGCACGGGCTCGGTGGTGTAGACCGCCATCCGAGTCCGGCTGTCTTGATCCGTCACTATGGCGGCAGGCTGCTGGTCGTTGCCTCTGTTCCGAAGGATGAAGCTGTGGTCGTAGCCTCTTGTCACCTTCAGTTGTTCATGGTCATCGTCGATGCGGGCACCTATCAGGGCGGCTGTTCGAAAGTCGAAGGGAGTGTTCTCTACGGCCATCATCCTGCCGTTCAGATTCTTCTGTTGGTCGAAGGTCGCAATGCTGTCGCTGTTGACCCATAGCTCCTGGGATGTAATCTCGCGATCCATCTGCCCGCTGATGTTGAAGAACGAATGGTTGGTAAGGTTCAGTACGGTGGGCTTGTCGGTGGTTGCCTCATAGTCTATTTCCAACCCGTTTCTGCTGCTGAGACGATAGGTCAGGCTGACTGTCAGCGTGCCCGGGAAGCCATTCTCCCCGTCGGCCGATACATATTGCAGTGTCAGCGTGCTGTCAGTCTGGCTGGCTACAGTCCAGATGTGGTCGGCAAAGCCTGGATAGCCCCCATGCGAGGTGACACCCTTTCCGTTCTCTTGTAGCCGATGCTCTTGTCCGTCGAGCATAAAGCGTGCTCCCTTGATGCGTCCCACATAGCGGCCTACGGTGGCGCCATAGTTCTGGCGGAAGCGGCGATAGTCGCCCACGTTGTCAAATCCCGTAACACAGTCGCGGCCTTGCCACATCAGGCTGACCAGCCGGGCACCGTAGTTGGTGATGCAGGCCTCCATGCCTTGCTGGTTGGTGATGGTAAACAGGCCCGTGTGCTTGCCGTCCATGATGGAGTCGAAGCGTTCTGGTGACAGTCCCGAGCGGGTCGGCTGCTGGGCATTCATACTCACGGTGCCGGCCATCAGTGCCAATAGGCATGCTATCGCTGTTATCTTGCTGCTGTGTTCCATTTGCTGGCGGGATAATCTTTATGCGTTGACGATTTCTTGTGCGCGCTGAAGGGCAAGGTCGATATGGTTGCAGATGTTCTCCTGCCCCAACAGCTCGTTGAAGTGGTTGCGCTTCAGTACTGCCTCTACCTTGGGATTGACACCGGAAAGCACGACGGTGACCCCCTCCTTCTGGCTCATCTGGCACATGTTCTCCAGATTGTGCATACCGGTAGAGTCGATGAATGGTACTTTACGCATACGGATGATGCGCACCTTGGGGCGGCTGCCGTAGCGTGCCATGATGTCTTCGAAGCGGCTGCCGGCACCGAAAAAGTAGGGACCATTGATCTCGTAGACCTCTACGCCCTCGGGAATGGTGAGATGTTCCAGGTTGCCGCGCTCCATGTCTGCATCCTCGTTGAGGTCTATCTCGTTGAGCACAGCGTGGACATCGGTCGTCTCGGCCATGCGTCGCATGAAGAGCAGACAGGCGCAGATGAGTCCGAACTCGATGGCTATGGTGAGGTCGAAGATGATGGTCAGGAAGAAGGTGAGCAACAGCACGGTGACATCGCTCTTGGGATTGTTGCGCGCCATGGCGAGGAACGAGCGCCATCCGCTCATGCCGTAGGCTACCACTACCAGCACGCCAGCCAGACAGGCCATTGGGATGTATTGTGCCAAGGGCATCAGGAAGAGGAAGATGAGCAGCAGCACGACGGCATGGATGATGCCGGCTATAGGTGTGCGTCCTCCGTTGTTGATATTGGTCATTGTGCGGGCGATGGCTCCTGTTGCCGGGATGCCTCCGAACAGGGGCGAGGCAATGTTGGCGATGCCCTGTCCAATCAGTTCGGTGTTGGAGTTATGGTGGTCGCCAATCACACCGTCGGCTACCGTAGCAGAAAGCAGCGACTCGATGGCTCCCAGCACGGCTATGGTGACGGCTGGTCCTACGAGTCCCTTGACAGTCTCCCACGTCAGGTTGGGTACGACGGCACCGGGCAGGGTGGACTGGATGCTGAAGCGGTCGCCGATGGTCTCGATGGTGGTGACCCCGGCATACTGCTTGAGCAGCAGCGCCACGACGGTCATCAGGATGATGGCAACCAGCGAGCCGGGCAGTGCTTTCAGCGGAGACAGGTGGAACATTCGTGCCATCGTCGGCCACATGGCAATGATGGCCACACTCAGTATGCCCACCGTAGCGCTCCAGGTGTCGATGGTTCCGAAGTGCTGCACGTAGGCAATCCATTTCTCAACGAAGTCGCTTGGCACCGTCTCCATCGAGAGCCCCAGCAAATCTTTTACCTGAGTAGTGAAGATGGTGACGGCAATACCCGACGTGAAGCCCACTACGATGGGGTAGGGGATATACTTGATGATGGTGCCCAGACGGAGCACACCCAGCAGGATGAGGAATACGCCTGCCATCAGCGTGGCTACGGTCAGCCCCTGCATGCCATACTGCTGGATGATGCCGTAGACGATAATGATGAAGGCACCGGTAGGTCCGCCTATCTGTACCTTGGAACCTCCGAAGACGGAGATCATGAATCCTGCCACGATGGCAGTGATGATGCCTTTCTCCGGGCTGACCCCACTGGCGATACCGAAGGCAATGGCCAGCGGCAGGGCAACAATTCCTACGATGAGACCTGCCATCAGGTCGGCCATGAAGGTCTTCTTGTCGTAATGCTTGATAGCCGAAAAGAACTTCGGCTTGAAATCTAACGTTTTTACCATTTCTCTTTGTACTATTCTGAAAACGCCGCCAAAGGTACGAAATAAATATAAGGTGACCAAACAGATGGCCACCTTATATTATAATAATGTGTATTTCTTGACTTACTTCGCTTTCAGCAGGTCGCGAATCTCAGCCAGCAGATCCTCCTGGGTAGGTCCGGCAGGAGCAGCGGGCTCGGCGGGCTCTTCCTTCTTGCGGTTCAGCTTGTTGATGGCCTTGAGCATGACGAAGATACAGAAAGCAACGATGAGGAAGTCGATGACGTTCTGGCAGAACTGACCGTAGGCAAAGACGGCACCAGCCTCCTTGGCCTTGTCAAGAGGCAGACCGCTCTCCTGACCCGAGAGGGCAATATAGAGGTTGGTGAAGTCGACATTACCCATGACTTTACCTACAAGCGGCATCAGGATGTCGTCGACCAGACTGGATACAATCTTACCGAAAGCACCGCCGATGATGACACCGACGGCCATGTCCATTACGTTGCCCTTCATGGCAAACTCTTTGAATTCACTGATAAATCCCATAATGTTTAATTTTTAATGTTTAATGTATAAATGTTGAAATTGCAATCTGCGTTTTACAATCTTGGGTTTTTACCCTTGATATAACTCATTTTTCACTTTTCAGTTTTACTTTTCACTTTAATTAAGACTGAAATCAGATGCAAATATAGGAATTTTTTTGTAACTTTGCATCCGAAATCAAGAAAAAAGTGCCGAAAAGGTTCAAAAAGGTTTAAAATTAAGGATAAAATTAGTTATAACCCAATTTAATTTAATAAGAAAATGACAAAAGTAGCTATTAACGGCTTTGGCCGTATCGGTCGCCTCGCTTTCCGTCAGATGTTCGAGGCTGAAGGTTATGAAGTAGTAGCAATCAACGACTTGACCAGCCCCAAGATGCTGGCTCATCTGTTGAAGTACGACACCGCTCAGGGTGGTTTCTGTGGCAAGTTCGGTGAGAACAAGCACACTGTAGAGGCTGGTGAGGATTACAGCGTTGTCGATGGCAAGAAGATCACCATCTATGCTATTCCTAACGCTGCTGAGCTGCCCTGGGGCAAGTTGGACGTAGACGTTGTTCTGGAGTGCACTGGTTTCTATACTTCTAAGGAGAAGGCTTCTGCTCACCTGACCGCTGGTGCCAAGAAGGTTGTCATCTCAGCTCCTGCCGGAAACGACCTCCCCACCATCGTTTACAATGTTAACCACAAGACCCTGACTCCTGCCGACACCGTTATCTCAGCTGCTTCTTGTACAACAAACTGCTTGGCTCCTATGACCAAGGCTCTGAACGATTTCGCTCCCATCCAGAGCGGTATCATGACCACTGTTCACGCTTACACTGGCGACCAGATGATTCTCGACGGTCCTCAGCGCAAGGGTGATGTTCAGCGTGCCCGTGCCGGTGCCCAGAACATCGTTCCTAACTCTACTGGTGCTGCTAAGGCTATCGGTCTCGTCATCCCCGAGCTGAACGGTAAGCTGATTGGTGCTGCACAGCGCGTTCCGACTCCCACTGGTTCTACCACTATCCTGCACGCTGTTGTCAAGGGTGAGGTGACTGTTGAGGGTATCAACGCTGCCATGAAGGCTGCTACCAACGAGTCGTTCGGTTACACCGAGGAGAAGCTCGTTTCCAGCGACATCATCGGTATGAAGTTCGGTTCGCTCTTCGACGCTAACCAGACTATGGTTTCTAAGATTGGCGACGGCAACTCTCTCGTTCAGGTGGTTGCTTGGTACGATAATGAGAACTCTTACACTTCTCAGATGGTTCGCACCATCAAGTACCTCGCTGAGCTCAAATAAGCAGCGAGAGCAAACGAAAGCGTTGCTGTATAAAATATTAAGCCACTTAGCATTGCTGAGTGGCTTTTTTTATGTATCTTTGTCCTCAAAAAGAGGACGAAGATACTGCCGCTCGACAAAAAAAGAAAGTTTTTCTTTGTTTTGTTCTCGCTAAATCGTATCTTTGCAGGCAGAATGCAACAGATGATTACCATACTCGGACCTACGGCCAGCGGAAAAACCCCTTTGGCTACTGCCTTGGCCTGTGCTCTTCCTGCTTCGCCGGATGGCAGCGTGGGCGCAGAGATTCTCTCTGCCGACTCGCGTCAGGTGTACCGTCGCATGGATATCGGTACGGGCAAGGACCTTGCCGACTATCATTTGGAGGTAGGCGGTTCTGCTGTCGACGTGCCGTATCATCTTATCGACATTGCCGAGCCGGGTACGAAGTATAACCTGTTTCAGTATCAACAGGACTTCCGCGATGCCTATAATAATATAATAGGTAGGGGCAAACGTCCCATCCTTTGCGGCGGAACGGGTCTCTATATCGAGGCAGTGCTGAAGGGCTACCAGCTGTCGCCCGTACCTCAGAATCCTACGCTGCGCGAGCGTCTGGAGGGTAAGACACTCGAAGAATTGACCCAGATGCTGAAAGAACTGAAAGCCAGGAATGGCTCCCACATGCACAACACAACGGATGTAGACTCCTGCCAGCGTGCCATCCGCGCCATAGAAATAGAGGAATACAACCTGCACACGCCTACAGAGAAGCGTGAGATGCCGCCCATCCCCTCGCTCATCATCGGGGTCAGCATCGACCGCGAGGCACGGCGTGAGAAGATTACCCGCAGACTGAAAGCCCGTCTGGAAGAGGGTATGATAGAGGAGGTGAGGGGACTGCTCCAGGAGGGAATCCCTGCTGACGACCTGATATACTACGGACTGGAATATAAATATCTGACAGAATATCTTGTGGGCAAGAGCACTTACAACGAGATGTTCAGTCGTCTCGAGATAGCCATCCACCAGTTTGCCAAGCGGCAGATGACGTGGTTTCGTGGTATGGAGCGTCGCGGCTTCACCATCCATTGGATAGATGCCCTTCAGCCTATGGACGTGAAGGTGGACGAGATCCTGAAATTATACAGTAAATCGGAAATCGAAAATATTAAATTGTAAATAGTAAATAATAGAAAATTGGCAAACAGTAAATCAATATGGGGTATTCTCTACTGCCCTAAGAGACATAACGGCAAGCAGCGTGAGAAGATTCAGCGCGTGCTTGACGAGCGCCATGTGCAGTACGACTTCGTGCAGAGCGAGACCAGCGGCAGTGTGGAGCGCTTGATGAAGATGCTCATTCACAACGGTTATAAGACTATTATCGTGGTAGGCGGCGACTCGGCGCTGAACGATGCCGTCAACTGCCTGATGCAGGAGGAACGCCAGGTGCGCGACGAGATAGCGTTGGGTGTGATTCCCAATGGTGTGCTGAACGACTTCGCCCGCTATTGGGACTTCCGCGAGGGCAATCTTGAGCAGACGGTCGACTGGCTCATAAAACACCGTGTGCGCAAGGTCGACCTGGGCTGTATCCGCTATCGGAACGAGCACGATGAGCAATGCCACCGCTATTTCCTCAACTGCGTCAATATCGGACTGATAGCCGATGTGATGAACCTGCGCAGGCAGACGCGTTCCCTGTTGGGGTCGAAGACGCTGGCATTCATCGTCTCGCTATTCCTCATGATTTTCCACCGCATGGAGTATAAGATGCATGTCCGAATCAACAGCGACGTGGTAGACCGTAAGGTGATGACCATGTGTGTCAGTAATGGGCCGGGATACGGACAGACACCCAGTGCGGTGCCCTATAATGGCCTGCTCGATGTGTCGTTGGTCTATCATGCAGAGATGCTTCAGGTGTTTGCCGGACTCTGGCTGCTCCTGACGGGACGTTTCCTCAACCATCGCAGTGTCCATCCCTATCGCACCCGTGAAGTCGAGGTCGTTGAGGCCCGTCGTGCCCTTGTCGGGGTCGACGGTCGGTTGTTGGGTTCTCTTGATGGCGGATATCGCATCAGTGTCGAACAGGAAGTGATCAATTTCCTCATTCCAGATTAAATAAATGTGAAATATCTGAAAAAATGGGCGTTTTTGAAAAAAAATGCCTTTTTTATTTTGTAGTACGATTGAAAATGTGTACTTTTGAAGGAGATTTTATGAATCCTAAAACAAAATAAATAATAATACCTTAAAAGGAACTATGAGTTATTTACGATTTGAAAAAGCAGTAATGACCAACTTGGAGGAATCCCTCCGTCGTGAATTGCTTCGAACAAACCGCTCTGGTGCCTACAGTGCTTCCACGCTTGTGGATTGCAATACGCGTAAGTACCACGGTCTGCTCGTTGTTCCCGTACCCGAGCTCGACGACGAGAACCATGTTTTGCTGTCGTCCTTCGACTGTACGGTTATCCAGCACGGCGCTGAATTCAACCTCGGACTCCACAAGTATGGGGGCAACAACTTCAGCCCCAAGGGTCACAAGTACATCCGTGAGTTTAGCTGTGATGTCGTTCCCACCACTATTTATCGTGTGGGAGGCGTAGTATTGAAACGAGAGACCATCTTTCAGACCTACGAGGACCGCATCCTCATCCGCTATACGTTGGAGGATGCCCACTCCGCTACCACCCTGCGCTTCCGCCCGTTCTTGGCCTTCCGTTCCGTGCGTCAGTTTACTCATGAGAATGCGACTGCTTCGCGTGAGTATCATGAAGTCGACAACGGCATCAAGACCTGCATGTATGCCGGTTATCCCGACCTCTTCATGCAGTTCAACAAGAAGAACGAGTTTGTGTTCCAGCCCGACTGGTATCGCGGTGTAGAGTATCCGAAGGAGCAGGAGCGCGGCTATGCTTCCAACGAAGACCTCTATGTACCCGGCTATTTCGAACTGAATATCAAGAAGGGCGAAAGCATCGTCTTCGCTGCCTCTACGAAGGAGATTAAGAGTGCCGGCCTGAAGGCTTTGTTCCAGAAGGAAATGGATCTGCGCCAGCCGCGCGATAACTTCTATAACTGTCTGGTAGCCGCTGCCCACCAGTTCCACTTCCGCGACCGTCGCAGCGGCAGCTCACCTGAGCATCTCGACGACAGCGACGACCGCTACCTGTTGGCCGGTTATCCTTGGTTCAAGGCTCGTGCGCGTGATACGTTTATCGCCCTGCCCGGACTGACGCTGGCCATTGGCGAGCAAGACTATTTCGAGCATGTGATGAAGACTGCCGAGAAAGGTCTGCGCGAGATGATGGAAGAAAAGCCTCTGAGTGTCAAAATCTACGAGATCGAGCATCCCGACGTACCCCTGTGGGCTGTCTGGGCTATCCAGCAGTATGCCAAGGATGCTGGTTTGGAGAAAGGATACAAGATGTATGGCAAGCTGGTGAAAGACATCGTGAAGTATGTCATCGCTGACGGCAATGCCAATATGCGCCTCGACGACAACGGACTGCTCTATGCCAACGGACGCGACAAGGCCATCACCTGGATGAACTCTACAGCAAACGGCCGTCCCGTCGTACCCCGCTCAGGCTATATTGTCGAGTTCAATGCCCTGTGGTATAATGCCCTGAAGTTCTGTGCTGCCCTCGAAGCCGAGTTTGGTGACAAGAAGCTGGCCCAGAAGCTCGAAGAGCGTGCCGAGCTCTGCAAACAGTCGTTTGTGGAGACCTTCATGAACGAGTATGGCTATCTGCTCGACTATGTCGACGGCAACATGATGGACTGGAGCGTACGTCCAAACATGATCTTTGCCGTAGCACTCGACTACTCACCCCTGTCGCAGGACCAGAAGAAGAGTGTGCTCGACATCTGTACGCGCGAGCTGCTCACTCCCAAGGGACTGCGCTCGCTGTCGCCCAAGAGCGGCGGCTATAACCCCATGTATGTGGGTCCGCAGACACAGCGCGACTATGCCTACCATCAGGGTACCGCCTGGCCCTGGCTGGGTGGCTTCTACATGGAGGCCTGCCTGAAGCTCTATAAGCGCACGCGTCTGTCGTTCGTCGAGCGCCAGATGGTGGGCTATGAGGACGAGATCAACTATCATGCACTGGGAACCATCAGTGAGCTCTTCGACGGCAACCCGCCGTTCCACGGGCGAGGTGCGATGGCTTTCGCCATGAATGTGGCCGAGATTCTGCGCACACTGAAGCTCATAGACAAGTATAAGTATCAGAAATAAAAAAAGGAGGAAACGCTATGAAAGTACTAATGTTTGGATGGGAGTATCCTCCTCACGTATTCGGTGGACTGGCCACCGCTAACTATGGTATCTCACAGGGCCTGCATGCCCAGGGAGATATGGACATCACCCTCTGTCTGCCCAGGCCTTTCGGCGACGAAGACCGCTCGGCCTGCAACATCGTGGCCATGAATGCCGTGCCCATCGCTTGGCGCGACGTCTCGGCTGACTATGTTCGTGAGCGCGTAGGCAACATCATGGACCCTGAGCTCTATTTCCGCCTGCGCGACCATCTCTATGCCGATTTCAACTACATGCACGTTAATGACCTCGGTGCGATGGAGTTCGCCGGCGGCTATCCCGGCAACCTGCATGAGGAGATCAATAACTACTCCATCATTGCAGGTGTGGTGGCCCGCACGCTGGACTACGACATCATCCATGCTCACGACTGGCTCACCTATCCCGCAGGCATCCACGCCAAGCAGGTCAGTGGCAAGCCGCTCTGCATTCATGTCCATGCCACCGACTTCGACCGCTCGCGCGGCAAGGTCAACCCCACCGTCTACTCTATCGAGAAGAACGGTATGGACAATGCCGACTGCATCATGTGCGTATCCGAACTGACGCGTCAGACCGTCATCAATCAGTATCATCAGGATCCGCGCAAGTGCTTTACCGTCCACAATGCCGTCTATCCCCTGCCGCAGGAGTATCAGGACATTCCGCGTCCTGACCATACGGGCAAGGACAAGGTGGTGACCTTCCTCGGACGTATCACCATGCAGAAGGGACCTGAATACTTCGTCGAGGCAGCCAATATGGTCATCCGTCGCACGCGTAATGTGCGCTTCTGTATGGCTGGTTCTGGCGATATGATGGATGCCATGATTTATCTGGCAGCCGAGCGTGGCATTGCCGACCGTTTCCACTTCCCGGGATTCATGCGCGGCAAGCAGGTGTACGAGTGCCTGAAGGACTCCGATGTCTACGTCATGCCGTCCGTGTCTGAGCCTTTCGGCATCTCGCCCCTCGAGGCCATGCAGTGCGGCACTCCCTCTATCATCTCGAAACAGTCGGGATGCGCCGAGATTCTCACCAACTGCATCAAGGTTGACTATTGGGACATCCACGCTCTGGCCGATGCCATCTACTCCATCTGTGCCAACGACTCGCTCTTCCAGTATCTCAAAGAGGAAGGCAAGCGCGAGGTCGACCAGATTACATGGGAGAAGGTGGGTGCCTGGATTGCGACACTCTACAAGCGTACCCTCGGATGGGAACAGTAATAGTTTAAAGTTTAAAGTTTAAAGTTTAAGGTTTTTATGAAAACAATTTGTTTATATTTCGAAATACATCAGATTATCCATCTGAAGCGCTACCGTTTCTTCGATATCGGTACCGACCATTACTATTATGATGACTATGAGAACGAACGTAGCATCACCGACATCGCCAACCGTTCCTACATGCCCGCCCTGAATACCATCGGCGACATGATACGCGAAAACGGCGACTACTTCAAGGTAGCCTTCTCGCTCTCAGGAACAGGCATCGAACAGCTTGAGATGCACGCTCCTCAGGTGCTCGAGAAGTTGCAGGAACTCAACAAGACCGGTTGCGTCGAGTTCCTCGCCGAACCCTATTCTCACGGACTGTCGTCGCTGGCCAACGAGGAGACGTTTGCCCTCGATGTCAAGAAGCAGTGCGCCAAGATCGAGGAGTATTTCGGCAAGAAACCTACCGTAGCCCGCAACTCGTCGCTCATCTACTCCGACGACATCGGAGGCCAGATTGCCGCTATGGGCTTTAAGGGAATGCTCACCGAGGGTGCCAAGCACGTACTCGGATGGAAGTCGCCCCACTATGTCTACAACTGTAACATCGCTCCCAACCTCAAGCTCCTGTTGCGCGATGTAGAACTTTCCGACGATATCTCGCTGCGCTTCAACAACAGCGACTGGGATGGCTATCCTCTGTTTGCCGACACTTATATCGACCGTATTGCCCGTCTGCCCGAGGAAGAGCAGATTATCAACATCTTCATGGAACTTTCTGCCCTGGGTATTGCACAGCCGCTCTCCAGCAACATCCTCGACTTCCTGAAGGCACTGCCCGCTTGTGCCAAGGAGAAAGGCATCACCTTCTCTACGCCTACCGAAATCTGCATGAAGGTGAAGAGCGTCGGCAATCTCGACGTGCCCGATACCCTCTCGTGGGTAGACGAGGAGCGCGATGTCTCCTGCTGGCTGGGTAATGCCATGCAGCGCGAGGCTTTCAACAAGCTATATAGCGTGGCCGACCGTCTGCGTATCGCCGACGATCCCCGCATCAATCAGGACTGGGACTATCTGCAGGCCTCCAACAACTTCCGCTTCATGACCACCAAGGCCTCGAACGTGGGTCTTGACCGAGGCATCTACAGCGGACCCTTCGATGCGTTCACCAACTATATGAACATCCTCGGCGACTTCATCAACCGTGTCAACCAGCTCTATCCGCTCGACATCGACAACGATGAGCTCAATGCCCTGCTCACCACCATCCGCAACCAGGGTGACGAGATTCAGGCTCAGGAGGCAGAGATCAGTCGTCTGAAGGCACGCTTGGAGAAGTATGAGCCTGCTGCCGACGAGAAGAAGGCCGAGGCCAAGAAGCCCGCTGCCAAGAAGTCCGCAGCCAAGAAGGCTGCCAAGAAGGCAGAATAACAGGATAAACAGATAGAAATAGTAAGACGACCCAACAAATGTACAAAAAGCAGACTGCTGACTTCCTGTAAGTCAGCAGTTTGTTTTTTTTGATTCTAAACTTCAACAGTTTCTCTACTGCTTTCACTTTCATTGCCATAGTCTAAATCTCCTTTTTTTTTGAATAGTTGATGATTTCAAGTTTCGCATGTTTCACATAGCTCAACTTTCAGAGGTAAGATGTAAGTGGTGAGAGGTAAGAGAATACCTCTTCTGCTTCCTACTCGTCTATCTTGTCTGGGCTTGCCAGCGTTTCTCTCACCTCTTACCTCTCACCACTCACCTCTATAAACTGAAGCAAGCGAGCTTGCGAAAGTTGCGTTGATAATAAGTTGATGTAAATAAATTTATAAGTTTCCTGTTTGGAGCTCGCTCGCTCCTTTTGTCCTCTGTGGGGCGTCCGTTTTTACTGCCTGGGCAGGGCGTAAATTTTCGCAGGCCTGAACACAAATTCTGCCTCGCCTGGCAGCTCCCTTCCGTCTCACTTCCGACATTGCAAAGGTACGAATATTTCATGGTCTTTGCAAATTATCTGCCCAAAAACAGCTGTTTTTTCACCCTATTTCGCTCCCAATTTTGCAGAGAAATTAAAGCAACGGACGGCTGTCCTTATTATTACTTATTACTTTTTGGTGATTTTTAAAAAGCAAACACCTAAAATTAACTATTATATATAATATATATATTATATATAATAGTTAAATTGATATTACTTAAAATACTTCTTACAACTTTCCTTAGCAATACCCCTTGCCTATCCCATCAAAAACTATCAAAAAGTAATAAGTAATAATAATAATGTCTATGATATGCCTTCTCAAAATCCGCTCTTTACCATAAAAATGTAGTTTATCTAATGCTTACGGCATATCTTGTGTGGGTTAGCGAAGAATCTTCTTGCCGTTGCGTATGATGACGGGAGCACAGGGGACTGGTACTTGTCTCATACTGGACTCGCTCTTCTCACTCAGAAGAGTATCATCATCTGTTCTGCACGTATGCGGTGCAAAGATAACGAAAAATCACTAGAAACAATTTTTTTTGGCAAAAAAGTTGTTGGTATCGAAAATAATTCCTATCTTTGCACTGTCACTAATAGTTAACATAGGGGGATACGTTATGAAGATTACAAAGATTTGGTTTAATGCTGATCATATATTCGGCAGAGACGAAGAGGGAAAGGAGTACAGCCAGTCGCTGCTTTGGTACCCTAAGTTGAGGGCTGCATCTGATGAAGAACGTAGCCAATACACCTTTGGTTATGACGGCATCCATTGGCGTAGTCTCGATGAAGACATCAGTTTTGAGAGCTTTACCTATGAAGATTCAGAGCCATCAGCCCTTCAGCGTTTCTTCCTGACTCATAAGGAAATCAATGTGGCAGAGTTTGCCCGTTCTATCGGGATGAATGCTACGCTGCTGCGTAACTATATCAATGGCTTCAAGAAGCCTTCTGCTGAGAGGGAAAGTGAAATCCTCGCCCATATTCATAAACTGGGTAAGGAGATGATAGCAGCCTGCTTCTAACCTAAAGGGAAAGAAAAACGATGATGAACAATCAGCACCACACAGCCTCGTAATGTTTAACTGAGACGGCATGAGACAGCCATCCGTGTCGCCTCATAACATTTACGAGACAATGAGCAGAAGTAGAAAGCGAATGCCAGTCAGCACATGGTGTTGCTGCAAGTCGCAGAAGAAAGGAAAGCAGGCGAGTAGCCGCAAGTTCCGCCGTAAGGCGCATGTGTTGTTACATCAGGGAAAGCATCATCTTCTTCCCTTGAAGTCCTTCGAGGTGATGAGTCCTTGGAATTTAGGTGGTGATGGAAAGCATTTCTGGGGCTTCCATCTTGATGAAGAGTGGTACGCTAAACTGATGAGGAAGTGAGTTTCGACTAGTTGAACATAAATGTATCAAATAGTCCCGATTTTACCTTTATTCGTATTGAAACGGCATCATTTGGTGTCGTTTCTTTTATTTTTTGCCTTTTGTTGCTCAAAGTTCCGAGAAAAATGACTATATTTGCAGCGTGTTCTCGAAAGAGGGGCACAAAGACATAGGCTCTTACATCACCGAATCACCACCTCGAAGATAAAACGAGCCATGTAACAAACGCAATTAGAGCGTCGCGCCATGTGCGCAGACGTTTCTATGATGCGTTTGAGGTTTGTGGTGAACCTTGGTGATGCGTAGAGATAGTCTGCGCATTTTTCATGGTATTAATTTCAAAACTTATAGAGCTATGACCGAAATTGGAAAAAAAGAATTTGAAGAATTCTTAGAGTGGAAAAAAGAAAAGTCAAGTCAGACAGATAGCACTAGACCTGACGATCAAATCACCAATAATGTTAGTTCAACATCAGTAGAAAATACCCAATCTTCTGGTTGTGGTTGGAAATCAGGCTGTGGCATAGGATGTCTAGGGGTCATTATTCTTTTTTTGATTTTCGCTGCTATAGGAGGCAACTCTCAAAAGCAAGCCGGAAATGATGTTGTAGATTGGTCAGAAGCTTCTGTAATGTCTGAACAGTTTCTCAAAGACCTTATGAAATATCCTGATGATGTTGAATTTATCAAAGAATCACGGAATGTTAGCGAAGAAGGAAACAAGGTCTTTAAGGTGACAGGACGTATGAAAGCAAATAATTCATTCGGGCAGTCAGTTCCTTATACGTACAATATTAGGATTAAATATAATGGAGGCGACTGGTCATCTAAATATAACTGGTCAAGAGTTGGTGGAAATCTTTATAATGAAGCGACTCAAGAGTTTACAGAGTTCTAATTTAATGATTGTATCATAATTAGCAGCAGACATTCTGGAAATATGAAAAAAATTATATTTATCCTCGTAACATTGGTGTCATTTATATCCGCGAGCGCACAAGAAGAAAAGATCATCGATATGAACAGAACCTTCAATATATCCGGCGAATGTATAATGTTCTCAAAGACACCGGTGCCGAAACGTGAAGATCTTTGCAACTTAACTCTTGAGTTTGCTAATAAGGTTTTGATAAATGAGAACTCCGTGACACTTAAATTGAAAGATGCAGACGGTCATGCCGTTGACTTCTATTCATGGAACGACGGTGTGCATATTATGCTTCTCATAGGCAAGGATGGGAACAAAATGTATACAGTAAGCGATGATACTTTCTCACACCTACGCATTATGGAGATAGAGAAGGGGAAATGGGGTATATCCGTATCATCTGAGTTAATTGATGAATGGGCTAAGTAATTATTCTTATTTTAGAGGTATGGCTTGGAACTATCGTAAGAGAGTAAAAATCGCTCCAGGAGTTCATCTTAACTTCAGTAAAAGCGGAGTCAGTACGTCTATTGGTCCCAAAGGTGCCAAAGTTACATTTGGAAAGAATGGCACGTATATGAGTACAAGTATACCTGGTACTGGATTATATAGTCGTCAAAAGATTAGTGGAAGTAAGAGTACATCCTCGAACAATGGTAATAGCATTGATCAAAATGGATGTTCTGGATGCATTATTGTAGGCGTTAGCCTCGGTTTGGTTATCCTTGGTGGTATCTGTGTAAGCACAGGAAACTCAATTGCAGTATTGATTGGCATTATCTTCATAGTTATTGCTATAATCATTTTTTACAAATCAATTATCGCTGTAAGCAATGAAGCTTCTTCAACTGAAGTTCCCACACAGATAATCGACAATGCATACAACGAAGATGTCGTAGAATCTCCTGATAGCCATCAGGACGTGCAACTAGAAAATCCTATTGTTGACGAGCCAAAGAAATTCCTTGGAATTTATGACCCATTATTTGAGGATGCCGCTAATTTAATTATTCGCGAACAAAGTGGTTCAACAAGTCTCATTCAACGAAAATACTCCATTGGTTACAAACGAGCAGGTCTTATAATGGATCAATTGGAGAAGGTTGGCGTTGTTGGCCCTTCTCATGGTTCCATGCCTCGTGAAGTATTATTGCAAAGTGAAGATGATTGGCTAATACTTAAAAGCCAGTTGCTTACAAAACTTGCTAAACACAAATTGGAAGAGCCTTATACAGAATCATCATCCATAGGCCTTACGGAAGGACAGTTTAATCTTATCAAATCTGCAAGTGACAATCTTTGCGCTTTTATGGTCAAAGTTGGGAGGAAAAAGAAAGTGAGAGCCAAACTAGATGAGATTTTACAACTTGAAAATAACGAAGGTACTCCTTGGCCTGTAACAAAAAAAGTACAAATAGCGACTTTTGCTGACATCTCTCGTTGCTATAATGGTTTGGGACATAATTTTTCTCTTGATGACGATGAAGAAAATATAGGCATCTACCTGTTCATGGGCAAATACCTTAAGCCTGATGTAGAAATATCATTCAATAATGTATCTCAATGCAAATATTCTCTTAAGGATTCCTTTTCAGGTGTATTGGAAACCTCGGACTTGCTCAATAAGAACGCAAAAATGGCATCTAATGAGTTCTTCCTCCAAAAAGTTTTAGGTGAATGCGACAGAGAGCTTCAAACACAATACATGACTCTGATATATCGTTTCGCATCTGCTGTTGCAAAGGCTGACGGTCAAGTTAGTGAAACAGAAGAGAAATGGCTTTCGGAAATTATGAAATCCCAAGAATCAAACATTGGGAATGGTTCAAACGTGCGAACTACAACGAATCAGGAGCAAGGTGCTGTAGAATCTCCGTATGATATGCTTAACGACTTGATTGGGTTATCTTCTGTTAAAGATGAAATCACAAAACTGGCTAATTTTATAAAGATTCAGCAAGTACGAAAAAGTAAGGGGTTGAAGATTCCTGACATTTCTTACCATTGTGTTTTTACAGGAAATCCTGGCACGGGAAAGACCACAGTTGCACGGATTATGGCAAGCATTTATAAGGATTTAGGAATATTAAAAAAAGGCCATTTGGTTGAAACGGATAGGTCTGGATTAGTGGCAGAGTACGTTGGACAGACTGCTGTCAAAACTAACAAAATCATAGATTCAGCATTGGATGGTGTCTTGTTTATTGATGAAGCATATTCTCTAATTCAGGGTGCCAAAGAGGATTTTGGACAAGAGGCCATATCTACTTTGCTTAAACGTATGGAAGATGATAGGAATCGACTTGTTGTAATACTGGCTGGTTATAGTACAGAGATGAAAACATTTATAGATTCAAACCCTGGTCTACAATCACGCTTTAATCGATACATACACTTTTCTGACTACAATGCGGACGAATTGAAACAGATATTCCTTCTAAATGCGAAGAAAAATCAGTACTTTTTAGATAATGAAGCAATGATAAAACTTGAAAAGTTGATTTCTACTGCTATTGCCAACAAGGATAAGAATTTTGGAAATGCTCGCTTTGTGAGAAATCTATTTGAGAAATCTATCCAAAATCAGGCTATGCGTTTATCATCACAGCCAAATATTACAGAAGAAATCCTATCCACACTGATAGCAGAAGATTTCCCAGAATGATGAGCTTCCAATGAAATTCATATTATTTGGTATAGTACAATTTAACTCAAAGCATCAATTAACGTAGTATAGACTATCTTAATGAAAAAATCAAAATTCTATTAAATATGAAACAGGTATTTTATTCTGTGAATTTGAAAAGTTTAGTTGTTGGCTTAGGTGTAATGCTTGTAAGTATTACAGCCTCTGCTCAGAAATTTGAGACCCATAAAGTGGTTATGGCTGATAACGGAATTTCCACGAAATCTGTGAAAATCAAACCAGCCTCATCTTTCTCAGTCAAGAAAGACAATCGTGTCAAGTGGATTACTTTCGAAACAGACAATAAATCAATTACTATAAAAGCCACAGCGAACACAACGAAGAATAGCAGAAGTTGTGATCTTGTGTTGCTTGATGAAAATGGAAATGCGGTTGATACACTGATAGTCGAGCAGAATGGGAAGATTTCAACATCTACTTTAAGCACAGCTTCAAGGTTGGCAGGAAGCTCAACAAGAAGGTCAGCTACAAAAAGCGTCTCAGGAGGGCAGTGTGCTGCAAGAACAAAAAAAGGTAGCCGCTGCTCCAGAAAAGCTACAGCTGGCAGTATTTATTGTTGGCAACATAATAAATAAGCGGTTTTACAACATTACCAGTCTTCAAGATTAGCTTTTGTCTTCACTTCTTTTGCCACATCATCTGGCAGAAGGGGGAAGAATGTTATTCCTGTGATACGTTCAATCTCGCTAATACTGTTGACGTAGAGATCTTTCCTTTTTGACGTTTCCGTATTGCGTCGAACGAACCCAATGCCCTTGGGAGTACCGTTCAGGCAAAGTACAACCTTGAAGAAGGCTTCTGGCACAATAATATGGTTATCACCTATTGTCTCGTGTTCCTTTTTGAAAAGAATTGGGCCGCATACAATGTAAATATCGCCATATTTCTCAGCCCAACGTCGGCATGTCATTTCAATCTGGTTCCAGTCTCCGCTATTCAGATTTGCGTTTTGAGGGCAGCAATTGGTGAGCAAGAAACTCTCGTACATAGCTTCACCATCCCATTTGTTGTCACCAGCAGGACACATATGTCCTCGTGACCAGCCACTTCCTTTGTAGTCTGATGTTGTTGCACGTGGATATGGGACATCTGTATCCTCATGCCATGCATTACTAGAGCGATGATATGGACCTGTAATATGTTCCCTTTTCAAATGCCATGCCACCCAATTGGGAATCTTCCACTCTTTATTATACGAGACAAGGTATCCCTTTCGAAATAGAATTTGTTCAGACCTGTTCTTCAGCGGAAGCGGAATATAAGGGTTTATTTCATGATTAATCTGTTGTGCATAACATTTTGAATCAAATATAGTTATGCAGCATCCAGAAATGAGGACAATTATTATATACCGAATGATCTTTAACATGCTGCAAAGGTACAAAAAAAACTATGAGAATGGAGAATGAATGATACTATTTCTAGTAAATGACGTGGTATTTTGATTTCTATTGAGATAGTTCTCATTTTGAATAGTATGCAGGAAAGGAGAGGGTGCGCCGTATTTGTGACATACCCTCTTTAAGAAAATAAATAAAGAATAGTGGATGTTCGTAACAAGAAATATCATCTATATGACAATCCCTTCCGCTCTTCGTCATTCATATCATCAATATCATCATAGTTCCTTCGCTTGCGAGGGTTGTTGTCACCATTGGATGATGGAACAAAGGTAGAACTGGCATAGAGTTTCATGTAGCCGAAGATGGTGTTCTCTATGAGGGAAAGTGCTGCGGAGCGTTTTTCTGGTCTTGAAAACTCTCTGCGGATGTAGCCTTCAATGAGGGGTTTATGATATTTGGCGATGACTTCTTCCTGTCGATGTGGGATGGTTATGTCAAAGAGGGTACATTCATGCCTAAAAATCATTAAATCGGCAGTTTTTAGGAAAGTTTGGAAGATTGCCAGATATTTCCTATTCTGGAGCACTGGGGGACTGGTACTTGTCTCACAAATATGCTTTCATCGGGTTAGTCCCTGTGCGAGACAGTATGAATAAGACAGGAATAAACTCTTGACGTTTGAATAGACAGATATAAAACAATCAGATAAAAACAATCGTTCTTTGACATCGTGGCACAGAAATAAGGAGAAAAGTTTGGAACTATCGATAATTTGTCGTACATTTGCAGCAATAAAATAGCAGAAGTAATGATGAACGACGAAGACAGACTGGTGAGAATCCTGCAACTAAGCCACAGCCAGATATTGGCAGGCAATAGCTATTCGCAGGAGGAAGCTGAACATTTATTGAACCTATATCGGAAAAAGTCGGTTTTGAACTTCGCGGATATAAAGTCATACCCCGTATAAAAATCATTTACTCAATAGTTGACGGCACCATCTACATAGAATACATCAAAAACACTTGGCTGTCTGAAGAAACCATGCTCAAACGTATGGGCTATTGTTGGGAATAAGTTTCACCCATTCCTTTTCATATTTCTGTGCCATCTTGTCCTTAGAACATCAAGGATGAAAATAAAGTAACAGAAATATGGACGACTATAAAATCATTATTGAGCAGGAGCACAGGGGACTGGTACTTGTCTCATTCTGATTGCACGCTGTTGGAGGCTTTATAGGAATCCCTGTTGGCGGAGGGCGTCGAGGAGTACGGCGGAGAGGGCTTCGTTGTCCTTCTTGGTGTAGCGGATGTCGGTGAAGACCTGGGCGAGGGTTTCCTTGTGGTTGATGGTGCAGAAGTGCTGGTTCTCGGGCAGCTGCTCCTTCGGCGTATAGTAGGTGTCGATGTCTTGGGGCGTATAGTCACGATAGGTCTCGTGGTGGATGAAGCTCTCTATGGGCAGGCGGTCGGAGAGGGGAGGCTCCTCAGCGGGCCAGCCTACGGTGAGCGTGGCTACGGGCATGACGAGTTTGGGCAGCTTTAGGATGTCGATAATCTGCAGGGGCTGATAGATGGTGGTGCCGAGATAGCAGTAGCCCAGTCCCTCCTCGTCCATCAGACAGCAGAGCGTCTGGGTGAAGAGCAGGGCATCGGTGGCTGCATTCTGGAAGGAGAGGAAGTTGTCGTAGCCCGGTTCAGCCTTGCGGCAGCGGGCCCATTGGCTGGTGCGGTTGAAGTCGGCGCAGATGGTGAGCACCACGGGTGCCTGGGTGACCATCGGCTGGCCGAAGTGGGCCGGGGAGAGACGCTGCTTCTGCTCGTCGCTGCGTGTGACGACCACGCTGTAGAGCTGCAGGTTGCCCATGGTTTGTGTACGTGCTGCCTCGGTCATCAGGCGCGACAGCAACTCCTCACTCACTTCTTTCGAACTGTATTGGCGAATGGTTCGCCGGTTTGTTAAATTTTTCATGCTGCAAAGGTAGTGAATGTTTTCCAATTCGGAAAACTTTCTGTATCTTTTTTCTCGAAAAGTTTTCCTTTTCGGATAATAATTGCTACCTTTGCAGCCAAAAATAACAATCCGATATGCAGACATACACGTATGATGAGGCTTTCGAGGCCTCCCTGGCTTATTTTGGCGGCGACGAACTGGCCGCACGCGTTTGGGTGAACAAGTACGCGATGAAAGACTCGTTTGGCAATATCTATGAGAAGTCGCCTGAGCAGATGCACTGGCGATTGGCCAACGAGATAGCCCGAATAGAGAAGAAGTATAAGAATCCGCTGTCGGCCCAGCAGATTTTCGACCTGCTGGACCACTTCCGCTATATCGTGCCGGCCGGCAGCCCGATGACGGGTATTGGCAACAACCATCAGATTGCGTCGCTGTCGAATTGCTTCGTGATTGGTCTGGATGGTGATGCCGACTCGTATGGTGCCGTGATGCGCATCGACGAGGAGCAGGTGCAGCTGATGAAGCGCCGGGGCGGGGTCGGTCACGACCTGAGCCATATTCGTCCGAAGGGGCAGCCTGTGAACAATTCGGCACTGACCTCGACGGGCCTGGTGCCTTTCATGGAGCGTTATAGTAATAGTACGCGCGAGGTGGCCCAGGATGGCCGTCGCGGTGCGCTGATGCTGAGTGTGAGCATCAAGCATCCGGACTCTGAAGCCTTCATCGATGCCAAGATGACCGAAGGCAAGGTGACGGGCGCTAACGTGAGCGTGAAGATTGACGACGAGTTCATGCGCTGTGCGACGGAGGACAAGCCTTATGTGCAGCAGTTCCCCATCGATAGTGAGAATCCGGTGGTGAGCAAGGAGATTTCGGCCAAGGCACTGTGGGAGAAGATTGTGCACAACGCCTGGAAGAGTGCAGAGCCTGGCGTGCTGTTCTGGGATACCATCCTGCGGGAGAGCATCCCCGACTGCTATGCCGACCTGGGCTTCCGCACGGTGTCTACGAACCCCTGTGGCGAGATTCCGCTCTGTCCCTACGACTCGTGCCGACTGCTGTCTATCAACCTCTATTCGTATGTGAAGAATCCGTTTACGAAGAATGCCTACTTCGACTACGAGCTGTTCCGCCAGCATGTGCAGATGGCACAGAGGCTGATGGATGACATCGTAGACCTGGAACTGGAGAAGATAGACCTCATCATGGAGAAGGTGGACAGCGATCCGCAGTCGATGGAGGTGAAGGGTGCCGAGATGCACCTGTGGGAAAAGATCAAGGCCAAGAGCTCCAAGGGACGCCGTACGGGTGTGGGCATCACCGCCGAGGGCGACATGATTGCTGCCATGGGGCTGCGCTATGGTACGCAGGAGGCTACCGACTTCTCTGTCGAAGTACACAAGACGCTGGCGCTCAACGCCTACCGTTCGAGTGTGGAGATGGCTCGCGAGCGCGGTGCCTTCGAGGTGTACGACGCCCAGCGCGAGGCTCAGAATCCCTTCATCCTGCGACTGAAGCAGGCCGATCCCCAATTGTATGAGGACATGGCCCAATACGGCCGCCGCAATATCGCCTGTCTGACGATAGCGCCGACGGGTACGACGAGCCTGATGACGCAGACCACGAGCGGCATCGAACCCGTGTTCCTGCCTGTCTACAAGCGTCGCCGCAAGGTGAACCCCAACGACACCGACGTGCATGTGGACTTTGTCGACGAGGTGGGCGACTCCTTTGAGGAGTATATCGTCTACCACCCGAAGTTCATGGAGTGGATGAAGGTGAACGGGCTGGACACCACGAAGCGCTACACCCAGGAAGAGATTGACCGGCTGGTGGAGCAGTCGCCTTACTACAAGGCTACGGCCAACGATGTAGACTGGCTGATGAAGGTGCGCATGCAAGGCGCTATCCAGAAGTGGGTGGACCATTCGATCAGCGTCACCGTAAACCTGCCCAACGATGTCGACGAGGCACTGGTGAACCGTCTCTATGTGGAGGCTTGGCGTTCGGGCTGCAAGGGCTGTACCATCTATCGCGACGGTAGCCGTGCCGGTGTGATGATCAGCGTTTCCAAGAAGGATAAGAAGAAGGACGAGCAGACCACCAAGGACAACAATATGGAGCAGAAGCAGGAGGCTCCCTGCAAGCACCCCGAGGTGACGGAGGTGAGACCGAAGGAACTGGAGTGCGATGTGGTGCGATTCCAGAACAACAAGGATAAATGGGTGGCTTTTGTGGGCCTGCTTGACGGCTATCCCTACGAAATCTTCACCGGCTTGCAGGACGACGACGAAGGTATCGTGCTGCCCAAGACGGTGACGAAGGGTAAGATTATCAAGAATGTGAACGAGGACGGTTCCAAGCGCTACGACTTCCAGTTTGAGAACAAGCGCGGATACAAGACCACCGTCGAGGGACTGTCGGAGAAGTTTAACCCCGAATACTGGAACTATGCGAAACTCATCTCTGGTGTGCTGCGTTACAGAATGCCCATCGACCACGTCATCAAGCTCGTGTCGAGCCTGCAGCTGAAGTCGGAGAGCATCAATACATGGAAGGTGGGCGTGGAGCGCGCACTGAAGAAGTATATCGTGGACGGAACGGAGGCCAAAGGGCAGAAGTGTCCCAACTGCGGCTCCGAGAGTCTGGTCTATCAGGAGGGCTGTCTGATTTGTAAGAACTGCGGTTCGTCGAGATGCGGATGAAAATTTAGAGGTGAGAGGTGAGAGGTAAGAGGTAAGAGAAATGATGTAAGAGAAATGAAGATAGAGCGTTCGTATATATATATTAAGGAGGCGCGGTTTCATGCCTATCATGGCGTGCTGCCTCAGGAGCAGGAGGTAGGACAGGACTTCTTGGTCTCTGTGCGCTGTGGCTACGGCATCCAGTCGGCTATGGATCACGACATGGTGGAGGTGACACTCGACTATGGTGCGTTGTATCAGCTGATAGCGCACGAGATGGCTGTGCCCTCACAGCTGATAGAACACGTGGCAGGGCGCATTGCCAACGCCGTGTTTAAGAACTTTCCGCAGGTGACGACCCTCGACCTGGACATCATGAAGGTCAATCCGCCCATAGGGGCCGACTGTGCGGGTGCGGGTGTCGAGGTACACTTAATAAATGATAAAACTAAGTAGTAATAGGCTGTTTTTTCGTCACTTATTCGTACTTTTGCATCCGAAATGAAGATTAGATTACTGATATTAGCAGTTCTTTCGCTCCTGGCAACCCCAGCCGTGCTGGCTGCCGGAAAGGTTTCGGGCACCATGGCGAAGGCCAAGGCGAAGAAGTTTACGCTGGTCATCGACCCTGGGCATGGAGGCCATGACGCCGGGGCTATAGGCAGGCTGACCAAGGAGAAAACCATCAACCTGAACGTTGCCTTGGGCTTCGGCCGGTTGGTAGAGCGCAACTGCCCTGACGTGAAAGTCATCTATACGCGAAAGACCGATGTCTTTATCCCCCTGCACACGCGTGCCGATATTGCCAATCGCAACAAGGCCGACCTCTTTATCTCCGTGCATACCAATGCGCTGCCCCGTGGACACATCTCACGAGGCATGGAGACCTATACGCTCGGTATGCACCGTGCTGCCGACAACCTGGCAGTGGCCAAGCGCGAGAACGAGGTGATACTCTACGAGCAAGACTATAAGCAACGCTATCAGGGCTTCGATCCCAAATCGTCGGAGAGCTATATCATGTTCGAGTTCATGCAAGATCGCAATATGGCGCAGAGCGTGGAGCTGGCCAAATGTGTGCAACGGCGCACCACCAACATCGCCCGTCGGCAGAACAAAGGTGTGAAACAGGCAGGATTCCTCGTGCTGCGCGAGACGTCGATGCCCAGCTGTCTGATTGAGTTAGGCTTCATCTCTACGCCCGACGAAGAGCGTTTCCTTCACTCCAGTGATGGCGTGTCGCTGTTGGCTGAAGGTATCTATATGGCTTTCCTCGACTATAAGCGCAAGTACGACGGAAACATCGTAGTGCCCCTGAAGGCTGAGACCAAGCGGGAGGTGACAATCCCAAAGGTAGTGCCCGATGACGAGAAACCTGTCGCCGCCCATGCCGATGCTGACAAAAGTCCTGCCGCTGACACTATTGTTGCAGCAGCTCCGCAAGCTCCCTCGGCTGTTCCCCAGCAGGCCGCTGCAGACACCCCTCAACAAGCCGTTGCAACGCCTGTTGTCAAGACGCAGCCGGAGCCGGGTGTCAAGCAGGTTCCGCAGGCTACAGCCTTGATGACACCCGTTGCGCCAGCCGCTTCCGAGAGTGCGACTGCCGATTCGGCTCCTGTCTTCAAGGTGCAGCTGCTGGCCAGCGGAGTGAAACTGAAGACTGGCGACCGGCAGTTGAAGGGACAAAAACAAACCGAATACTATCAGGAGGGTGGACTGTATAAATATACAGTTGGGTCCTCTTCCAATTATAACGAAATCTACCAGTTGCGCAAGTCGCTGGCCACCAGTTTCCCGCAGGCGTTTATCATCGCCTTCAAGGATGGCAAGAAGGTCAATGTGCAGGAAGCCATCCAAGAATGGAGAAGCAAGAAGGGAAAGTAGCAGAGGAAAAGTAAGAATAAAACGGTTAAACAGGTAAATAATAAAAGCAGTATGAAGTTCTTTACCAAAGAAGTGAAAATAGCGTTGGTTGCCATCTTGGGCATCGTGGTGTTGTTCTATGGCCTGCAGTTCCTGAAGGGACTGAGCATCTTTGCCAACGACGATAACTACTATGTGAAGTTTACGGACGTCAGCGGTGTGTCCGCTTCGACCCCCGTCTATGCCAATGGCTATAAGGTGGGTGTCGTCGAGCATGTCGTCTACGACTATAGTCCCAAGGGAAACCTGGTTGCCGTCGTGGGCCTGGACAAGCAGATGCGCCTGCCTCGCGGCTCGAGGGCCGAGATTTCCAGCGACTTGTTGGGTAACATCAAGATCAACCTGATTTTAGGCGACGATCCTATCAATATGGTAGCGCGTGGCGACACCATTCCCGGCAGTTCCGAAATGGGTATGATGGCCAAGATAGGGGCCATGATGCCTGCCATCGAGGTCATGCTGCCTAAGCTGGACTCCATACTCAACAGCCTGAACAAGCTGCTGGCTGATCCAGCACTGAGCCAGACGCTCCACCATGTGGAGGGGATGACCGACAACCTTAACACTACGAGCAAGGAGCTGCGCACCCTCTCGGCCTCGCTCAATCACGAGGTTCCCGGCATGCTGCAGAAGACGAATGGTGTGCTCGACAATACCCAGCAGCTGACGGGTAACTTGGCTGCTATCGACGTGGCTGGCATGACAGCCAGCATCAACCAGACACTGGCCAACGTAAACGAGATGACCCGCAAGCTGAACAGCAACGAGGGCACTCTGGGACTGCTGATGCGCGACCCTACGCTCTATCAGAATCTCACTGCTACCATGGCTGATGCAGACTCGCTGCTCATCGACCTCAAGGAGCATCCGAAACGCTATGTACATTTTTCAATTTTCGGTTCAAAAACAAAGTAGTAAGACCTCTTAATTTTTAATTTGTCTAAATAGGTTCTTGTGTACGAGAAGTTTCCACTCGTAGGGCACAAGTGCTTGATATAGCCTACTTTCTGAAAGCTCGAAAATAGATGCTTGCACAGTCTGTGTGGAGTGTGCGTCAATCGTTTAAATGGTTGATATACAGAGGTTTGAAGATATGCAAATCAAAAAAGTGTTAAGAAAGTGGCGATAGCGGCTTAATGCTCCTAAAACGAGTGAGTTACGTGCTGACGAATGTTTTTTGGAAAAAAATACGGATTTGTTTATTTCAAAAAAAAGTGCGAACTTTGCATCCGAAACAATAAAACCATTTTAAGAAAATTATTTAATAGAACAACGACCGCCGCATGGAAAAAAATCCAAAGGCGCTTTGGGACGACTGCCTTCATCTGATTAAGGAAAACGTCACTGAGCAGCAATACAGAACATGGTTCGCGCCTATCGTCTTCGAGAACTACGATGAAGACAGCCGGACTCTCCTCGTGCAAGTACCGAGTATGTACGTGTACGAATATTTGGAGCAGTACTATGTGGTGCTGTTGAGCAAGGTGCTTTGTCGTTGTTTTGGCGAGAATGTACAGCTGAACTATCGCGTGGTGGCCGACCAGAAGCACCACATGACCATCGACGTGGAGGGTAGCGAGGCTGTCGATATCGAGCCTGTGTGTGAGCAGCAGGGCAACCAGTCGCCTACTGTGCTTGATGCCGTTCCCCACGATATCAATCCCCAGCTCGATCTGCACAAGACCTTCCAGAGCTTCATCGAGGGCGACTCCAACAAGCTCCCGCGCACTGTTGGTCTGTCTATTGCCGAGCATCCGGGAAAGTCTACCTTCAATCCTTTTTTTGTGTTCGGACCCTCCGGATGCGGGAAGACCCACCTCATCAACGCCATTGGCGTGCGCTGTAAGGAGATGTACCCGCGCAAGCGCGTGCTCTACGTGTCGGCACGACTCTTTCAGGTGCAGTTCACCGATGCGCGCAGGCGGAATACCATCAACGACTTCATCAACTTCTATCAGACCATCGACGTGCTGATAGTGGACGATGTGCAGGAGTGGGCAACGGCAGAGAAGACGGTAGCCACGTTCTTCTATATCTTCGACCATCTGTTCCGCTTAGGCAAACAGATTATTCTGGCCAGCGACCGTCCCCCTGTCGACTTGAAATTCCTGCAGGACCGACTGCTGACGCGTTTTGCCTGTGGCCTGATAGCCGAGCTGGAGCAGCCCAATACGCAGCTGTGTATGGACATCCTGCATGCCAAGTGCCGTCGCGACGGTCTGAAGATTCCTGAGGATGTCATCCAGTATATTGCGGAGACTGCCAATGGCAGCGTGCGCGACTTGGAGGGTGTGGTCAATTCGCTGTTAGCCTATAGTGTGGTCTATAACTCCAATATCGACATGCGGCTGGCCGAGCGCGTCATCAAGCGTGCAGTGAATGTCGACAACAAGCCGCTCACCGTCGACGATATTCTGGAGAAGGTGTGTCATCACTATGGGGTGACCCAGCAGAATGTGTTCAGCCGTTCGCGCAAGCGCGACTATGTGCTGGTGCGTCAGGTGTCGATGTATCTGGCTCAGAAGTACACGAAGATGCCGGCCTCGCGCATTGGTCAGCTGATTGGTGGTCGCGACCATTCTACCGTTATCCACAGCTGTTCGGCCGTCGAGCAGCGCCTGAAGACCGACAAGGGCTTCTTGGCCGAGCTGAGCAGCATCGAGAACTCCTTTAAGTTGAAGAAACAATAGGGGATTTACTATTTTACGATTTACTTCCCTAAGAATTTGGTGTCCAGATAGGCTTGGAAGGCCTCTTTGTACATGTCGCCGATGGGCAGGTAGGTCTCAGCGTCCATGATGACGCGGTTCTTGTTGACCTCCAGAATCTTCGTCAGATTGATGATGTACGAGCGGTGAATGCGCATGAAGTAGTCGGGCAGCCGTTCCTCCATCTTCTTCATCGACAGCAGGGTGATAATGGGCTTCGGCTCGCTTTCCAGATACACTTTCAGATATTCGCTCATTGCCTCCACATAGCGTATGTCGCTGATGCTTACCTTCACGATGCGATATTCCGTCTTCAGGAAGATGGTGTCGTCTTGGGAGGAGGGAGGAGTGTGGAGGGAGGAGGGCTCGTCCTTTCCGGCTTTTGTCTCTAAGCGGTCTTTCAGCCGCAGGGTGGCACGCTGGAAGTCCTGCATGCCGAAGGGCTTCAGCAGGTAGTCTACTGCGTTCACCTTGAATCCCTCGACGGCATATTCTGCATAGGCTGTGGTGAAGACGATGAGCGGGGGCACGGTGAGCGACTTCACAAAGTCCATACCGTTCAGGTCGGGCATGTTGATGTCGCAGAAGATGGCATCCACCGTGTCCTGCTCCAGAAACTGTTTGGCCTCGATGGCACTCTGGCACTGTGCCGCCAGCTCCAGGAAGGGTACTTTGCCTATGTAGGCTGCAATCTGTTGAAGAGCTAGCGGCTCATCGTCTATGGCCATGCATCTGATCATGTGAGTGGAATGATTAGTTCAACATTATATATGTCAGGTTCGTCCTGTATGTTTAGCGTAAAGTTGTTATCATAAAGTAAGTGTAACCGTTGTTTGACATTGGTGAGTCCCACCCCGCCTTTCTCTTCGTTGGGCTTGTCGGCTTTCGAGTTGCGGCACTGGAAGTGCAGCTTGCTACCCTCTACTGTCGCCTTCACTTCGATAAACGATTCGTGCTGGTAGGAGATGCCGTGCTTGAAGGCGTTCTCGATGAAGGTGATGAGCATCAGTGGCGGAATCTGCTTGTCGGGAGCCTCTGTGGGCAGGTCTACCGTGATTTTCACCTTGTCGGTATAGCGCAGCTTCATCAGCGTCACATAGTTGCGAATGAAGTCGAACTCGCGCGTCAGGGGCACGCCGTGCTTGTCGCCCTCGTAGAGCACGAAGCGCATCATCTTCGACAGTTCCAGGATGGTGTCCTTAGCCTTCTCTGGGTCGATGTCCACCAGGGCATGGATGTTGTTCAGCGTGTTCATGAAGAAGTGCGGGTTGATCTGGTATTTCAGATATTCCAGCTGTTGCTCCAGGTTTTCCTTCTCCAGTGCCGCCATCTTCTTCTGGTCGCCGCGTGTCTTGAAGAACAGCTTGATGCCCAGGTTCATGCCAAACATCAGCACCAGGATGATGATGGCAATGATGTCGTGCTGGGCAAACATGCCGGGATGGGGCTCCTTGCGGCGCATGTCGCCTTTGTTCTCAGCGTGCATGGGTTGGCCGTCGTCTGCAAAGGGTGGCGGCTCGTGGTCGAAGAATTCGCCATCGTGGGGTGGGGGAGCCTCGTGCATCCCCTCATGCATTCCCTCGTGCAGATTGCCGTTCTGGTTGCTGTGCCGTTGGGCGGGCTGTTGGTCGTACTGGGCCATCGGGTACGGCCTTTTGCCGATGTGGTCGGGCCGTGTGCTGCACTGATAGGTGACGAAGGCAACCAGCACACAGCCCACTATCGAGGCGTAGAGTGCTTTCTTCTGTCTGTACACCAGCATGGGTGCCAGCAGGAAGTTGTGCAGCAGGAAGAGCAACAGAAAGACGGTGTATTGTCGCCAGACCATCATGACCTCCCGCCAGTCGAACTCCACGCCTGTGTCGCTCACCGTGCGGATGTAGAGGCTCAGGAGGGGTGCTGCAAAGAGCATCCCCCACAGAGCCACATAAGTCATGTTCTCGTGTCTTGACTGTTTCATCCACATAATAAACGTGTCTTCGGGTTGTTTATTGTGTCCGATGTCATCCATTATTCACCAGTGTCCGCCAGGTCCGAAGCCGCCACCGCCCATAGCGTTGCCGCCGCTGTAGCTGCTGAGCGACACCTCAGAGCCTCCGCTCACCGTAGCACCTTCGTTCATCAGCCCTCCGAAGTATCCGGTGCCGCTGGTAGCTGTCACGCCCGTCTTCAGCGTAGGTGTCGAGGGAGCCGAGATCACCATGCCCGTACCGCCTCGCGAGGGAGTCTTGAAGGCATAGGTAGTGTTGTTGTAGGTCAGTGAGTACCAGGTGTTGGCGTTCCATGAGGTCTGATAGCACGACTGCGAGAGCTGTGAGCCGTTTTCCAGTCCGCCAAGGGCTATCAGCGTGCCGCCCTGCACATAGAGCTTGTTGCCGCCCTCCGTGTTTGCATCGATGGCCACCTCAGGTTGTCCGGAACAGTTGGCATACACCAGTCCGCCCTTGATGTAGCAGTTGCCGTTGGCATCGATGCCGTCGTTGTTCTGGGCCATTGCAAAGATGTAGCCTCCGCTGATGGTCATGTCGCCCTTCGAGTTGATGGCATCGTCGTAGGCATACGAAGCTACCTCGCCCCCGGTGATGTTCATCTTGCTCTTGGTTTCGATACCCTCGCCGTTCCTGCCGCTGGTGCGTACCCAGATGCGTCCGCCCACGATGTTCAGGTCGCCGTCTATCTTGATGCCCTTGGGCGATGCCGTGTCGTTGTTCGAGCTGAACTGTCCGCCCGTAGTGACGATATAGGTGTTGCCGCCGTAGAAGTTGCCGTTCATGTCGGCATTGATGCCCTTGCCGCCCGAACCGGTGCTCTTCAGCCAGAGCTCGCCGCCGTTCATGGTGAATGTCGAGTCGGCCTTGATGCCGGCTGCACCCTTGGCTTCCTGGTCTTCGCTGTCCCAGGTACCGTTGCCGGTGGTGATGACGGTCGTGCGTCCGCCGTTCACGATGATGTTCGATTCGCTGTTGATACCCTTGGCAGCTGCTGCGCTCACCTCGACGTTCAGGATTCCGCCGTTGATGAATATGCCGTCGTTGGCCTTGATGCCGTGATTCTGTGTCGACTTGGCATAGACGTTGTTGCCTGTGTTGAAGATGATGTAGTCGGCCGAGTGGATGCCGTTGTTGTAGTTGCCGTAGACCTCCAGCGTGCCGCTGCCGTTCATCAGCAGCTTACCCTTGCTGTAGAGTGCCCCCTTGTGGTCGTTCTTCGACGAGGAGCCGTCTGTCAGCTTGTTGGTGGAGCCGTCTGCCAGCACCACGAAGGCGCGCTTCTTCGACAGCAGGTTCAGTGCTGCCGAGTCGGGGTTGGTAATGTCCGTGCCGGCCAGTATCACCTCGTATTTCTTGTCACCTAAGATGGTCAGCGAACCGTTGCTGGTCGATCCCGTCACATAGTAGCAGACGTTCTTCGTGTCGGCATGATTGGCTACCACGTGGTTGCCGCTCACGCTGATGGTCACGCCGTCCGCGCTGTTTGCGGTGGGGTTCGACATGTCGATAGCCACCTGGGTCGAGAAGCTGTTGTTGGCCAGATTGTCCTCCTCCTCCGGATAGTAGGCGGTTGCCAGATTGCCGGTTGGCTCTGCCGTTGTCTTGTCAATGCTGATGTCAAACGAGGTCAGGTCGCCCGTCATGGTTCCGCTGCCCGTACCGCTGCTCATTCCGCTGTTGTTCGTGTTGTTCGAGCTGTTGTCCTCCGTCACTGTCGACTGCTTGTTGTACGACTCTGTTGTGTCGTCCTTCTGGCACGATGTGCTCATGGTCACCATTGCTGCCAGCATCATCATTGTCATCATTTGTTTTTTCATAATCTTTTGTTTTTTTGTTAATATTGTTTTGATTCTGCTGGCAAAGGTAGACAAAAAGAGCCGGCTCGCGAAATAATTTCAGCGAACCGGCGATTTCTTTCAGCGAAAATGCTGTGACGATTAGAGTCCGAGAGCCTTCTTGGTCTTGTCGGCAGCGGCATCAACGGCATTGCTAGCCTTCTGCTTGGCAGCGTCCTTCGCCTCGTTGGCCTTGTCCTGAGCAGCCTGCTTGGCCTCTTCTGCTTTCTGGTTGGCAGCGTCCACAGCAGCGTCCTTAGCCTGGGCGGCAGCGTCAACGGCAGCGTCCTTGGCCTCGGTGGCAGCGTCGCCTACTGACTGCAGCAGTCCGTCCACCATGTTGGCGGGGTCAGCATCTGTGATAGCGCTTACAGCAGCGGCTACAGCAGCGTTGTCACCTACCAGACCCTTGATCTTGTCAGCGTTCTCCTTCAGGAAGTCCTGCACCTTGGCAACATACTGCTTGGCAATCTCAGGATTCTGCTGGATCAGCTCGGCCACCTTTACCTTCACCGTCTCCAGAGCCTGCTGGAACTTGTTCACGTCGCCAGCCTCCAGCTGTGAGCTCAGCTCGCTGACCGTAGCCTCTGCTGCTTCGTCGGCAGCTGCCGTAGCAACGGCTACAGAGTCGGTAGCTACAGCCTCGGCCTGCTGGGCCTTGTTACCACACGATGACAAACCGATGGCTGCTACAGCCATCACTGTAAAAAGAATCTTCTTCATAATGTTTCTTTCTCCTTTTTAATAAAATTAAACAATATATTATATCATGTTCATGTTTCCCTCTCACCTCTAAATTCCGCAGCAAAGATAAAGAAAAATTCGGTAAGTGGTTCTCTTTTTTTAACTTTTTAACGTTAATTCCACAGGACAATGGTCTGAGCCCATGATGTCTGTGTGTATCTTGGCATCCTCAATCTCGGGGCGCAGGCGCTCCGAGGTCACGAAGTAGTCGATGCGCCATCCTGCATTCTTCTGGCGAGCCTGGAATCGGTACGACCACCACGAATACGTCACCTGTTCCGGATACAGCGTGCGAAAGCTGTCGATAAAACCGCTGTTCAGCAAGTCAGTAAACTTCTGGCGCTCCTGGTCCGTGAAACCTGCGTTCTGGCGGTTCGTCTTGGGATTCTTCAGGTCTATCTCCTCGTGCGCCACGTTCAGGTCGCCGCAGAGTATCACGGGTTTCTTTGCGTCCAGTCCTTTCAGATACTCCCTGAAGTCGTCCTCCCACTGCATGCGGTAGTCCAGTCGTTTCAGTCCGTCCTGCGAGTTGGGTGTGTAGCAGCACACCAGGTAGAAACCCTCTGTCTCCAGCGTGATGACGCGGCCCTCGTGGTCGTGGTCCTCCTTGCCTATGCCGTAGGTCACGCTCAGCGGTTCTATGCGTGTGAAAATGGCTGTCCCCGAGTAGCCTTTCTTCTCGGCATAGTTCCAGTACGACCGATACCCTTCAAACTCCAGGTCCAACTGTCCTGCCTGCATCTTCGTCTCCTGCAGACAGAAGAAGTCGGCATCCAACTGCTTGAACACCTCGCTGAATCCCTTGCCCTCGCAGGCCCTTAGTCCGTTTACGTTCCAACTAATCAGTTTCATAACATTCTATTCTTTTAAATACACATACACTTCATACACTTAAATTGAAACTATATACGCGTACCGTGTATGTGCGTGCGTGCGCAGTACGCGGAGGGAGTTGGAAAACAAGTGTATCAACTGTATGTGTATTGTTTTTCTCTGCAATCCTTTGAATTTTTTCACCATGCAAAGATACAAAATAAAAAACCGAAATGCAAGAAAAACAATCATTTTTTTACTAAAATAATCTGAGTTAACTCAAATCATCGATTGAGTTAACTCAAACGATCAATCGAGTTAACTCAAAATGGGGCTATAGTTTGTAGCCTTGATTTTTCCGGTTGGATGGTTTGCTCCGTCAGATTAAACCGTAATGTCGCAAGGCATTCATCACCCCATCCTCGTCGACGGAAGTGGTGGTATAGTCTGCCTCGCTCTTTAGCGATTCGAGCGCATTGCCCATAGCGACGCCGATGCCGGAAACCCTTATCATGGAACTGTCGTTACCGCCATCGCCAAAAGCCATTGTGTACTGAAGATTCAGACCTAAGTGAGCAGCCAGCGTCTTGATGCCCTCTCCCTTGTCGGCTCCCTTGGCCGTGATGTCTGTAAAAGCAGGATGCCATCGGCCTGAGGTGCAATACGGAATACGCTCCATCAGCTGGTGCTCATACGTCTCTGGAAAGAAGGGCGTCAGTTGAAGGATCCGCTGCTTGAGAACGACGTCCAGCGGCTTGGCCCGATCGAGGTTCTCTACGGCTATTTCTCTGCGGAAAATCCTGTCGACCTCTCCTTGCGGGTCGAGCACGGCAACGTCTTGCTCGCCGACAACAATCAGTCCGTAGTTCTTCTCCAGTGCATCCTTGACTACCACTTGCACAGCGTCGTGCGGGATGTCCTTGCAGCTAACCACCTCGTTGCCCACAAAGCACAAGGCTCCGTTGATGGTGATATAGCCGTCTATCAGGTGCTCGATGGCTCCCAGATTGGTGAGAATCAGCGGTGGACGGCCTGTGGATATGAAAACCTTATGGCCGTTGGCTTTGGCCTGGGTAAGAGCAAGTATCGTGGAAGCAGGAATTTCGTGTGACTTAAAGCTCACCAGCGTGCCGTCAATGTCGAAAAACAGGGCATACTTGGCATCCAGCTCTTTGGCGAAGCACCGCTTGAACTCGCTCTCGAAGTTGGGGGTCAATATGTTTTTCCCCATTGCCTCGCGAATCTCCTGCATCGTCCAGAAGCGGCCACCGTCCAGCTCTTCGGCAGACGGGTGTATCTCGCCATCGTAGACAGTGCGGTTCACATATACCAGTTCACGCTCTCGCTGGCTCTCAAAGACATACTTGTCGATGAGGGTAGGGGAGAAACAGGTGATGCCTAATTCCTCGTTAACCTCGCGGCACAAAGCCTCTTCAGGGCTTTCGCCGTAGTCAACATGTCCTCCTACGGCAGTGTCCCACTTGCCTGGCTGTATGTCTTTCCAGTCGGGCCGTCTCTGCAGATAGATGTCGCCACGAGCGTTGAAAACATGAAGATGTACCACGGGGTGAAGCAGTTTCGAACCGCTATGACACTCGCCCCGTGTCGCAGAGCCAGTGACCTTTCCGTCCTCGTCTACTATTGGGAATATCTCTTGCTGATTATCCATAACCACTGCAAAGGTAGCGAAAATCCCGATAATAACCAAGGATTTCTCAGGAATTCGCTTTGTTTTCCATGTAAAACCAATCGAATTTTTTATGAATCTCAACCGAATATGTTGGGATATTAAATTTTTTTTGTACCTTTGGCGCCGAAAACTATCAAACATCGTGTAATGAAACGTTTTTTATCTGTAATAGCCATCGTAGCCCTGACCGTCGGTCTGACGGCATGCGGCGGGAAGAAAAAGAGTGACGACATCATCGCTCCTCGTGTTGTGACCTCAACGCCCAGCGAACCAGTCAGGATGCAGGAATACACTGATCAGAAGAATGTCAAATGGGTTGAAGGCCGCAACTATCATGTCGAAGTGAAGCGTCAGCCTTGCGACTCGCTGCCTAAGGTAAAGGACGAGAATGGTCAGCAGTTTGTTGACAATATCTTTCGGCTCACTGTGTCGCGTGCGGATGGCAGCGTGTTCTTCCACCGTACCTTCACCAAGCGCTTCTTCACCTCTTATATCAATGCCGACTATCAGAAGACAGGAATCCTGGAAGGTATCGTTTTTGACAGAGTGGATGGCGACTGGCTGGTGTTTGCAGCCAGCGTGGCCCATCCTCAGACCGATGAGTATATCCCTCTGGTGATGCGCCTGTCGCGAATGGGTGATTTAGAGGTGACGCAGGACAACCAGATGGATACCGGCAATCCGAGCACAGAAGTCTCCGACAATTCTGACGACGAGGACGGGGTCTAATCTTGCGAGTCCCGTCCGCCCGGCTGCTGCATGCCGCCCAGTTGCCTGCAGATTTGCTGCCAGCGGTCGCTGAGGTCCTGTATGGATGGCAGTATGAGGTCGGCACCGGCCTCACGCAGCATCTCGTCAGGAAGCGGCCCCGTGTTGGCAGCGATGGTAAAGCATCGTGCAGCCACTGCAGCCTCGACACCTAATGGTGCATTCTCGACCACGATGGTCTCCCATGGTGCTATGCCGCACTTCTCCATTCCTTTCAGATAGGGCTCCGGAGCCGGCTTTCCATGTGTCACATCGAAGGCGGTGACCATCCGTTCGCGGCTCACCAGTCCGTTCAGGTCGCCTTGCAGTTTGTCGAGCAAGGTGTGTTGACCGCTTCCAGTCACCACGCATATTTGCATCCCGCAGTCTTTAATCTGGCGCATCAGCGACTGGATGCCCGGCATCAGCGATGCAGGCTTGCAGGCGGCAAACAGTTCCGACTTGTGGCGATACATGGTCTGGGCCTCCTCATCACTGAGCGTGCGTCCCCACTGTTGGCGAGCCAGCAGGCGGATGGTCTCCACGCCACGCATTCCCTCATACTGATAAGCCTCGGCGGGCGCCATCTCCAGACCGTAGTCGAGCATGGCCTGATGCCAACTCGTGGCATGGTTGGGCATGGAGTCGTAGATGACTCCGTCCATATCGAAAAGCACGGCTTTCGGGCAGAATTGCCTAAAGCCGTGCTTTGATAAGTAGTGTTGAATAGAGTATTCCAACGTTAATATGCTTTATTTGCTACTTTCTATCAAATTATTTCTCCTGTGCCAGACGCTCCTTGATGGCCTTCGTATCAGCCTCGTAGCCGGGCTTTTCGAGCAGGGCAAACATATTCTTCTTGTATGCCTCTACGCCAGGCTGGTTGAATGGGTTGACGCACAGCAGGTTGCCGCTGATGCCGCAGGCTATCTCGAAGAAGTAGATGAGCTGTCCGATGTAGTATTCGTTCAGTTCAGGTACGGAGATGCGGATGTTGGGTACACCGCCGTCAACATGAGCCAGACGGGTGCCGAGCTCAGCCATCTTGTTCACCTCGTCGACACGCTTGCCTGCCAGGAAGTTCAGTCCGTCCAGATTCTCCTCATCGCTGGGGAACAGCAGGCTGCGGTTGGGCTTTTCGACAGAGATGACGGTTTCGAGAATGGTGCGTTCGCCGTCCTGAATCCACTGACCCATGGAGTGCAGGTCGGTAGTGAAGTCGCACGAAGCAGGGAAGATACCCTTTTTGTCCTTGCCCTCGCTCTCACCGAAGAGCTGCTTCCACCACTCAGAGAAGAAGTGGAGCTTGGGCTGGTAGTTGACCATGATCTCAATCTTCTTGCCTGCAGCATAGAGACCGTTGCGGACAGCGGCATACTGGGCTGCCATATTCTCTTCGAAGGGAACATCCTTTCCACAGCACTTCTCCATCTCGGCAGCACCGGCAACGAGCTGCTTGATGTCGAAACCGGCACAGGCAATGGGAAGCAGACCAACGGGAGTGAGCACAGAGAAGCGTCCACCCACGTTGTCGGGGATGATAAACGACTTGTAACCCTCCTTGTCGGCACAGGTGCGGGCAGCACCGCGCTTAGCGTCTGTGACGGCCACGATGACCTCCTTGGCCACCTCCTTGCCCATCTGTGCCTCACACTGCTTTTTCAGCAGGCGGAAGGTCAGGGCGGTCTCAGTGGTAGTGCCCGACTTGGAGATGTTGATGACACCGAACTTCTTGTCCTTCAGATACTCCGTCATCTCGCTCAGGTAGTCCTCACCGATATTGTTGCCTGCAAACAGGATGATGGGGTTCTGCTTGCTCTGGATGAGCCATGCAAACGAATTGCTCAGGGCCTCAATGACTGCGCGGGCACCCAGATAGGAGCCGCCGATGCCTGCTACTACCACTACTTCGCACTTCTCGCGCAGAGTCTTGGCTGCTGCCTGCACCTCGTCGAGGAACTGGGGAGTGATGCTGCTGGGCAGATGCAGCCATCCTAAGAAGTCGTTACCGGGGCATGTGCCCTCTTCCAAAGCCTGCTGAGCAGCTTTTACCTTTGGCTCAAAAGCCTTCACGGCACCAGCCTCTAAGAAGCAGGCAGCCTTTGTGATGTCAAGTTTGATGTTACTCATTGTTTTTGATATAGTTTTAGTCGTGTGATATGATTCGCGAATGCAAAAGTACTCAATAATCTTCAATTCTCAAAATCTTTCTTTATAAATTATCCAAAAAAATGCTTTCCAGTCCTAAAGTTTTACCGAATAGTTTTGTACCTTTGCACTCGATTAGCAAAACTTTAGACATTCCAAACGATGAGAAGACAATGGTTGCTGCTGATGATGACGGTGCTGGCATGTTTGACAGTGCAAGGAGCCTCTGGCGACAAACGGACGAAGGCCCGGTGCGATTCTGTCTACAACCAGATGGTAGAATACTCCCTGCTTGAGAAGAATGCCTTGCTGCAACAGAACAAGGAGGCGGCACTGGATTTATTTGCTTCGAACGAACGGTGGGATTACTATTACTACGTGGCTTCGCTGTGTACGATGTCGAAAGTGCTCAACGAGGGCCAGATTATGACCGGGCTGCGCGAGTGTCGGAAGCTCTATGAGTTTGCTCATAGCAGGCGTCATAACTACGGACGGGGCATCGTGATGGCTCAGATTGCGCTACTCTATGGCTATATCGGTGATCATGAGGCTGCGCTCCACCAGATGCGCGAGGCCTTCAGCGTACTGCGCCGTCACCCGCTGACACGCGAGACGATAGCCATGCTCTATTATTATGCCTATACCTTGGAGCTGACTGGCAACTATGAGGAAGAGGAGCGTATGCTCTCGTTGGCAAAGCCCCTGATACGGCGTTTTGAATGGGGTGACACGGCTACCTTGGTCTATCGCACCTATCGCGACAACCTGTTGAATGCCGAGACGCTGTTGGAGGTGAGACGCGGTGAACTGAACAAGGCCGGTCGGATGGTCGACCGGCTGATAGCCAAGATATCCAACGGTGATGAGCAGAATGAGTATGAGGCACTGCGTGCTATAGCAGAATACTATAAGGCCAAGGGTGACAATGCGATGGCATTGGCCACTACCGACCGTATGCAACCCTTGGTCACAAACTCTGGGCTGCAATGGGGGCTGGGCCTTTTGCGTGCCGAGATATTGCGGAATCTGAACCGTTCTGAGGAGGCATACGATCTGTTGCGCCCGATGATAGACATCAGAAGCGATGACCGGTTAGGCCAGCTGCGCCAACAGCTGAACGAGATGGACACGATGACGGAGCTGGACGAGCTGCGAATCCATAAGCATGTGATGCAGTTCTGGTATGCGGTAGGTATTGCCCTGATCATCATTGTCTCGTTGTGTGTGGTCATCGTGCTGCGCTATCGGTCGGCAAAAAAACTGAAGAAAGCCAATACCCAGTTGCAGCAGGCTTACGACCAGCTGGAAGAGACCACATCGGCCAAAGAGCGTATAGAGAGCGAGCTGCGTATTGCCCGCGACATCCAGATGTCGATGGTTCCTAACCAGTTCCCCACCTGCGACCGTCTGGACCTCTTCGCCACGATGACTCCAGCCCGTCAGGTAGGCGGTGATTTGTACGACGTATTGCTGATAGACAACAGTCAGCTCTATTTCTGTGTGGGTGATGTCAGCGGCAAGGGTGTGCCTGCGTCGCTGTTTATGGCTGAGACCATCCGTCTGTTCCGTGCACTGGCTAAGTTTCGTGGCGAACCGGCAGAGATAGCCACCTATATGAATAATGAGTTGACAGAAGGTAACGATAGCGGTATGTTTGTCACTATGTTTATTGGCCGTCTGAATTTGGACTCCGGCCAGCTGACATTCTGCAACTGCGGACATAATCCCCCCGTCTTAGGATGTGGCAGCGCGGATGCTGACTTCCTGCAGATGGAGACCAATGTGCCTATCGGTATAGTGCCCGACATAGAGTATGCCGGCGAGACGATAGCGGATGTCAAGGATCAACCGCTCTTTGTCTATACCGACGGCCTCAATGAGGCAGAGAATGCGCGGCAAGAGCAGTTTGGTGACGAGCATCTGCTCGAAGTCATTCAGCAACGGCCGTTTACCACTGCCCGCGAGCTGATAGACACGCTGACTGCTATGGTCGAGGAGCATCGCAAGGGTGCGGAACCTAATGACGACCTCACGATGTTCTGTCTGAGTTTACACTGATATTAACACTTGATAAAGATGGACTATCTGTCTATAATAAATAAGTATTATGCCGACAACGATCCTTTGCGCGCCCTGCTATTGAAGCATAGCCGTCAGGTTGCCGACCGCTGTCTGGAGATTGTGAAAAAGCATCAGGAACTGCCTGTCGACGTGCAGTTTCTGGAAGAGGCTGCCATGCTGCACGATATTGGAATCTTCCGTTGCAATGCACCTACCATCTACTGTTATGGTACGGAACCCTATCTGAGGCACGGGCCGATAGGCGGCGAACTCTTGCGAAAAGAGGGATTCCCGCGTCATGCCCGCGTGGCTGAGCGCCATACGGGGACGGGATTGCCAGGATATGAGCCCGAAACATTGGAAGAGGAGATTGTATGCTATGCCGACAAATTCTACTCCAAGTCGCATCCAGACCGTGTGCTGACGGTGGTTCAGACGGCTGAGTCGCTGGAGCGCTTTGGGCACGATGGAGTGCTGAAATTCCTTGCTTGGGCCAAGCGCTTTGAATGATTTATCGTAATAATTTACGTTAAATGCGAAAAAGGCGGTCGCTATTCGACAAATTATTTGTAATTTTGCAGCCGTGAGAAGAAAAACGCTCATATTTCTGCTGTCGTTTGTCATCATTTTCATGATGGCTGAGGTGCCTCGCCTACGCTTTCCTGAGCGTGTGCGCGGCAATGACAGCATTCCCCGCGATACTGCTGTCTCGACTTCTGTACGGGCGTTGTCGGATAAGATAAAGTCCGCATCAGCGCTAAAGGACTCGGACTCCATCGCCATCGACTCTGTTGACTTGAAGAATGACACTTTGCAGATGGACTCCTTGCAAAAAGCTATCTGGAAGCACAACAAGCACATTGACGACTCGCTATACGCCGACTCGCTGAACCGTACGCGCAAAAACGGCATCGATGCTCCCGTAGAGTATTCTGCCGAAGACTCGATGGTCTATGACGGTGAGACAAAGGTGGCCTACCTCTATGGTAAGTCGCATGTGAAATATGAGAACATGGACTTGGAGAGCGACCAGATAAGCATCACCCTCGACTCAAGTCTGGTGCATGCTATGGGTTCGGCAGACTCGACGGGGCAGAAGTACGGCACGCCCGTGTTCAAGATGGGCAACGATACCTATGAGACAGACACGATGGCCTTCAACTTCAAGACGAAGATGGGACTGATAAACAATGTCTACACCGCCCAGCAGGATGGCTTTATGACCTCAGAGAAGTCGAAGCGTGCTGCCAATGGCGATATGTTCCTCTATCACGGACGCTATACCACCTGCGACCTGCCGCATCCGGACTTCTACTTCGCTATGTCGCGAGCCAAGGTGCGCCCGGGAAAGGACGTGGTGTTCGGACCTACTTATCTGGTGGTGGCCGACGTGCCCCTGCCTTTTGCCATTCCTTATGGCTTCTTCCCCTTTACCAAGAGTTATTCCAGCGGTTTCATCATGCCTACCTATGGTGACGAGACCTCGCGAGGATTCTATCTGCGCGAAGGCGGTTACTATTTTGCCATCAGTGACAAGATGGACCTGAAACTTACCGGTGACATCTATACCAAAGGCTCGTGGGCCTTGCGCGGACTTACCAATTATCGTAAGCGCTACCGTTACAATGGCACGTTCAGCTTCGACTATCAGAGCACTGTGACTGGTGACAAGGGAATGAAAGACTATCAGAAGAATACCAGCTTCTCGGTAAAGTGGCAGCATACGCAGGATCCGAAGGCTAATCCGCACCGCACGCTGACAGCCAGTGTGAACTATGCTACTCAGAGCTATGAGCGTAACAATCTGAACTCGCTCTACAATCCGCAGGCATTGGCACAGTCGGTACGTACTTCATCTGTGGCCTTGGGTGTAGACTTCTCGAGCATCGGCATGCATCTGACAACCAATTTCAATGTTGAGCAGAACATGCGTGACTCAACGATTGGTATCAAGTTCCCGGATGTCACCGTCTCTATTGCCCGCTTCTATCCTTTTAAGCGTAAGAAGGCGGCCGGTGAGGAGCGCTGGTACGAAAAAATTGGCGTGGACTATACCGGAAGCTTGACCAATAGTATCAATACGAAAGAGGATAAACTGATGCACTCCAGCCTGAGCCGTGACTGGAAGAATGGTATCCAGCACAGAATCAAGACATCGGCCAGCTTTACTGCTTTCGGTTATCTGTCGCTGAACCCTTCATTCGAGTTGGTAGACCGTATGTACCTGCAGCGGCAGAACCGCTCGTGGGATGAGAAAAACCAGCGTGAGGTCGTCGACACCGTGCAGGGATTCAATAATATCTATGAATGGAATATGTCGCTCTCGGCTAATACGAAACTGTATGGATTCTATGTACCCAGCCGTAAGCTCTTCGGCGACAAGATTCAAGCTATCCGTCACGTCTTCACGCCCTCGATATCGTTCAACTATCACCCTGACTTCTCGGCCTCGCGCTATGGGGTGTGGGATACTTATGACAAGGTGGATGCCAACGGCAATGTGACACAGGTGAAATACAATCGTTATAATGGCATGGTCTATGGTTCACCGGGACAGGGCATGGCGGGTTCTCTTTCGATGTCGGTGTCGAACAATGTGGAGATGAAGGTGAAGTCGGACGAAGACTCAACGGGCTTTAAGAAGATTAGCCTGATTGACGAGTTGGGTGCTTCGATGAGCTATAACTTTGCTGCCAAGGAGCGTCCTTGGAGTGATTTGAATACCACGCTGCGTATCAAGCTGACCAAGAGTTATACTTTCAGCATGAATGCCGTGTTTGCCACCTATGCCTACGAAGCCGACTCGGTGGGGGCTACTCCTTATGTTGGTACCCGTACTGAGTATAGCAAGGGCCGCTTCGGTCGATTCCAGGGTATGAACCAGTCTATCGACTATACGCTGGATAATAAGAAGATTGCCAACTTCTTCAAGTGGTTGCGAGGTGAGAAGCGCGACAAGAAGGACAAGGACCGTAAAGACCCCAAGGACGAGTACAGCACGGGTCTGGATACCAACCTCGACAATGGAATGGAGTCGGCCAAACATGCAGCAGAGCGCGAACCGGTAGCAGCAGAGACGGATGAAGACGGATATATGGCCTTCAATATTCCTTGGTCATTACGGTTTTCCTATGGTATCAGCATGCGTGAGAATACGGCAGGTCGTTTCGATTACGACAGGATGCGCTATCCTTATAAGATTTCACAGAACCTGAACTTCTCAGGCAGCATCAAGCTGGCAGAAGGATGGAACATCAATTTCCAGTCGGGTTACGACTTTGATACCAAGAAGATTGCGATGACTACAGCCGGACTGTCGCGCGACCTGCATTGCTTCAATATGTCGTGTCAGATTACGCTGGCACCCTATACCAGCTATAACTTCTCGTTCCGATGCAATGCCTCGACGCTGGCCGATGCTTTAAAGTACGACAAGCGCAGCAGTTTCTCGAATGCGGTGCAGTGGTATTAAGTATTAGGCTTGCATCAGGGCATCTAAAGACTCCTGCTCGCCGACTACCCAGATAATGTCGCCTTCTTGGAAAGGACGCTTGGGATTGACGGGCGAAAGATTCTCCTTTCCTTCCTCCAAACCGATAACCATGCAACTGTAAAGGCTGCGTATGCCGCTTTCTATCAAGTTCTTGCCTACGAATCGGCTGTCTTTTCCGATGATGAGCTGGCGGAGCTTCATCTCGCGGTTCTCCAAGTTGAAGTCTTCTCCTAACACCTCTGTCTGGATGGCGTTCGAAAACTTGCTCAACTGATCATCGCTGCCAATCACCTGCAAGCGGTCGCCTGGGAAAATGACATAGTCGCCATCGGGAATGTTCAGACGGAAGTTGGCACGCAGGATACTGCTTACGTGGATATTGTATTTGCGTCCCAAGTCGAGCTGCTTGAGTGTGCTGCCCATCCACAGCGAGTTCATGGGCACCTGGAAGTCGGCAATGTGTACATCACGGTCCAGCAGCTTTCCTTCATATAGCGGTCTCTTCTTGCCCAGCACTTGTGCTTCAATCTCACGCGAACGGAGGTTTAGGATGAATAGCCTCTCCAGCTTGATGCTGCGCTGCTTGACCGTGCGCGATACAACCATCAGTGCTACGGCAATCACACCGATGGTGATGATGATGGCACTGGAGAAATGGCTGAGGTAGTTGCAGATGTAGAAGATGAAGCTCACTGCAATGACCACACGCACGAGAATGGTAAAGAGAAGGGGCAGGCGGTTGATATTGCTCTCATCCCACAGTGCGCGAAATTCCGGACTGCGGTTTTTCTTCATCACCATAGCCCGCAGGAAGGGCGAGATGAAGAGTACCGTCAGCACTCCCGTGATGCCGTTGGCATACCAGTGCATCTCCCATCCGGGCAGCACTCTGTACATGAACGGCAGGAAGAAGGTGAACATGATGGCAATGGTGGCAGAGGAGAGGATGGAGTAGATAATGGTGTTGACTGTCATTTGTGTCAGCATGTGTTTCCACTTGCTATGCTCTGTCGTGTTGGGATGGCTCATGGAGAGATGGTTCAACAGCTTGATGAGCTTGTTGGGCAAGTGCTTCTCCAGATGGTTGTAGGCCGGTGTCGCAAGCCTAATCATGTAAGGAGTGAGGAAGGTTGTAATGACGGATACAGCCACTACCACCGGGTAGAGGAAATCGCTGATGACACCCAGCGAAAGTCCCAGCGAGGCAATGATGAATGAGAACTCACCTATCTGTGCCATGGAGAATCCGCAGCGCATGGCCGATTTGAGCGATTCGCCCGCCAGCATGAAAGCTAGCGAACCGAAAATGCTCTGTCCCAAGAGGATGGTCAGTACGAGCATTATGATGGGACCTGCATATTCCACCAGTATATGGGGATCTACGAGCATACCCACCGACACAAAGAAGATGGCTCCGAACAGATTTTTCACAGGCTCCACCAGATGTTCTATTCGCTCAGCTTCTACGGTCTCGGCCAGGATGCTACCCATGATAAAGGCTCCGAAAGCTGACGAGAACCCTACTTTTGTAGATAATACGGCCATTGCGCAGCATAGCCCCAGAGAGACGATGAGCAGCACTTCGCTGTTGATGAGCTTGCGCACCCTGCGCAGAAAGACGGGAATGGCAAAGATGCCCACCACCAGCCACAATACCAGGAAGAAGCCTATCTTGACAACAGACCCTAGCATCTGCCCTCCGTCGGGATTGTTTCCGCTGGCTATCGCGCTCAGCATCACCATCATCACGATGGCCAGGATGTCCTCCAGAATGAGCACCGACATCACCAGACCTGCAAACTGCTGCTGACGCAGTCCCAAGTCGTCGAAAGCCTTGTAGATAATGGTTGTTGACGACATGGCCAGCATACCGCCTAGAAAGATACAGTCCATCTTTGGCCAGGAAAACAGATGCCCCACCATCATGCCCAGCATCGACATGCAGAAAATGATGGTGATGGTGGAGATGATAGGCGATGCCCCCATCTTCAGAATCTTCTTGAACGAGAAGTCCAGTCCCAGCGAGAATAGCAGGAACATCACTCCGATGTCTGCCCATAGGTGGACATTCTCTGTGTCAACTACGGATGCGGTATAGGGCATGTGGGGAGAAACGAGGAAGCCTGCTACAATGTAGCCGAGTACGAGGGGCTGTTTCAGTTTCTTGAAGATGAGTGTCACGATACCTGCCGCAATGAGGATATAGGCGAGGTCGTTGATAAGTGCTGGTATTTCTGCCATGTCTTAGATGTTTTTATGATTTTACTTTTAAGATGAATCGGGCACCCGTAGCCTTGTGGATGGCCACAATGGCCAATGCCTCTATGGCGTATGCTATCAGATAGCTGTACCACAGCGCGTCTGGTGCCACACGGGCCATGAGCCAGAGTATGGGGATGACGGTCAGCGAGAGGGCAAACGAGATGAACAGTGCCATGTGGTGATGGCCATAGAGCTTATAGACAATCATGAGTGTATAAATGTAGCAGAAAGGTATAAAGCTCAGGGCGAAGATGCGCAGGGCACGGCTTCCCTCTGCTATCGTGCTTTCATCGGAGGCCCCGAAGAACTTCGTGATGGCTTCGGGGGCGAGCCACACAAACAAGCACGTCAGCACCATGGCTACGGTAATGAACCAGAATGACTTGCGCAACACGAGGTGAAAGGCCTCGTTGTCTCCCTTACCCACCTGGATAGCCCCTAACGATTGGATGGTGCGGCACACGCCGGCCAGGAAGAGGTTGTAGATCTGCAGCAGGTTCATGCAGACGGCAAAGGCAAAGATGCCGACGCGCCCCACTGACGATAGTACGATGGTGTTGGCACTATAGAGCAGCAGCGTCAGACAGACAGAGGCAACAGCCAGGGGTGCCCCCTGTGAGATGATGCCGCCCAGGGCGGGATGGTCGTGCTGCCATGTGAGTCGCAAGTGGTTGTTACTCAAGAAAAAGTGATGGCACATGATGGCGATGCCAACAAGATGGCCTACGACGGTTGCGGCAGACGAACCCGCTATGCCCCAATCGAACCACTGGATGAATACCACATCGAGGCAGAGGTTGACGACATTGTCGATCATGATGGCGAGGCTGACCAGGCGTGGACTGCCGTCGACGCCCACCATCGTGCCCATGGCCCACACCATCATATAGGCAGGTGCACCGAGAAGCATGGGCTGGAGGTAGTCGAGCGTAGGCTGGAGCAGCAACTCATTCTTACACAGCCAGCCAGCGACGGTACCGGGGACTGTGAGCCCGATAATAGTTAGCAGCAGGCCCACCGCCAGGCACGATGCCATCGAGACGGTATAGATGTAGGCGGCGCGGGCCATGTTCTTCTTGCCCAGTTGCGTGCCCACCAGCATACCCGCTCCTGTGGAGAGCAGCATGCTCAGGGTAAACATAAACTGGATGACCGTCCGCGAGATGTTGATGGCACTCACCGCGTCCTCGCCTATCAGGTTGCCCACGATGATGCCATCTACAACATTGCCCAGACAACCAGAGAGGGCAATGAGTATTGACGACCATAGGAAACGCCAATACTCTTTGTTGAACGAAGTTCTGTCTTCTTGATTCATCATTCTGCTATTTTATTCGAAGAAACCAAAACCACCTATGGCCGTCAACATGCGCTGCACGTAGTCCCATGACGTGGGCGACCAGTTGAAGCCCAGACGGTAGAGTACCTGCGTGGTGTAGTCGTTATCGCGCATCACATCGGTGGTCTTCTGGCCGTGAGCCATGTCCTTGTATGCCAGCAAAGCAGCCATCTGCTTGGCTTTCTGCGGGTCTTGACCTGCTTCGTCCATAGCCTGCTGGAACTCCTCCTGCTCCACGAAGCGTATGCCGCCCGTCACCGACGACAGCCCTGAGAGCACATCGCCCAGGAATTGGCCGTGGATGTTGTAAGGATGGAACACGGTGCAGTCCTTCGGCGTGGATGTCAGCAGAACGATGGCGTGAGCCACCTCGTTGATGGGCGAGAACTCGACTCGCTTGTTGCGCATACCATGCGGACAGCAGCCAAGCATGTTGTAGATGCGTATGCGTCCCATGAACGAGTTGGTGGAGAAGTTGGCCTGGAACTCACCGTCAGTAGAGCGGGCAGCCAGATTTCCCACGCGCATAATCTTCGCATTCAGCCCGTGCAGGGCTACGGCATCGAGAATCAGCCGCTCTGCAATGAACTTCGAGTAGATGTACTGATTACCCAGATACTGACCCATATAAAGCCGCTGCTCGGTATAGACATCCTCCTTCATCTCGCCTGCCCACAGTCCACGGGTGCTGGCGGTAGAGATGTGTATAAGTTGAGCACCAGTCTTCAGACAGAAGTCCACGCAGCGCTGCGCACCGCCGATGTTCACGTCCTCAATCTCCGTGCCCTCGGAGAAGTGCTTCACCACGGCAGCGCAGTTGAAGACAGTGGAGATATTTGTGGCGATGGTATCGCCGCATACGGTATAGAGATCGTTGGTGACATCGCCAAGGACGACGTGTATCCTGTTGCCGAAGAGTGCCTTGTAGGAGTCGGAGAAATAATAATAGAGCAGGGTGCGCAGACGGCTTTCGGCCTTTTCGAGCGTCTTTCCGCGTACCAGACAGTAGATGTTTTCGGCATCGCTGTCTATCAGTTCGTGCAGGATGTGGATACCCAGATAGCCAGTGACACCGGTTATGAGCACATTGCCTAACGGCTGACGCTCGCCGCTGCGGAAGAATCCAAGGGTGTTACGCTGCAGCAGGTTGTTGATGGCAGTATAGTCGAAGTTTGCCACAGGATCATTGGCATTGGCAATATCGACAGATGTTTCACCATTTGTCAGCCGGGCCAGTTTGCGTGGGGTCGGGTTAGCAAAAACCTCACCATACGACACATGGAGTCCGGCTTTGTCGGCCTCAATGATGACGCGGGTGACTACGAGCGACGTGCCGCCGAGTTCGAAGAAGTTGTCGGTGGCGCCCACCTTGTCCATCTGCAGGATGCCGGCAAAGATGTCGCAGAAGGTGCGTTCGGTATCGTTGGCAGGTGCTTCATATGTGCCGCTAACGGCAATCTCCGGCTCGGGCAGTGCCTTCAGGTCGGTCTTGCCGTTGGGTGTCATCGGCATCTTTTCCAGTTGCAGGTAGGCCGTAGGCACCATGTACTGTGTGAGGCTCTTGCTAATCTCAGCCTTCATCATGCTAATGTCGATGGGACGGTCGGCGGTAAAATAGGCACAGAGATGTTCCTTGCCACCTATCTGACGAATCATGATGACCACATTCTTCACCCCTTCTACTTGGGCAATGACATTTTCCACCTCGCCCAGCTCAATGCGCAGTCCGCGCAGCTTAATCTGGTGGTCCTTACGTCCCAGGATGAACACATCGCCGTCGGGAGCCCACTTGGCGTAGTCGCCCGACTTATAGACGCGCGTGCCGTGATAGTCGATGAAGCGCTCTCGTGTCATGTCGTCCAGGTTGTTATAGCCCCGGCCTACACCTCGTCCGCCGATATAGAGCTCGCCCACCACGCCTACGGGCAACTCGTTGCCGTCGCTGTCAACGACAAACTCCTTAACGTTGAGCTGCGGCCGGCCTACGGTGACGCGCTCGGCATGGGTCAGTTCCTGGATGTTCGACGATACGGTAGTCTCTGTCGGTCCATAGGTGTTTAGTATGCGCGACGGTGTGAGCTGCTGCATCTGGTGGAGCAGGCTCTCGGGCAGCTTTTCGCCGCCGAAGCGGATGATGGGTACGGTGCGGATGGCCTCGACAAATTCGTCGCTATAGATCCATGTCTGCCATTGTGAGGGCGTTGCCGACACATAGCCTATATGGTGCTCGCGTATGAGCGAAGCCATATCCAGCGGATTCTTGGTCTGTTCCTCGTTGGCAAGCACCAGCGTAAGTCCGTTGAACAGCGAGATGGCTATCTCGTGCAGCGAGGCATCAAACGAGATGGTGGTGACAGCCAGGATGCTCTCAGCGGCGTTGGCCACAGCATAGGCCTCCACGTTGGCGGGCAGAGGTGTAGCGTAGTTGCACATCCCTTCGTGGCGCAGCATGACACCCTTCGGACGACCTGTAGAGCCACTGGTATAGATGAGGTATGCCAAGTCGTCGGGGGTTAGTGTTGTTTGCGGCTGAGTCGTCTCTTTGCAAGCGAGTAGCTCCTCGGCCACCTCCGGGGTAATGATCAGTTTGGCACCGCTGTCCTCCAGAATCAGTTTTACACGGTCTGCGGGATATTCCGGGTCGCAAGGGATATAGGCTGCCCCAGCTTTCTGAATGCCGAACATCGAGAGAATGAGGCGGCTGGTGCGCGGCAGCAATATAGCCACGCGATCGCCTTCACGCACTCCACGCTGGCGCAGCGCATTGGCGATACGGTTGGTCGCCTGGTCAAACTCGCGGTACGTGAACTGTGCATCGCAGGCTACGAGGGCCATGCGGTCGGGGTGCGCCTGTGCGTGATGCACGATGCTTTCGAAGAAGAGCTTGAAGGGAGCTTCGCCTGTATCTGTCACACGTATTTTTTCTAACTGTTTCTCCTGGCTCTGGCTGACAATAGACAACTGTCTGACCTTGCCGTCGGGACAAGCCATGATATGCTCCACTGTAGCAGCGATACTGTCAGCCAACCCCTGCGCCGTGGCCTCAGTATACATGGAATCGTCATACTGCACCAATATGCCACGCGGTTCTATCTTGATATTGATCTTAAACTTCGGCACGTTCAGTTCCAGCAGTTCCTGACCTACGGTCTTGCCTCCTACGGTATATTCCGACAGCACCCCCACCTGGTAGGCGTAGGAGATGGCAGAATGGAATCCATAGTCGGCGGCAATGCGTGCGTAGGGATAGTCCTCGTGGCGCAGCGTCTCGTCGAAGGTGTCGCTGACCTGATGGAGGTATTCACTCACCGTCACATCGTCAATCTTCAAGCCAAGAGCCAGTGTGTTGACAAACATGCCCACCGTGTCGGCAATCTTCAGGTTAGAGCGGCCGCTGCTGATGGTGCTGATATATACCTCGCGGTTGTTGGTGTAGCGCGAGATTACATAACTGGCGGCGGCGAGATACAGATGGGCTGGCGTGATGTCGTGCTGTCGGCAGAAAACGGCGGCTTTGTCGAGGTCGGTGGGACAGAGTGCCTCGCCAATAAATCCTTGCTGGTCGGTCTTGGACAGGTCGGCAGGAATCTCGCTCGCTCCTTCTGAGGTGCCCAACTTCTCGGCAAAGAACTGCTGAGCCGACTTGAACGTCTCGCTGTCCTCCGCCTTCTGCTGGTCGCTGACGAAATCCAGATAGGTATAGTGTTCCTGCTCAATGGCATGGCCGTCAAGTACACCGTTGAGCTGACGAATGAACAAATCGGCTGAACCGCCGTCGAACACCAAGTGGTGAACATCCATCAGCAGGTGGATACCGCTCTCGCTCTTTACCACCTCGAAGCGGTAGAGCGGTGCCTTCTGCAGGTTGAACGGCCGGACGAAGTCCTGCTTATAGGTAGTGAGCTTGTCGTCTGTCATTTCACTGACGGCAACCTCTATGGGTACACTGTCCTCGGTGGTCTGCACAATCTGGTCGCCCTCAGTGGTAAAGTGGACACTCAGTTCCGGATGTGCCTCCACGACCTGCTTGACAGCTTGTGCCAACTGCCCGGCATCTATATCTGCCGGATAGCTGAGCAGGTAAGGAATGTTATAGATGGTCGAAGTAGGATTCTTAAGACATTCAAAGTAGACGCCTGTCTGGGCATAGCTCAAAGGAACGGAGGTGAGAGGTGAGGGGTGAGAGGTAAGAGAATGGTTCTGCATCAACTCTGTCCTCTCACTTCTCACCTCTAACTTCTCACCTCTAAATATTCCTTTGAGTATTTCGTTCTCAATGCCTTGCAGAGTACCGCTCTTGACCAGCGACTTAGAGTCGAGGGTGACACCAAAGCGCTTGTTCACCTGTACAGCCAGTTTTATTGACGATATAGAGGTCAGACCGGCATAGCCAAGAACGGTGGTGATGCCGAAGTCGCTATTGCCTACAATGCCGGCAATCATCTCGTGCAGTTCCTGTTCCAAAATGTTCATCGGCACGTTCGACTCCTCTACGGCAGTAGCCTTCTTTTCGGGTTTGGGCAGCGCCTTCTTGTTTACCTTCTGGTTCTGGTTCAGCGGTATCTTGTCTATCTGCATCGTGACGGCGGGCACCATGTAGGGTGGCTTCTGGTCGAGGATGAAGTTATTCAGCGCCTCAATGTCTATCTGCTCGTCGCCGACGATGTAGGCTGCGATAAACTTGCCGCCGTTAGGGTCGTCGAAAGCCTGCACGGTGGCATCCTTGATGCCCGGGAACTCGCGGATAACGCCTTCCACCTCTTTCAGTTCGATACGGAAACCGCGAATCTTCACCTGTCCGTCGCGACGCCCCACAAACTCGATGTTACCATCGGGCAGGTAGCGTACGATGTCGCCGGTGCGATAGACGCGAGCGTATTTCTTGTCGTCAGTAAAGGGATTGTGGATATACACCTCAGCCGTCTTCTCCGGGCGGTTCAGGTAGCCACGGCTCACCTGAGGTCCGCTGATCCAAAGTTCTCCGGCGGCTCCTATCGGCAGCCTGTGACCTTGCGGATCGACGATGTAGAGGCGTGTGTTGTCGAGCGGTTTTCCGATGGGGATATTCTTCTTTTTCTCAAGTACAGGATAGACGGTCTCATAGATGGTACACTCAGTGGGGCCATAGCCGTTATGCAGGATGTACCCCTTCGGAGGAGTGAGCGAAGCCAGTTTCTCGCCACCAGTGCAGAAATGCTTCAGCGAGTGGTTCTCGATAGTGGTGGCAAACTGATAGGCCACCTGTGTGGTCATGAAGGCGTTGGTGATGCCTTCACGCTCAAAATAGTCGTTGAGGGCTATCAGGTCGAGGCGCATCTCTTCGGGGATGATATACACCGCGGCACCACGGGTCAGGGCAGGATACATGTCCATCATACAGGCATCGAAGCCATACGAGGCATACGCTGTCACCTTGTCGGTAGGCTGCAGGTCGTAGTAGCGGTGATAGAAATGGATGAAGGCCACCATATTGCTGTGAATCAGTTGACAGCCCTTAGGCACACCCGTAGAGCCTGAGGTGTAAAGCAGGATATATAGGCTGTCGGGCTTGGGGCCTTCGGGCAGTTGGCTGACGGCGGGCAACGCCATCAATTCTTTCGTCAGCAGGACGTCGCCCTGATATTCGTCCACGACGGGGCGCAGTTCCTCGTCGGCTATCAGCAGGCGGGCATTGGCATCCTTCATCATGAAGTTCAGGCGCTCCTTCGGATAGGTGGGGTCGAGCGGCTGATAAGCGCATCCTGCTTTCATCACACCTAATGAGGCAATGACCATCCACTCGCAGCGGGGAATAAGGACGGACACGACATCCTCTTCGCCCAGTCCCTTCGATGCGATATAGCCTGCGATGCGGTCGCTGAGTTCGTCCACCTCTTTGTAAGTGTAGCGTTTGTCTTGATAGACAACAGCGATATTATTGGGTGTGGCCTTGGCCTGACGGCAAAACAGCGATACGATGGTCTGGGTGTCGTCGTAGTCGACATCTGTCTGGTTGAAGCTGTCGAGTGTGGCTAATTGCGATGCTGTGGTGATGTCCACCTCGCGCAGGTACTCCTTGGTGAGGAACTCTTCCACTACAGCCTCATAACTCTCTAAGTACTGGCTTACGAGTGCCTTGCTATAAGTACCAGTATTGTATTCTGCCTCCACGCAGTAGCGACCATCGTGCAGGAATGCTTTCAGGTAGATTGACGTGTCACGGGTGTTGTTGTTCAGCCGCAGGGCCGACAGTGGTGTGCCACAGAACTCCAGACTGTCGAACAGAGTTCCATGCCAGGCAAAGAGGGTGGCGGCCTGCAGGCCCAGATCAGTGGCCACGTCGGTGTAGGCGTATGACTCGTGCTGACGCTGCCCCGTCATCTGGTCCTGTCCGGCTTTCAGGAATTCGCTCACGGCAGTGGTGTCGGCAAACTTTGCATAGACGGGCAGCGTCTTGACAAACATGCCGACCGAATGTGAAAGTCGCTTGTCACTTCGCCCGTTGTGTATGGTGTTGAACAGCACTTCCTGCTCGTTGTTCATCTTGGCCAGCAGGAAACTGTAGGCAGCAGTAAAGAAGGTGCTCTTAAAGATGCCATGCTCACGGCAGAAGGCTTCCACCTTTGCTGTGTCCACGTTCATGGTGCGTGTAAGGATTCCCTCCAGTGATTCCTCTCCTTCCAGGTCGGGCAGCAGCGGACTATAGCAGTCACCACAGTCGAAGTTCTGCTGATACCACTGCTTGTCATCGGCATAGGTAGATGTCTGACGCACCTCTGTTTCCGCCTTAGCCACTTCGCCCAAAGTCAAGGCTTCAGGTTCCAGAGGTTGTCCCTGATAGGCCTTTCCAATCTCAGACAGCAACATTCGGCGTGTCGTTCCGTCGCTGATGATGTGGTGGATGTCCTGCAGCAGGTAGTAGTGTTTGTCGTCTTTCAACAAGCGGATGCGGAACAGTCGGTCCTTATATAGGTCGAAGGGCTGTACGAAGCGGGCCTTTTCTGCCTCAATGTCTGTCGTGGTCTCTATCTCCAGTGCGAATGTCTCGCTGTCCTCGATAGTCTGCATGGGGTCGCCCTGTTCGTTCACTTCGATGCGTGTCAGGAGAGTCGGATGGGCGGCAACTGTGGTCTCTATCGCCGTCTTGAGTCTGTCCTCATCCAGGCTACCGTCGAATGTATAGAGGTAGGGTATGTTGTAACAGGGCTCTCCTGCATGGCTGACGCACTCCGCATAGATACCATACTGTGATTTACTTAAAGGGGCTGAAGTCTTCATATATTTATTTGTTATGAGTGAATAGTTTTTAATTATTTACCATTTGGCTGAGAAGAGTCGGGGCGCGATGTTCACCGACAGCCACGCCCAGCGCAGGCTGCCATCGCCGCTGGCCCGTTTCAGCTTCTCCATCGTCTCGGTGCCAGTCATGAAAGAATAGCCAGCTGAGACCTGTACGTCCTTGAACGGGGTATAGGCTGCTTCCAGCTCTATCTCGTGGCCGAGTGTACGGTTGAGCTTCTCCAGTTTGATGCCTGTGGCAAAATAGTGATACGCTGCCTTGAAACTCAGGTTCTTCAGTGGACGGTAGGTGCCCCCGATGTATGCATTCTGCATGCCCGGCGTAAAACCGTTGACGTAGGTACTGAGATAGAAAAAGTCCATGGCACCGTAGAACTTATGGTGGGAACCGTAGACAGGGTTGAAGCCCTTGTTCACCTCATGGCGCGGAAGGCCCAGCCCCCCCTTGTTTACCACAGCCACATAGTCGTCGCCACTCAGATAGTCGTAGCCGGCCTTGACGCTCCAGCGATTGTCGGGCATCCACTCTGCCTTGGCAGCCGCCATCCATGCGTCAAGCTTGACGGTATGCTCATCGTGACCAGTCTGACGGTAATAGGAACCCTCAAAGGAGAAGTGTGGCGGTGCATATTTCACATAACCGCCATATACCAGCTGCCACTCGGTGTGAGGAGCATTTGCAGACTTACCGTCCTGCAAACCGGCCTGCATGCCTATGTTCATCATCAGCAAGGATATGCCGAGCGGTAGCCGTGGCGCATCGAAGTGATACCACAGCGTATGCATGGTCTTATAGGGGCAACTGCCGTTAGTATAATATGAACCGGGCGAGGTAATGGCACGCTTGTTTTGGTTGTAGGCCAGAATGGCGTGTACCCGATGACGTCCGTATTTGCGGCCAACAGGACTCTCGTAGCCTATGCGCAGGGCATCGTGGCTCCTGGCGGCCATCACCCAGTCGTCGATACCCATGATGCGCTCGTCGTCGTATCTCAGTCCCATCCGGCCTATCTGTGCGAAGAGTCCGAAGGGGGACGTGAGCTTGCCCCATGCCTCGAAGACACTGATGTCGGAAGTACCCTCATGCCCCCATGTACCAGTATGTTGGACGGCGACCTTAGCCTCCAGCCAGGAGCGCAGGTAGCCGAGTGTGATGCGCTCGCGGTCGAGGATGAAGGCCGACTTGTCGTCTGACGACTTGTCTTTGCTGTCGTGGGTCATTCCGCCGTTGCGTAATTCACCGCGAGAAAGCAATTGCAGGTCGGCGGTGAAAAGGGTATCTTGTGCCCAGCCCTGTAGTGGCAGCAGGACCAGCAGTGCCAGCAAGCATTTCATGCAAATTCAAACAGGTTGATGAATCCCGTCAGTTTGAAAACATCCTTGATGTCATCGTTCATTCCATTGATGGTTACGCGGCTGCCACCGCTTCTGGCTCCCTTGAGGATGCTGATGAGGATGCGCAGTCCGCTCGACGCGATATACTCCAGCTGTTTGCAGTCGATGACTACATCCTTGCCGTTTGCTGTGTAGAGCGGCTGTAGCTTGTTCTCCACTTCGACTGCTGCAGCAGTGTCCAGTTCTCCCTCAAGTGTCACGAGGAACTTGTCCTCCAGTTCTTCAATCTTTGTGTTCATATACTGTCGTTTTTTAATTTATTTATTTTTTATTTTTTTCGTCAGGGTGAGTATGTTGCGACCGTCTATGCGCTCATAATTGATGAAGTCCATCAGTTCGCGCATCAGCAGTATGCCCAGTCCGCCTATGGGCCGCTCTTCTGCCGAAAGTGTGGTGTCGGCCTTGACAGCCTCTGTGGGGTTGAAGGCTATGCCGCTGTCGCTGATGATGAGCCGCAGGCGCTCGCCATCGAAGGTGGTGCGTATGGTGACGTTGCCTTTTATCCCTGCAGGGTAGGCATATTCCATCGCGTTGACCACGGCTTCCTCCAAGGCCAGCCTGAGCTTCGGGGCGAGGGGCTTGCCGATGCCGAGGCGTGTCATGATGTCCTTGATGAACGTACTGAGGCGGGCCACCTCTTTCACGTCGTTGCTGAGCGTCAGCTGTTCGTCGAGTGTCAGAGTGTCCTCAGTCGGTGTATAGCGGATGACGAGCAGTGTCAGGTCGTCGCTTTGTTCTGTTGGCCCGGCAAATTGCTCCACCTCGGCAATGACCGTGCTGACTATCTCTTGGGGATTCTTTTCGGCGCAATGCGCCATCAGCTCGGTGAGACGTTTATGGCCGAAGAGCCTACGACCGGCATTGCGGGCTTCTGTCAGCCCGTCGGTATAGAGGAAAAGTGTAGAACCGGGCAGCATCGTGGCATTCTGCATCTGATAGTCGTAGTCGTCGAAAAGTCCGATGGGGATATTGGCGGCGGCTTCCAGGGGTTCTGCCGTTTGTCCCTGAATGCAGAACGGCACGTCATGGCCGGCATTGCAGTAGCGCAGATGGCCTGTCAGGAGGTCGAGCACGCCGATGAAGAGTGTCACGAAGATATTCTGGGGATTGTTGCGGCAGGCCATCTCGTTCATGTGTTCCATGATGCGTGCGGGATTGTCTTCCCGTGTAGCGACATGGCGGAAGAGTGTCTGTGTGACGCTCATGATGAGGGCTGCGGGCACACCCTTTCCGCTGACATCACCGATGCAGAAGAATAGCTTCCCGTTGCGTACGAACATGTTGTAAAGGTCGCCGCCCACGGCCTTTGCCGGTATCAGCAGGCCTTCCACCTCGACCTCGCCGACGCCTTCCAGCGACGGCTCGGCCTGCGGCAGCAGTGACTGCTGGATAACGTAGGCCACGTTCAGTTCCGCCGCCATGTGCTCCTGCTCCTGCGTTTTCTCCTCCAACTGACGGTTGGTAAGCACCATGATCTGTTCACCCCTGGCGAAGCGCCACACCACGTAGAGCAGAATAGTAAAGGCTGCCAACATCAGCCCCAACAGCCAGAGGCGAAGGCGCGACAACGGCTCATAGACTTCGTCATCGTAGCACACCACGGCCATCAGCCAGTGAGGCTTGCCCCGCATGTTGGCATAGAACACAGTACCTTCGCGCCCATTGTAGTCGAAGTATATCACCTTACTATGCCCGCTATCGCTTTGGCGACGGGTCACGGTGCTGTCTGTGATGAGCCTATGAATATAGTCTTGCGTATCTGTACCGACCCGCGCTGTGTCGGGGCGGATGACAAGCTTGTTGGCCTCTGTCATCACAAGGATGAACGATGAGGGATAGATGTGCCGGTTGTCAATAGTATCGGAGAGCCATTTCACGTCAACGTCGATACAGGCGAATCCCACCGGTTGGTTCTTGCGGTCACGGACCCCCTGTGTATAGGTCGTGACGAAGGCATGGGCACCATCATGGTCGTAGTAGGGGTCTGTCCAGAAGCCGTCGTTAGTCTGGAGTGCAGTCTTGTAGAAGTCAGATTGGGTATAGTCGTGCGTGCTGCTGCTAATCTGCTCCGTCTCTATTTTGCCCGACGCGGTGCGGCGGGCATAGACTTCGTAGAGACGACCCTTTTGCGGATAATAATTGGGCACGAAGCCCACACCGGCACCCCTCATTTTGGGATTCAGACGCACGAACCTTTCCATTGTGGTATAAGCGGAATCCGGCTGGTCAACGTGGGCCTCTATCTTCCACATACAGTTGCGCATCAGGTCCTCAGCATCGCTGAGGTTGCTCTTGATGAGAATGGCCTTCAGCGTCAGCTCACTTTCGGCACGTTTCTCCAGTTCGTCTTCCATGTGATGGCGAGTGAGGAGGTACTGCACACCGGAGATACCCTCCAGCAACAGAGCCGCCAAAATGATGACGAACAGTCCGCGCCATTTATGGAAAGGATGGGTCATATATCTTATCAGACATGAATTACACACATATTGCCATGCAAATATACGATAATTGTTCGAATTATCCAAACTTTATTGCTTTTTTTAGCGATAATCAGTAGTCAGCCCCCGCTTCTTCATGATGCCTGTCGTTTAGTCGTTGTAGTCGGCAGTGAGCTCGCAGATCTTGACAATGACCTGCATGGCTTTTTCCATCGACTGGATGGGTACGAACTCGTAGGGACCGTGGAAATTGATGCCACCAACGAAGATGTTGGGGCAGGGGAGACCCTTGAACGACAACTGGGCACCGTCCGTGCCGCCACGGATAGGCTTCACCTTGGGTGATACACCGACCTGTTGCATGGCTTTCAGCACCAGATCGATGACGTGCATCTGAGGGTCTATCTTCTCCTTCATGTTATAGTATTGGTCGTTCACCTCGGCCGTGACGGTACCCTCACCGTACTTCTCGTTCATTAGGTCGGCACAGCGGCAGATGAATCGCTTGCGGTCTTCGAAACGCTCGCGGTCATGGTCGCGGATGATATACGACAACTTGGCCAGTTCTACGTTCGACTGGATATTCAGCAGGTGGAAGAATCCCTGATAGCCCTCCGTTGTCTCGGGAGTCTCGTCTTTGGGCAGCATGCTGGCAAATTCGCAGGCCAGCGCATTGGCATTCACCATCTTGCCCTTGGCGTAGCCGGGGTGTACGCTGATGCCCTTGATACTGATCTTGGCCGAGGCGGCATTGAAGTTCTCAAACTCCAGTTCGCCCACATCACCGCCATCCATCGTGTAAGCCCAGTCGCAGCCGAACTTCTCGACATCGAAGTGGTGAGCACCCCTGCCTATCTCCTCGTCGGGGTTGAAGGCGATGCGAATCTTGCCGTGCTTTATCTCCTTGTGCTGCTGGAGATAGACCATTGCCTGCACGATTTCGGCTATGCCAGCCTTGTCGTCTGCCCCCAGCAGGGTGGTGCCGTCAGTGACAATCAAGTCTTCGCCCACGTGCTGCAACAGCTCGGGGAACTTCTTCGGACTGCTGACGATGCCTTCGCTCAACAGGATGTCGCTGCCGTCGTAGTTGTGAACAATCTGGGCTTTGATGTCAGCACCAGAACAATCGGGACTGGTGTCATAGTGCGAGATGAAGCCTATGGTGGGTACGTGGCCCTTGATATTGCTCTTCAAGGTGGCATAGAGATAGCCTTTCTCGTCCATCTCTACGTCATCCAGACCCTCGTGTTCGAGTTCTTTCTTCAGATATTCCGCAAACAGCAGTTGCTTACTGGTACTGGGCACACTCTCGCTGTCCTCGCTCGACTGTGTGTCGAATTTAGTGTAGTTCAGAAATCTTTCTGTAATGTCCATTTCTCCCATGTATATTTATAGGCAACAAAGGTACGCAAAAAAAAAGAAAAGGCCAAAAATTTTTGGCCTTTCTTTTTTAGAAGTTGACGGGGACTACCAACTTGAAGGTGATGTTACGCCCCATGTTGTAGACACCCTGTCGGCCTGTCACCATATTGATGTCCGCATATTTCAGCCGACTCAGATGACTCTGATAGGCACGGTTCAGCAGATTGTTGGCCGTCACGTACAGTTCGGCCACCTTCCTGTGGTTGAATAGTATGTCTGTCCCTGCCGACAGGTTCAGCAGCGTGTAGCTGGGCGTGGCCGTCTCCGTGTTGTCTGCCTGGTAGATGTTGCTTTGTCTGAGGTAGCACTCAATGCCTGCCGCTATGTAGACGTTGTTCAGTGCTACGGGCGAGGTGAAGTGTCTGTGGTCGCCCTCATGCTGATGTCCGATGGTGGTATGTCCGTGGTGTGCCAGTTCCCACTTCAGCTCTGAGGTCCAGCGTGGAGCAGGTGTGTAGGGTATCCACTTCCGTTCGTCCGTCTGGTGCAGCAGGCGGGCATTGACATAGGAGAAGGTGTTGGCAAAGTGCAGCGAGTGGACGGGGTGGAAGTCTGCTCCGGCCTCAAATCCCAACAGCCGTGCGTCGCTCTGCGTATAGCGGTACACGGCAATACCGTCTATCGTCTCTCCCCCCTCACCTTTTATAAATATAAAGTTGTCTATGCGGTTGGCAAAAAGGGCTAGCTGTGCTGAGACATAGCGCGACGTGAAGTCCAGTCCCAGGTCGGCCTGCAGGCTGTATTCTGCCTTTAGCTGCTGGTTGCCTATCTCGTAACGTAGCGAACCTTCGTGGTTGCCGTTCGAACCCAGTTCGCTCATGTTGGGTGTACGGAATCCGCGGGCCACGTTCAGTCGCAGGTTCAGGTGGTCGCTGGCGTTCCATACAGCACCAATGCTGCCCGTCACTCCGTTGAAGTGGCGACGAAAGTCGGCAAAGCGCACCGCACCGTCCTCCAGCAGCTCGTCACCGTGCAGACGGCGGTGGTCATAGCGCAGTCCGCCGTTCAGTGTCCAGCGGTTCAGGGTCTTGCTCACGGTGGCATATACGCCGATGTCAAACAACCGGTATGCCGGTATCAGGAACTCTACGCCTAAGTTCTGCGACTGCTGCCACATGCCACCCATGCCTGCCGACAGTTTCCAGCCCTCCCACTCGTGGGTGAGATAGCGCAAGTCGTAGGTCACGGTGTGCAGCTTGAAGTAGAGTGCAGGCTCGTCGGTGCTGTGATTTTGGTCTTCTTCGGTTTCGTGGGTATCGTGGGTATTGTGGGTATCGTGGGTATTGTGGGTGTCGTCGTGTTGATGCTCCTCAAACTCCTGACGGCGGTTTTGCTGATAGCCGATGATGGCTTTCAGTATGCCGTGAGGCAGATTCAGCGCGTTGTCCCATACCACCTTGTAGTGCTTCACCTGCTGATAGGGCAGCGAGGCACTGTAGCTATGGTTTCGCCAGCCGTCGCCAGCCGTCAGGAGGCCAGTCGTCGTGTCGCGCTCACCCTCTATGATGCTGGGGGTCAGATGGTAGGCCGTCCACGTCAGTCGCGAGTGGCCCCACTGCTTCTGCAAGCCCATCATTAGCCGTCCCCCCATCTCCTTGAACTGTGAACCGGGCACGTAGCCGTCGTATTTGTTCTTGTAGGCATGAGCCATCTTGCCACTCCAGCGGGCATCCCAGACGAAACCTCCGTGGTTGCCGCCCATGTTGAGCGAGAAGCCTAACAGTCCGTTGTTGGTCTGGTATTCCGTGCTCACGCTGCCTCGCAGCTCGCCTTCGGCAGGAGTGGGCTGGGGGTGTAGTATCACCACTCCCGCCATCGCGTCCGAGCCATACATCAGCGAGGCCGGACCTTTCAGTATCTCTACCGAGTTGACGACACCGCCGTCTACCTCCACCCCGTGTTCACCGCCCCATTGCTGGCCTTCCTGACGCACACCTTCGCTCATCACCACCACGCGATTGTAGCCCAGTCCGCGGATAATGGGTTTCGAGATGCCGCTGCCTGTCGTCAGTTGCGATATGCCTGGCTGGTGGGCTATGGCGTCAATGATGTTGGTCGAGGCCGTCGACCGCAGGTCCTTTGGACTGACAATGGTGATGGGGGCTGTCGAGTTCTTCAGCTTCGTGTCGCCCGTCACGCCTGTTACCACCAGTTCGTTCAGCTTCATGTGGCGGAAGAAGACATCCGTCGAGTCTTGTCCGTGGTGGTGATGTGTTTTTATACTGTCTTGTGCTGCCACCGTTGTGCATACACACAGCAGTGACAGACTGATGATAAGTCTGTTCATGTTGTAATTATTTAATGAATAATGTTTGTTTCGTGTCTCACTTGCTCAAGGGCAAGTGTGTGGAGGACCACGCGTCACGAGTGTGCTCCACGACTGGCTGTAGTGACTGCGGCAGCAGGGAGCATAGCGCTTTGCGCAAACATCATCAATAATTCTTACCGCCAATGCTACTGCTACCAGCATAGGTAGTGTCAGCATCTGACAGAGTACGCAGTCGTGCAAGGTCATCGTTTGCTGGCCAAGGTGTCCGCCACAATGGTGGTTGACACATTCTGTACATTCATCGGCAGCCAGCGACTGGTGGGGGTGAAGGTGTAGTGACGCAAAAAGGAGCATTGGCAGGAATACCGCCAACAGCACGCGTGATGCGAGGAGTCTTTTCGTTTTTGCGTTCACGCCTGCAAAGGTACGAAAAGTTGAGTGAATAACAAAATTTATTTGGTGTTATCGAGAATAATGTGTACTTTTGCACCATCATTTATGATAGGAAAGATGCAAGAGAACAAAGAGCTTAGCACAGCTTGGGACTTCGTGGAGAATACGGGTCGCAGCATATTTCTGACAGGTAAGGCCGGTACGGGAAAGACTACGTTTCTGAAGATGGTGGTGGAGCGCTCGCGCAAGCGTCCCATTGTGTTGGCCCCTACGGGTGTGGCTGCCATCAATGCCGGCGGTGTGACGATACATTCTTTCTTTCAACTGCCCTTCTCGCCATTCGTGCCGGGTGCCAAGGTGGAGAGCAAGTTCGATTTCGGGCGTGAGAAACGGAAGATTATAGCCTCGATAGACCTTCTGATCATCGACGAGATATCAATGGTGAGAGCCGACCTGCTTGATGCCATAGATGCCGTGCTGCGCAGATTTCGCGACCATTATCAGCCGTTCGGGGGTGTCCAGCTCCTGATGATTGGCGACCTGGCCCAGTTGACACCCGTTGTGACGCCTGAGGACGAGCAAGTGCTGGAGCCCTATTATGACACGCCCTACTTCTTCGGCTCCAAGGCATTGCAGCAGATTGACTATGTGACCATCCAGCTCGAACAAGTCTACCGCCAGCAGGATATGTCGTTCGTCGAGGTTCTGAATCAGATTCGCAGCGGTCATCCGTCGCAGGAGGCTTTGGACAGGCTGAACAGCCGGGTGGTAGCCAGCTCTCAACTCTCCACTTTCAACTCTCAACAGAATCATGCCATCCGGTTGACCACCCACAACCATCTGGCCAACTTCTACAACGAATCGGAACTGCAGAAACTGCCCGGCCGCTCTTTCATGTTTCGGGCTGAGGTGAAGGGCACCTTTCCTGACTACTCGTATCCTACGGCAGAGACGCTGGTGTTGAAGCAGGGTGCACAGGTGATGTTCATTAAGAACGACCCCTCGGCCGACCACCGTTTCTATAATGGTCGCATTGGTCGTGTTACGACTATCAGCGACAAGGGCTTGTCCGTATTCTGTGAAGGCGATGACGAGGCGATCGAGGTGGAGCCGATGGAGTGGGAGAATACGCGCTACACGCTGAACGAGCAGTCGCGCGAGATTGAAGCCGAGGTGCAAGGAACCTTCAGGCAACTGCCGCTCCGTCTGGCATGGGCCATCACCATCCATAAAAGTCAGGGACTGACCTTCGACCGTGCCATCATCGATGCCAACCAGTCGTTTGCCCCAGGACAGGTGTATGTGGCCCTGAGCCGTTGCCGCACGCTGGAGGGACTGCAGTTGGTATCCCCCTTGCAGCAGCGTGCCATCATCAACGACGAGGCGGTGGATGCCTATATATCCCAGCAGGAGTCGGAAGCCCAGCGCAGCATCGGACAGCTGCCCCTATTGAAGCAGGAGTATGAGCGCTATCTGCTGCTACAGCTCTTCGATTTCCGCCCGTTGCTCTACCAGCAAGAGTCGATGGTACGTATCTTCACCGAGTTCTTCTACCATAGTCAGGCTTCGCTGAAGCAGCTGCACGACCAAGCATTCATAGACCTTCGCCAGAAGATCGTCGAGGTGGCGTCGAAGTGGCAGCAGAAGATTCAGACGATGCCCATTGAGCAGTTGCGCAACGCGGACTTTCTGGAGCGCGTCAGGCGAAGTGCCAGCTATTTTGCCGATACGCTGCATGACATACTGGCCAAACCGCTGGCACTCACTGCCAAGGTGGAGACCAACAATAAGCAGGCTGCCCGCCGACTGGCCAACTTACTGCCTGACGAACGACAGACCTGGCTCTCACGCCGCTATTTGCTGACGAAGATGGCCGAACAGGGCTACACCGTATCCACCTATCTGAGGGAAAAACAGATGTCGATGCTCGATGCCCTGGACGCAGATGCTCCCAGACGGAACGGTAGAAATGCTTCTGCCAAGGGGAAAAAGAAGGCTAAAGAGCCCCAAGTCCCTAAGGAGCCGAAGCCTAAGACATGGGAGGTCAGTTTGGCTCTCTACCGTCAGGGCATGAAGCCCGAAGAGATTGCCCGTGAGCGCAGCCTTACGCAAGGCACCGTCATGAACCATCTGGCACGCTATCTGGCTACGGGCGAGGTGGCGATAGACGACCTGGTGCCACCAGACCACCAGCGCGACATTGCTGCCGTCATACAGCGCATAGGCACTGCCGAGGGTACGACGGCCATCAAGGAACTCTGCCCACCGGACATTACATACGACGAGATACGCCTGATGCTGGCCCTGCCTTGAAATACTTCATGTAGCTTTGTTTTTTCATTGAAACGTTTTTCCGTCTCGATTTTTCTTTTTACTTTTGCAGCAGAAAGAAACTATTACAAAAACAAATAAAACAAAAAAATGAAACACGTAGTATGCGTACACACGGCGATGGCTTTGGTGGAGCCGTTGACCAAACTATTTCAGGAACTGATTCCTGAAGTGACTGTTAACCACATTGCCGACAACGCTTATCTTTATATAAAAGACTGACAGTCGGGCATTTTGTCATCAGAATGCCATCTCCAGGGTTGTTGCACGATAAGGGATGGTTATTGCCGGATAAGGGTGGGTTATTGAATGATAAGGGCTGGTTATTGCGGATTTTGTTGTTTTTAGTGGGGTTGCTGGCGGATTCTCGTCCGACGACGGAACCACTATAATATAGGTGGTTCCGTCGTCAGACAAAAATCTTTCCGCATTCAGCAATCCCTGCGTTCCAGCAAAAAAGATAAAAAAAGTTGCAATTTCTTGCGCATGTCTGATAAATGATGTACCTTTGCCGCGTGTTACGATAATATTATTAAACAAGCAAAAGATGAAAAAGCAATTGTTATGGATGTGGGCCGCCATCCTTTTCTGCGGTCTGGTGATGCCTCTGTCGTCGTGCTCCGACAATGATGACGCCAAGGACAATGGGGGTAACGTTGTTCCAGACTCCGGTTCTGACAACTACACCATTGAGGTGGGACCGGGCATGAAACTCAACGTCAACGAGTTCGAGACGCGCGTACCGCGTACCAGTGATTACGATCAGGACATTTTCAACACGCTGAAGGGCCTTGACCGCGTAATGGATGTGAAGCCGTACAAGCTGAATGTCGAGTATGATAATGATGGGAAAGCAATCAAGACCGTCACAGCCTACTACTTCAACTACAAGCAGGACATAGACCACGGCAATCCCTCGCTCGGATGGTTCAAGCAGCAGTGTGTGCTCACCGTGGCAGGCAAGGACCGTCCTACCGTCGTGCATACCAACGGCTATGCCCTCAGCGGAGCAGATGTCAACAAGTATGTCAACGACCTGGACAGTCTCCGCATACCCACGCTGGTAGGACTGATTGGCGGCAACTGCCTGTGGGTGGAGCACCGCTATCAGGGATGGTCGCTGCCGGAGGGCTGGACTAACAAGTGGAACTATCTTAGTGCCAAGCAGCAGTCGGACGACATCCATGCCGTGGTGACGGCCATCAAGAGCAGCGGCATCATCAGCAAGTCCAGCAAGTGGATTGCCACCGGCGTCAGCAAGGACGGTGAGACTACAGCCTACTATGCCTACCACTATCCCACCGATATGGATGCCTATGTGCCCTTCTGCGCTCCGTTCCTCACCGATTTGCATGACTCGCGCCCCAATGCCTATATCACCTATGAGGGCGACGTGGCTCTCGGAAGCCGCAAGGACAAGATCATCACTGCCTTCAAGACTTTCTTCTCCAACAAGAAACTGCAGGCTGAAGCGGTGGCACTTTTCAAGAAGATGTATCCGGACAGGGTTGTCAACGCATCTGACGAGGAACTCCGCCTGGGACTGTTGCAATCGATGTATGGCAACCACTTCAGCAAGATGTCGTATGTGGCTCCTAAGAAGTGGGAAGGCCTGATTCCAAGTGCTACCGACGGTGCGGAGGCTTATCTGACCTATATCATGGCTGACGAGAATACGAGATATGGAGATGAGAGCAATCAGGAATACAATATGCGTAACGACTATGCTGACGACTTCTACGATCCCGAGCTTGACATCTTCGACTTCTTGGACGGGCTGAGTCCTTCTCCCAGTCGTGCACAGAACTTTGTGGTGCGCAACGACCCCTACGAGATGCAGTGCATGATAGACCTTGGCAATATAGGCTGGAATGTGGAGTGGGTGAAGAATATCATCACCAACGCGGAGCGAGATGCGCTTATTCCAGTCAGAAAGCCTTATGAATACGGTCTCACCTACGACAATGGCAAGTTTATCAATGCATTCCTGAATGGCATGAAGACCTCGAACTGTCACATGCTGTTCGTCTATGGCAAGCAGGACCCCTGGACGGGCGCTGCCATTGCCAAGGAGGGCGAGCGTGGTAATCTGGGTCCGAACTCCACCGCTATCTATATTGAGGACGGCATTCACAATGACTTTTATGAATACTGGACACCGGCAGAGCAGGCTACCTATAAGCAGTGGCTCAAAGAGCAGGGCTTTACTCCCGTGAAATAGGGTCCTGCCCTCATCCTGCAGTGAAGTAATTCCGTCAGGATTAGAAAAAAAAGTGATGAAGCCCTGTGCCTCATCACTTTTTTATGTCTTGCGCCTCTTAGGCGTATGAATGCATGCCGCCTAAGAAGTAGTTGACCCCGAAATAGGTCATGAGCAGGGTGAGGAAAGCGAAAGTCATATAGACATGATAGGGCATGGTCTTCGTAGCCAACGAACGATGGGCGGGGGCAGCATAGACCATGAAGCTGATGAGAGCCCAGGTCTCCTTGGGATCCCACGACCAGTAGGTGCCCCACGAGATGTTGGCCCAGATGGCTCCGATGAAGATGCCGAAGCCCAAGCAGGTGAGGGCGGGGTAGAGCATGAGCTGAGACAACAGTTGCAGCTGCTCTGCCTGTTTTTTCATGCAGAGGGTCGTCAGTGAGCAGGCGAAGGTGAGCGAGAGCAGGGCGTAGGCCATCATGATGATGCTGACGTGGAGGGTGAGCAGAGGCGAGTTGAGCACGGGCATGAGGTGCGACATCTGCGGGTCCATCTGCGAGATGTGGCTCACCAGCAGGAAGAATCCTGCCAACAGCAGTCCGAAGGTGAGCATGATGGAGAACTGTCGGCTGACGATGACAGCCAGCAGCATGACTGCCCAGGCCAGGAAGAGCATGGTCTCGTAGCCGTTGCTCATGGGGATGGTGCCTGTGATGATCCAGCGCAGGGCCAGACACACGGTGAGCGCTATCCAACAGGCGATGAGCAGGAGGGTCTGCAGGTGCATGACCATGCGCCGGCCCTTACCCTCGGCAGGCCAGAAGACGAAGAACAGGAACGAGAGGATGCCCAGCGTGAGACACACCATGAAGAGGATGGTGGCGAAGGGCACCTTGTTGTACAGGTGCTCTGCCGAGGTACGCACGGACGACGGGATGGACTGGCTGCCGAATGTCTGCTGGTAGCGCTGCATCATGTCCAGATACTCGTCCACACGCTGGTAGTGGCCTGCCTGCACCTCGCCATTGATGCGGGTGAAGACATCGCGCATGTACTTCTTGTGCTCCTCGTCCATGCTGTCGGGCAGGTTGTCGGTAGGGGCGTACCAGGTGAGAGTTGACAGTTGAGAGTAGGGGAAGACTTTCAGCGTGCGGCCTTGGTGCAGCTCCATGATGATGGATACCTTCTCGTCGGTCTTGCGCACATCCTTGTCGTCCAGATAAGGTCCTAACAGATAGCCCTCCTGACGGAACAGACTGTTGAACGACGCATAGTCGGGCAGTCCGAGGCGCTGCTTCATCTCGCTGCCCTTTATCTTCAGGATCGGCTGCTGGCACCAGTCGCTGTAGAAGAAGATGAAGCCCGTGAGCACCTGACAGGCGGTGTAGCCCTCGTAGCTGCGACGGCCATAGAGTTTCTTCGTGAAGTCGAGGGCATAGGTCTCGATGGGACATACGCGGTCGTTATAGACGATGTACAGCTGTCCAAAGTGCGCTGCGGTCTCCTGAGGGAGCACCCGAGGGGCGGCAGCATCAGACTCGCTGGCTGAGGCGATGCCCAAGCCTGCCAGACAAAGGAGCGACAGGGCCGAGGCCCGGCGCAGCAGTTGGCGGAACTGGCCGCGAGGGTCGATGAGCATCCACAGCAGCGAGACGAACAGCATGGCATAGCCGGCATAGGTGACGGGGATGCCCCACGGGTCGGCATTCATGGCCAGCAGACTGCCCTGCAAGTCCTCGTCGTAGCTGGTCTGGTAGAGCCGGTAGCCGTCACATGAGGCAATATTGTTCATGGAGACGGTATAGGGCTTGCGGTCGATGACGATATGCGACACATAGTCTGCCGCTGCCCGAGTGCCCTCATGGTACTGAACCTTAAACTGCTTCAGGGTGATGGTGAAGGGCAGGGGATGGGTGCGCATGTCCTCGTCGACATACTCGTTGACGGGAACGCCCGTGCGCAGGTGAATCATGCCGCGACGCGCAGAAAGGTGGGTGAGCAGGGCACCGGCAAGGATGATGACAAACGACAGGTGGAGCGCCACGACAAAGACCTTGCGGACGCGGCGCTTGACAAAATAGAACACTGCCACAGCCGCGAGCAGTGCCCACAGGGCAGAGAACCACCATGCGCCGTAGATGTGTTCCGAGACGTAGGCGGTGCCTTGATATTTCTCAACAATCGTGGCGGCTGCCAAGACGGCAACCACCACGACATAAAGTGCTATGACAGTTTTCTTCATCTGTAAGCAAAGGTACGGAAGATTTGCCACTCGGGCAAATCTTCCGTTCAAATTAAATAGATTCAATGAATTTTACGACGGCATCGCGGTCGGCCTTGGGCAGATGGTAGAACTTCTCCGTGGCCCTGTAGGCATCCGACTGCTTAGAATATCCGTGCCACATGATGGCCTCAATGACTGTGCGTGCGCGACAGTCGTGCAGGCGGTCGTCGGCACCCGTCAGGCGTCGGCTCAGGCCGCGTGCCCAGAGCGGAGTCGTGCGGCACCAGCCGGTACGGATGTCGTTGACCATGAACAGACGGTGCTGCACCATGTCGGTATAGGGCCAGATGGTCTGGTTGGCATAGCGGGGCAGTGCCTTGCCGGCATCCATGCCGATGCTGGCAGCATAGGCCTTGGTGGAAGCGTCGACCCACATATTGTCGGCACCAGTCTTCCAAAACGGACGGTGGCACTGGGCGCATCCCATCTCCGAGAACAGCTGCTTGCCGCGCTGGACATCGGTATCGTCGAGATTGCGCGCTGCGGGAACAGCCAGTCCGCGGTGCCACACCATGAACTGATAGTACTGCTTGTCGGACATCTCCTCCTTGCCGCCATAGTAGGCATCGTTGAGCAGATACTTCTCGAAGGTGTCCTTGTAGGCTATCGACGGAGTGTTCAGCACCTCATAGACGCGCTGGCTGATACCCTCGTCTGTGCCGTCGGCATAGTAGGGATGCAGGATGCTGGCTGTGGACGCACCGTGCTCTTTGATGTACTTGATGACCTCGGCATCCTCGCTCTGAGCCTTGGCCCAGGCGGTGGTGGTGTAGAGCCAGTGACGGTCGCTGCGGGTGACATTGGTGATGTTCCAGATGGCATTGGCACCGGCACCGTCCTGTAGCGAACCGCGCGTCATGGCATAGGTGAACTTCTTCAGCGGGCCATGCGTGCCAAAGTGCTTGCCCGTGTCGTTATAGGGGGCGGAATAGTAGGCTGAGGCCTTGAACGTACCGGCCTCCTTGTCCCACATGGCGGGGTTCAGCTCCACATACTTCGACTCGGCCAGCCACTGCTTCTCAATCTCCGAGTCGTCGATGGCATCGAGCAAGCCTGTGCCATAGATGCCAATGGTGGACTCTAAGCGCACATCATAGTTGGTGGGCTTGGGGTTGGTGTTGAAAGCCGACTGGGGAATGCGCACCTCGGGATAGATGAGCGAATAACTCTCGCCATCGGGGAACTTCATGGGCAGTCCGCTCTCCATAGCCGTTACGTCCTTCCATTCAATGCTGATCTGATTCTCGTCGATAGGAGCCTTGAAGGGGGTCATGGCGGCAGTCTGCGGCATACCGGTCACCTCGCTGATATAGGCATTGTTATCGGGATGGTAGATGACCAGCAGATAGCCGTTGCCGATGGTGTTGGCACGATACTCCGTCTGGCGCTTGCCGTGACCGTACGAGGGGTGGCAGGCTATACAGCCGTTGCGCACCCATGCGGGGCCCAAGCCCTTGCGGGGAGCGACATCGAAGGTGTAGAGATGCTCGAAGAGGTCTTCACCCGTGTTGAAGTCTTCCTCCATTCCAGCCTGCTCGGCGGCAGGGGTGATGGCCGAGTAGCTGGCTTTCTCAGTGGTTCCTAATTCACCGCCGGGATACCACTCCTCAGCGGTAAAATTGCCGACAGCCTTGCCGAAGTGGTTCTCGGCAGGGGTGAGACCACCCAAGTCCTGCGTGGTGTCATTACTGTCAGAACAGGCTGTCAGCATGCCTGTGCATGCCAACAGCCCGATAAAGGTCTTTCTTTTGAGTAATTGAATCATAAATATATTTGTTTTAGTTTGGGATTACTCCTCTGTCTCCCAGTTCTCGTCGTCCTGGAACTCGATGTCCCAGACGGTGCTGCAGTACTTCACGAAGGGAGCAGGCATGGCACCAATCCTGTTGATGGCATTGTTGAAGGCGTTCTCCACGCTGGTGTTCACCTCAGAGGCTGCTACGTTGGCAAAGAAGCCGTGGAAACTGGTGGCGGCAGGGGTGCCGTCGGTGCTGCCAAACCATACGTTGCGGATGCTGCGGATGTTGTCCTGGAAGTCGGTGATGGAGTTGTAGCTATAGGGAGACTCTACATACGAGATGTCGCCCGAGGCAAAGGGGTTGGCAATCTTGGCTGTTCCAACCTCGTTGGCAATGCCCACGCACGAGCCTTCGTCGTAGCTGAGCACCTGTGAGATGGCATCCTTGAGTTCGGCAAAGGTGCTCTTGCTGTTCTTCTGACCGGCAGTAATCAGGTTCTCGCCATAGTTCAGACCGTTCTCTGTGGTGTAGTCGAGCTTGGCACTCTTGACAACGGCCATGCGGCTGGCATTGGCTGTGGTCTCGCCCTCCCAGGCTACCTGCAACTGGAAGCAGCGCTGCTTGAGCAGGGTGCAGATGTTCTGGGCATAGGTCAGCTCCTGCGCTCCTGTCACCTTCTCGAAGTTCTTATAGGTGTCGTAGCCCTGGAACTCGGCCACCTTGCGGGGCTGACCGTTGCGGAAGAGGATGAACTCAAGAGCGTGGAAGCCCAGAATGGTGGCATCCTCCAGCATCTCGGGCTTCATGCCGCCCTGAAAGTAGCTCAGCAGCAGTGAGCGGTTGAGCGGCCACGAGTCGATGGTGGGGTCGATGTCGAAGTCGGAGGCAGCACCCATCAGGAAAGCCTCAGAGCGCTCCCAGTTCTCGCGGGCGGCCTTGAAGTCGTTGCAGGCAGTGTTGATTTGCGACTGGGTGATGGTGCTGGCGGTCAGGCCGTTGAGGGTCTTTTCCAAGTCCTCTACATCGTCGGCCAGCTTGGTATAGGTGGGGATAATGACCTTGCTCACCAGATTGCTGAGCACCTGACGCAGGTAGGCCTCCTGCTCTGCATTGAGTTCGGAAGCGGCAATGGTGAGGTTGGCCGCCTCGAAGTTGGTTACGACATCGTTGCAGGCATCCATAGCCGCCGTGCCATAGCTCTTGTCCTTGTATTTGGCATCGGAGACAATGGTCGACTCGCTGCCGTTATTGTTGTTGTTTACGTTGTTGTTGTCGTTGCTGTCGTCATTACCGCAAGCTGTCAGTGTGAGGCCCATCATGAGTGTGGCCATCATAGAATAGATAATCTTTTTCATTGTTTTTTTATTTTTATTGATTTATGTGGTTTATTGTTTCTTCTTCAACTCGTTAAGCTGTTGCTGCAGCTCGTTGATGCGCTCGTTCAGACGGTCGTAGTCTGCCTGCTCCTTATGGGCCATCTGGCGGTGTCCCAGATCGAAGAATCCCTCAAAGGCCACTCCGATGTTCAGCGAGGGCTCATTATTATAGATGTTCTTCAGGAAGCGCTTGGAGTATTCGCCCTTGATGACAATCTGTGGGATGGGGTAGTAGTTCAGACCCAGGGCCATGCGCTTGATGGCGGTGTAATCGTAGTTGGTGTCCTTGGTGGCACTGGCATAGGGATTATAAGCCTCGAAGCGTCCGAAGAGGTACATCTTCTGATTTTTTTCGCGCAGGCTGGCAATCTGCGAGAAGATATTGTATCCAGCCTCGATGCCTACGGCATAGGCATTGCCGCTGACAAAGGCCGAGTGCTTGTAGGGCGACTTGGAATTGAGTCGGTTGTAGACATATTTCAGCTGGCTGGCATCGCTCAGGTAGCCATAGTCGGCTTGTCCGCGGACTATCCAGTTGTAGCCCTGATAGGTGAAGTCGATAGCACCTATGATGACTTTGCCTTTGTATTCGGCATCCACACCGTTGGCATTGTTGGGATAGCTGTTGCCAATAGAGTGACCATAGTAGCCGCTCAGTCCGATGCGCAGCCCGGGTATCGTATAGTTGTCTACGCGCAAAGCCAGGCCGTACTTGTTGGCAACGTCAAATTCCAGTGGCGACTTCGGACCTTTCTTTATCCAGTTGGTATTCGTGAAATTGTCGCTGTTCAGACCAGCCAGGAACTGTGCCTCATAGCGGAAGTCGCCATGACGGCCCCAGAACGAGACACCCGTCTGGTGCCAGGTGGAGGGCATAATCGTGTTCTCGCCTTCGGGGCGGTAGACGGTGAAGAAGTTCAGAGGCTCGTGGTGAGCGTTGTTCAGACCTACAGGAACCACGATATGTCCGGCGCGGATGTTTGCCCAGCGGGCAAACGACTTCTGAATCCAGAACTGCTCCAGCTCTACCTCGCCGCCTTTCTCGGTCTCCTGCTCCCATTCGCCGCCTTCCTCGTCTTCTTTCTCGTAGGCAATGCCGTTACCGCCATGCTCAAACTCAATCTCAGTGCCAAACGTCCAGCCCTTGCCGAAGTCATAACCTAAGTAGATGACGGCATGGGGTATGTCAAAACGTCCGTGCGAAGGGTCATTCTTATGGGCTTCAGGCTGGCTGTAGCGGCTTACGTGATCGCTGTAGAAATTGCGCGAATAGTTAATCTCTCCATAGCCGCCGATGCTCAGGCGCGTACCATTAACATGGTTGAATATGCTATCGCTGGCGGCAACTTGCGCGCTTGCTCCTGCTACAGCGGCTCCTAATAAAAAAGTGAAAACAAATCTTTTCATATCTTAAATTTTTTGACTGCAAAGGTACGGTGTTAGGATCTTTTGGGCAATACCTAAAAATGATGAATTTGTTTTCAACTATTGCAGGATTCATGGAAAATGGTTAATTTTGCATCGTCATTACGCAACGATTGTTTAATAAGGTTTAGGTATGAAAAACTTGAAAATGTATGAACCTACCGATAAGATGATCTCTCTTATCAAGGATAACTACAGTGTTTTGCAGGCACTAGGCTCCTTTGGCATCAACTTGGGTTTCGGTGACAGAACGGTGCAGGAGACCTGTGAGTTCAACCACGTGGACACCTATACTTTTCTTGCCGTCATCAATTTCTCCATCAACGACTTCACCAGTTATGAGGATGACGAGCAAATCAGCGTCCCCACCTTGCTGCACTACCTGAAGGCCAGTCATGCCTACTACCTGGACTTCCAGCTTCCTTTTATCCGTCGTGAACTGGAGGAGAGTCTGGACAAGAACGATCAGCTTGCCAACCTCATCATGCGCCTCTATGATGAATATGCGGGCGAGATACGCCGCCACATGAAGTACGAGGAGAAAACACTGTTCCCTTATGTGGAGTCGCTGATAGAAGGAAAGCCGATGAACGACTATAATATAGAGACCTTCTCGAAGCACCATGAGCAGACCGACAAGATGCTGCGTGAGGTGAAGCTCATGATTATTAAGTATCTGCCTACGGATTCCCATTTGAACAACAAGCTGACAGCTACGCTCTATGATATTTATAATAATGAGGAATGGCTGCGTCAGCACGCAGAGGTGGAGGACCGTATCTTTGCTCCTGCTATCCAGCGTCTGGAGCGCGAGACCAAGCAGCAGGATGTATCCAGAAACATATCCAGCATGGTGTTCAAAGGTGGTGCGGATAATATAGAATTGCTTTCGGACCGTGAGCGTGACGTGATTATCGGAGTGGTGCAGGGCATGCAGAACAAGGAGATAGCAGATAATCTCTGCATTTCTATCAATACCGTCATCACCCATCGCCGCAATATTGCCCGCAAGCTGCAGATACACTCCGCCGCCGGTCTGACCATCTACGCCATCGTCAACGGCCTGGTCGACATCTCCAGCGTCAAGCTCTGAAATGTTCTTGCTTCTGTCACTCTCCTGTCACGGTGTTCAGGAAGGTGGCCGTCCTGAGCGCCATGTTTTCACGTAGTTGGTCGCGATAGAGCCATATTTCGCGCGAGTGGTAGTTGCCCTCCTTGCCTATCAGCTGCAGCACATAGTCCTGTGCTGTGAACCCTTCTACGATCAGCAGCCCCGTCGAAGTGTCAAGCCGGACGCTCATCGTGTCTTTCTGCTGTCTGTCCACAGGCAGCAGCGGCGACGGCTCGGTGTGCAGGAGGGCGGAGACGCTGTCCGTCCGCCAGTTGACAGGATTGATAGCCACCCGGCTTCTCTCCCATCCCCGCATGGTACAGGTGGTGTCGCGTACCGAGTTATAGCAGACGGTGACACCAGTGTCGTCGGCTCTCTTTGCTGCAACGATGTGGGGGTGGCTCTCTTGAATGGTGATGCCGATGGCATAGGCGGCAATCATCCTTTCATACGTCTTCTGGTCCATCTCTTTCAGCAGTTCCAGCATGAGGCGGCCTCCCTGGCTGTATCCTGCCAGAATGAAAGGACGGTGTCCGTTGAGATGCTTCAGATAGTATTGGAAGGCACGGCGCACATCGCCCAGGGGCAGGGTCATGCGGGCTGCCGTCAGACTGTCGCTCTCAAGACTCTGTAGCGAGCACTGGCGGTAGTAGGGCGAAAAATAGTTCAGCCGCCCGCTTACCAGCGTGTCCACACCCAGCATCTCTGCGTAGAGCGGTGCCCGCAGGCTGTCACGATAGGTGTCGGCATAATGGCAGGTCTCGCCATTGGGCAGCACATAGTCGCCCGTCTCAGTCGATATGATGTAGAACACATCGGCAGCCGCCTTCCTGTTGTTGACATACCACTGTGTAGGGTCTTGATAGTGAGGCTCCTCCGGAATGGATTCGGGAGTAGCCTTGTGCGGCTGGCACGAAGTCCATGCTGTCAGCACAACCAGCATGATGGATAATAGCCTTAAGATAGAGTCGCCTGTTCTTGTCATGTGAAACATTATTTAATGGTGCAAAGTTACGAAATAAGTGAGAGAAAATGGAAAAGAAAAATCTTTTTTTTGGATCAGATATTCATATGTAAAAGTATTTCCTATTTATTATTGCCGAAGCCTCCCTGGCCCAGCACTCGTTCTATTGGTCAACCTGCTTCCACTCGGACATACAAGAACAAGTTCTTATGCCTCTCGCTTACTCGCAGCTTTTTGTATTTCCCACCAATTTTGTGCAGGCAAAGGTAATAACATATATTGAAGTAATCAAGGATTTATTTGCTGATGATTGAATCCTTTTTTTATTTTGATAGTATTATAGCATTTTTCTTCCATTTCTGAGCGAAAGGAAAGTTCGAAGAAGTCAAGGTTACGAATGATAAGTTCGACAAAATTCTTGTTCCTTCTTGCAGTCGATTCAGATTATTTTCGTATCTTTGCAGCGAACAACCAATCCAAAGGAAAGTATGACTATAGTAAGCACAAGAGATTTCCGAGCCAACCAGACCAAGTTTCTGGATATGGCCTTGCGTGGCGAGCATGTAGTGCTGAAGTCACGTCGTGGAAGCTTCCGTCTGACTCCCGTAAAGGAAGAAGAGCCAAAACGTGACGTGACAGCAGAAATATGCCGAGGCATGAAAGACTGGAAAGACTATTTAGAAACCGGTAAGTCCGACAAATTCGTAACATGGGAGGAAATGATGGATGAGTTACGAGATTAGTCCACACAAGACTTTTCTTGCAGCCACCGTCAAGTTGAATGTCATCAAGCAGATGGCCCGCGAACTTGGATTTGATGTCTGACTCTGTCCTTTCGGGTGAGAAAGCGAGCCCTTTTTGCAAAATTCCATTTCCTTTTTGCTTGTGAATCAGATTATTTTCGAATAGTTCAGAGAGCCGTCCTTTGATTTATAGTTGGGCGACATCAAAAAATGGAGGGCTGACAACCTCTTGCCAAACCCTTCCAATAAGAGATTAAATGTGCTCAAACGAGTGAGTTAATTGAGTTATTAACTTAACCCCCTAACTCTATTCCCTATCCAAGCATGCTCATGACTAATCAGTTATTCCGTATTACTTTTTGAATCTTTCCATTTTTTCTCAATAAAAAAATACCTTTCCCTTTTGGTTGTTCTAACTTTGTGCCATTAAGCGAATACCAGGAGACTTCATTTTCTGAAATATTCAACTCGTCAATAGACGTGCCATTCATCTCGACTTTATTTTTGAACCGACGGATATACCCCGTACCACTATTACCTCTATTGTAAGATTCCAATGCCCCTTGTGGCACATAAAGTATAGCGTTTTCAAGAGTATAACTATCAAAAGATACTTTATCTCCGGGACATTCTTCAGCATAGCAATAAATTTCTTTCAGTCTTTTACAACCGACAAAGCACTGATAGCCAATACCCGTTAATGTTTTGGGAAGATGTATTGTTTCTAACGATGTACATCCGTAAAATGCGTGATTATCAATCAAACGTACTCCTTCTGATATTGTTACCTTTTCTAGTTTCTGACAATTTTCGAAAGCACCAGTACATATAGACAAGACGTTTGGGCCTATTTCTGCCTCTTTTATGTCTAAGCCGAAAATAGATGCACTATTCGCATCTATATCTATATCTCTACCTATATAGACTCTTTCTGATCCTCTTTCTGGTACAAATTTATTGAGCTTTAAACTCTGTTTAGAGTCGTTGATAATAATATTTTTTATAGCGTTACAATTGTAAAAAGTCTTTCTGACTTCATTTACTTCTGTTCCTATAGTAAGATTCTCTATTGTGCATGATTCAAATGTAATACTAGAACTGATATCGCGTCCAACATAAACATCGTCTAAGTGCAGTCCATCAGCCAACAGAAGATCCATAGAATAACTTTTTCGTTTTAGTGTTGTGTTTCCATCTTCAAATATTATTTTTTTCAAACTGGCGCACCCGGTAAACACACTAACTCCCATACCTGTTGTTGAACTTGGAATTGATATTTCAGTGAGACCTGACTTAGCAAATGCACAATCGCCAATAAACTCAAGGTGAGAAGGCAACTTGATTTTTTTTAGTCCCTTACAACCAGAAAAAGCATAACTCCCGATGTTTTTTAACCCTTCCTCGCTACTATCATTTATTACTAATTCTTGCAAATTGGAGCACCCGTAAAAGGCGCTTTCTTCGATTTCTTTTATACTTGACGGAATAGTAATTTTAGTTATTTCATTATTTCCGTTTGCGTTTCTTGATATAGATGTAACAGGATATTCAATATCATTGTACTGAATTTTGTGAGGCAAAGTTACAGCTCCACTTTTTTCTATTTTGTAAACTTTAGCTTCTCCGTTACTGAGATTGTATGTTATTCCATCTACAGTGAACTCTTGGGAATAGACGCTGGTAGCAAGTGAATAGAACAAGAAAACAATTGATGCGATTCGATAAATTTGTTTCATAATAAATTGGTTTTATTAGTTTGACATATGTTGTTATAATGAAAATCAGTTAAAGAGACTGACTGCTATTTAGTCAGAAAATTCTATAAGGAACATCAGATTGGGTGATAGCTTCAATATCTATCTTAACTCCCAACTTAGATAGTTCTAAATACAGTTCACGTCTTAATGATGTAAAATCTGCACATGGTCCAATAATAATACGTTTTAGGTACTTAGCTTTAATTGGTACTATTATGTAAGGAATAAGGCGTCCAAGGCTATTGCATCTGTATTTTACGTCTGTTTCGTCCTTTTTAAATACAATTAATCTCTCTTCCTTCTCATATTCATATGCTTTGTGCTTATGATAGGGTGCCGCTATAATAGAGAGAAAGGCAAATGCCTCAGCCATTTTTTTATTTAGTTGACTTTCATCAAGTATTGTTGAATATTTGTTATAAAAATCAGAATAGTATCTTTCTACCATTTTATTGACCAACTCATCTGGTTTATCATAGGTTACTTCTGATGTATGTAAGTTGTGTATTATTTCTACATCTGCATCGGAAATTTTCGTATTATAATTGTTAATCTTATATTCATAATTACTGAATCCAAGGCAAATCCCGTTTCCGTTATTAGCATAGGTAGTCCACATGGGTAGCCGGTCTTCGTTCTTCGAAAAAGATATTATAAATGGAGTTTCGTGAATATCGTAAAGCCCCTTTAAAACCGCTTCTTTCCATTCGTTTTTTGATGAAAACTTGTACTTTTCCCACAGCATTGACAGCTTATGTTTATCATCGTTTATACCAATTTCTTTTTCTATTAGAGGAATCAAGTCATCCCATAGCTTATCATAACCAAATAAAAATTCCTTAGGATCATTCATGGCATAGATGCTACTAGCCCAAAAGTTAAATTCGGTTATCTTTCCATTAGCTCCAACACTGCTTTCAAGCAAATTTTGAAACTTTTTAATTGTTGTGTAATGATATGAAAGATCCATCAGCGTTTTTTGTTTTTAGTGCCCAGCGACTCCCTATCAAGGCTGTTAATTAAATTTTTTTGGCTGATATACAAAAGAAGCGTGGGAATCTACCTGTTACTCGTCCCACCTTCCGAGGCTCTGGCATTGCCCTAATCGTCAGAACGAGCAACGCCGAAGCCCACGCCAGTATGTATATAGATACCCCCATCGCATGCAACCAATAATGGCGTGCATACTTCAAGAGGCATGAATACTACATACCCATGAGCGTCATTGTTGCTTTGCAGTTTGACGATTAGTTTGGAACTGCCAGATTCCGAAAGGTCAAGCACAAAGCGTCAAGTAACGCTTTTCCTATATATAGGTCCCCCATCCCGCAACCTTAGCCATAGGGTTTCGGCATTGTTAAGAGAACAGTTGCAAAGATAGTGAAAAGTTTTGAAACGGACAAATATTCAGACGGGAAATTTCATGCGGATTGTATGAAATGTGTTTCAGAGTGTATGAATTGGAACAAGGGATTATACGGGTTACGTCGATAGTGAAACGTAACTTCATCTGGGACGAGCAGTAACTTCGTGGGGCGTGAAATGGGTGATCAACTTTTTCCAGGGTAAGACAAATAAAAAACTCCTACTCTCCTACCATCACAGGGCTGGAAGGCCGATGCACAAAGGGATTGGAGCATGGTAGGTGTTGCCGCAACTCCTACCATACACCTACCATACACCTACTATCACTTCTGCCGTGTAAATGAAAGGAATGAACGAAATGAAGGGAATGAACGAAGTGTAAGGAGTGGAAGTAAAGTATATATTTTTCATAATGTGCACTCGATTCTCTACTATTGGTTTGGAAGGGCTGGCAGCGAGGGCGTTTTTACTGGCAGGGCTGCCAGTAAATTTTCCCTGCCCTGAAAAATATATTTTCCTTTAATATCGGCAATTCTAATCCTTAATGGTCGCAGGTCCAAATCAGATATGAGTCTTGGTTTTGTTGGGATATTTCAAATTTTTACAAAATAGTTCCGAAGAAAGTGACATAGTAGGAGTGATGGTAGGTGTATGGTAGGTGTATGGTAGGTGTTGGAGCAACACCTACCATGCTTCAATCCCTTTGTACATCGGCCTTTCAGCCCTGTGATGGTAGGAGGGTAGGAGTTAATCTTATGCTATGCGCTCGATGGCGTCGATGCGGAGCTTCAGGGTGCCGGCAGGTACGCGTACCTCGACGGTGTCACCGACCTTCTTGTTCATCAGTGCCTGGGCGATGGGCGACTTGACAGAGATTTTGCCTTCGCGCAGATTGGCCTCATGGGGGCTGGCTATGGTGTAGCTCATGGTGGCATTGTTGGCAAGGTTGGTGATCTTCACCTTGCACAGCAGCTGGACGGTGTCGCTGCCCAGCTTCGAGGTGTCAATCACGCGGGCGTTGGCCAGCACGCGCTGCTTGAATCGGATTCGGCCCAGAATCCGTCCCTGTTCGCGCTTGGCGGCATGGTATTCGAAATTCTCGCTGAGGTCGCCTTTGTCGCGGGCTTCGGCGATGGCCTCTCTTACCTGCGGCAGTTCGACATTCTCCAGTTGGCGTAGTTCGGCTACCAGCTTGTCGTAGCCTTCCTGAGACATATATTCCATAGTGTTTTTCTTTCTTTAGATGTTGTTGATGTCGACATAGCCGTGCATGACCGCATAGATGGTGAGGGCTGATACCGACTTCATGCCGAGCTTGTCCATGATGTTCTTGCGGTGGGTGATGACGGTGGCCAACCCGATGTTCAGCTTGGCGGCAATCTCCTTGTTGATATAGCCTTGTACTATCAGTGACATCACTTCAATTTCGCGGTCAGACAGTATCTTCTGTTGCAACACCTGTGGCATAGGCGGCAGGTTGCGCCCTCCGCCGTGCGCATGCTGCACCATCATCAGCAGTTGCCTGATGAGCTGCGGCTCGGGCTGGTTGATGCACAACGAGTGGAAGTCGCTGAGCTGGCTGGTGTCCGTCAGCGACAGGGTGAGGACGATGGTCTTGCGCCGTTGCTCGGAAAAGAAGGTGCGGTTGGAGAGCACGATGTCCATCGCGACAAAGTAGTGGACATACTGCTCAGGATGGTTGGACTCCAGCTCGGCAAAGCTGCCATAGGTGTCGACCGTCATGATGGGCATGACGTTCTGCAGCACTTGCTTGAGTCCGAGTACGGCCAGCGTGTTAGCGTCGATGATGGCTATCTTGGGTCTGTTCATTTATTCATGAATGAGAGATGGCTGGCCTGCTCGAGTACAAGATCTGCCAAGACGGCATTCTGCTCGCGTTTCCCGTTGATGGTGTTAAACAGATGGATAAGTCCTGCCTTGCCGCTGCCCATCTTCAGGAGGTACACGATGCAGAGGTTCTGCAGTCCTACAGTCTCTGACAGGATGTCGATGTCGGTGCTTCCCAGCTGGTAGAGAGCCAGTTGGTAGGCATCGTCAAAGTTGTCGTGAATAAATCTCTCGACATCGGCCAGTGTGTCCAGTTTCATCATCTTGAGTACGGGCAGGTAGGTCATCAGTTCTGCATTTTGCAGCTCAGCCTGCGTGATGGCGGCAATTTTCTGGTTCAGCTTGTCGAAGGGTCTCATCTGGAGATAGCTGCGGAAGGTGTCGCCGTCAAGCTCTACCTTGTCGAACTTTCCGCTCATGACGAGCTTCTGGGCGCGGCGGCGGTAGTCGGTGATGGCTGTCCGGATGCGGCTGAACTCATTGTCTGCCAGTTCGAGCAATCCCGCCAGCCGGCTTAGGCTGCGGTGATATTCTATCGGCGTTTCGATTTCACTCTTATATCCGATGTCATGCTGGATGGCAGACCAGACGTGCTGCAATGCTGTTCGCATCTGGAGCTCAAAGCGTATCTCGTTGATTTCAGGAACCGATGGGTCGTAGTAGAGATGCTTGGGCAGCGTGCAGATATAGTGCAGCGAGTTGTAGCCAAAGCTGTCGAACTTGTGCTGCTTACGCTTGTCTACTGAGTTGGGCCAGTCGATATCGAAAATGGTTTCCGCCAATGAGGCTATGCGGTCTACATCTTCATTATAGAAGGTGATGATGCGGATGCCGAAGATGTCAGTGATGTCAGAGAGCGAGCTGTATTTCTGTCCCTTGCGGTGCAGTTTTCCGGCCAGCGACTTTTCCGCCTTGATGCGCGACTCCATGGAGTTGAGCTCGAGGCCGATGTCCTTAATACGATTAGTCAGCAGGTTGGAGACAACCTGCTGAAGCTTCTCGTAGAGTGGTAGTTTGGCTCGAAACTCCTCGAGTAGCATTTCACCGTGGAGATCCAGTCCGTAGTTCTCCATCTGTGTTGCTGACTATGGTTTAGCGAATCTCAAATAAGTTGTAGAATCCAGTCATCATGAACACTTTCTTGATTTCGTCGTTGATGTGCTCAATGATTACCTTTCCTCCCTTGGATGCGGCCTCCTTGCGGATGGTAAGGAACAGACGGAGACCGGAGCTGCTGATATACTCGAGGTCCGTGCAGTCAAGTACGATTTCCTTGTCGGCGTTCTCCAGAATAGGAGCTATTTCCTGTTGTGCCTTAACTGCTGCGGGAGTATCCAAACGGCCGCTTACGGTGACGGCCATACCACCATTCTGTTCTTTAATGTCGAAAGTCATAATTATATGTTTTTTAAATTGTTAATATTTTCTTCTTGAGTGTCAGGATGTTACGTCCTTCTGTGCGCTGATAGCTGATGCTGTCCATAATCTGTCGCACCAGGTGGATGCCCAGTCCGCCGATAGAGCGCTCTTCTGCCGAGAGGGTCGTGTCGGCCTCCTTATGCTTAGTAGGGTCGAAAGCAACACCCGAGTCGGAGAGTATGAAGACTATCTCCTCTCCGTTGCTGCTCATCTGGACATCAACCTCCCCTTTCGTTCCTGCCGGGTAGGCATACTCCATCACGTTCACCACCGCTTCCTCAATAGCCAGGTTGAGACTCATCGTCAGCGACATTTCCAGCCCGCTTTCCTCGGCGAAACTGTCAATCGTTTCGCACAGCTGCGGGATGGTCTCAATATCGTTAGGCAATGATATCTCTCGCTGTATGGTAGAATGTGCTTGTATCTCTGCCATTTTCTTACGTACATTACTGATTTAGTGTGCAAAGATAAGAAATTTTATTGGCATGAACAAGAAAAGTAGTATTATTTTGTGTTAACGGCATAAAAAAGCGTATTCTCCGTTTATTTGGGAGAATACGCTGTCGGTAGACTTTAATCGTAAGAATCTTTTATTTTACCAATGCCTTACGTGCTGCTTCGATCTTCTCATCAGCCTCGCCCAGCTGGTTCTTCAGCTCAGCCACGGTGGTAGCGTTGAGCACGTCGAGCGGAGCAAGAGCCTCGGCAATGGGCTTAACCTCAGGATCGTACTGAGCCAGACGGTTGACAGCATCGAGGATGAGCACAATGCGGAAGGAGACGTTGGCAGCAGCGTTATCGTCGAACACGCTCAAGAACTTGTCAGAATTCTTTTCTACTACATACAGCTGCTCAACGAGGGCTGCAGAGGCAAGCTGCCAGAAGTAGTTGATACGGCCGTTCTCGCTCATGGCATCGTAGAGTGTGGTAGAGGTCTCAAAAAGGGTGCTGGCATTCTCGATAGCCTTGAATGAGGGGTCGTTGATGTCGGCACTCAGCTTGGCAATAGCCTTGTCGTACTCCTCGACGGGCATCTCGTAGAGGGCAGCAATCTTCTTGTCTACATTCAGTGCGCTCAGCATGCGATATTTCTCAGCCAGTGTGGTGACCTCGTTGGCAGCACTTGGCTCGAGCAGATAGTCGGGCTTCACCTGCTTCTCCTCCTTCGTGAGGGTCAGACCGCCGTTGCCTTCCTGTACGAAGGGCAGCTGGGGCAGCTTACCAACCTCGGCAGCGATGCTGTCGAAGTGCATCTTGATGCTGGCTTCAATCTGCTGCTGTTCAAAACTAATCAGGCTGTCAGTTTCTTCAGCGGCCTGAGTCTTCTTGCCTCCGCAGGATGCAAAGGCGATTGCTACTAATGCAATAGCGAAAACTGTTAACTTCTTCATTGTTTAAGTTTAATTTTTTAAGTTATAAATAATGTTAATTGGTTATTGTTTCTCTTTGCGGATATATCGTCCAGGGCAATCGGTCAGCAGCATGACAGCCACGATAATGCCCATTACGAACAGGATAAACATATTGAACCAGATGGTCTTGATGTGCCATTCTCCTACAATCTTCTCGCTGCTGTAGAACGGCGCGCGTCCCCAATGGTTTTGCGGTGTCAGGAAGATGAGTCCCTTGCGTGGAACGATATACTTGTCTATCACCTCTACCATCAGGGGCTGGTCGGCACCAATGACACAGTCCTCCAACTTGGTGTTATAGTTGTCTCGTTTCAGTTGCAGCAGGGCATCCTTTCCTTCTTGGCGGATGAAATCGGCTACCACTTTGTCCAGTTGCAGGGTGATGCGGTTGCTGCGCTTGGCGAGGATATCCTCTGCCTTCTCCATGTATTGGTCGAGTGCCTCGTAGGAGTCGTTGCCCGTGTAGGGCTCCATGCCGCAGTATTCGGTGATGACCGGCAGGTTGGTATGGATAATCTCCAGATGCTTGGGATCGGCCTTTCCATCGCGCACTTGCTCGCTCTTCATCGTCTCCAGCTGCGACTGCAACTCGTAGAGGAATGCCATGTTGTAGAACTGGTTCTCGTATTTCTCCTTGTCGGCCTCGAAGAACTGCTTCTCATATTCATTGTCCGTAAACGAGGTGACAGCCAGTGCTTCGTAGGCCCATCGGGACGGTATCAGGTCGCCGATGACAGGAACGTTGCCTGTGGTGCTCTTGGGGCTGAGGTCGGTAAAGCTCACCACCAGTCCGCAGAGCAATATCTGCGGAATGAGCAGGATGGGGATGCTGATATAGATAGCCACCACGGAGTTGAGGCACTGCGAGAGCAGCAGTCCCGTCAAACTGGCAATCAGAGCAGTGACAAAGAGGATGAGCCACCATACGCCAAACAGTCCGTGCAGTCCCATGATTGTATTTCCAATGAGGATGAACAGCAGTGTCTGCACCAGCGATACGCCTGCCATATAGATAATCTTCGACCAGATATAGCTGCCATACGAGAGGTTCAGGAAACTCTCGCGCTTGAGCAACGTGCGGTCGCGGATGATTTCCTCGGCACTGCCACTCATTCCGGTGAAGGTGGCTACGATGACTGCCATAAAGAAGTAGCTCACCAGATTCTTGTTATCCATCACCGTATATCCCTCGGGCGGTGCATAGCGTGTCAGCATAGCGCAGATGACTGCCAGCAGGGGAGCCACCAGTAGCGTGATGCAGAGGTATTGTACGTTGGTGACCTTTGTCTTGATGTTGCGTTGCAGGAAGATGGCAAACTGCTTCAGGGGATTGGGCTTCTTCTGGTCGGAGGCAGGGATGTCGGTAATCGCGGGCTTCTCCATCTCCGGACGGTTCTTCAGATATAGTTCGTGCCAGTCCTGCGGGCTCATCTTGCGCTCGTCCGAGGGCTCTCCGCTGTTGCTCAGTGCCTTTTCGTCAATGATGTTCAGCACAATCTCCGGATTCACGTTGCCACAGGTCGGGCATGCGCTGGTCTCGGCATCGGCATAGTTGGCTGCTTCCTTAAAATAGGTGATGGCGTCAATGGGATTGCCGTCGAAGACGGGATAGCCTCCGCGGTCGAGCAGCCACAGACGGTCGAAGAGCTTGTAGACATCACTCGAAGGCTGGTGGATGTTGACCACTATCAGCTTGCCTTTCAGCGTCTGTTCTTTCAGCAGGTTGATGACCTTCTCCGTATCTGCCGACGAGAGTCCGGATGTCGGTTCGTCGAGGAAGAGCACTGCCGGCTCGCGTATCAGCTCTAAGGCAATGTTCAGGCGCTTGCGCTGTCCGCCCGAAATGTATTTGTTGATGGCAGAGCCTACTTTCAGGTCTTTGGTGGCATCGAGGCCGAGGTCTTTCAGGGTCTTCATCACCCTGCGGTCCAGTTCCTCGTCCGACAGTCCTTCGAAGCACAGCTTGGCTGTAAACCAAAGGTTCTGGTAAACCGTCAACTCCTCGATGAGCAGGTCGTCCTGTGGCACGAAGCCTATCAGGTTCTTGGCCGCTGGCTCTGAAATATCGTGACCGTTGATGGTGATGCTGCCTTCTTGCGGACGCATGCTGCCGTTGAGCAGGGAGAGCAGGGTAGTCTTGCCAGTGCCCGATCCGCCCATGATGGCCAGCAGCTCTCCGCTCTTGAGCGTGAAGCTCAGGTCGTGCATGCCGTTATCGCTGTTGGGGAAGCGGAAGTTGATGTCGCGCCCGCAGAACTCTACTTCTTGCTTGACATTTTCTTCCTGCTGATAGGTGCTGATGATGCTGGAGTAGTAGACGGGCTTGCCGGTGCTGTTCTTCAGCACGCTGCTCTGTATCCAAACCTGATAGGTGCCAGCCAATACGGGCACATCGTTCAGCAGTACGGTGTCGTTGCCAAGATAGGTGAAGATAAGCAGTCCGGTGCTACGGCCAAGAAGGGTCTTCAGCTTCCCGTCGAATCCTTCTATCTCGTGCAGCTTGACGCGTTCCGTCGGCTTGTTGTTGACAAAGTCAAGGAAGTCGTTGTACTGTTCTGTGGAAATAAGGAATATCTCGGCCATCGTCTGGAACATCGCGTGGTTCTTGACAACTCCGTTGCCACAGAACTCCATCAGACGCAGCAACAGCAGTGCTTCCTCCGTGGGACGAATCTTGCCGTGCAGGGTAGAGCAGATAGAGGTGACCGTAGCTTGACTGTCCAAGTCGTCTGTCATCTCGTAGGCCATTCGCATGTCGCTGTATAAATCCAGATAGAGGTCGATATTGCGTATTCCGAAGTGATGGCGCAGATAACTCACGAGCATTTCCTTTGCCCGTTCCTCGTCTACTTGTTCTACTTTGCCAAAGAGAGCAAATAGACTGATGAAACTCGATAAGATGATGTCTGTCATTACTGTTGTTTTAGGTCTGCAAATTTATTAAAAATATCAGACTACCGTTTAAAGATGGCAGTTAAAAATTATTAAATACGTCCTTTATGTTAGCTTTTTGATGAGTGTTAGTCTGTTCTTGCCTTCCGTCCGCTCGTAATTGATGGAGTCCATGAGTTGTCTGACGAGGAAGATTCCCAGTCCGCCGATGGGCCGTTCTTCGGCCGACAGCGTGGTGTCTGCCTCCGCCTTGCTGGTGGGGTCGAAGGGCATTCCCTTGTCGCTGATGACTACCGTGAGTTGTTCGTTGTCGACGGACATGTCGATGTTGACATCGCCGCGCTTGCCCTGCGGGTAGGCATAGTTCATCACGTTCACCACCGCCTCCTCGATGGCCAGGTTGAGGCTCATGGAGAGTTCTGCCGGCAGACTGGCCTCTTCGGCTACCATGTCGATGAACTCGCTCAGCTGTGGGATGGTCTCGATGTCGTTAGGCAGTGTCAGGCTGCGTTCCAGTATCTTGTTCTTCTGCTCGTGCAGGAATTGGATGCCCATCAGCGTGTAGTCGTCGCTTTGTTCTGCCTCGCCTACAAACATCTTTACACTTTCGTCTATTAGCTGCATCACCTGCCGGGGCTCGCGGATTTGTCGCTCGTAGATGGTGGCGGCAATCGCCGACAGGCGTTCCTCGCCATATAGCTCGTGCTTGGTGTTCTCGGCTTCCGTCAGTCCGTCGGTATAGAAGATGATGATGGTGCCGTCGTTGATAAGCGCATCCTGTCCCTGATATTTGTACTTCTCCTCTACGCCTAAGGGAATATTGGGGACAACGGGTAACAGCCCCGTTCCCGAACCCATTAAGACGGGTGGGCAGTGGGCGGCATTGCAATAGTGAAGTCTGCCGGAAGGCAGGTCTAAGACACCAAGAAAGAATGTTACAAACATTTCGACCTCATTGTTCTGCCCGATAGCCTCGTTCATCCTGGTGACAATCTTCGCAGGATTACTCTCGTGAGCCGACAGCGTGCGGAACAGGGTCTTGGTCACGCCCATCACCATCGCTGCCGGTATGCCTTTCCCTGACACGTCGCCAATACAGAAGAATAGTTTCTCGTCGCGGATATAGAAGTCGTACAGGTCGCCTCCCACTTCCTTGGCGGGGGTCAGCTGGGCAAACATGTTCATATCCTTGCGCTCAGGGAACACCTTGGGAATCATGGTCATCTGTATGTTGTGGGCAATCTGCAGTTCGCTGTCCAGACGGCCTTTCTCCTTGTTGACAATCTTGGTCTCCTCAATCTGCTTGATGAGCGACGCCTGCATGAGTTCGAACGAGTCGCGCAGTCTCTTCATCTCGTCCTCGGTATTGATCTGAGGCAGGTCGGCCTCAAAGTTTCCCTGTGCTATCTCGTCGGCAGAGTGGGCGAAGAGTGTCAGCGGCTTAGTGGTATGCTTGATGGTGGCGCGGCAAACGAGTATGACGATAATCAGTCCGACAATCATCAGGAAGGCAAAGACACATACGAAGATGTTTGCGGGTGTGTAGAGGTCTGATAGCGGCACCACGAATGCCATCGACCATCCCGTGCGCTCTATGGGGCCGTAGATGATATTGCAGGGCTGACTTCCCGTCCAGAGGGTGTTGATGTCCTCCTTGCCCTCCATCATGTATTGCGGTATGGAGTCGTCTTTCGTTGTCCTGCTTTGCTTGAACACGCTGACAGCATTCTTCTTCATCACCAGTTGTTTGTTGGGGTGGGCGATATAGGTTCCGTCCTTGGATATGATGAAGCTGTACGAGTGTCCTCTTATATCAAACGACGGGTTCAGGCTCTCGTTGTTGAGGCTGTCCATGATTTCCCGTATCTGGGCAATCTTGTCCAGCGAGAGGTCGGCGGTGAGCACGGCATAGAACTCTCCGTCGTTGTCGTATAACGGTTGGGAATAGGTCACCATTGCCATCTCCGAGCCGCCCCGGTCCATATAGGGGTCGCTCCAGAATCCTGTACCCTTGTCCATCGCCTTCTTGAACCAGTCCTGCTCAGGATAGTTTTCTGCCAATAGCTTGGTTTGCAGTCCTCTGATGGAGTCCATGTAGGCATAGGGGGCAAACGCCTCCTTTTGTCCTTTGATATAGCCGGGTCTGAAGGCTATGGATGAGCCGACGATGTCTGGATTCTGGCTTACTATCCGCGACACCACAGTGTAGAGTTTTTGGGGGTCGTTCAGGTTGTGTTCTACTTCTGCGATATTGTTGGTCACGGCCACCTCGATGGTGTTGAAGGTGTTGTCCATCTGTTCTTGCGAGATATTCAGGCTGCTTCTGTACATGAAGTTGAACAAGACCACCGTCGACAGCCATAATAGTCCGAACATGATGACCGAGGTGATGGTCATCACGAGGAAGATGGTCGCGCTGATTCGTGCTGTCAGCCGGCTTGCTATAGACTTCGAAGACTTGAATTTCTCAAACATTTCCATTGAAGTGAGTACTTTTTCCGTGCAAAGTTACAAAATTTCCTTTAACAATCCATCGTAAACTCTAAACTTTTTTGTATCTTTGCATGCCAGAAGAGTAAAATATGCACACAAACATGATTCGACACTATATTTTAACTGTATTTTTTTCGTGCTTTCTTATCAGTAGTGCTCCTGCCCAGGAGCACATGCGCTTTGTAGACCTGCCGCTGACCTATACGCCTGAGCAGATGGTGACCGAGCTGCAGGGTAGGGGGATGCACCTGGTGATGGGGGCGGGCCTGCCGCACACCTACAGGCTGACCGGACGTATCGCCGGGCTTAATATATTCCTGGATGTCGACTGTTCACGCGATACCCTCCATATCAACCTTCTCCGGCTGACCACCCATCCCGCCGTCCGCTCCGTCCGCGAAGACTATCACGACCTCATGCGCTGGATGCAGAAACACTATGGCGAGCCCACCTGGGAGTCGACAGTCCGCAGCCATCCTTTTGCCCGCTGGTATGTAGACTACGACTGCGACATCGTGATGATTGCCACAGCCAAGCAGACGGTCGAAATCTATTTCTATGCCAACCATCAGCACCGCAATATCGACTATTATGCCATCCTGAAATATTGCGAGCGCAATCCCGTTACTACGGCTCCACACCTCACCGCCCGTGAGAGTGTCACCTGGCGCAGCGACTCGGCACCGACAGTAAAAAAGAAGTCTTCCCGGCACCATGTGCGCAAGAAGACTTCCAGACATCGTCGTAAGACTAAAGCCCGCAGGTCGCGCCGTCGGCGCTGACCGCTTGCCGCCAATTCTCTAAGACAGGAATCCCAGCAGGGCACCTGCTGCAACAGCGGAGCCGATGACACCGGCCACGTTGGGACCCATAGCGTGCATCAGCAGGAAGTTGTGACGGTCGTACTCCAGTCCGAGGTTATTCGATATGCGTGCTGCCATAGGCACGGCGCTCACGCCCGCATTGCCAATCAGCGGGTTCAGCTTCTTGTCCTTAGGCAGGAAGACATTCATCAGCTTGACAAACAGCACACCGCTCATGGTGGCGATGATGAACGCACCGGCACCGATGGCGAAGATATAGATGGTGTTCATCGTGAGGAACTCGGAGGCCTGTGTCGAGCAGCCTACGGTCAGGCCTAACAGCATCACCACAATGTCGTTCAGTGCGGCTCCGGCAGTCTTGGCCAGTCGGGTGGTCTTGCCACTCTCCTTCAGCAGGTTGCCGAAGAACAGCATACCCAACAGAGGCAGGCCCGAGGGCACGATGAAGGTGGTCAGCAGCAGTCCCACGATGGGGAAGAGAATGCGCTCCGTCTGGCTTACCTGGCGGGCGGGCTTCATCTTAATCAGGCGCTCCTTCTTCGTGGTCAGCAGTCGCATCAACGGGGGCTGAATCAGCGGGACGAGTGCCATATAGGAATAGGCGCACACAGCAATGGCTCCCATGAGGTTGGGCGACAGCTTCGACGACAGGAAGATGGCGGTAGGTCCGTCGGCACCGCCGATGATGGCGATACCGGCCGCCTGATTGGGCTCGAATCCCAAGGCCAGTGCAAACATATAGGCTCCGAAGATGCCAAACTGTGCTGCCGCACCGATGAGCATCAGCTTCGGGTTGGCCAGCAGTGCCGAGAAGTCGGTCATGGCACCAATGCCTAAGAAGATAAGCGGCGGATACCATCCCTGTCGCACACCCTGATAGAAGATGTTCAGCACCGAGTTGTCCTCATACAGGCCAATCTCCAGTCCGGCATCGGCACGGAAGGGGATATTGCCCAGTATAATGCCCAGTCCGATGGGCACGAGCAGCAGGGGCTCGAAGTCCTTCTTGATGGCCAGCCAGATGAAGAAGGCGCCTACTGCTATCATGATGAGGTTGCCTGCCGTCACGTTGGCAAAGCCTGTGTAGGTCAGGAACTCATTGAAGTTTTCTACAATAAATTGCCACATCTTTGTGATTTGCTATTTACGATTTACAATTTACTATTTTCGATTTACAAATTTTTGCTGAGGGCTCTTAGCCGATGGTCAGCAGAACGGCACCTTCCATCACCGATTCGCCGGCACCGACCGTGATGCTGGTCACGGTGCCTGCATATTCGGCCTCGATATTGTTCTGCATCTTCATGGCTTCCAGCACGACGACGGTGTCGCCTACGGCTACGGTGTCGCCCACCTTCACATTGACGGACGTGATGGTGCCGGGCAGCGGAGCCTTCACAGGATTGCCTGCTCCGGCAGCGGCGGCAGGCTGGGCGGCAGCAGCGGGAGCGGCGGCCACAGGAGCAGCAGCTACGGGCTTCGGAGCTTCTACCTTGGGCTTCACGATGGTGGGGTGCTTGGCAGCATTGATAGGCTGCTGCAGCTCTACCTCAAACGGAATACCGTTTACATTCACTTTGGCGATGTTGCCTTCTACTTCCTCAATCTCTACTTCGTAGTCAACACCTTGTACTTTATATTGATACTTGTTCATCTCGCGTATTTACTATTTTACTGTTTTTACTATTATTTCAGCTCCGATCCGCCTGTCGGGATGCGCGGAGCCTGGGGAGTCTGGGGCAGCACGGGCTCGTGGAACTGCGTCATCTGCGAATACTCATCGTCCCAGCCGGTATTCTTCGACTTGATGGTGATGATGCCCGACTCGACATCGTGCACGTCGTCCTCATACTGTTTCAGCGCCATGCCGATAACAGCCATATACACCTCGCGGTCGATACCCTTCGAGTCCAGACCGTCCTTCAGGATGACACCCGTCTTGTGACCCACCTCGATGGTCTTCTCCACCGTCTTCGTGATAGGCTTGATGGGCTGCTGGTTGATCACCTTCTTGGCCATCTCCTGATGGCGCATGAACATGCCGAACAGCGTGAAGAATATCCACAGCAGGGCCAGACAGAAGAAGACGATGCCCATTGCCATCAGCGACATGCCGAAGCCATAAGGGTCCTCGCGCTTGAATTTCTCCACCTTCGACTCCGATACCGTTGTCTGGTTCTGGATGCCGGGGGTCACGCGGTCGGCGCTCTTCACCTCCCAGTCGTGTGCATTGCCGTTGTTGGCCACGCGGGCATACGACTGGTTGCCGCCCAGCACGGGCACGCTCACCGAGTCGATGAGCTGGGTGGCATTACCGTTGTAGAGTGCTATCCATAGCGGCTGGTCACCATCTACGGGCACGCTGAGATGCAGCGAGCCCTGTGCTGGCTGGCTGCCTAACTGGAAGACGATAAGCTGTCGCCCGCTCAGGTTGGTGCGCACGTCGCCATTGGGTATCTGGCTCATGCGGCTCACGCGCTCGGGAACGCTCATCTTCTTGTCGAGTACAGAGCGGTCGGTAGTGAGGTACATGCCGCGAATGTTGTAGGTAGAGTGCGAGATATTGGCAATCTCCACCCAGGCATGGTGCGCTCCGTATTCATCAATCAGGCTTGTCTCGTTCTTCGTCATCACCTCGTTCAGCTTGATGCTGGCATCCATCTGAGCCATCGCTGGCATCGAGGCGAGTGTGAGGAGCAAGCCCGACAAGAATCCGATTTTTTTCATTGTTGTTTGTCTTGTTGTTTTGGTGTATTATTATAAGTGATTGCTAAGTTGAGGCTAGTGTGACTAGTTGGACTAGTTGAACTAGTTAGACTAGTTATACTAGTTATCCGCAGAAGAACAGCACCACTATCTGCGCGGTGAAGATACGCAGGAACATCGACAGCGGATAGACCGTCGAGTAGCCCAGCGCGGGAGCTTCCTTCGAGCAGACACTGTTAGCGTATGCCAGTGCGGGGGGATCGGTATAGGTGCCCGCAATCATACCCATGATGGTGAAGTAGTTGAACTTGAACTTCAGGCGCGCTATCGGACCCACTATCAGGATGGGAATCACCGTAATCAGGAAACCCGTCAGCACATATAGCAGTCCGTCGCCCTGTACCACTGTCTCGAAGAATCCGGCACCGGCCTTGATGCCCACCGAGGCTAAGAAGAGCACCAGTCCGATCTCGCGCAGCATCATGTTTGCCGAGGTCGTGGTGTAGGTCACCAGATGTATCTTGTAGCCGTAGCGGCCTATCAGGATGGCGATAATCAGCGGTCCGCCGGCAATACCCAGCTTCATGGGTACGGGCATGCCCGGAATGGCGATGGGCAGCGAACCGAAGATGATACCGATGATGATGCCCACGAAGATGGTGGCAATGTTGGGGGCATCCAGTCGGCGGATAGAGTTGCCCATCGTGTTGGCCACACGGTCGACGGCATCCTCCGGGCCCACCACCATGATGCGGTCGCCCACCTGCAGGGGCAGGGTGGGTGAGGCAAAGATGTCCATGCCCTGACGCGTCACACGCGTCACATTCACATTGTGTACGCTCGAGAAGTGCATCGATGCCAGCGACTTGCCGTTAATCTTCGGGTTGGTCACCAGGATGCGCTTCGATACGAACGGCTGGTCCTGCTGTTCCCAGTTCACCTTGATCACCGGACCGATGAAGGCAATGATAGCCTCGGCATCGGCCTCCGTGCAGACGATATAGAGCTGGTCGCCCTTGTGGAACACCGTGTTGCGGTTGGGAATCGAGACATGGCCGTCGTGCAGGATGCGCGAGCAAACGAAGTCGCGGTTCAGGAAGTCGTGCACCTGCAACAGCGTCTTACCCTCCAGGTAGTCGTTCGTCACCTCCAGGTGCATCTTGTGCGGCTTCTGCGAGGCCTTCACACCTTCAGTGGCATTCAGGCTCTCCTCCTCTTCCTCCAACTTCACCTTGCAGATATAGCGTATCAGGATTGTTGCACCGATGATGCCCAGCACACCCAACGGATAGGCGCAGGCATAGGCCGATGCAATCTGCGGCGCACCGCTGGGGAACACCGACTGCAACGCCTCGTTGGCGGCACCGAGTCCGGGTGTGTTCGTGACGGCACCATAGAGCGTACCTACCATCATGGGCAGGTTGGTCACGTCCGAAGTGTCGAAAAAGCAGAAGTAGCAGGCAAACATCACCAGAATATTCAGCAGAATACCCGTTGCTGCCAGCCCGTTCAGCTTGACACCTGCCGTGCCGAAGCTCTCAAAGAAACCGGGCCCCACCTGCATACCAATCATAAAGACAAACAGGATCAGTCCGAAGTCCTGGATGAATGTCAGTATCGGCGTCGGAGCCGTAAACCCGATATGTCCGGCCACAATACCGGCAAACAATACGAACGTTACACCCAGCGAGATGCCTCCCACTTTTATCTTGCCCAAATACACGCCTGCGGCTATCACCACCGCATAGAGCAGGGCAATATGGGCCACCGAGTCGGTAGTAGTGAATAAATTAGTTAACCATTGAAACGTTTCCATAACACATTTTTTCGAAATTGCGTGCAAAGGTACAAAGAAATTGCTCAATTCATGCATCTTTGTGCAACTAAAATTTGCGATTTTTACTTTTTTTAGTGATTATGCTTGGTTCCCTGCTTCGGCTTTCTGCCCACATGGAATCCCGTCAATCGGTATAACAAGGTCTCTCGCTGATTTTGGAAGCATCTGAATCTGAATCGAGGCATGATTTCTTGTGCTGGATTGGATGTAAAGATTCTTCGGGTGAAGCGTAGACGGGGAGAAAAGAGGCAGGAAATAGTGAGTTAACTCAAATCATCGTTTGAGTCAACTCATTCGATGAATCGAGTTAACTCAACTGATAAAACGAGTCGACGGGCTTGAAAAGATGGATTGGAAGATGTAAAGGAATTTAATTTAAAAAATGGCGGCACCGGCTGTGATAGCCGATGCCGCCAATAGGATAGGGTAGCGTGGTGTTAGTTGGCGTAGGTGATGGTGATAGCGCTAAGGCGTAATTGAGTACCTCCACTGGTTGCTTCTTGGTCATTTACAATCTTGATTTCTTTAGCGTTCAGACCAGAGAATTCAACTTCGGTATCACTGTTCTTCTTGATGGAAACTTTAGAACTGCCTTCAGCAAATGCAGTGTCATTGCCATTGTATTTCGTGGAGCCATTACCAGCTGTGGTTGTGATTACAATTTTAGCAATGGTCTTGCTGGAAGTAATAGTCAGCGTGTTTTTTGCATACATGCGTACGGCAGCGTAATCGCCGTCGTAGTATTTGGGGTCATTTGAACCGTCACCCTTACCAAAAGTCAAAACAGTACCGTCAGCCATGGTGTAGGATGTAGCAACTGCTTGTGCTGTAAAGCCCATTTCTGTTGCTTTAGCACTGGTGCTTGTCGTCTCGTCGCCGGTATTGCCGCCGCTCGAACTGCCCTCGCTGGTCTTCTTGCCGTTGATGGTGACAATCTGGGCAGCGCTCTTGCCAGTGGTTTCAGGCGTGTTGCCCTTGTAGTTGACGATGGGACCGTAGACGATGACCACGTCGCCAGCCTTCACCTCATAGCCGTCGGCCAGCTTTTCACCGTCCGTTCCGGCTACCTGATAGGCGGTGAACAGCTCGGTGGCATCCTGGGTGTCGCCCATCTTGAAGGTCACGTTGCCATAGCCGCCTGATGCCTTGCCGCCGCTGACGACGATGCCCTTGATGTAGTACTTCTCGGTAGAAGCAGTTTCGCCGACCTCCTTACACTTGGCAATGGCCTCGGCAATGTTGAACGGCTTGTTCTGCGAGCCGTCGTTGCCCGTAGCAGCGCCCTCGCTGGTCTTCTTGCCGTTGATGGTGACAATCTGTGCGGCACTCTTGCCGGTAGTCTCAGGAGTGTTGCCCTTGTAGTTGACCACTGGACCGTAGATGACCACCTCGTCACCTTCCTTCACTTCGTAGCCGTCAGCCAGCTTCTCGCCGTCGGTGCCTGCTACCTGATAAGCCTTGAACAGGTCGGTGGCATCCTTGGTGTCACCCATGTCGAAAGTGACATTGCCGTAGCCGCCAGAAGCCTTTCCGCCCTTGACGACGATGCCCTTGATGTAGTATTTCTCGGTAGTAGCCGTCTCGCCTACTTCCTTACACTTGGCAATGGCTGCTGCGATGTTGAACGGGTCAGCCTGCGTACCGGTACCCTTGGCGTTGCTGTCGCTGCCGCCACCGGCTTCAACTTTTACGAAGTAGGCATTGGTCACCTGAGTGGTGCCGTTGTATGAACCGCGGTTACCGATGAGGGTGAGCTTCGAGCCGTTCTTGATGCCCTGGGCGGCCACCAGCTCCTGGAACTTCTTCTTCTCACCGCCCTTTTCGGACAGCAGGCCGTAGACGTAGACGGAGCCTGTAGCATCCTCGATGTCGAAGTTGCCATAGAGGTCGCCGTCCTTCAGGTTCTTTACCGTACCCGTGAGCTGATACCATACGCTGGTGCTCTCGGCAGCCTTCAGGAAGTCGGCCACGCTGACGGTCTTCACCTCCTCGGTGGGGGTGGGAGTGTCGCCGCCCTTTCCATTGACGGAGACGACATAGGCAGAGCCCTGGACGGTCTCGGGTGTGTTGCCCTTATAGTTGGTCACCTTGCCGCAGACTACTACGAAGTCGCCCTCCTTGATGAATTTCTCGTCGGTGACGTTCTCGCCGCCCAGTCCCTTGGCACGGTAGACGGTGAACTTGTTGGCAGTGCCGTCCACATTGTCGGACATGTTGAAGGTGGCGTTGCCATACTGTGCCGAGATGTCGGTGGTCTCAGAGACATAGCCTTGGATATAGACCTCCTTGTCCGACGGGGTATCGGCACCCAAGCCGGAAATGTACTGCAGCACGCCGGCCACATTGTAGGGGTCGGCCTCGGTGCCGCTTCCTGCGGGCTCGATGGTCTCACCCTCCTCAACGGCGGGCTTGAAAATCTCGCCAAACGGTGCGGGCACGTCTGAGCAGCTGGTGAATGTGAAGGCCGCTACGGCCAGCGCAATCAGATAATTTGCTATTCTTTTCATAGTGATATTGTTTTTTATTCGTGTTCGATATTGGATTGTTGTTTACTTGATGCTCACAATGGTGCTGCCCTGGGCAAACTGTGGGGTGTTGCCCTTGTAGTTGACCACTTTGCCGTAGACGATGACCTCCATGCCCTCCTTGATGATGGTGGCATCCTTTGCGTTGAACTTCTGACCGTTCAGGCCGTAGCCGCGATAGATCTGGAACGTTCCGGTGGAGCCGTCGCGCTCATCGGAGATGAGGTAAGTGGCATTGCCGTAAGAGCCTGTCGTATCAATGTCGCTGACGCTGACAATGATACCCTTTGCATAGACTTCCGACGACTGTACGTCAGCCCCCAGCCCCTTGGTGAAGGCTGTGACGGCTGCTACGTTGTAGGGGTCAGCCAGCGTACCCTTGCCCGTAGGAGTGGCTACGGGAGCCGCCTCGGTGTTGGAAGCCACGATGTCGTTCTCGGTGCGCATCAGTATCTGCCACACGTCGTTGAAGCGGGTGGCCACACCCGTGATGTCGACGCGGCCGGTAGGCATCGCCTTGTTGGCAAAGTCGGCGTATGTGCTGGTGCGCAGCACGACGTTGCTCAGCCCGCTGATGACGCGGTTGGCGCAGTTGGCGGTCAGGCTCACGCTGCCGTCGGACGGTGCGAATACGGCAGTGCCGTCAGCATCGGCCAGTTCGACGCCCTTGAGCGTGATGAGCCGTCCGCAATACTGGGCGATGTCGAGGCTGTTCAGGTTCCACTTGCACTCAATGGGGTTGGCAAAGATGCCGTCCATGATGCCGTCGCTCTTGGAGAGCAGGCGGTAATGTTCCTGCCAGAGGTAGCGGCTCATGCGGCCTACCTGCGGGGTGGCATCCTCGCGGTTGGGATTGGTATAGGTGGTTCCAATCTGTGGCTGCTTGCCGTAGCCGCCCACGTAGAGTCCCTGAAGCTCGATGAGCACAGGCTGACCTACGGTGAAGGGACCGAAGAGACCGCCCTGGGCGATGCTGATGGCAATGGCGCCAGTGGCATCCTGGATGTAGAGCGAGTTATAGATGTTGCCGCCCTCGTCGTTGCCGGTGACGACACCGCGTATCTGCATCGGCTCCTTCACCTGTTTCAGGCCGTTGTTGTTGATCTCGTTCTGATAGAGCTGCTTTACTTCGGCAATGGTCTTCAGGTTGGTCACCTGGATGTACTTGTTGCCATAGCTCTGCAAGCCCGTCTGCTCAGCGGGTGCATCCCAGTCGCCGTTGTGGCAGGAGGTGAGGGCTGCTGTGAGGCAGCAGCTTACTGAACAGACAAGGATATATTTAAATATTGTCTTCATAGTCTGCATTGTTTTTTAGAAACGATAACCAATGTTCAGCATACCGTTGATGCCATAGGCATAATACTTCTTCGGGTTGCGGTCGAACTTGTAGATGCGAGCGCTGCCCACCTCGCCGGTAGTCGAGTTGACGGAGTAGTTGGAGCGGCTCTGCTCGTAGCCGCCGGTGACGATGCTGCGGTTGTTGAGCACGTTGGTCAGCATGAGGTTGATGGAGAGCGAGCCCTTCTTCAGACGAATGCTCTTGCCAATGGAGAGGTCGAGCATGAATCCGCCCTTGCCCTTGTCCTGCTCTATGGCGCTGTTGAGCAGCACCTTGTCGCCAGCCTCGTTGTAGCTGTAGACCTGCTCGGCCAGGATGCCGCTGTTCTCGTACGACTTCTGACGGTTGTCGAGGGTAGAACCGTAGCGGTAGGAGGGCGAGTAGTAGAGGTAGATGCGGTCGTAGTAGTTGCCCATCAGGTCGATGAACCAGCCCTTGGCGTGATAACTCAGGGTAAGGTTGAGGGCGGTGAGCGGCGTGCCGGCCTCGCGCATATTCTTGTTGTAGACAATATCGCCGTAGTATTTACCCTCGGTGGAGTTCATATAGACCACGTCGGCATTGTTGGTGTTCTTGGCCTCACTGACGGTGCCTAAGGTCTTGATGCTGAAGGCGGGCGTGACCTTGAAGTTCAGGCCCCACTCCAGTCCGTAGTAGGCTTTCTTGATGCCCGTCATTGAGACGTAGGAGAACGAGGCAATGTCGTCGTAGAAGAACTGCTGCCACTCGGTGGCATCGGTCACGCTGCTGTAGTAGCCACCGATGTTGGCCTTGAGCCATGAGTTCTCATACTGGTAACCCAGCTCGGAACTGAATATCTTCTCGTTCTTCAGGTTGTGTACGAAGTCGTTGTTCACCTCGGGCGAGACGAAGGCCGTCTGAGCCTGGGGAGCCTTGAGCTCGTAGCCCAAGCCCAGCTGGATGGTGTTGCCGGCACCGAGGTTGTAGGTCAGTCCGCCCTTGAAACCGCCCTCAAGGAACTTGGCCGTCTTGCTCTTGCCATACGACGAGGCACCTAAGGCCTCGGCGATGCCGTTGCGCATCTTGCCGTCGCGTGCCATGGTGACACCGCCGATGCGGCCTGCCACGAAGGTGGCCAGCGCACCTTTCTTATATTGTAGCGAGGTCCACAGCTGTGCCTTGCGCACCAGCAGGTTGTAGTCGTAGCCGAAACGGTCGCCCTTCTTTACCTCGGCATTGGGATTGTTGAGGTCGTACTGTACGCGGGGATCGGTAGACGGATAGTTGCCTAAGGCATAGGTGTTGATGTTATGAAAGGTGTTGGCACCCAGCAGGTCTTCCATCGTCTGGTAGTGCATGCCCTTGTTGGTAGCCAGTTGGAGTCCGAGGTTCCAGTTGGTGTTCTTGTTCAGCTCGGTCTTGAGGGTCGAGGCCAGTGTCAGGTTCAGATTGTTGTTGTGGCGGGCCTGCACGTAGTACATAGCATCGCGGCCTACCGAGTTGCCCATCTGGTTGGCGTAGTAGAGGCGGTCCCACTGTATCTGGCGGGCCTCGTCGCTACCCATCATGTAGGTGCGGGCACGATAGAAGTCGTCGTAGCCGCTGAGCGTGCGTCCGGCAAGGTCCTCGGGATACCATACGTCGTAGTAGCTCGACGACAGGTTCTTCCAGTAGTCGGGCTGGGGATTCTCGGCATTGTTGTAGTTCAGCTTGGTACTCTTGTAAATCGAGTAGCGGCCGGTGAGCGTGGTGGTGAGCTTCTGGCGGTGGTTGATGTCCCAGTCCCAAGTCATCATCACGGTCGGAGCAAAGTCGTTGATGACGCGCGAGTTGCGTTTCTTGCCGTCCTGATAGCCCCAATAGGGGTTGTAGAAATAGCTGTTGGCCAGCCAGTAGCTCTCGTCGGTGGCTGCGCCCTGTCCGGCTCGCTCGGTGGGGTTGCCCCAGGTGACGATGCTCAGCGAGTGGCGGTCGTTGAGCTTCTTCTCGGCTCCGAGGAAGTAGGAGAGCGAGTTGTAGAAGGTGCCGGCTACGTAGCTGGTTCCCATGCTTGCCCAGCGGTAGGTGACGTTGGCCGAGAAGGCCCATCCGTCCTGGCGCAGTCCCGAGTTGTAGGCGTAGATGGCGCGCAGCGTGTAGTTGCGGTTGGCTCCCGCCAGCGACGCATACTGTCCGGTAGGCATGTGGCTGGGGCGGAAGTCGTAGTTGTTGGAACCGCCCATGGCCGACATGGAGAAGTTGTTGGCCTCGAAGGGCAGGGCAGACTCGCGTCCCTGATTGGTGACGCGGTTCAGTCCGCCTACGAGCGAATAGCGGAACTGACCGCTCTCCATGTCGTTCATCGGGGCACCGTTGATGTAGATCTCATTGTACTTTTGATTAAAAGCACGGTAGCGGAAGCGCACCGGACTGAACAGATATCCCACCTGCGAGGCGTAGATGTTCTGGTTAGACGAGATGATGGTCACATTCTGCGACATGTCGTCATCCTCGCCCAGCTGAGCTTCCGTGAAGGTGAAGGCCTGTTCGCTCGTAATGGCGTTTTGTCCATCCTGCTGCTTGGGCTCATCAGTCTGGGCAAAGGCCGAAGGAGCGATGCATAGTGCCATCACTGCTAATTTCAGCTTCTTCTTCATAAGTTTTACTTTTTTTAATGAATTCAGATTGTTGGATGCAAAGATAGCAAATAAAATGTAAAAAACGGTATCTTTTCGTGTTTTTTTTCTAAAAACATGCCCGATTCTCGAATTTATTCAGTATCTTCGCCACAAAAATCTGAAACTATTATGAAAAAGCTGTTATCAACAATTGCCTTCATGCTCCTGATAGGGACATGCGGTGCCCAGGCGCAAGACCGTAAACTGAATGCCTATGCCATAGGGTTTTATAATGTGGAAAACCTATTTGACACCCAGCACGACGAGGGTAAGAACGACTATGAATACCTGCCTGACGGGCGCAACAAGTGGACGGAGATGAAGTATCAGCACAAGTTGCGCAACATGTCTCGCGTGCTGTCTGAGATGGGCACCGACAAGTTGCCTTACGGTTGTGCGGCCATTGGAGTGGCTGAGGTGGAGAATGCCCGCTGCATGGAGGACCTGTGTAACCAGGAGCCCCTGAAGGCCCGCAACTACCAGTTCTGTCATGTCGAGGGTCCCGACCAGCGAGGCGTAGACTGTGCGCTGATCTACAACCCGGCCCAGTTTACGGTCCGTAATGTGAAGCTCGTTCCCTATATATATAAAGAGGAGGAAGACATCCAGAAGGGACGTGCCACGCGCGGCTTCCTCGTAGTGAGCGGAACGCTGGCAGACGAGCATGTGACCATCGTGGTCTGTCACCTGCCTTCCCGTGGCGCTACGAGCTACTATCGCGAGCTGGGCGGTGAACAGCTGCGCGTTGTCAAAGACTCGCTGCAGAAGGACGACCCCAACGTGAAACTCTTCATCATGGGCGATATGAACGATGATCCCAAGGACCGCTCGATGTCGGTATCATTAGGTGCCCGCCGCGACATGAAGGATGTCGAGGAGGGCGGACTGTATAATCCCTGGTGGAAGATTCACGACAGCGGGACGGGCACGCTGACCTATCAGAACGCCTGGAATCTCTTCGACCAGATTATCCTGTCGCGCAACCTGCTGGATATGGAAGGCACCAAGCAATATAGCACGCTGACATTCTTCCAGCCGCAGATATTCCGTCGCGACTATCTGTTCCAGCAAGAAGGAAAGTATAAGGGCAACACGCTGCGCACCCATGCCGGCGGAGTATGGCTCGACGGCTATAGCGACCACCTGCCCACGCTGGTGTATCTGGTCAAGGCCGTGGAGAAATAATAATCTCAAGACATCGAGATGTCGAAATATCGAGATATCGAGTTCTCGAGTTATCATGATATCGAAAAAATAAAGAAAAATGACAATCATAGGAATCGCCGGCGGTACGGGTTCGGGCAAGACCACCGTCGTCAAGAAAATCACCAAGGTGTTGCCTCCTCACTGTGCTGCCATCGTGCCGCTGGACTCGTACTATAACGATACGACGGGGTTGACCGACGAAGAACGTAAGGCCATCAACTTCGACCATCCCGATGCCTTCGACTGGAAGCTGCTGACGGAGCAAATCAGGATGCTGAAGGCGGGGCAGGCCATCGAGCAGCCCACTTACTCGTATGTGCTCAGCAACCGACTGCCCGAGACGATTCATGTAGAGCCCAAGCCCGTCATCATCCTGGAGGGTATCATGACGCTGCACTACAAGAAGCTGCGCGACATGATGGATTTGAAAATATTCGTGGATACCGACTCGGATGTCCGCTTAATTCGCAATATCCGTCGCGATGTGGTGGAGCGCGGACGTACCGTGGAGATGGTGCTCGACCGTTATGAGAAAGTGCTCAAGCCCATGCATGAGCAGTTTATCGAACCCACCAAGAAGTTTGCCGACCTCATTATCCCCTGGGGACATGAGAACAAGACGGGTATCCATATCCTGAAGACTTATATCGAGGGAATCGTTACCAACGTGTGAGATTTTTCCTTTTTTAAGTTTTATTTGTCTAAATCCCACTAATTTTTAGTGGGTTATTTGGTTGTTTGCTCGTTTATTCGTACCTTTGCACCCAAATTTTGTAAAAAGTAGTTTATAGTAATGGAAAAACAGATGAATTATCTCGACCGGAACGAGTTTAATTTTGAGCCAAGCCAGAAGGTTATTGACGCCATAAAGAATTTTGACCCCAAGACACTATGCTTCTATACCCGTATCTACGATCAGGGCAAGAAGAGCGTGATCAGTGTCCGACTGAGTGAAATCTACCAGGTGCCCGAGGAGCAGGTGCTGCTGACCTATGGAGGAGAGGATATGCTGAAGAATGCCATCCACTATTTCCTGATGAAGGGCGACAACAAGAAGATACTTATTCCTGAGTTCTCGTGGTGGTACTATAACCGTGTGGCCTCTGAGTGCGGCGGTACGTTCGAGATGTATCCTCTGCACGAGCTGGAGGATACCTTTGCCTACGATGTGGACGAAGTGATTGAGTACACCAATCGCATCCATCCCCGTATGCTGCTGCTGGCCTCGCCTAACAATCCTACGGGCAACAGCCTGACTCCTGAGGAGGTGGGCCAAATCATGGAGCATATTCCTAGCGATACGATGGTGCTCATCGACGAGGCTTATGCCAGCTTCATGAATATGGACACAGGCTATATTGCACCGTTGGTGACCAAGTATCAGAACCTTATTATTTCGCGCACGCTTAGTAAGTTCTACGGACTGCCCGGACTGCGCTGCGGATTCGGCTTCATCGGTGCCGGCCACGACCAGTTCCTGAGCTATTGCAATAAGTATCTGGGCTATAACCGCTTCTCGGAGGCCGTCGCATTGGCCGCTCTCGACAGTGATGAGCACTACCGCCACGTGGCCGACGACATGGAGTGGGGTCGCCAGCTCTATAAGAAGGAACTGGGTTCGCTGCCTGGCTTCAAGGTGTACAAGTCGGTAGCTAATTTCATCCTCATCAAATATCCTGTGGAAATCAAGGACCAGCTGATGGAAGCGCTCAAGATTCAGGACTACAAGATTAAGTTCATGGGCGACAAGGGTCTGGAGTCGTGCCTACGCATCACGCTGGGCCGTAAGGAGCAGACACAGACGGTTGTTGACACGATACTGAAGGTAATAGGTAAAAAGTGAACCATTCAATGATAGGAGTCATCTTAGCAGCAGGGATGGCCAAGCGCCTGCGCCCGCTGACCGACAACAAGCCCAAATGCCTGTTGGAGGTGGGTGGCAAGACGCTCTTGGAGCGTACCGTCGGGGCCATGCTACAAGCAGGCATCAAGGAGTTTGTGGTGGTGACAGGCTATTGCGCCGACCAGATTCGGAACTTCCTTACAACCCATTTCCCTACACTCGATATCACCTTTATCCACAATGCCGACTACGAGCACAACAACAATATCTTCTCGTTGTGGCTTTCTATGCAGGTGGTGAGGGGCAAGGATTTCCTGCTGATGGACAGCGATATACTGTGCGACCCTGCGGCAGTAGTGCGTATTGCCCGGGAGCCGGAGTCGGCCTTGGCTCTTAATCGTCATGAGTGTGGCGAGGAGGAAATCAAGGTGATTGTCGATGCAGAAGGACGCATTACGGAGATCAGTAAGGTGTGCAGCATAGAACAGGCTATCGGTGAGTCGGTGGGTATCGAGAAGATGACCGCCGACTATAGCGAGGCCATCTATCACGAGCTGAAGCAGATGATAGAGCAGGAGGGGCTGATAGATGTCTTCTATGAGCGTGCCTTCGAGCGCCTCATTCCTCAGGGCCATACCTTCCGCGTGGTCGATACGACCGACTATTTCTCGTACGAACTGGATACACCAGAGGATTTTGAGCGTGCCCAGCAGCTGATGCCGAAGGAACTGCTGTAGTGAATAGAGTTGAAAGTTTATATTTATTATGGATCAGAATTTCAAGGCAACACTGAAGTCGTCGGAGACAGAAGACTGGCTCGACCTACATGTCATACGCCCCTTCTGCTACTATTGTGCTTTGGCTTTTGCCAAATTTGACATACATCCTAACACCGTCACCATCTGGTCGATGATTATCGGGGCTGGTGCCACCGTATTCTTTGCTACGGGGTGCTTCTATTATTCCGGCTGGTGGGGGTTGGGCATGAACCTGATTGCCATCTTCCTGCTGATGGTGGCCGACATCCTTGACTGTACGGACGGCCAGCTGGCACGTATGACGGGAAAGAAGAGCCGCATAGGACGTATCCTCGACGGTATGGCAGGCTTTGTCTGGTTCGTACCCATCTATCACGGAATGATTTATCGCTTCTATGTACACCATGAGATAGAGTTTGGCTGGCTCGGCATAGCGGATACTCCTCAGAATGTGCTGATTGCAACGGCTGTTGTCTATGTCTTGGGCGTCATCTCAGGCTTCGTGGGGATATCAGGACAGCAGCGACTGGCCGACTATTATATTCAGGTACACCTCTTCTTCCTGAAAGGCGAGAAGGGCAGTGAACTCGACAACTCCCAGCGGCAGCAGGAGCTATACAACCAGATGGACAGCAACACGCCCTGGGTGGAGCGGTCTTTCCAGAAATCGTATATCGACTATACCAAGAAGCAGGAGAAAGCGACTCCCGAGTTTCAGCACTTGCTGGTCCGTCTGCGCGAGAAGTTCGGGTCGACCGACAATATCCCTGACGAGGTGCGTCAGGATTTTCTCCGCTCGTCGCGTCCCGTCATTACGTGGAACGGCCTGCTTACCTTTAACTTCCGCTCGTTCTGGCTTTTCCTGTTCTGCCTGCTCGACATCCCAGCCATTTACTTCCTGTTCGAGATATTTGTCATGGGCCTGTTGGCGTGGTATGTCAACCACCGCCATGAAGCCTTCTGCCGGCGCATAGCCCAAAGTCTCTAATCATCAAGCATTTCTGTATCATGACCTGGACTAAACAACGCCTCAACAACCTCTTCTTCTTCCTCGGCATTGCCGCTGTGGTGGTGATGTTGTTTACGTTCGATGTCAGTTTCGTCGAGTTATGGCAGCATCTGTGCCATGCCGGCTACTGGCTCATACCGATTGTGGGGGTATGGTTTGTCATCTATGGCATCAATGCCTGGTCGTGGTGGTGCATCATCAAAGGTAACGTGGGACCCAACCCGCCGGTCAGTTTCAAGACGATCTACCGACTTACCATCTCGGGCTACGCCCTCAACTATGCTACTCCCGTAGGCGGATTGGGCGGTGAGCCTTATCGCATCATGGAACTGTCGAAGTATATTGATAACCAGCACGCGACCTCCAGCGTCATCCTCTATGCCATGATGCACTTTTTCGGCCACTTCATCTTCTGGTTTGTCTCTATCTTCATCTATCTGGCACTGGTGGCAGTAGGCGATATGCCGCTGACAACGGCCATTGGTACCATACTGGGCATTATCATCGTGTTCTGTCTGGTGGCTTTCTACCTGTTTTCGCGCGGCTACAGAAAAGGACTGGTCGTGAAGACCATCCGCTGGATTGGTAAGATTCCCGGCCTGAAAGGCTGGAGCACGCGCTTCTCGGAGCGCCATGCCGAGGCGATGCAGAATATTGACACCCAGATAGCCTCGCTCTATGGGAGAGACAGGAAAGCCTTTTACAGCAGCCTCTTCCTCGAGTTCTTCTCGCGTGTGGTGCAGAGTTCGGAGGTGTTGTTCATGCTGTTGCTCTTCGGCATCGACAACGGGGGTGGTTTCTCGGGTATTGTGATCACCTATCTGCACAGCATACTGATTGTTGCGTTTACTACGCTTTTCGCCAATCTCATCGGGTTCCTGCCCATGCAATTGGGCGTTCAGGAAGGCGGTTTTGTGCTTTCCATTGCAGCGCTGGGACTTTCTGCTGCACTGGGCATTTTTGTCAGCATTATCTGTAGAGTGCGTGAAATCATCTGGATTCTGGTAGGCATTCTGCTCATGAAGGTTGACAGGAATTAGTGGGCGATAGTTATTTATCGTGCGTACATTTTAATATAGTTGAATAATGAAAAGAATTTTAATTGCATGCACCTTAGTGGTATGTGTTCTGTTGCAGTTGTCGGCACAGAACCGGTTTAACGAGCGCCCGAAGCTGGTGGTGGGCATAGTGGTTGACCAAATGCGCTGGGACTATCTGTCGCGTTATTACAACCGATTTAGCGAGGATGGTTTCCGTCGGCTGCTGGACAAAGGGTATTCGTTCAACAATTGTCTTATCGACTATGTGCCAACAGTGACGGCCATCGGACACACCTCAATCTATACGGGAACGACACCGGCCTTTCACGGCATCTGTGGTAACGATTTTTCCATAGACGGCAAGGCTGTATATTGTTGCAAAGATTCCGTTGTTATGCCCGTGGGCTCCGACAACAAGAAAGACGGTCAGATGTCGCCCGTCAATCTGCTCGCCACGACCATTGGTGACCAGCTGCGACTGCATACCGACTTCCGTTCCAAGGTGGTCGGAGTGTCTTATAAAGACCGTGCCGCCATCCTGCCTGCCGGCCATGCCGCCAATGCCGCCTACTGGTTGGACAGGAAGAACCGGCGCTTTATCACCAGCACCTACTATATGAAGGAGCTGCCGGAGTGGGTAAAGGACTTTAACGAGGAACTGGAAGAAAATAAAGTGTTCAAAAAAATGGGCAAAGACATCGGGCTGTCACCAGAGACCGGACATATTACGGTAGATATGGCTGTAGCCGCCTTGGACGGTGAACGGCTGGGACAGGGACTTGAGACGGATATGCTTTGCGTCAGTTTCTCGCAGACGGATGTAATCGGTCATGAGTGGGGCACGCGAGGTGAACATACCGACGAGGCCTATATGGCGTTGGACAAGGATTTGTCCAAACTGTTCAAGGCACTCGACGAGAAAATAGGCAAAGGCAACTACTTGGTATTTCTGACAGCAGATCATGGGGCTGCCCATAACGAAAAGTACATGCAGAATCATGGACTGCATGGAGGCCCGTGGCTTACAGAACAGCTGCGCGTTGAACTGGAAAAGTATATTGCCTCGAAGCTTGGCAGCCAGCAGCCCGTCATCGAGGCCATCCGTAACTACCGCTTCTACCTGAACCATGAGGCCATAGCCAAACAGGGGCTGGATGCCAGGCGTGTAAAGGAGGTGGCTATTGAGTTTTTGCGCAAGAGCCCCCATCTCTCGTTCGTTGTAGACTATGAGAAGGCTGCTACGGCGCCTATTCCTGACATCCTGCGACAGAGAATCCTGCGGGGTTACAATTACCATCGTTCGGGCGATATTATCGTTGTCATGGAGCCGGGATTCTACGAGGTAGGGTCCTGGTCGAAACCCGAAGGTACTACTCATGGAGAGTGGAATCCCTATGATGCACACATTCCCTTGTTGTTCTACGGCTGGCAAGTGCCACATGGTGAAAACTCAGAAGAAGTGCATATTACAGATATCGCTCCGACGGTCTGTTCGTTGCTACATATTCAACAGCCCAATGCCTCAATCGGCAAGCCTTTGAAATTTAATTGAGTGTTGGAGAAACAATTTCTACAATAAAGTGCTGATATATTGAGATTTATTCCGTACCTTTGCAGCCGAGAACGACAAGAATGGACAAATTAAAGGCTGAAGATATGAATGTAGGTAAGCACGTTGAGGAGATTTTGAAGAAGCAGGGCAAGTCTGCCGCATGGTTGGCAAGCGAGATTCCCTGTGAGCGCACGAATGTATATAACATATTCAAGCGCAAGAGTATGGACGTACGTCTGCTGATGCGGATTAGCGTCATTCTGGATCACGACTTTTTTGCGGAATTATCCCGAGAAGCGTTTCCCAAGTCTAAATGATACAGGCCGTTGCCATGTTGGCAACGGCTTTTATTTTTCATGAATGGAAATTTTTTCAGTTTCCATTCAAATTTCTCATTTCTCATTTCTCATTTCTCATTTATATTTTGTACCTTTGCACACAAATTGAATTCAATACAATTATTTTAAACACTTTTATGAACTTTACTTTGTTAATTACCGTCTTGCTGACGGCTTTGACATTGGTGGCTGGAGCTTACGTTGTGGCGAAGCTGATAGGACCCAGGTCCTACGCGAAGCTGAAGGGTGAGCCCTATGAGAGTGGTATTCCCACGCGAGGCAGCTCATGGTTGCCGGTTTCCGTGGGGTTCTACCTTTTTGCCATCTTGTTCCTCATGTTTGATGTGGAAACACTGTTTCTGTATCCATGGGCAGTAGTGGTGAAGGAATTCGGTTCGGCAGCCCTGCTGAGCATCGGGTTCTTCTTGGTTGTTCTGGTTTTAGGCTTGGCATACGCTTGGCGGAAAGGAGACTTGGAATGGAAATAAAGCCGAAAATCAAGTCTATTCCCTACAACGAGTGGAATGACAACGAATCGTTGGAGAAAATTGTCGACGAACTGCACGAGGGCGGTGTCAATGTGGTGACGGGTACGCTCGACCAGCTGATCAACTGGGGACGCTCGAACTCCCTGTGGTCGCTGACCTTTGCTACCTCTTGCTGTGGTATCGAGTTCATGGCCTGTGGCTGCTCACGTTACGACTTTGCCCGCTTTGGTTTCGAGGTGACGCGTAACTCCCCCCGACAGGCCGACCTCATCATGTGTGCCGGTACAATCACCCACAAGATGGCTCCTGCCCTGAAGCGTCTGTACGACCAGATGGCCGAGCCGAAGTATGTGGTGGCTGTTGGTGGCTGTGCCATCAGCGGCGGTCCCTTCAAATCGAGCTATCATGTGGTGAAAGGCATCGAGGAGATTGTGCCGGTCGATGTGTTCGTACCGGGATGTCCTCCCCGTCCGGAGGCTATCATGTATGGCATGATGCAGTTGCAGCGCAAGGTAAAGGTTGAGAAGTTCTTCGGTGGTGCCAACCATAAGCAAACCCGCGAGGAGGCTGCCTTAGGTGTGTCCAACGAGGAACTGACATTCCGTGAGAAGTTGGGCGATAACCGTCGTAATCCCATTGTGGTGACCGATGTGCCCCAGGAGTTTGTGGATGAAATGAAGGCTGCCCAGACAGCCGCTAAAGCAAAGGAGGAGAACGCATGAAACTGGATTTCCTATCATTCGATTTCGACAAGTTCGCTTCTGAGATGCAGAACTTGAAAGCCGCCAAAGGCTTCGACTATCTGATCACTATCGTCGGCGAGGACTTCGGTGCAGAGGAGGGACTCGGCTGTGTGTACATTCTTGAGAACACGAATACGCACGAGCGTTGCAGCGTGAAGATGCTGGCCAAGAGTCAGGTATGCGGAGATGGCATGTCGTCAAACGGCACTGGTGATACTGACGGACAGATGATGTCCTATATCCCCACCGTTTCACACATCTGGCGTGTGGCCGAGCTGCTGGAGCGCGAGGTCTACGACTTCTATGGCATTGTGTTCCTGGGACATCCCGATATGCGTCGCCTGTTCCTTCGTACCGATTTCAAAGGCTATCCCTTCCGTAAAGACTGGAAGTTTGACGACAGCTACACGCTGGAGGACGATGTGGAACCCGACTATGGCTTGGAGTACTACCTCGACAAGGATGGTAACCTGCAGTCGAAGCAAAACAAGCTGTTCACACAGGACGACTATGTCATCAACATCGGTCCGCAGCACCCCGCTACCCATGGTGTGCTCCGTCTGCAGACAGTGCTCGATGGTGAGACCGTGAAGCGTATCTATCCCCACTTTGGCTATATCCACCGCGGTATTGAGAAGATGTGGGAGCAGATGACCTATCCGCAGACACTGGCCTTGACCGATCGTCTGAACTATCTCGGTGCCATGCAGCATCGCCACGCTCTCGTGGGAGTCATTGAAGAGGCGATGGGTGTAGAGCTCACCGACCGCATCAAGTACATCCGTACCATTATGGACGAGTTGCAGCGTCTGGATTCCCACCTGCTCTTCACCTCGTGTGTGGCTCAGGACCTGGGTGCACTCACAGCCTTCCTTTACGGTATGCGCGACCGTGAGCATGTGCTCAACTGCATGGAGGAGACTACGGGTGGCCGACTGATTCAGAACTACTATCGCATTGGCGGTCTGCAGGACGACATCGATCCTAACTTCGTGAAGAACGTGAAGGACCTCGTGAAATACCTGCGCCCGATGATTCAGGAGTATATGGATGTCTTCGGCGACAATGTGATTACCCACAACCGTCTGGAGAACTGTGGCCCGATGTCGCTCGAAGACTGTATCTCGTATGCCGTCACCGGTCCTGCCGGACGTGCTTCTGGCTGGAAGAACGACGTACGCAAGAACCACCCCTACGACCTGTACGACAAGGTGGAGTGGGAGCAGTGCACACTCGACACATGCGACTCGATGGGACGCTATCTGGTTCACATCAATGAGATGTACCAGAGTCTGCGGATCATCGAACAGCTCATCGACAACATTCCCGAGGGCGACTTCTATGTGAAGCAGAAGCCTATCATCAAGGTGCCCGAGGGACAGTGGTACTACGCTGTTGAGGGTGTTGCCGGTGAGTTTGGTGTCTATCTCGACTCTCGTGGTGACAAGAGTCCCTACCGCATGAAGATGCGTCCGATGGGTCTCTCGCTGGTAGGAGCCTTCGACCCGATGCTGCGCGGCCAGAAGATTGCCGACCTCATTGCCACCTGTGCCGCTATTGATGTGGTGATACCTGATATCGACAGGTAAGGGTTTGCAAATCGTAAAATAGTAAATCGTCAAATAGTAAATTTACAAGATGTTCGACTTTTCTATTATAACACAATGGTTCGACGCTTTTCTCCGTCAGACGTTAGGTCTGGGAGATTTCCTGTCGATATTGATAGAGTGCGTGCTGGTCGGCGTGGGCATCCTGGTGGGATATGCGCTGATAGCCATCGTGCTGATATTCATGGAACGTAAGGTGTGTGCCTACTTCCAGTGCCGTCTAGGCCCGATGCGCGTGGGCTACTGGGGCTTGTTGCAGGTGTTTGCCGACGTGCTGAAGATGCTCATCAAGGAGATATTCTTCGTCGATCGTGCCGACAAGCTGCTCTATGCCGTGGCTCCGCTGCTGGTGATCATCGGTTCTGTGGGTGCTTTCTCGTTCCTGCCTTGGAACAATGGTGCTACAGTGCTCGACTTCAACGTAGGCGTTTTCCTGCTTACCGCCATCTCGTCGATTGGCGTGGTAGGTATCTTCCTCGCCGGTTGGAGCTCTAACAACAAGTATTCTGTGGTTTCGGCCATGCGTGGTGCCGTGCAGATGATATCCTACGAGATGTCGCTCTGTCTTTGTCTCATCACGGCCGTCATCCTGACCGGCACGATGCAGATGTCTGGTATCGTTGAGGCACAGACCGGTCCCTGGAAGTGGCTGATCTTCCAAGGTCATGTGCCCGCCATCATTGCCTTCCTCGTATTCCTCGTGGCAGGTAATGCAGAGGCCAACCGTGGCCCGTTCGATATGGCTGAGGCCGAGAGCGAGCTGACTGCCGGCCATCATACCGAGTACTCGGGTATGGGCTTCGGTTTCTTCTATCTGGCCGAGTTCCTCAACCTCTTCATCATTGCCGGCATCGCCGCTACCGTATTCTTGGGTGGCTGGGCTCCTGTCAACATTGGTGTCGAGGCCTTCGACAAGGTGATGAACTACATCCCGGGCATCGTATGGTTCCTGGGCAAGGCCTTTGCGCTGGTATGGATTCTGATGTGGATCAAGTGGACATTCCCCCGTCTGCGTATCGACCAGATCCTGAAACTGGAATGGAAGTATCTGATGCCGCTGTCGCTCATCAACCTTGTGCTGATGACCGTGGTGGTGGCTCTGGGCTTATATATTAAATAAGGTATAGCAATGGAAGATAATAAAACATATTTCGGAGAAATAGGACACGGCCTGAAGACGCTGGCTACGGGTATGGGAGTGACCTGGAAGGAATACTTCAAGGACTTCTTTACCAACAAGTCGACCGAGCAGTATCCTGAGAACCGTAAGACGACACTCCACGTGTCCAGCCGTCATCGCGGTCGCCTGGTGTTTAAGCGTAACGAGGACGGCTCCTACAAGTGCACGGCTTGCACCCTGTGTGAGAAGTCGTGTCCCAACGGAACCATCAAGATTACCAGCCACATGGCCGAAGACCCTGAGACGGGCAAGAAGAAGAAGGTGCTCGACGACTATCAATACGACCTGGGCGACTGCATGTTCTGTCAGCTCTGCACCAATGCCTGCAACTTTGATGCCATCGAGTTCTCCAATGATTTCGAGAATGCCGTGTTCGACCGCGACAAGCTGGTGCTGCATCTCGACAAGGAAGTCTACAAGGGTGGCTCTCTGCCCAACCTGCTCAATGGCGGTGCTGAGTGGAAAGTCGGAACGTTTAACACTAAAACGAAGTAAACGACTATGGCAAATATGATTATGTTTTGCATTCTCGCCGTTGTCATCCTCGGCTCTGCCGTGATGTGTGTGACGACGACCCGAATCATGCGAGCCGCAACGTTCATGTTGTTCGTGCTCTTTGGCGTGGCAGGTCTTTACTTCCTGCTTGATTATACGTATCTGGGTGCAGCTCAGATATCGGTCTATGCCGGTGGTGTGACGATGATCTATGTCTTCGCCATCCAGCTGGTGTCGAAGCGTACCCTGCAGGGTTTGACCGAGCGTATGAAGGGCAGCCGTGTCCTCTGGGGCGCACTGCTCTGTCTGATTGGCTGTGCTACGGTCATCCTGGTGCTGCTGAAGAATCAGTATATCTATACCGGCGAGGCTGTGGCCGATGTCGAGCTTCCCATGAAGAAGATCGGCGAGGCACTGGTGGGTGCCGGGCGTTATCAGTATGTGCTGGCCTTCGAGTTCATCTCGCTGTTCCTGCTGGCCTGCATCATCGGTGGTTTGGTTGTTTCACGTAAAGAAGAGGAGAAGTAAACTATGACAATACCTGTAGAATGTTATTTCGTGCTCAGTGCACTGCTGTTCTTCATCGGTGTCTTCGGCTTCATCACGCGTCGCAACCTGGTTGCCATGCTGATTTGCGTTGAGCTCATCCTCAATGCCGTCGACATCAATTTCGCTGCCTTCAACCGCCTGCTTTTTGCCGGTTCTATGGAGGGAATGTTTATGACGCTTTTCTCTATCGGTGTCTCCGCAGCCGAGTCGGCAGTGGCTATTGCTATTATCATCAATGTCTACCGCAACTTCCGTAGCGATAGTGTTGACAGCATTAAGAATATGAAATGGTAGTGAAAAGGTAAAAAAGTAAAAGTGAAAAATTATGGATATATATAGTTATTCCTTCCTGATACTTCTGCTGCCTGCGCTATCGTTCGTGATTCTCGCGCTGTGCGGTATGAAGATGTCGCATAAGACTGCCGGTCTTATCGGTACGGCATCTTTGGGACTGGTCACCGTATTGTCGTACATGACGGCGTTTGCCTATTTCGGCGCCGACCGTCTGGCTAACGGTACGTTCCCCACGCTTGTGCCTTACAACTTCACCTGGCTGCCCCTGGGCAACCTGCACTTCGACATGGGTATCCTTCTGGACCCCATCTCGGTGATGATGCTGATCGTCATCAGCACGGTGTCGTTCATGGTACATATCTATTCGTTTGGCTATATGCACGGTGAAAAGGGATTCCAGCGCTACTACGCCTTCCTCTCGCTGTTCACCATGTCTATGCTGGGTCTGGTGCTCGCAACCAATATTTTCCAGATGTACACCTTCTGGGAGTTGGTGGGTGTGAGCTCCTATCTGCTCATCGGTTTCTACTATCCGCTCAAGCCCGCCATTGCCGCCTCTAAGAAGGCTTTCATCGTGACGCGCTTTGCCGATATGTTCTTCCTCGTGGGTATTCTGCTCTTTGGCTACTACACAGAGTCGTTCAGCTTCTCGTTTGCCGGCGATATCGTGATGGGGCAGGGCACTACACCGTTCATCGAGGGCAATGCTGCCAAGGCTGTGGCAGCCGGTGCGTTCATCCTGCCTACAGCCCTGGTGCTGATGTTCATCGGTGGTGCCGGTAAGTCGGCCATGTTCCCGTTGCACATCTGGCTACCCGACGCTATGGAGGGTCCTACGCCTGTCAGTGCACTCATCCACGCTGCTACGATGGTGGTGGCTGGTGTGTTCCAGATTGCCCGTATGTTCCCCTTGTGGGTGGAGTATGCACAGCCGCAGATGTCCATTGTGGTATGGGTGGGCGTGTTCACCGCTTTCTATGCTGCTGCCGTGGCCTGTGCCCAGAGCGACATCAAGCGTGTGCTGGCCTTCTCTACCATCTCGCAGATAGCCTTCATGATGGTGGCGCTGGGTGTCTCACTGCCCGGTCATCACGGTGTGCTCGACAATCATGCCCAGCTCGGTTTCATGGCTGGTATGTTCCATCTGTTCACCCATGCCATGTTCAAGGCGTGCCTGTTCCTCGGAGCCGGTTGCATCATCCATGCTGTCCACTCTAACGAAATGGCTCTGATGGGTGGGCTGCGCAAGTATATGCCTATCACGCATATCACCTTCCTCATCTCCTGTCTGGCCATTGCCGGTATTCCCTTCTTCTCGGGCTTCAGCTCGAAGGATGAGATTATCACTGCCTGCTTTGCCTACAGTCCTGTGGTAGGATGGATTATGACGGGTATTGCCGCTATGACGGCCTTCTATATGTTCCGTCTGTACTATGGAATCTTCTGGGGAACGGAGAATCGCGAGGCCCACGAGCATCATACGCCGCATGAGGCTCCCGCTACCATGACCATTCCTCTGATTGTGCTTTGTGTCATCACCTGCGGAGTGGGTATCTATACCACTATTGCCGGTTTTGCAGGGTGGGGTGGAAGCTTCGGCCAGTTTGTTTCAGCCGAAGGTACTAATTACACCATCCATTTCGACACGCAGATTGCTGCTACCTCTACAATTATCGCTATCCTGAGCATCTGTCTGGCCACCTATATCTATAAAGGTGAGTCGCAGCCTATTGCCGACCGTCTGTACAAGCAGTTCCCGCGTCTGCATCAGGCTGCCTACAAGCGCTTCTATCAGGACGAGATATGGCAGTTTGTCACCCACCGCATCATCTTCCGTTGCGTCTCGACTCCTATTGCATGGTTCGACCGCCACGTGGTTGACGGCACGTTCAATTTCCTGGCATGGGGAGCCAACGAGGCTGGCGAGTCCTTGCGTCCCTGGCAGAGTGGCGATGTGCGTCAGTATGCGGTATGGTTCCTTACTGGTACAGTGGCACTGACACTCATCCTGCTGGCCATATAAATCGTAAATTGTAAATCGTCAAATAGTAAATTACATTTATGAGTATATTAACATTATTCGTAGTGATTCCCGCCCTGATGCTCTTGGGCCTTTGGTTGGCCAAGAGCCTCAATCAGGTGCGTGGTGTGATGGTGGCCGGAGCCTCGTGTCTGCTGGCCCTGTCCGTTTGGCTGACCATCTATTTCGTCCAGCAGCGTGCAGCAGGCAATACTGATGTGATGTTGCTGACGGCTTCCACCCCTTGGTTCAAGCCATTGAATATCGCCTATTCGGTCGGTGTCGACGGCATCTCGGTGGTGATGTTGCTGCTCTCCAGCATCATCGTCTTCACCGGCACCTTTGCCTCGTGGCAGCTGAAACCCATGACGAAGGAGTATTTCCTGTGGTTCACCCTCCTCTCGACGGGTGTCTATGGCTTCTTCATCTGCACCGATATGTTCACCATGTTCATGTTCTACGAGGTGGCGCTGATTCCCATGTACCTGCTGATTGGTGTCTGGGGCTCGGGCAATAAGGAGTATGCCGCCATGAAGCTGACACTGATGCTGATGGGAGGTTCGGCCCTGCTGATTCTCGGCATCCTCGGTATCTATTACTTCAGCGGTGCCACCACCATGAATGTCAACGAGATTGCCGCCATGCACAATATCCCGGTGGAGACGCAGAAGGTGTTCTTCCCCTTCATCTTCATCGGCTTTGGCGTGCTGGGTGCGCTGTTCCCCTTCCACACCTGGTCGCCCGACGGTCATGCCTCAGCGCCTACCGCCGTGTCCATGCTCCACGCCGGCGTGCTGATGAAGCTGGGAGGCTACGGTTGCTTCCGTGTTGCCATGTATCTGCTGCCCGACGCTGCCAATGAGCTGGCCTGGATATTCCTTATCCTCACCACCATCTCGGTGGTCTACGGCGCGTTCTCGGCTTGTGTGCAGACCGACCTGAAGTATATCAATGCCTATTCGTCAGTGTCTCACTGCGGACTGGTATTGTTCGCCCTGCTCATGATGACCAAGACGTCTTGTACGGGTGCTATCCTGCAGATGCTCTCGCACGGTCTGATGACGGCGCTCTTCTTTGCCCTCATCGGTATGATATACGGCCGCACCCACACCCGCGACATCCGCTATCTGGACGGACTGATGAAGATCATGCCGTTCCTCGCCGTGGGTTACGTCATTGCCGGTCTGGCCAACCTCGGTCTGCCGGGCTTCTCGGGCTTCATTGCTGAGATGACGATTTTCGTCGGCTCGTTCGAGAATCCCGACCAGTTCCACCGTGTGGCTACCATCATTGCTTGTACGTCGATTGTCGTCACGGCAGTCTACATCCTGCGTGTTGTCGGTAAGATTCTGTATGGCGATGTGAAGAATCCTCACTATCTGGAGCTCACCGATGCTACCTGGGACGAGCGTGTTGCCGTCATCTGTCTCATTGCCTGTGTGGCCGGTCTCGGTCTGTTCCCCCTCTGGGCCAGCAATGTCATCTCGGATGCTGTAGGACCCATCCTCGCGAACATCATCTAATCATATAGCATCGGACTTTACGGACTCTAACGGATAGTCCGAAAAAGTCTGCGTAAGCCCGGTGCAAATTAAAATAAAACGAATATGAATTACGGACAATTCTTAAATATGATACCCGAGGCATTTTTGGTGCTCGCACTGATACTGGTGTTCTTTGCCGACTTCTGCCTGACTAAAAGTGCGCGCAAGAATGCCGTGCTCAGCAAACTGACCGGAGCCTTGCTCATCTGTCTGATGCTGCTTACCACCACGGTGGCTCCCGCTGAGGCTTTCGGAGGTATGTATGTGGCTACCAAGGCCGCCAATGTGATGAAGATGATCCTGACGCTCGGCACGCTCATCGTGGTCATCATGGCACAGCCGTGGCTCGAAGGCGGTAGCCAAATCGTAAATAGTAAATCGCTAAATGGTAAATATAGTGGCGAGTTCTATATGTTGGTACTTTCTACCTTGCTGGGTATGTTCATTATGGTCAGCAGTGGCAACTTCCTGCTGTTCTTCCTCGGACTGGAGACCGCCTCGGTGCCGATGGCCTGTCTGGTGGCTTTCGATAAGTTCAAGAAGAACTCGGCCGAGGGTGCTGCCAAGTACATCCTCACGGCTACCTTCTCCAGCGGTGTGATGCTCTACGGCCTGTCGTTCGTCTACGGCTCTGTAGGTACGCTCTATTTCGATGATATTGCTCAGCGCATTGCTTTCTTCGCTCAGTATAAGAGCCAGCTGCCGATGCTCATCATGGGACTGGTGTTCTTCTTCAGCGGACTGGGCTTCAAGCTGTCGCTCGTACCCTTCCATTTCTGGACTGCCGATACCTACGAGGGGGCCCCCACGCCAGTCACGGGTTATCTCTCTGTCGTGTCCAAGGGTGCGGCTGCCTTTGCCCTGATGGCCATCTTTGTCAAGGCCTTTGGCCCGTTGACGGAGTATTGGGAGTATATGCTCTATATCGTTATCGTGCTCTCCATCACCATTGCCAACCTCTTTGCCATCCGTCAGAGTGAGTTGAAGCGATTCATGGCTTTCAGCTCCATCTCTCAGGCCGGCTATATCATGTTGGCGGTGATTGGTGCCTCGCAGGCTGGCATGGCCTCGCTGATGTACTATGTGCTGGTTTACGTAGTGGCCAACATGGCGGTGTTCACCGTCATCTCTACGGTCGAGCAGAACAATGGCGGCACCACTCAGATGTCGAGCTACGACGGACTCTATCAGACCAACCCCAAGCTGGCATTCCTCATGACGCTGGCTCTGTTCTCGCTGGCTGGTATTCCGCCGTTTGCCGGTATGTTCTCCAAGTTCTTCGTGTTCATGGCTGCGGCTCAGCAGGGTTCTTTCTGGGCTTACTTCGTCGTGTTCATTGCCTTGGTCAATACGGTGGTGTCACTCTACTACTATCTGCTCATCGTCAAGGCGATGTATATCAAGCAGACCGACACCCCGCTTCCCACCTTCCGTACGGAGAACAGCACCCGGGTGGCCCTTGTGGTCTGCACGGCAGGCATCGTACTTTTTGGTATTTGCTCTTGCATCTACGACTATCTCTTCGCCGCTTCTGCGATGTAAGCGGTGATGATGATACGATAAAAAATAATCTCCGATAGCCTTGCTGCTGTCGGAGATTATTTTTTATTGGATGCTTTTGTAAAGTTCTAATAGTTGTGTGGTGGTTTTGCGCCAGGAGAAGAGTTTGGCACGCTCCAGTCCGACGGCACGCTTCTCTTGGTAGAAAGCCTCGTCCGTCTCCAGTCGCAGCATCGTCTGGGCCATCTCGTCGCTGTTCTCTGGATGGATGAGAATGGCATCGGGGCCGCCAATCTCGGGCATCGACGACGTGTTGCTGGTGATCACGGGCACCCCGCAGGCCATACCCTCTAACAGGGGAATGCCGAAACTCTCGCGCAGCGATGGGTATAGGAAGGCAAAGGCATTGCAGTAGATGTAGGGCAAGTCGCTGTTGACGATATAGCCTGGCATGACGATGCTTTCGCGGATATTCTCAATCCCGTTTCGCTCGATGATACCGTTCAGATATTCACGGTCTAGGTCGGCCATCAGCAGCTTGCGCTTGACGGCCGACTGATTCAGGTATTTCGAGTAGGCTACCAGCGTACGCTCCGTGTTTTTCTTCGGATCGGTGTTGCCTAAAAAGAAGAAATAGCCCGGCTCTGGGATATATTTCCGGTAGATGCCCTCCGTGTCGTCGACGGGCCTGAACCATTCGTTGTAGCCGTTGTAGATCATCGCCATCCGCTCGCGGGGAATCTGCAGCTTGCGGATGATATTCTCCATCTCAAAGTTCGAGACGGTGATGATTCGGCGGCATTTGTCCAGGATGCGCGGCACTACCAGTCGGCGGTAGAGCCAGCCCATGTTCTGGTAGAGCGAGTGGTTTTGCTTGTCGCGTGGCTCCAGGAATATGATGTCGTGCAGGGTCAGTATCAGGGGTATGTCACACCAGATGGGGGCGGTGTTGCTGGTGCAGTGCAGCAGTTCCACCCCGTATTTCCTGGCCGCCCTCGGCAGTGCCCACTGCTCCCAGAGCGGGTAGGAGGGACAGTCCAGCTCAACGATGTGTACATGAACCGTACTCTCCAAGCAGTGGTCCTCGCCGGGTTTCACGAAGACAAAGTATTCATTCTCGTGGTCTATCTGTTGCAGTTCACGAATTTCTTGCAGCACCACATAGTCCATGCCATGCTTGTTCTTGCGGAATATCCGTTGGGCTTCGATACCTATTTTCATATAGTTGAGAGTTGAGAGTCTTTAGACCGGTTTGGTGGGGGAGAGGTCTTTGATAATCTTGGCGGGCACTCCGCCGGCCAGCGTGTAGTCTGGCACGTCCTTCGTCACCACAGCACCCGCTGCGATCACACAGTGACTGCCGATGGTCACTCCGGGCAGGATGACCGCATTGGCTCCTATCCAGACATCGTCGTCAATGACCACGGGCTTGGTGCTCACCCCCTGTTCGTCTATTCGCCGGGCAGCATCTCCGAAGTTGTGGTTCAGGGCCGTCACCGTGATGCCCTGGGCCAGGTTGACATGACTGCCAATGCACACCGGTCCTATCACGGTGCAGTGGATGCCGATGCGCGTATAGTCGCCAATGGTCACATCGCCCACGGCATTATTGATGCAGCAGTACGACTCCACCACGCTGCGCCTGCCCAACCAGAACCGGCGGTAGGGTGGGGTGTCCATCCTCACGCTATGGTATATCTTCGACCCTCGCCCGCGATGCTGATACAGCGGGGCCAGCAGCCTCACATACCAGCGGGGGCGTGCGTCCCGCTGGTTCATGATCAGGTAGTCTATCCATCGCTTCAGTTTCGGGCTGCCTTTCAGCCCCTGTCTCAGCGCTTCCTTGTCTTTCATGCAACAAATTTACGACATATTCTTCATTATTCCAAATTTTTTTGCTATTTTTGCAGAATGAAAATATTGTTTCTTGTCTATCATGGCTTCTCAGAGCATAGTGGAATCTCGAAAAAGATTCACTATCAGGTGAAAGGACTTCGTGAGAATGGTCACGATGTGCGCCTATGTTACTATGACTTTTCAACATCGGGACATCGCTGCCGTTTCGTCGATGGACAGGTGATTCAAGACTATGGAACGGGCGTCTGGGCAGGTCTGCGCCAGCGGCTGAGCTACGATGGCATCTATGACTATTGCCTCCGCGAAGGCATCGAGTTCGTCTATGCCCGCTGCTTCCAGAATGCCAATCCCTGGCTGATACGGTTTTTCAGGAGACTGCGCCAGGCCGGCATTCGTGCGGTAACCGAGATTCCTACCTATCCGTACGATCAGGAGTTTGTGGGGTTCCCATTCCAAACCCGTTTGAATCTGAGGGTAGACCAGCTTTTTCGCAATCGCCTAAGCCAGCAGATGGATGCCATCGTCACGTTCTCCGATGCCACTGAAATCTTCGGTCAGCGCACTATCAATATCTCCAATGGTGTCGACTTCGACAGCATCCCCTTGCATCAGCCGTCATCCATCAGCCATCATCCATCTTCACTTCACCTAATCGGTGTTGCCGAAGTCCACTATTGGCATGGCTTCGACCGCCTGATTGCAGGGCTCGGCGAATATTATAGCCAACAGCCAGAAGATGCCCGTCAACGAACTGAGGTGTTTTTCCACATCGTCGGTGGTGTCGCCCCCTCAGAGATGCATGATTCTGTCCATGCTCCAGGCTTTGCTGAGCTGATAGACAAATATAAAATCAAAGATCGCATCATTTTTCACAATCAGCTTTTTGGCGAGGCTTTAGATGCCGTCTTCAACCAGTGCCAGTTTGCCATCGGCTCCCTGGGCCGCCATCGCTCGGGCATCACGGTCATCAAGACCCTGAAGAATCGCGAGTATGCCACCCGTGGCATTCCCTTCATCTATAGCGAGACGGACAGCGACTTCGACCATCAGCCCTATGTCCTGAAGGCTCCTGCCGACGAGTCGCCGATTGATATTCAGCAGATTATTGACTTCATGGGCCGTTTCACCATGCAGCCCGCCGACATCCGTCGGACTGTCGGACATCTCACATGGAAGATTCAGATGCAGCGAGTGGTCGATGCCATCGCTGGTCACAACATATAAAAAAAGAATAGCTATGTCTAACTGGTACGATCAATACATGACCATCTACGGTCGCCCATTCAGTGAGGTGCCTCAGGAGGTGATTGACGGCACACGCGAACGTCTGGCCCGATTGCAGAGTCCGCAACCGCTGGCCAGCATCGTGGTGATTGCTTACAACGAGGAGACCCATCTGCAAGCCTGTCTTTGGGCTATCAGCGAGATTCAGTGCAAATATCCCGTGGAGATTATCGGTGTAGACAATGACTCCAAGGACCGGACGGCAGAAGTCTATGAAAAGTCAGGAATTCCCTATTACACCGAGTACGAGCACTCCTGTGGCTATGCCCGCCGCTGCGGACTGCAACATGCCAAGGGACGCTTCTATTTCGATGTAGACAGCGATACGCTCTATCCGCCACATTACTATGAGGTGATGCTCGACCATCTGTTGAAGCCCGGTGTCAGCTGTGTGTCGGCTACCTGGAGCTATTTCCCCGACGAGAATCACTCGAAGCTCTCGTTGAAGCTGTTCGAGATGGCCCGCGACCTGTTCCTGTGGATTCAGCATTTCAAGCGTCCTGAGCTCTCCGTCCGTGGACTGGTCTTTGCCTACAATGCCGACTATGGCCGGCAGGAACCCTATCGCGTGGACATTATCCGCGGCGAGGACGGCTCTATGGCGTTCAATCTGAAGAAGTACGGCCGCATCGTCTTTGTCCGCGACCGCCGCTGCAGGGCCATCACAGGCTATGGCACCATCGGCAACCAGTCGATGTGGCAGAGCTTCCTCAACCATGTGAAGATACAGATGAAAGGCATCACCCGCATCTTCCACCAAACCGACCACTATCAGGACAGCGAAGACAATCTGGTAAAAAACAAGTGAGCGTATGAACGACAGACCATAAACGCTTACTTAATAATTCTTTCATAGGATTGTATCAGCAGGTCCGTACATGACGATACATTGTATCTGCAGATGAGCTGTTCTCTTAATTTCGGCTGAGATGTATTGTCTTCTAATGCTGTCATGATTGCGAGCCCAATCTCGTCAATGTCATAGGGATTCACCAACTGCACATATTTCTTTTCGTAATATTCTTTGGGACCTCCCAAGTTAGTAATGACTATATTACAGCCATGTATTGCAGCTTCCAAGGCAACAAGACCAACGCCTTCATTAAGACTTGGTAAGGCAAATACTTTTGCCCTGTTATACAGCGATGTTAATTCTGCATCACTGATAAAACCTTTGATTTCTATATTAGTGGCTTCGCCGATGATGGATTGCAGTTTGCGCTCAGATTCAGCATTACCGGTATTTCCTGCCAAGATAAGTTTGAATTTGTATTTCTTAGCTGCTTCAATCAGTCTTGGAACGTTTTTCCTGGGCTGAGTCATGGTTCCGACAAACAGGCAGAAGGGCTCTTTTTCTACTGTGTCGTCATAATGATCCTCACGATAAGACAGTGGGACGATGGCTATTTTCTTATCCTCAATACCATATCCTTCCCTTAGGTAGTTTGCTTCATAATCTGTCCTGGCCAGAAAGAGCTTAATGTCTCTCTTCAGTTTCCGGAGTGCATAGTTCTGGGTGAATAAGCGTAGTTTGCTACATCCAACATGTGTAGCTAATCGATATTTCCACATAGGAGTATTGGTATCGATGATGGGAGAAAACACGAAATTGGAGTTGATGCCGCTACCCCAGTGTATCATGTCGTAATTCCATAACCCAAAGCCAAAGACATGCACAATATCATACGATTTCCAGTCATAATGTCCCCAAGGGTTAATCCGGTCAACGTGATGACCTTTCCTCTCTAACTCTTTGAGCCATATTTCTGCCTGCATCTTACTGCCATCTCCTGCTCCCATGTAGCAGGCCCCTGGATACATGATATATGCGATTTTCATTTTCTTTTATGATTAGTTTTTGCAAATATACAAAAAAAATATAAGATAGTTGTTTTTCATAGTAAAAATGTGTGTTTTGCGTCCGATTTAGTAAAAAATAGACCGCTTGGCAAAAGATTGGCAGCAACTCTTTGAAAGTTTATAATTTTTTCGTAACTTTGGCTTCGCCGAACTTACTTTTCGTTCGGAAATGAAATAAAAAGCTATTTTTCTTTCATTTCTCTCACTTATTTTGTAACTTTGCCAAAAGTTTTAGAGTATGGAGCAGATAAATAGGAAATGCCCGGTCGGCATCAGTTTCAGTAAGGATGAGCGCACGATGACAGAATGGACCGTGAAAGTGAAGTGATTTGATAATCTTAAAGGTGAAGTGATTTGATAACTATGGCATACGAGGTAACAATAGGAATACCAGTCTACAATGTAGAGAAATACATCCGACTGACGATGGACTCGGCATTGGCGCAGACCTTTGACAGCATTGAGTTCTTGGTGCTTGACGACTGTGGGACGGATTCCTCAATGGATATCGTCCGTGAGTATCAGCAGACCCATCCGCGAGGCAAGGACATCCGTATTGTCCGCCAGCCGCAGAATATGGGAATAGGAATGGCGAGAAATCGTATTATTGATGAGGCTCAAGGGCATTACTTGTTTTTTATGGATGCTGACGACGAGATGCCAAATGATTCAATAAAACGATTATACCATGCTGCCCAACAATATTCAGCTCAAATTGTATATGGCTCCAATGAGCGGATTTATGATTTTGATGGTAGAAAACGCATAGAAAAGGATTTGTATAGGCCTATGCAGTTTCTTCATGGCGATGATTTTGCAGAATACGCTTATGACTCCTATGGAAATATTCCAGCCAATGTGTGGAAATACTTGATTGACATCCATGTTTATCGTGACAATCATTTGCGTTTCCCAGATATCAACTATTGGGAAGATTTTATAATGACAATGGATCTTCCCACGTATATCACCAGGGCCGTGTTTATTTCGGATGTTATCTATAGATACTTTTGTCGGTATGGCACATTGTCAAATTATCAACAACGAAGCCGTATTGATAAGTCAGAGATACGACAGACCCTTGATGCGATGTACGAGTTGAAACAAATGTTTCGTCGGCTGAAGCCAAAGTCATATTTTCACAAGTGGCTCTACAAGGTGATGATGACTCACTTCTATATGGTGTGTGCCGTACTTAAGGAAGAGAATGTCATAGTTCCGTCTTTTACAAACAAGGAACTCCGGGACGTTATTCAGTCACCGCTGTCTATGTCAGAAATTTTAAGGTTGAAAGGTTGGCATCTAAAGAATCTTTTCTTATACTTTTTAGGGGTTTTGCCTCCTGTCCTTTCTGTCATGGTGATAAGATTGTTAGGGAAACTAAAAGGTTTGGTTTGATTCACAATTATTCCTTACAGGCTGAGTAGCAACGCTATCTGACATTGTTCTTCGGAATTTTGTTAGAAACCGTCTATTCGAGGTGGTAATATTATGTGTATTATCGATAACCGACAGGTAGGCTTGTTCCCACTCTTTCATGACAACATCACTCTTATATCGGGCGGCTGCCTTACGAGCTTTTAGTCCCATGTTTTTCCGCTCTTTATCATGAGTTATCATCCACTCCATTTTGTCAGCCAAGTCTTTCACTTCCATTTTTGCCAACAAACCTGTAATTCCGTCCTCGATGATGTCTGAGGGGCCAAATGGACAATTACAGGCCACGACAGGGATTCCGCAGGCCATCGCTTCAATAATGACTAAACCGAATCCCTCATAGTCAGAACTCAATACCAAAAACTGACTTTTGAAATATTCTGAGTAAATTGCTGATGTCGGTGGGTGAATAGTCACGCGTCCAGAGAGACTCCGGGAGGCAATCTGTCTATTGAGTGACTGCTGCTCATTTCCTTCGCCGAAGATGTCGATATGCCAGTCCGAGTGGCGGTTTGCTATCAGTGCAAAGGCATCAATCATGCGGTCATAGCGCTTCTCTCTACCGAGTCTGCCGACGCAGATGATTCGTCCATCCAGCCGACGACGTCCATCTGGATTCGTTTCAGGATAATGGATGGGGTTGGGAATGGTAGTGATATTTCTCACCTGTAGATTGCGCCAGCAAGTGGCGTCACCTATAGTCAGGGTGATGAGCAAGTCTGTTTTTCTGATGGCTTTGATAACAGGATTTTGCCAGTCTATCACTCTCTCAGCCATTGGCGGTCTAACCATATTGAAGTGATAGGGAGTATGACTCTCTATGACAATTTTTGCTCTCCCCAGTTTTACAATGTCTGGTATGAAGAATATCGTGTTAGGAGTCGCAATGTCTATGATGTCTGGCTTGAAGTCGCTAATTATTTCTCTAAATTTCCTTCTGAATTTGACCTTCGATTTTATCAGGGACCATATCCTTTTAAAGAAAGAATACCTGTAAGCCTCGAAGTATCTACAGTTAACATCCGCCATTCGAATATGCTCATCTAATGGGAATGCAGGAGGTTGCTCCTGACTTGCATAGGTAACGAACATTACTTTGTGACCTTGACGACTCAGATAGTTTGCTTTATCAGTCAGCGTGTGTTCCATTCCGCCACTTATGTGAAGTTGTGAAAAGAATATAAGAATCTTCATGTTTCGGATATTGCCTTCTTGTTGTAGTTTATTTGTGCAAAAGTAGTCATAATTAATGAGATTGCAAAACATTTTGAGGAAAAAGAAGGAAACAAAAGTGCCTTACGCTTTTTTTTGCATGTTTCTTTCAAATAATACGAAAGTTATTTGATAATTTAAATTATTTTGTTACCTTTGCAAAAACATTAAGGTTTTATTAGAATGGTTAGTTTGTCTATTGTCATTCCTGTCTATAATGCAGAATTATATATTCGCCGTTGTTTGGACTCCATCACATCACAAGAAAGTGACGGACTTGTCTTGGAGTGCATCTTGGTAGATGACTGCGGAACAGACAGCACCATGTCGATAGTTAATGATATGGTGAATTGCTATTCGGGTAATGTGCATTTTCGCGTGTTGCACCAATCGCAGAACCAAGGTGTTTCGGCCGCTCGAAATAGTGGCTTGATGCAGGCCACTGGTGATTATGTCATGTTTGTGGATGCCGACGACTATCTCATGCCTGGTAGCCTGTGCTGTTTTGTAGAACATCTGCACCACTTTCCTAATGCTGATGTCGTAATGGGCAATGTCAGAAATGGGAAGGACGGCAGTATGATGCTACAAGAACTCAATGCACCTCGTTTTCTTACCGATGCTAACAAAATCCTTCAGATGACGTTACGGCGGCAGTTGTATCTCCAGTCATGGAATAAATGTATTCGGCGTGACATTCTGTTAGCTAACAATATTCTGTTTCCCCAAGGGATTATCTATGAGGACGAGTGGTGGTCATACAGGCTGATGTCGTGTGTGTCGTCAGTATTGTTGTTACCGCAGGTTACTTATTACTACGAGGTTAACGGCCAGTCGATAGTGAATACTTCATTCGCGGAGGAAAAACGCAATCACGTGGTAGCGAGCTATTTGACAGTGGTTCGGCTGTTGATTGACAATCCTCCTGCCTCAAAGTTGCTGATTGCTGATTATCTTTTGTTTCAGGGAAATATTTTGGCTCGAGCCTTCGATGTTTTATCCTATGGCTGTAGAAAAGGATACTTTGAAGATTGGCAGTATGTACGGCGAAGGTTGGTAATGGCGGCATGGCACGAGTGCCAAATTGCAATTGTCTTGTTTATGTTCGTTTCGCTTTATTCTCCGATGGCTCATCTGAAACGTTGGGCATGGTATCGTCATCATTTCTATCAGTTTGAGCGAGCTGTGGGGAAGCTGGCTCACATGACCGATTTTCTTTATGTAAATTGAATTCACTACGCATTGTAAATTTCAGCGAGCCTAGATGGGATACCTACGTACCCATTGGCGAAAAAGCTTATTTGTGTAACCCTTCAAAAAATCTTCGCATATATTAGCTACGATGCTTGCTGTCTTCTTGTCGCAGAAGCTTTCTAATTTCTTGTCAGCCATAGCGCAAGGAATTGGTCGTAGACCTCATACGAACTCTGCTGGTGGGTGATCAGCTGTTTTTCCATCAGGGCTTGCGCTGACTTCTGCACGCTGCTTGCAGAAGCTAAGTGGTAACGCTTGATGAAGGCTGCACCGGTAATCTGTCTGGCTTTCCCCTCATGGCTGATGGCGACGAGCAGGTCGCGTTGTCGGATAGTCAGCCGGTATAACAGGTCTTGGTAGGCATCCTCGTTCTGGTTGATAATCTGCGCTATAGCCTTGTCGACATCTGCGATTTCTGCTTTGTCGCTTGTGGCAAACAGCTGGTTGAGCACCTTTTGCAGATACCAGGTGGTACCCTCGAAATGCTCATAGATGGTTCTCACCACTCCGTCCGCCAATGTCTTTCCCGCCTTTTCGAAATGTCCTTTGGCAAAGGACTCGTATTCGGACAATGCTACAGGTTTTAGAAACATCAGTGATACACTCTGGTAGAATGGTCTGGCTGGCGATGAGAACATCTCGCTCATCATGCTCTTCTGTGAACCAGAAAACACAAATACTGCATTGCGGCATTGTTGAACATATGTCCGCATCAGTTCCTCGACATTCTTCTCAGGGTAGTTGTTGATGCTTTGAAACTCGTCTATGGCCACAATGCATTTCTTGTCCGCTGCTTTCAAGTAGTTGAATATCTCTTCCAAGGTGAAGTCCGGTGACTTAATGTCGCCAATGCCGAGATTCCAGCTGGCATTGCCTTGGCCGTCGAATGAGATACCTGTGCGCAGCGATGTCACCACGCGTAAAAAAACATCTACGGCAGATTGTCCGCGGTTTCGGAGGCGACTGACTATTTCCCTGCCCATGCGATAGACCATGTCTTGAAGATTTTTCGTTGCATAGATGTCAATGAGAAATGTATAGTATTGGTCTTTTATTTCTTTTTGGGCAAAGCAATGGTGGATGAGTCCGGTCTTGCCCATGCGTCGCGGTGAGATAAGTGCTGTGTGGTTGCCGTTTGTCAGCAAGGATACCAGTTGCTTCGTCTCAGCTTTGCGATCGCAAAAGTATGCTTCGGACTCATAGCCGTAGGTGATGAAAGGATTTTCTACCATAATCAATTGCTTATTTTTTTATGAATGCAAAGGTACGTGATTATAATGGAATATCCAAACAATTATCCGAAAAAGATTATCCGTTTTGGATAATCTGATTTGGGTAATTGTTGTCACGGCCGAATTAAAGCGTCCTCTCCAAGTAAAAACGCCCAAACTGATAATTTCGTTCCGTACGGTCGCAACTCCTTATTGGATAACTTGGCTCGAGCCAAGTTGAGAGGGGTTTATAGCAAAAAATTGAAGAAAAGTTGATAGTTCCAAATCTTTTTATTATATTTGCACAAAAAATCAGCGTATGGCAAACTGATACGATAAATTTTGGTAAATAATAAATAGGAGAAACAGAAGAATAGTTAAGAGATGGTCAGCATATCTATCATTATACCTATCTATCATGTAGAACCATACGTTCAGCGTTGCCTTGAGTCTGTGATGGCCCAGGACAAGGCGGAAGCCAATATCGAGTGTATCCTGGTTGATGATTGCGGGCAGGATTGCAGCATGGCGATTGCGCGAGAAGTGGTGGCGAATTATCAGGGGCCTATCACCTTCCGTATAGTGTCACATAAGGAAAATCGCGGTTTGTCTGCAGCCCGGAATACGGGGCTGTCGCAGGCCACAGGCGATTATGTCATGTTCATTGACTCCGATGACTATCTGTTGCCTGACAGCATTTCGTATTTCCTCGAGAACCTGGAACGGCATCCTGAAGTGGACATGATAATGGGAAATGTCAAGAATTGCAAGGATGGCAGTTGTATGATTCGTCATATCAACGAACCTTGGCTGATAGATAATCCTGATGTCTTCTTCCGTCGTGTGCTCCACCATCAGATATACTTGTACGCCTGGAACAAGTTGATACGTCGCGATGTGCTGACGCAGAATGGTATATCGTTCGAGGAAGGCACCATCTACGAAGATCAGCTGTGGTCGTATTTGGTGTTCTCATGCATCTTTTCCGTGTTGCTATTGCCCAACATTACCTATATCTATGAGAACAACCCTAATTCTATCGTCAACACCACCTTCACGGCAGAGAAGGCAGAACGGGCTGTCTGGAGCTATACGGTGTCCTGCAATAAGATGCTCGACCGTCCGCCCGTCCCACAACGCTATACGTGCAACATGACGGTCGATTATCTGCTGTTCATGACTAATTTCCTGATGAATGGCGCGGATGTGGCTTCCCGGAGTGTCATCTCACAGGAGGTCAGACGCGACTTCCTTGCCGTTCGGAAACGCTTGATGTTTTTGTCTTTACGTTACGGCAGGTTTATTTTGGCGTGCTTCTTCCTGCTGTTGTTCTCTCCTTTTAACCGCATCCAGAAGTGGCGGTTCTTCCGTCGTCATTATTATAATCTGGAGTCTGTCGTCAATGAGGTAGCCCATCTCACCGATTTCCTGCATAGAAAAGATCGCCTATGAGACTGATGTATTTCACTCCGTTGCTTTCGACTGTCGGTGGACAGGAGCGTACCTTGACAGACAAGGCCAACTATCTGGTCGGAAAGGGTCATGAAGTCATCATCGTCACCTATGAGCATGAAGGACCGTTGGCCTATCCGTTGGCGAGGGGTGTCAGGCACGAAGACCTGCATTGCCAATACTTCACGTTGTATCATTATCCGATATGGCGCAGACCCCTCGAACTCGTTCGGCTAAAAAGAATGTTCAGGAACAGGTTTCGTCAAGTGGTAAGCACCTTTATGCCGGACCTTATCGTGATACCGATTCCCTGTACAGAGAATTTCATTTGTGACGTGATGGATGTTGCAGGGAAAATTCCGGTGGTCATAGAGTCCCACTTGGCTTATGGCTATTCCGTGGTTAAGCGCGGGATAACCGAGAAGTGGTTGTACTATTCCCAGAATCCCTTGAAGGCTGTTCGCAAGGCGCGACTGTTAGTGACTCTGACGCAGGGGGATGCCCACTGCTGGATGCAGCAAGGAGTGAAGCGTGTCAAGGTCGTGCCCAATCCAGTCACGAATTATCCAACGGTACTTAACCATCAGTCGTCTGGAGTTCATCCTCGCATCATCTGCGTGGGGCGGCTAACCCCTCAAAAGCGCTTCGACCGTCTGATAGAAGCCTTCTCTCTTGTTGCGAATAGGTATCCACAATGGCGTGTAGACATCTTTGGCGATGGCGAAGACCGTGAAAAGCTCCAGCAGTTGATTGACAGTAAGGGATTGTCAGAGAGAATCCTTTTAAGGCATGCCGTCTCCGATATTTATACAGAGTATCAGCGTAGTCATTTCTTTGTGCTGAGTTCCGACTTCGAGGGCTTTGGCTTGGTCGTCATCGAGGCAATGGCTTGTGGCATCCCTGTCGTATCCACCGACTGTCCGTATGGTCCTTCAGAGATTATCGAGGACGGCAAGACAGGCTTGCTTGCCAAAATGGATGTCCAGGATTTGGCAGACAAGATGGAATGGATGATAACTCATGAGGCTGAACGGCAGCTGATGGGCAATGAGGCTCGCACGGCCTCCGCCCGCTACCAGTTGGAAATTGTCATGCCGGCATGGGAGCAGGCTTACGCTTCGGTGCTGTAAATCTGAAGCCGTTTAGTACTTGTCCTTCAATTACATCTTTGTGATTTCTCTGTTGCTTGTCAAAAAAGTTCCGGTTCCGTTGTTTTTCCCAGTTAACTCGCCAAAACGGGTGAGTTAACTCGATTCATCGATTGAGTTAACTCAAACGATCATTTGAGTTAACTCAAAACGGGCAGGTTGATTTTTGTTGAGAAAATTTGTAATTGTTGATATTTTTGTGTAACTTTGCCGAGAAAAAACACAACATCATTATGCTGCATGATGCTGCTTGAAAACACATGGTAGCATAGATGATTGAAACGAAATATATGGAGGCTTGACAGCCTCCTTTTTATAATTTAAATATTTAACAACTATGAAAGAAAAATTTAATTACGAATCGCAGCTAAGGCTGCTGAAGGTGATGTGGGAAAAAACGTAAGTGCAACGGAACTGGCGCAGCGGATAGGGGTGTCGCCGTCGATGGTGAGCCAATGGCTAAGCCAGACCCGCGACCCCTCGCTGCAACGCCTTCACGACATTGCAAATGCCTTGGGAGTAATGGTCTGTGAGCTTTTCAAACAAAAAATTTAAGCAATTGCTTACAGAATGGCGCCCCGACGGAAAATCGGGGCGTTTTTTCTTGCATTTCGCCTCTTTTGTTCTTAACTTCGCAGTCGAAAAGTGGCAGTCGAAGGAGGTTTTCTCTTACCTCTCACCGCTTACCACTCACCTCAGACTATAGAGACTATGGACGAAGAGAACAAGAAGAAACGAAAGAAACGTGCCGTGGAGTGCGAGAAGGAACACAAGCCCTCATGGCAAGAGAAGTATGCCACGCCGGAGGAAATCCGACGGATGCTTGACAACCGCGTGCTGCTCAGGTGGAACGAGGTGACGGGGCGCACGGAGATTCACTATCTATCGCAAGGACCGGTGATCGGCGAGAACGAGCAGGGGCTGCTCACCATCTTTGGCGGCGACGGCGGCGTGAGCGACGGCTACGCAGACCTGACCGACCGCGACGTGAACACGCTGTGGACGCAGCTGTGCCAGGAGAAGCCCGTCATCAAGGACCACCTGCGCAACGTCATCGAGTCCGACTACGTGCCGCGCTACCACCCGTTCCGCTACTATCTGGAGCACCTGCCGCCGTGGACACCCGACCAGGGCGACTTCCTGATGGAGCTGTCGCTGACGGTCACCGTCAAGGGCGATGCCGACGAGCAGATACGCTTCTACGAGTATCTGAAGAAGTGGATGGTGGCGATGGTGGCCAGCTGGGTAGACCCGCAGGTGGTGAACAACGTGATGCTGGTGTTCATCGGGGCGCAGGGACTGTACAAGACGACATGGTTTGCCCGTCTGCTGCCGCCCCAGCTGAACGGCTATTTCTATACCAAGACCAACAGCGGGCTGATGTCGAAGGACGACCTGCTGACGCTGGCGCGCTACGGACTGGTGTGCTGGGAGGAGCTCGACTCGATGCAGCAGAAGGAGCTCAACAAGCTGAAGGCGGCGATGACCATGCCCAGCATCAACGAGCGGGCGGCCTACGAGCGCTACCACGAGAACCGCCCGCACCTGGCGTCGTTCTGCGGCACGGGCAACAACGTGCAGTTCCTCTCCGACACCACCGGCACGCGCCGCTGGCTGCCCTTCGAGGTAGAGTCGATTGAGAGTCCGCTGGCCGCGCCCTTCCACTACGACGGCATCTATGCCCAGGCCTACGCCCTCTACCGCCAGGGCTTCCAGTACTGGTTCGACCGTAGCGAGATCGAGCGCCTGCAGCGGTGTAACGAGGCGTTCGAGGCACCTCAGATAGAGCATGAGCTGATCTTCTGTCATTTCCGTGTACCCCAACAAGGAGAGCGGGGTGAGTTTATGCCCGTCGGAATGGCCATGCAGATCGTTGGTGCCAACATCACGCAGAAAATCAGCAAGGAGATGATAGGGCATGCCTTTATCAGCCTCGGCTTTGAGCGTAAAATCTACCGCAATGTACGCGGCTATATTGTCGTGCGACGCACGTTGGACGAGGTAAACCGACTGCGCATACAACTGGCTGAGAAAAACAATACACGTACACTTGATACACTTGTTTTCTGAAACTCCTCGCGTACCGCGCGTACATGCGGTACGCGTAATATTTTCAAAATTAAGTGTATTAAGTGTATGTGTATTGAAAGTGAAGAGTAAAATATAGAGAATATGATTGAAGAAAGAGACTATACGAAGCAAGAACTGGCGGATTTGTTCTTCCCCAACACAAAACGCCCTGAAGCCCGCATCAAGGCACTCTGGCGCGAGGTGAACGGCTGTCCGGAACTGGTGGAGGCGCTCCGACACCTGCGCTGGAATCCCCGCAGTCACAGCTATACCAAGCGGCAGATAGAGGTGATGAAGGAATTGCTCTGCAGAGACTGAATTATTTTCAGGAAAGTTACGATTTTTTTTCAAAAAAATCGTAACTTTGCAGGGGGAATGTCGCGATGTCGAGATATCGAGATGTCGAAATATCGAAAAGTCGATATATCGAGATATCGAAATGTTGAATTAAAAAAGAACAAAAACGATGCTTGAAATCAGCAGATTTGGCTTTTATTGGCTGGATACATGGATTTTGGGAAATGTCATCCAGCTGGCGACGCAGGATTTTTGTATCCGCTATCTAAACCGCACTAACGACCCTTGCGGACGTCAGTTTGACCAGATGACTCAGGCTGCACGCTCAGTACCTGCCAACATCGCTGAGGGCAGCTCGCGCCACTCTACTTCCAAGGAGACTGAGATGAAACTTACGGACGTGGCAAGAGCAAGTCTGGCAGAGTTGGCTAACGATTACCTTAACTGGCTTTTGCGACAGGAGTGCATGCCATGGTCGATCAATTCCAGAGACTATCAGGCCGTTGTCAGCGTTCAGTTGGACCGCCCTGAATATAAAGACGACGTACTGCACATGAGTAGCATTCATATACTCGCACAGAAACATAAGTTCGACCAATGGATAAACAGTAGTGATTCTGCTGTCGTCGCCAACTGTCTGTTAGTGCTGTGCCATCGGCTGATTCAGATGATAAGCCGCCAGATGGATACCTTGCTGAAGACTTTCAGGGAGGAGGGAGGATTCACCGAAGGGCTCACAGCAGAGCGGTTGGCCTACCGTAAGGAGCAGAGCGTAGAAAGCGGGGCTCCTTCCTGTCCTGTCTGCGGTCAGCCCATGATTAGGCGCACGGCTAAGAAAGGCATCCATTCAGGCCGCGAGTTCTGGAGTTGCTGCCGTTATCCGGAATGCACCGGAACTCGCAGCATCACGTGACAATCAAGATGTCGAGATGTCGAAATATCGATATATCGACATATCGAATTATCGGAATATCGAAAAAAAAGCGATATTCCGATATTTTTTTGATAACTCGGACATCTGCGGACATAGGCAGACAACCCCCCCTCAGGAATGTCGTACCTTTGTACTGCCGGCCCGGGGAGCCACACGGTCGTAGCTCAGGGAAACACTAAGTCCCCTACCGGCAAGGGGCAACGACAATGGCACTGAACGTGCAGATGTACAAAGTTCACAACCACATGACCAACGAAGACCTGGTGATGGCCCGTCTGGTCAACCAGCAGACGCTCGACTTCAACGCGCTCTGCGAGTATCTGGCCGACGGCAGCACGGTGACCGCTGCCGACGTGGCCGCCGTGATGAAGCAGATTGAGATGCGACTCCCCCTGGTCTTGTGTCTCAACGCCAAGGTGGTATGCTCGCCCGAGGGGCTCACCTTCCGCCCGAAGGTGTCGGGAGCCATCACCCAGAGCGAGCTGAAGGCCAAGC